>Ga0233424_10000881_pt1 | contig 31683 bp, 31 predicted proteins | sample Watercolumn_Towu_FD_181011 | JGI IMG/M metagenome (GOLD analysis project Ga0233424, IMG submission 181011) | Freshwater microbial communities from Lake Towuti, South Sulawesi, Indonesia - Watercolumn_Towuti2014_125_MG | ecosystem: Environmental > Aquatic > Freshwater > Lake | place: Indonesia... | reverse complement strand
GGGTCGTTAGGCGGCTGCCTGGTCACTGCTTCTCGGCCACCATGTGGTTGTGCAGGACGCCGATGCCTTCGATGGCGGCTTCCATCTTGTCGCCGGGTTTCAGGTAGGTGCCGGTCGCGTTGCCCACGCCCGATGGCGTGCCGGTGGAGATGATGTCGCCGGGTTCGAGCGTCAGGATGGCGGAGACGAATTCGATGTTGGCCGCGACGGGGAAGATCATCTGCGCGGTGCTCGCGTCCTGCCACGTCTTGCCGTTGACCTTGAGCGTGAGGCGGAGTTTCTGCGGGTCGGGCAGGGCGTGGGCGGAGGTCACGCACGGGCCGACGGGGCAAAAGGTGTCGTGCCATTTGCCGTGCTGCCAGTCGAAGAAGGAGTCCTTGTCGCGCTTCTCGCGGCCGGGGTTGGGGCGGAACTTGCGGTCGGAGATGTCGTTGACCACGGTGTAGCCGGCGACGAACTTGAGCGCGTCGGCTTCCTTCGCGTGCCGGCAGCGGCGTCCCATCACGACGCCGAGTTCGCACTCCCAATCAATCGCGCCGGGTGACACCGCCGGGATGACCACGGGCGCGCCGGGATGGTTGAGCGTGGTGCTGACGGGTTTCTGGAAGAGATACGGGAAGGTCCTGGCGCGCTCGGTCTCGCGGCCGCCGCCCTCTTTGATGTGCTCGTTGTAATTGCCGGCGAGCAAGATGATTTTCGGCGGGCGCGCGATGGGGGTGAGCAGCGAGACCTTTGCGAGCGGAAGGGCCGCGCCGTCGGCCACGCCGCGGTTGGCGGCGAGCCAGTCGCCGAGCGCGCGGCCGGCGTCGTGCAGCGCGCCTCCCGGCAGAAGCGGCAGCAGGTCGTCCCCGGCCGGGAGCGTGATGGGCCGGTGCGTGCGGTCCTGATGGATGCGCGCGGCGGCGTCGAGCGGGAGAACGTGGGTGTCGAGGTAGAAGCCAGCGCGGGGCGCGGCGCCGTCGAGGAAGCGGCAGAGTTTCATGCGCGGACTGTGCGGGGCGGGGTTTCGAGTTTCAAGTTTCGGGTTGCGGGTTGCGCAGCGGGCTACGGGTTTTGGGTTGCCCGGATCGTAGAACTCGAACGCGACACGTCACCCGTGCCGCGACGTCTTCGAGAGGGAGAGGCAGTTGGAAAGGTGGAGGCGCTCCCGATCCAGGCAGCATTGGTATTGGGGTTCATGGGTCTCGGCAGGGCGAGAGCCCATGGTGAGGTGTTGTCGGCCGGTCACTCGAAGCACACAAAATCCCAGTCGCCGGTGTAGCCGGTCTGCTGGAAGATGAATTCCCATTCCTCCGGGCGGAAGAAGCATTCGCAGGTGAGCTGCCAATACATCAGGTTCACCTTCTCGCGCTCGTTCCGGTAGGAGTCCATTACGATGAACTTGTGCCGGCGGCCCACGCGCTGGATCTCGCGTAGCGCCTGGAAGAGCTGCGGGAGCTGGAGGTTGTGCAGCGTGTTGATGGAGAGCACGAGGTCGAAGCTCTGGTCCGCGTAGGCCGAGAGGTCCGCCGCCGTGCCGGTGCGGAGGAAGGGCTTCACGTCGTCCATCGCGTTGGCGATCGCGTAGTCGGAGATGTCCAAGCCGAACGCCTCCAGGCCCTCCGCCCGGAAGTCATGCACGACGAAACCCTTCGCGCAGCCGATGTCCAGCACGCGGTCGCCAGGCTTGAGGCCGTAGTGGGCAATGAGCTTCCTGGCGAAGCTCACCCAGCGCCCGTCATACTTGAAACCGCCGTAGCCGTAGCGGCGGTCGCCGTCGAAGTATTCCTGCCCGAACCGCTTGGATACCGTGGCGCACTCGGCCTTGTCGTAGTCCACCACGCGCTGCACGTAGTTGCGCTTGGTCGCGTTGTGGATGCCGGAGATGAAATCGAGCTTGGCCATGCGCGGCGGCGGGTTCAGCGGGCGAGGTCGGCGACTTCCTGAAAGATGACCGCCGGGTCGAGGCCGTGGGCCTTGAGCAGGTCGCCGTGCGAGCCATAAACGTGGAGGAACTCGTCCTTCAACGCGTAGGTCCGCAGCTTGCAACGCACGCCGCTGTCCCAGGCGAGGGCTTTCACTTGCGGGCCCAGGCCGCCGCAGGGCGCGTGTTCCTCCAGCACCACGACGGTCTTGAACTGCGCCAGCAACGCGCGGATGCCCGCTTCGTCCAGCGGCTTGAGGCTGTGCACGGACACGACGGCGGTGGACAGGCTCTTTTCCTTCTCCAACCGCGCCGCGAGGTCGCACGCCATCTTGGTGATGGGGCCGTAAGTCAGGAAGCAAACGTCCGTGCCGGCGCGGATGCGGCGGACTTTGCCGAACTGAAACGGCTCCGGCGCGGCGCTGGTAAGGTCGGGTTCGCCGGCCTTGCCGAGGCGCAGATACACCGGGCCGGGCACGGTCATGCTGGCCTTGGTGACAGCGGCGGCTTCGGCGGGGTCGCACGGCGCGAGGACGGTCATGTGCGGAATGGCGCTCATGAGCGCGACGTCCTCCTGCGCGTGGTGCGTGCTGCCGAGCGTGGAGTAGTTCACGCCGCCGCCCACGCCGACGAGTTTCACCGGCAGGTTCTGATAGGCGCAGTCCAGCCGCACCTGCTCGAAGGGCCGGTAGATGGTGAACGTGGCGATGGTGTAGGCGAAGGGCACGTAGCCGCGCAGCGCGAGGCCGGCGCACATGCCCACCATGATTTGCTCGGCCACACCGACGTTGATGAAGCGCTCCGGCGACTCCTTCTGAAACGACGCAACGCCCGCCGCCGCCGTGATGTCCGCGACCACGAGGCAGATGCGCCGGTCGTGCTTGGCGAGGTCGTAGAAGGCGTTGGCGAATGCGTTTCTCATGGCCGGCAGCCCTCCACTTCCCGGATGGCGATCTGGTATTCCTCCGCGTTGGGCGCGCGGTAGTGCCAGATGGGGACGTTCTCCATGTAGCTCACGCCCTTGCCCTTCGTCGTGCGGCCCAGCAGCACGAACGGCTTCGTGCCGCTCCGCGCCTTCACCGCGTCGTGGATGGCCTGCGGGTTGTGCCCGTCCACCTCGGCGGCTTCCCAGCCGAAGGCGCGGAGCTTGTCGAGCATCGGGTAAAAATTCGGCAGCGTCTTGCTGGTCTGGCCGAGCGATTGGAAATCATTCAAGTCCACGAGTGCAACGAGCCGCGTGATGCCGAAGGACGGCGCGACCATAAGCGCCTCCCACACGGAGCCTTCCTGCAGTTCGCCGTCGCTCATCACCACAAAGATGTCGCGCTGCTTGCCGTCCAGCTTGTCGGCGTAGGCCATGCCCACCGCCAGCCCTAGCCCGTGCCCGAGCGACCCGGTCGAAGCCGCGATGCCCGGCGTGCCGTAGTCAGGGTGTGTCGCGAGCGGGTAGCCGGGCTTGCAGAAGTTTTCCAGCCACGCGGACGGGATGACGCCCAGTTCCTCCAGCACGACGTATTGCGCGGGAGAGCCGTGGCCTTTGGAGAGGACGAAGGTGTCCTCCGTGGCCGCGTCGCCGGTGCGGTTCATCAGGCCGAAGTAGGTGGTCGCCACCAGTTCGAGGCAGGAGAAGGACGGGGCGATGTGCAGCGCGCCGACAGTCTGCGAGATGTCGAGGATGCGCCGCCGGTAGCGCTGGCAGCGGGCGCGGACGGCCGCGGCGTCGAAGGGAAGATTCGCCATGGCTAGGTGCGGAGGACGTAGCCCGTGGGCACGTCGCGAATCTGGTCGAGATACTTGCGGCCCCAGGCGATCATTTCCTGAATTCCTTCTTCGAGGCTGATCTGCGGCTCCCAGCCGACGTCCTGCTTGATCGCGCTGCTGTCGAGCCAGTAACGGCTGTCTTGCCCGAGGCGGTCGGGCACCACTTCGCAGAGTTGCTCGAAAGGCATTGGGAACCCTTCGGCCACCTTCGCCACGAGGTTGCGGATGGAGATCGGGAGCGGCGGTCCGGCGTTATAGACCCGGCCCAGCGGGGCCTTCTCCGAGACGAGCAGGATCGCGCGGGCCAGGTCGCGCGCGTGGATGTAGGACTTCTCCGCGCGCCCGCCGCCCTGGAGCGGGAGCTTCTGGCCAGTGAGGCCGCAGAGCACGGCGCGCGGAATCACGCGGTGCAGGAGCTGACCGGGGCAGTAGGCGTTCGACGGGCGGATGATGTTCATCCGGAACTTGAGCACGTTCGCCACGGACATCAGGTAGAGGTCGAAGGCCGCCTTACTCGCCGCGTAAGGGCTGGTGGGCTGGAGCGGCGTGGTTTCCTTCGCCGCGAAGTCCACCGACCCGTAAAGCTCGCTGGTGCCGATCTGGATGAAACGCTCCAGGTAGTCGCGCTTCATCAGGTCCTCGCTCATCTTCGTGAGCGCCACGCAGTTGGTCTCGAAGAAGCGCCAGGATTTCTTCCACGACACCGCGCCCTCGCCCTGCGCCGCGTAGCTGATGATGACCTCGGGTTTCTCCGCGTCGAACAGCTCGAAGAGCCGGTCCTGCTCGTGGACCATGTGGATCTGGTGGTAGGCGTAGCGCGGATCGCCCTTGCCCACGTTCAGGGAGAACGGCTCGGGCTTTTCCGGGTTGCGGCCGACGCAGATCACCTTCTTTGCGTCGGCATTGGCGAGCAGATACATCGCCGTGTGGATGCCGAAGGAGCCGCCGCCGCCGAGGACAATGTAAGTTTTCATTCGTGCTTACAGGAGCGCCGTGATTAGCCGCAATCAGGGGGAGCGTAAAGCCATTTCCCGGCGCGCCGCCAACGCCTGATCCCAGACCGAAAGGATGTAGGCTGGCGCAGGCAGGCCGTCCCCCTGCGCGCGGGTGATGAACACGATCGCCTGCCCTTCGTAGCAGTGCACCGCGGTCACGCCATCGTAGTCCGCCCACCAGTAGCTCATCCAGTGCGGCACGCCGCTCTCCGGCGCGACATACACGAACTCCGTCAGCAGCGCCGTGTTCGCGCAGTCGTAGCCGGTCTCCTCCCGAAACTCGCGCCGCGCGCCCTCACGGCACGGTTCGCCCGGCTCGCAATGGCCGCCGGGAAACACCCATCTCCCCGCCTCCGGCAGGCCGGGCTTGTCATCCCGATGCTGGAGCAACGCCGCGCCGTCCGCGCGCAGCAACACCACCCCGGCGATGCGGGGCATGCCCTCGGCCGGCGCGTTCATGCGGCAGACAGGGACGCCCGCATCCGCTCCAGGCCGGCGCGCAAGTTCACCGGGGCGAAGTCCGGGAAGTGGCGGCGCAGCAGCGCGGGGTCGAAGGCGCGGTAGCCGCCGTGCGGCATCGGGCCTTGGCGGGGCGAACCCTGCATGGGCACGCGCGGGGTGAAGAGTTCCGCCGCTTGCTCGGCGACGGTGCGGAAGCTCGTGACGGTGCCGCTGACCGCGTTCACCACGCCGGTCGCACGATACGCCACGCAACGGCACACAATCTCAGCGACGTCTTCGATGAAGACGTGGTCGCGTTGCTCCTCGCCCTCACCGAAAAGCGGGATGGCTTGGCCGGCGCGCGCGAGGCGGAGAAAGCGGTTCGGGCCGTAGCCGTTGTGCGGGTCGCCGGGGCCGAAGATGAGCGTGGGGCGCACGATGGCGAGCGGCGTGCCGGGCAACTCGGCCTTGAGCATGATTTCCCGCGCGAGGTGCATCGCGCCGTGGAGCGAGCCAGGCTCGGCGGGCGAGGCTTCCGTGAGCGGCGCGCGGGAGTCGGCATAGACGGCGTCCGAGCTGACATAGGCGAGGTGCGCGACGGGTTGGGCCTTCACCGCCGCAAGGACGGCCTGCATCATGCGGAGGTTGTCCAAGAGCATCGCGGAAGTCTTGACCGGCGCGAGCGCGGAGGTGAGCACGAGCGTGGGCTGGCCGGCGAGGTGCGCGGCAAGTTGTTCGGCGGCTTTGGGCGCGAGCAAGTCCACTTCCTTGCGGGTGAGCGGCAGGACGTTCGCGCCGTCGCGCTGGAGCCGGGCAAGAATGGCGCGCCCCACGAAACCGCCTGCGCCCAGGATGACGGTGCGGGCGGGCAAGCGGGCGGGAGTTTGGTGCAGGGTCAGCATGGGGCGGAGTTGGCGAGCTGCGGCGGTGTGCCGAGGCGGTGGTAGTCGAAGCCGCGCGCGGCAGCTTGGCGGGCGTCCAGCAGACCGAAGGGGTCGAGGAGAATGCCGCCAGCCATCGCGGCGCGGACGGCGGCGAGGTCCAACTGACGGAACTCCGGCCAGGGCGTGGGCATGACCAGCGCCTGGGCGCCGCGACAGGCGTCGAGCGCGGTGGGGCACTGGGTGAATTGCGGGTAAGCGCCGGCCGGCAGTCGCACGACGGGGTCGTAGGCTTGCTTGCGGCACTCGGAGATGCCGGCGAGGAACTGGAGCGACGGCGAGTTCTTCGTCGAGTGCGTGTTCTCTTTGTAAGCCAGCCCGAGCACGGCGACGGTCACGCGCGCGAGCGGCAGGGCGCGGCGCGCGCAGGCTTCGCGGAAGGTCCGCGCGATCCAGTCCTTGCGATGCGCGCTGTTGCGCTGCCAGGCGTCCACGATGCCCGTGTCGGCCGCGGAGCCTTCCGCGAGGCGCTTCACGGTCACGAGATCACGCTCCAAGTTGCCGCCGGCGATGCCAAGGCCGGGCGCGAGGTAAGCCTTCGGGCCGATGCGCGCGTCAAGGCGCAGCGCGGGAGCGATCTCCGACCAGTCCGCGCCGATGTGCTCGCAGACTTCCGCGAGCGTGTTGGTGGTGGCGACCGAGGAGACGAGGAAGCAGTTGATGGCGATCTTGGCCAGCTCGGCGCTTTCGTAGCGCATCGGCAGCACGGGGCAGTCGAAGGCGGCCAGCCAGCGCGCGTATTCCGGCGGCAGCGGCGCGTGCGGGTCCGCGCAGCCGACGATGTAGCGCTCGGGCTGGCGCGCGCGCGCGACGGCATTACCGAAGACGAGGGTCTCGACCTGGTAGTGCAAGTGGCCGCCGAGCCGCTGCCCTTGCGTCGCGAGCGAGCGGGTGAAGCCCGGCGGCACCTGGCAAAGGATCACCGCGGTCGCGTCCGGCGCAAGGTGCGGCGCGGTGTGCGCGAGCAACTGCCGCAGAGGATCGAGGTCGCTGCGGTTCGCCGCGTCGGTCGGCACGTCGAGCGAGAAGAAGACGACGCGGCACTTCGCCAGCGCGGCGGCGTCGGCCGTGAAGTTCAACTGCGAGCGGTGAGCCGCGAAGAGGTCGGCCAGGCCGGGTTCGGAGACGGGGAATTGGCCGTTCGCCAGCCGCCCGCAGAGCGCGGCGTCGCGATCGAAGCCGACGACTTCAAACCCCTTGGCCGCTGTGGCAAGGCCATAGACGAGGCCGAGGTGAGAGAGGCCGACGAAGCCGATCATGGCGGAGGGAGTTGGGCGGTGAGGGCGTCGAGGTGCGCGCCGATCCAGAGGTCGTGGTCCCAGTTCGTGCCGCCAGTGCGGGCGAGTGCGAGGAAGTGGTCGTATTCCAACTGCCAGGTCGGATCGGGCTGTTCGCGCGTCGCGACGGTTTCCTCCGGGCGGCCGCTGGGGAAAACGCGCTTGCGGACGGTGAGCGTGCTCGGGCCCCACTTGCAGAGGCAGTGGATGTGCGCGCTGCCCAGTTCGCCATAGACGTCGAGCGTGAAGGTGTTCCGCCACGAGAGCAGCGTGGCTTCCATCTCCCAGACCGTCGGGCCGGCGAAGCCGAAGGTGACGTGATCGGGGGATTGGTTCTCGAAGCGGTTCGCGCTCCAGATGCGGCCGAAGTCGTCGCGCGGGCCGAAGAGGAAGTGCGCCATGTCCAGCATGTGCGAGCCGAGGTCGGGCAGGACGCCCGCGCCGTGGTCGCGCCACGGGGAGTTGCGGACGTCGCGCGCGGTGCCGTTGCCGTAGAAGATGCGCGTGAGGTAGGCGCGGCCCAGGGCGCCGGAGTCGAGCACTTGCTTGAGCCGGGCGATGTGCGGCTCGAAGCGGTGGTTGTAGGCCGTATAGGCGGCGACGCCGGCTTGCCGGGCGAGCACGAGCAGTTCGCCCAGTTCCTGCGGCGTGCCGACAAGCGGCTTCTCGACGAGGACGTGTTTCCGGTGCGTGACAAGGTGGCGGAGGATGGGGAGCTTGGCGGCGTCCGGCACGCAGACGCAGGCGGCGTCGTAGCGGTCGAGGGGAACTTCCTGAATGGTCTTGAAGTCCGCGCCCGCCGCGACCGGGTCCACGACGGCGACGACGCTGCCGCCCGCTATGGCGCGGCGCTTGCGCCCCTGCACGCCGAGGCCGATGACGACGACTCTCATTCGAACCGGGAGCGTTTCTCGAGCGCGTCGAGTTTTTTCAGCACCTCGGCGGGGGAGACGGGATTGTTGCCGTCATGCTCGCAGGCCACGGCGGCGGCGAGCGCGCCGAGGATGCTGGCGATGACGTGCGAGCCGGTGGTCTTGAGCGAGAGCGTGGCGTAGGCCAGCAGGGCGTCGCCCGCGCCCACGGCGTCCACGACCCGGTCCGCGAAGGTGTCCACGGTGAAGAAAGCGCGCACCTCGCTGCTCGGCGCGCGATAGGTGATGAGCCCGCGCTCGCCGAGTTTCAGGATCAGCATCTTGCACCGGGCCTTCAGGTAAAGGTCGAGCGCGAGCGGGCGCACGGTCGAGTCCTGATCGCCCAGGGCGAAGCGCGCTTCGCGCTCGTTCGGCGTGATGAGGTCGAAGTTCTGGAACTCCAGGATGTTGCCCCAGCGGTTGGAAACCTGACTGTCCGCCACGCGCATCACGCCCGCGGGCACGGCGGCGGCCAGCGGCGGGATGGTGTGCTTGTTGAACAGGCCGTGGCGGAAATCGCTGAACACCGCGACGTCCACCGGATGCGCGGCGAGCTGCGCCTTGAGCTGCGCCAGGATTTTTTCCGAGATGGGGCGGTTGTCCAGCTTGTCCACCTTGAGCATCCGGTAGCCGTCCGTGATGAAGGCGTTCTTGTGCGTTGTCGGCCGGGTCGGATCCACCACGGCCTCCACGGCGATGCCGGCTGCCTTGAGGTCGTTCACCACGAAGTCCTTGAGCGTGTCGTTGCCCAGCACGGTGGAGAACACCACTTCGGCCCCCGCGGCGCGCATGTGCTTTGCCACGACCGCCGCCCCGCCGGAGAAATCCTCCTCGCGCTCAAACTTCACGCTGAACGTCGGGGTCTTGGCCGTGCCGCCGATGAGGGTGCAGTAGGTGTAGCCGTCCACGATGGTGTCGCCGATGACGTGGACCCGCACGCCGCGCAGGCCTTTGAGCGCGGCGCGGAGGTCGGCGAAGCCCAGGCCCTCTGATTGAAGCAGCGCGAGGAGCTTGTCCACCGCGAGGTTCGGCGGCGTCATGTTGATAATCGCCGACGAGGACATGATGAGGTCGCCGGGCGTGAAGACCACCTCGCCGCCGTAACTTTCCAGCGCGGCGATTTCCTCCTGCGTTTTCGGATGGATGCCCTCGGCGGAATACTCGTAGCCCTTCGCGAAGAAGTCGGGCTGGATGAACTTGAGATTCTCGATGGGCGTGGCGTTGTCGTCCACGACCACGTAGTCCACGCATTCCAACGCGGCGAGGTTCATCGCGCGCAAGTCCTGCGGCACGAACGGGCGGAAGTTCGCCTTGTTGATGTGCGCGTCGCTGGTGAGGCTGGCGATGAGCCGGTCCGCCTTGCTCTTGGCATACATCAGGTGGCGGATGTGGCCGGGGTGGACGAGGTCGAAGGTGCCGTGGCACATGATGACGCTGTGCGGGCGCGGGCGCGGGCCAATGGCCTCGCGCACCTGCGCGCGGGTCATGATCTTCCGGCGGTAATCGGCGGGCTGGTCGGCGGCGCTCATGCTTTGGGAACGGTCAGTTGTCAGGTGGAAGTCTAGCGGGACACGGGCAAAAGGCGAGGCGAAGGACGAGTGCGCTCACTTCTTGCCGTCGCCGAGGAACGCAAACCACGTCTTCGTGGCCTGCGCGATGGAGGCCTGGTCCCAGACGGGGGCTTGCCGCCAATACTCGATGTTCGCCAGCAGGTTCGCGACGCCTTGCTCGAAGGGCACAAGCTGCCGCCAGCCGAGGTCGCGCTCGATCTTCGCGGTGTCGGCCCAGGTGCAGTCCGGTTCGCCGGGGCGCTTGGGCAGGTGGATGACCGGGCCGCCGAGGAGCTCGACGAGGCGGTTGACCGGCTGCGGGTTGCCCGCGCCGAGGTTCCAAATCTGGTTCACCAAGGCCGTCTTGGCCGCGAGGTGGAAGGCGCGCGCCACGTCGGTCACGTAGAGGAAGTCACGCCGCTGCGTGCCGTCGCCGACGACGGTGAAGGGTTTGCCCGCGAGCTTCTGCGCGAGGAAGACGCCGAAGACCGCGCCGTAAGCGCCGGAGGTTTTCGAGCGCGTGCCGTAGGCGTTGAAGATGCGGATGGAGTTGACCGGCAGCTTGTAGGCGCGGCTCCAGTGCAGCACGGCTTCCTCGCCCATGTATTTGCTCAACGCGTAGGGATGTTCGCAGGCGATGGGTGCGTCCTCGCGCGTGGGCACGGCGGCCAGACCGTAGCAGGAGGAGGACGCCGCATAGACGAACTTCCGCACGCCCGCGTGCCGGGCGCATTCGAGCACCCGGACGGTGCCCATGACGTTGGTGCTGAGGTAATCCACCGGGCGCTCGATGGACGGCACGATGTCGCCGATGCCGCCGAAGTGAATGACATGGCTCGCGCCGGCGAAGAGCTTGTCGTCCGCCACCAGCTCGCGGATGTCGCGCACCTCGACGGCGAGGTCGGGGTTGCCCTTGTGGTGCTGGAGATTCTCCAGCCGGCCGCCGACGAGGTTGTCAATGACGTGGACGCGGTGCCCCTCGGCGAGGAGGAGGTCCACCATGTGGCTGCCAATGAAGCCGGCTCCACCCGTGACGACGGCGAGGGGCTTGGCGCTCATTTCAACCCGAGCTTCTTCACGCTCTTCACGTTCACGAAGGACTCATCCGTCATCGTGTTGCCGGGGAACTTGCCGGCCTTGAACGCGCGGCAGAGGTCGCGCACGGCGTCCTCGATGGTGCGTTTGGGCCGCCAGCCGAGCACCTGCCCGATCTTGCGCGAGGTGATGCGGTAGGAACGCGGGTCGTTCGTGGTGGTGCGCTCGATGCGGATGGGCGGGCGCTCCGGGAATTCTTCGCCGACGATCTTCTTCGTGATCTCGGCCAGCTCGTTGACGGTCTGGTTTTGGTAGCCGGCGTTGAAGGTCTGCCCGGCGAGCTTCTCCTTCGGCATCGTGAGCGCCTCGGCGTAGAGGTCGGTCACGTCCTCGATGTGGATATTGGGCCGTTGCTGGTCGCCGCCAAAGACGGTGATGAGGCCCTTGTGGTAGGCGTGGTTGGTCAGGATGTTGACCGTGAGGTCGAAGCGCATCCGGGGCGAGTAGCCGCAAACCGTCGCCGGGCGGAAGGTCACGACGGTCATCTGCGGCGACTGATACTTGAAGGCGATGGGTTCGGAGAGGCCCTTGTATTTGTTGTAGTCGGTGAGCGGGACAAGCGGGTGCTCCTCGGTGACTTCCGGCGCGTCGCTCACGCCATAGACCGAGCTGGAGGAGACGTTGATGAAGCGCTCGACGGTGCCCGCCGCGACCGTGGCCTGCATGAGCGGCTCGAAGCACTCGTAGTTCATCGTGCGGCTCAACGACGGGTCGAGGTCGAAGCTCGGGTCGTTCGAGATGCACGCCATGTGGATGACGGCGTGGCAGCCCCGGAGCGCGGCGGCATACTTCTGCGCGTCGCGGATGTCGCCCTCGACGACCGTGAGCCGGGGATGCGGCGTCAAGCCGGCCGAGCCGAACAGCATGAGGTCATACACGACGACCTCGTGGCCGAGCGCGAGGAGTTTGGGGACGAGGATGCAACCTTTGTAGCCGGCACCGCCGGTGACGAGAACGCGTTTCACAAGTGGGCAGAGGGTGGGAATGAACGTTGAGGTGTCGTGGGAAAATCCGGTTCAGCGGGTGGCGATGCGGAAGCCCGCTGCCTGCGCGTCGTTGTAGAACATCTTCACGGTGTCCAGCGAGTAGTCACCGAGGTCTTTGCCGACGAGGTTCAGCTTGCCGAGGATGTCGTGCGTCACGGTGATGACGTGGCAACCGACGGCGTCCGCGTGGAAGATGTTGAGCAACTCGCGCGGGCTGGCCCAGATGAGTTCAGCCTTGGGATTCGGCTGGAGAATCCGCACGGCTTCGGCCATGAGCGGCACCGGGTCGCGGCCCGTGTCCGCCACGCGGCCGGCGAAGACGGAGACGTAGCTGGCCACGCTGGGTGAAAGGCAAGCGACCACGTCGCGCACCTGATCGTTCGTCATGAGCGCGGTGACGTTGAGCTGCACGCCGGCCTGCGCGAGCCGGCGGATGAGCGGCCCGGCGAACTCGCGCTTGGTGTTCGTCACCGGAATCTTCACGTAGACATTCGCGCCCCACGACGCGATTTCGCGCGCCTGCTGCTCCATCTCGGCGAAGTCATCCGAGAAGACCTCGAAGGACACCGGGCGGCCACCGATGATCTTGAGCACCTCTTGCGAGAAGGCCGCGTAGTCGCCCACGCCGGCTTTCCGCATCAGCGTCGGGTTGGTGGTGAAGCCTTGGATGAGCGGGTTCGCCGCGAGCGTCGCGATGCCCTTGAGGTCCGCGCCGTCGGCGAAAACCTTCACCTTGAGTTGGTTGATTGCGTTCATAGGAGCGTTGCTGGCGAAGAGTGTAACCGAGTCAGGCGCGGAGGATAAGCCCGACGGCTTCGGGTAAACTCCTTACGGTGAAGTCCGGCTGGTCGCGCAGCGCCTCGGCGTAGCCGTAATCAATGAAAAACGTCCGGCAGCCCGCCGCCCGGCCCGCCGACACGTCGCGCCAGCGGTCACCGACCATGAACGACTCCGGCAGCGTGAGGTCCAGTTCGCGCGCAGCCGCGAGCAGCAGGCCGGGCTTTGGTTTGCGGCAATCGCAGGCATCCGCGTCCACGTGGCAGCACACGCGGATGTCGTCCAGCGGCAGCTCGGCGCGGAGGCGCGCGTGCATGGCGTCGAGCACGGCGCGGTCGAGTTTGCCGGTGGCGACGTCCGGCTGATTGGTGACGACCACCAACTGCCAGCCTGCCCCCTTCAACGCCTGCGTCGCCTCCACCACGCCCGGCAGCAAGTGGAAGTCCTCCAGCCGGCGGGGCGCGTTAGGTTTCCCGTCGCGGGTCTCGGAACCCGTCAGCACGCCGTCGCGATCAAGAAACACAGCGCGGCGCATCTCAAGCCTTCTTGGCCTCGAGGCCTTCCCACTTGTTCGCCTGCATCAGCACCGCCGGGTGCGTGACGAGGCAATGCCAGATCACCGCCTGAAACGCCTCCGCGTGCGGCGTGATCGCGCTTGCGTCCACTGTCGGGACCACCACCACGACATCGCCTGCCTTCTTCGTGTAGCCACCGTCGCGGCCGACGATGCCGAACACTTTCATCCCGCGCCGCTTCGCTTCATCCACGGCTCGAACCAAGTTCGGACTGACGTTGCGGGCCGCGTCGCCGCCGCCGACGGAGAAGACGAGAATGGCATCGCGCTCGTTGGCGCGGCTGACCTTGAGCCAGCCCTCGAAGACGGTGGGCCAGCCCTCGTCGTTCGTGCGGGCGGTCAGCTCGGCGACGTTGTCGCACGGGCTGTAGGCCTCGATGCCGGCGAGCTTGCGGAAGTCATTCACGGCATGGCTGCAATTGGCCGCGCTGCCGCCGACACCGAGCAGGAAGAGCCGCCCGCGCCGCTCGCGCAGCGCCGCCAGTTCGAGCGCCAACCGTTCAATCTGGGCCGCATCCAGCGTGGCGGCAATCTGGCGGACTTGCTCAAAGTAGGCTTCCGTATGCGTCATGCGGCGGAATGCTGGCAGGAAGCCGGTCCTTTGCAATCAAAGGTGTTCCGGGTGAGACGGGGGCAAACGCGGGCAAACGGCGGCCAGCATCCCGGAAATCATCGAGCGCCCGTAAACCACGCGTCGCCGTGGCAGTCACCCGTGCCGCCACGGCTTGGAGAGCGTGAAACAGTTGGGAAGGTGACGCACTTCGCTGACCACGCCGTCGGCAAGCTGCACCTCCACGATGTCGAAGCGGATCTTCACGCGCGCGTCGTCGAGCAGGCGCAGGTAGTCGAGGGCGGTCTTCGAGAGCCTGCGGCGCTTGGCGGCATCCACCGCAGCGGCCGGGCGCGTCCAGTTTCCGCGCGAGCGCGCCTTGACCTCGACGAACACGAGGCAGTCGCCGTCACGGAAAACGAGATCAATCTCGCCGTGGTCGGAGCGGAAGTTGGCGGCGAGGAGCTTGAGGCCGAGCGATTGCAGGTGCCGCTGCGCCGCGCGCTCGCCCGTTTCACCGCGACGCAGGTGCTCGGGCTTGGCGGCGTGGAACCGTGCGGCGAGCCGGGAGAGGAGGTTCATGCGAACTCACACGAGTTCAAGCTGCCGCGCGGTCGCGCGCAGCGGCGCGAAGCTGCGGCGGTGAATCGCGCACGGCCCGAGTCGCGCGAGCGCGGCGAGGTGCTGTGGCGTGCCGTATCCTTTGTGCGCGGCGAAACCGTAGCCGGGGAACGCGCGGTCCAACTCGTGCATCAAACGGTCACGGGTGACCTTGGCGAGCACGCTCGCCGCGGCGATGGAGTAGCTGAGCGCGTCACCCTTCACGATGGCGGTCTGCGGCCAGCCGAGGGCGGGCACTTCGAGTCCGTCCACGAGCACGTGAGCGGGCTGGAGCACTGCGAGCGCCTCGCGCATCGCTCGGTGCGTGGCTTGAAGGATATTGATACGATCGATCTCCTCGACGTCGGCGCGCGCGATGGCGAAACGCACTTGGCCGGACGCGATGAGAAACTCGGAGTAGCCTTCGCGCTGTCCGGCACTGAGCTGCTTGGAGTCGTTGAGCCCTGCGAGTTCGCGCGGAAGGCCGCGCTCCATCCACGCGCGCGGGAGCATCGCGGCGGCGGCGACAACCGGGCCCGCGAGCGGCCCGCGACCGGCTTCGTCCACGCCCGCGACTTCGGCCGCACCTGCGCGCAGCGCCTCGCGCTCGAAGCGGAAGCGGTCGAGGGCGGTGTCGGCGCGCGCGGTCATGGGCTCGTGGCGCGCAGCATGGCGCACCGGCGCGGCGCGGGCGATTTTTTTTCTCCGGCGCGTGGCCGCGACCCACTTCGCCGTTGACGATTCGACACCCCGACCGCACCTTCGTTTTCGCGACGAGGGCAATGAAGACGATCCTGTTCGTTTGCACCGGCAACGTCTGCCGCAGCCCGATGGCGGAGGCGCTTTTCCGGCATGCGGTGCGGGATCGGGGCGCGGCGCAGTTCCGGGTGCTGTCGGCGGGCGTTGGCGCCATCAACGGCCAGGCGGCGAGCCAGCACGCGGTGGCGGCGTTGCGCGAGCTGGGGATTGACCTGGCGAGCTTCCGGAGCCGGATGCTCACCGGCCAGCTCGTGGCGGACGCCGATTACATCTTCGGCATGACGCGCGGGCACGTGGAGGCGGTGGCGCTGTTGTATCCGCAGGCGCTGGAGAAGGCGTTCCTGCTGCGCGAGTTTGACGAGACGCTGGATTTTTTTGAGAAGGACATCTCGGACCCCATCGGCGGTTCGTATGACGTGTATCTGAACTGCCGCGACCAGATCGAACAAGGCATCCAATCCATGTTGAAATACCTCGAGCAAGCGGAAGGCCCGGCGCAGCGCGGCGCGGGCGCGGACAGGGCCGCCACCATCGCGCTGGGCGCGGACCACGGCGGCGTGGAGTTGAAGGACGCGCTGCGCGCGCACCTGCAGCAGCACGGCATCGGCGTGGTGGACTTCGGGACGCAATCGGCCGAGTCCACGGACTATCCCGATTACGCGCAGGCCGTCGCCGAGAGCGTCGCGTCGCGCAAGGCTGACCTCGGCCTGCTCGTGTGCACGACGGGCGTGGGGATGAGCATCACGGCGAACAAGGTCCCCGGCGTGCGCGCGGCGCTCGTGTTCGACGAGAAGATGGCCTCGCTTGCGCGCCAGCACAACGACGCCAACGTGCTGTGCCTCGGGCAGAAGTTCACGCCGCCCGACCTCGCCCGGAGGATCGTGGACGCGTTCCTCGCGGCGCAGTTCGAGGGCGGACGCCACGAGCGGCGCGTGGCGAAGATGGAACGGGGCTGCGGCGCGGCGCGGTCGCGGGTCGGGCGCGTGGACCCTGCGGTCGCGGACGCCATCGAACTGGAGAGGCGGCGGCAGGAGGAGAACATCGAGCTCATCGCGAGCGAGAATTTCACGAGCACGGCCGTGATGGAGGCGCAGGGCAGCGTGCTCACCAACAAGTATGCCGAGGGTTACCCCGGCAAGCGCTGGTATGGCGGCTGCGAGCACGTGGACACCGTCGAGCAGCGTGCGATTGACCGGGCGAAACAGCTCTTCGGCGCCGAGCACGCCAACGTGCAGCCGCACTCCGGCTCGGGCGCGAACATGGCCGTGTATTTCTCGATGCTCAAGCCGGGCGACCGCATGCTCACGATGGACCTCTCGCACGGCGGCCACCTCACGCACGGCAACAAGGCCAACTTCTCCGGCCGGTTCTTCGAGATCATCCACTACGGCGTGCGCAAGGACACCGAGCAGATTGACTACGACCAGCTCGCCGCGATGGCGCGCGAGCACAAGCCGAGGATGATCACCGTCGGCGCGAGCGCCTACTCGCGCGCGATTGATTTCAAGCGCATGGGCGAAATCGCGCGCGAGTCCGGCGCGCTTCTGCTCGCGGACATCGCGCACATCGCGGGGCTTGTCGCGGCGGGCATCCACCCGAGCCCGGTCGGCCACGCGGACTTCGTCACCACCACGACGCACAAGACGCTTCGCGGCCCGCGCGGCGGGCTCATCCTGTGCGGCGCGAAACACGCGAAGGAGATTGATTCACAGGCGTTCCCCGGCATCCAGGGCGGCCCGCTCATGCACGTCATCGCCGCAAAGGCCGTGTGCCTGCATGAGGCGCTCCAGCCGACGTTCAAGGATTACCAGCAGCAGATTGTCCGCAACGCGCGCGCGCTCGCCGAGGGGATGAAACGCAACGGTTTTCGGATCGTCTCCGACGGCACGGACAATCACCTGATGCTCGTGGACGTCGGCTTGCGCGGGCTCACCGGCAAGGAATGCCAGCTCGCGCTCGATGAGGCGGGCATCACGGTGAACAAGAACGCGATTCCGTTCGACACGCGTTCTCCGTTCCAGGCCAGCGGCGTGCGCCTCGGCACGCCTGCGGTCACGACGCGCGGCATGAAGGAGCCGGAGATGGGCGCGATCGCCGACATGATTTCGGAAGTGCTGCTCGACCTGAAGAACGCCCAGAGCGCGCACAAGGTCCGCGCCCGCGTGCGCGAGCTCACGGCGAAGTTTCCGCTGCCGTATTGAGGCCGCGCGCCCGCGACGCACTGCGCCGGACTCCTGTCCGGGCTTGGATTCCGTGGCGGGCGCGATAGCATCCGCGCAGTGATCGCCTTCCTGAGATTCCTCGGCGTGCTGAACGCCGCGATCTGGTTCGGCTCGAACTTTTACTTCACGTTCGTCGGTGCGCCGACGTTTTTCACGGACGCCTTCAAGTATCTCTTCCCCGAGCCTTACCACGGCGCGGCGGCGCAACTGGCCATCGCGCGGCATTTCATCCTCAACTACTGGTGCGCGGTCGTCGCCGGGCTGCATCTGGCCGCCGAGTGGCTTTACGCGGGGCGCGACGTGCGGCGCGCGATGGTCTGGCTGCTCGGGTCGCTCTTCGCCGTCGCATTGCTCGGTGGAGTCTGGCTGCAGCCCAAGCTCAAGGAACTCACGGTCATCGTGCACGCGGACCATTATCGGCCGAAGCGCATGCCCACGGCGACGGAGCGCGCCGACGCGAGGGCGGCCTTCCGCCGCTGGCACGGCGCTTCGCAGATGCTCAACCTGGCGATGCTCGGCGGGCTCACGATTTTCCTGTGGCAGACGGTGCGCGCGGACAGCCCCGCCCGCTCGCTGCTCGCCCCCAAATTCGGGATTGACAATCGGTCGTGACGGCGGATCGTCCCGCGCAAGCTCTCATTAGCCTGCCCTGCGGCGGCATCCCGACGCGTCATGATTTCCAACGAGCGCCCATCCCCCTACGGTCGCCGGCCGGGATACAGTCCGCGCTACGGCCCGCGCCCGCCTTCCAGCGAGGAGACCATCCGCGTTGAGCGCGTGCAGATCGAGCGCAAGACCTTCGTCTTCACGCTCAAGGAAAACCCGCGCGGCCGCTTCCTGCGCATCACTGAGGACGTCAATGGACGGCGCGACGCCATCATCGTGCCGGCGACGGGGCTCGAGGACTTCTTGAAAATGGTCGAGGAGATGGCGAAGGCTTCCGCCGGGGCGCCCGCCACCGGGACGCCGCCGGGCGCGGAGGAATCCGGAGCGGACGAATCCCCTGATACTGCGACCTAGTCCGCGACCGCGGCGCTGTCCTTTCGCGTCGCAACCCGGCGCGCGCGCACACGCGGCGCGTCGTTCCACAAGCCCTCGATGTCGTATTGCGCGCGAAGGTCCGGGCGCATCACGTGCACAATCACGTCGAAGTAATCCAGCGCGATCCACGCCGAGCCGCGCTGGCCGTCCGTGCCGTGCGGACGGACGGCGTGCTCGTCGCGCAGCGTGTCCACGATCTCGTCCGCGATTGCCCGCAAGTGCGGCTCGCTTGTGCCGGAGGCGATGACGAAATAGTCGGTGACCGTGGAAATCTCCCGCACATCGAGGATGACGACATCCTCCGCCTTCTTGTTGTCCGCGAGTTTCCTGCAGAGGAGGGCCAGCTTGCGTGAATCCATCTTTTGGCGGCGAGGATGACAAAAGAGGACGATGGGCGGAAGGAGCAAGTTGGGGCCGGCGTGGGACGACGTCTCACTTCCGATACAACCCCAGCTCGCGAACCGCCTCCGCCACCGCAGCACCCACGAGCAGGTCCACTGGCAGCCCCGCCTTCACTCGCGCGCGAATCTGCGAGGCGGACACGCCGAGCGGGAAGCCTTGCAGCGTGCGGCCGCGAAATGGCTCGGGGAACGGCACCGCCTTTTCGCTTGGCCGGGGGATGGCGACGAACTCCACCAACTGCGCAAGTTCGTCCGCGTCGCGCCACTGCGGCAGCGTGGCCACGTGGTCCGCGCCGATGAGCCAGAAGAGCTGGGCGTCCGCGAAGCGCCGCCGGTAGTCGCGGACTGTGTCCACCGTGTAGCTCACGCCGCCGCGGTGGATTTCCTGGTCATCAATTTCGAAGCGCGTGCGACCTGCGAGCGCGAGCCGCAGGAACCGCAACCGCGCCGCCGCAGGCGACGGCTCCGCGTCCGGCTTGAACGGCGACTGCGCCGCCGGGATGAAGAACAGGCGGTCGAGCCCGAGTTCCTCGCAAGCCGCCTGCGCCACGAGCAGGTGCCCGAGATGCACCGGGTCGAACGAGCCGCCGAACAGACCCAGTTTCGAGTTTGGAGTTTCGAGTTTCGGGTTCACCAGAATCGCGCGCTTGATGTTCAACTCGAAACTCGAAACCCGATTAGCAGCACCGATTCGGCCTGCCATCAAACCTCGCCTCCGCCGTCGCCACGTAGGCGCGGGCGCGGGCGTCCTGCTCCATCGCGGCGCGGCCGCCGAGCAGGTCCACCTTCGGCGGGACGCAGGCTTGCGCGCGGTCCACGGCGCTTTGGCCGCTGAGTTCCTTGAGCAGCAGGAAACCGAGTGCGAAGAGGTTCCACCACTTCACCGGCCTGCCCTCGGCCACGGCGTAATCGGGCAGCCAAGTCGGCGGGGCCTCACGCAACTCAGCGAGCTTCTTGCGCGAAAGCAGCAGCGTCCACTCGAACGCGCTGATGAGGAAGATGGTCGTGACGAGCGTGAGAAAGAAGCCGGTGACGACGGCGTCGAGCCGATTGTTGAATCGCTTCGTGTAATTGGAGCGAAGAGCGGACTCGGCGTTCGCGACAAGTTTCGGATCTGGCGTGCCTCCGGCTGCTTCGAGCGCGCGAGCTGCGTTCCGTGAAGCTTCCACGACGTTGCGAAGCGCGGGCGCTTGTTCCTCGAGCTTCTTCGCTGCGGCTAGAAAACCGATCTTGTCGTCCGGATGCCAGATTTTCTGCACCGCCGCCGTGCCCGTGACGGTGAGCAGCCACATCAGCGGCACGAGCGTGACGAGCGCGAAGGCGGGGTTCCGCCGCGCGCCACCTTCCGCCGGGGCGGAGCCCGGCGCTCCGTTGAGCTGCATCTTCAAAATCACCGTCGTCGCGAGGCACAGCGCGGTGGCGGCGAGGAGCTGGTTCGCGATGCCGAAGATGGGCCAGAGCGCCTTGATGCCACCGTCCGGGTCGTAAACCGCCGCGATGAGGAAGTAACCCCACAGCGCGACGACGAGTCCGCTGGCGAAGATGTTCGCCGGAAGGCTCTTCACATCGCCGAGCGGTTTCCAGACGTGCCCGAGCGCGTCCTGCAAGAGGTAGCGGCCCACGCGCGTGCCCGCGTCGAGCGTGGTGAGGATGAACAGCGCCTCGAACATCAGCGCGAAGTGATACCAGATGGCCAGCGCGTGCTCGCCGATCCACGGCATCGCCTTGTGGAAGAGGTTCGCCATGCCGACGGCGAGCGTCGCCGCGCCACCGGTGCGACCATAGAGCGACTCCTCCTTCACCTCGCGCGCCAGCTCGCTCATGCGCTCGGCGGTGAGCGCGAATTCCGGCCCGAACGAGTTCACCTTCGCCACGGTCGCAACGGCCACGGCCGCGGCGTCCGCGCCGGGAGCCTTGATGTTCATCGCGAGATAAACGCCCGGTTCAAGCGTGCATGCGGCGATCATCGCCATGATGGCCACGAGCGATTCGAGCAGCATCGCGCCGTAACCGACGGGCCGCGCGTAGCCTTCGCGCGTGATGATCTTGGGCGTGATGCCGCTGGAGATGAGCGTGTGAAAGCCGCTGATCGCGCCGCACGCGATGGTGATGAAGCAGAACGGAAACAGCTTGCCCGGCACGACCGGCCCGGAGCCGTCAATGAACTTCGTGACGGCGGGCATCTCGAGCTTGGGCAGCACGAGCAGCACGCCGAGCGCGAGCAGGAAGATGGTGCCGAGCTTCATGAACGTGCTCAGGTAATCGCGCGGCGCGAGCAGCAGCCACACCGGCAGCACGCTCGCGGCGAAGGCGTAGATCACCACCGACCACGCGAGCGCGGGCGCCTTGAGGTGAAACACTTCCTTGAGCGTCGCGTGCTCGGAGACCCACTGCCCGCCGACGACCGCGAGCATCAGCAGGAACACGCCGATGACGGAGGCTTCGAGCACCTTGCCCGCGCGCAGCCAGCGCAGGTAACCGCCCATGAACATCGCGATGGGAATCGTCGCGCCCACGGTGAACACGCCCCACGGTGACTCGGCGAGCGCGTTCACCACCACGAGCGCGAGCACCGCCAGCAGGATGACCATGATCGAAAGGATTGCGATGACGCCGATGACGCCCGCGACGGAGTTGAGTTCCTCGCGGACCATTTGCGCGAGCGACTTGCCGTCGCGCCGCATCGAGGCGAACAGGATGACGAAATCCTGCACCGCGCCGCCGAGCACAACGCCGATGAGAATCCACAGCGACCCCGGCAGGTAACCGAACTGCGCCGCGAGCACCGGGCCGACGAGCGGTCCCGGCCCGCTGATGGCCGCGAAGTGATGGCCGAACACGATCCACTTGTTCGTCTTCACGTAGTCGCGGCCGTCCTCGTGGACTTCGCAGGGCGTGGCGCGGCGGTCGTTGAGCGCGAGCACCTTCGCGGCGACCCACTTCGAGTAGAAGCGGTAGCCGATGGCGTAGGAGCAGATGGCGGCGACGAGGATGAAGCCGGAGTTGACCGGCTCGCCGCGCTTGACCGCGAGCGTGACATAGGCGAACGCGCCGAGCGCCGCGACCGCGAGCCAGATGACTGTGGAGAGGGCTTTGTTCATCGTCGCGAATCGCGTGCCGAGGCGCGCCGATGATAAGCGCGACAAACGCGGTGCAAAGGCGAAAGCAGCGGCCGCGGCGCGTTCACCCGTCACCGCCGCGTGGAAAGGCGATTCACAAGCGGGCACACGGCCGCAGTCGGAACTTGAAACTTGGAACATCGAACACGCCCGCCCTACCATCCGCGCGCTTATGGACACCGCCTCCGCTCCCGGCCGCGCTATGGCCGCGCTCGAACGCGCCGACGGGCGCCGGCCGGATGAACTTCGCCCGCTGCGATTTCAGAACCACATCGCACCGCACGCATCCGGCTCCACGCTCGTGGAGTGGGGCAGCACGCGCGTCATTTGCGCCGTGATGATCGAGGAATCCGTGCCCAAGTGGATGAAGGATCAAAACGTGCCTGGCGGCTGGATCACCGCCGAGTATGCGATGCTGCCTTACTCGACATTGACGCGGAAGCAGCGCGACAGCACGCGCGGCAAGGTGGACGGGCGCTCGACGGAAATCCAGCGGCTCATCGGCCGCGCCATGCGCGCCGCGGTGGACCTCGACAAGGTCGGCCCGCGCACCATCTGGGTGGATTGCGATGTGTTGCAGGCCGACGGCGGCACGCGCACGGCCGCCATCACGGGCGCGTTCGTCGCGCTGTCGCTCGCGGTGCGGAAACTGCAGTCGGAAGGCAAGCTCGCCGCTGACCCCATCGCCAACGCCGTCGCCGCGGTCAGCGTCGGCATCGTCAGCGGCGTGCCGATGCTGGACCTCTGCTACACCGAGGACGCTGCGGCGGAAGTGGACATGAACCTCGTGATGACCGGCAAGGGCGAGTTCATCGAACTGCAGGGCACGGGCGAGGAGGCGACGTTTGACCAGGCGCAGCTCGCCGCGATGCTCGAACTCGGGAAGGCCGGCATCCAGCAACTGCTCGCCGCGCAACGGGAAGCTTTGGAACTGAAAGAGTGAGTGATGAATGACGAGGTCTGAATGAGCGCCGGTATCGCTGCCCCGCTCAGCCTTCATCCTCTATCCTTCATCACTCCCCGCCCATGGATTCCCCGACGCGCCTCTACCTCATCCGCCACGGCGAAGTGGAGGCGCGTTATCATCGCATCTTTGGCGGGCGGATTGACATGGAGCTTTCACCGCGCGGCCGCGAGCAGGCTCTCGTTCTCGCGGGCTGGCTGCGCACGGTGCATTTCAACGCCATCTACTCGAGCCCGATGAAGCGCGCGCAGCAGACGCTCGCGCCGCTGGCGTCGAAGCGCGACGTGCAGCCGCGCACGCTCGACGACTTGCGCGAGGTGGACTTCGGCGAGTGGACGGGCTTGAGCTGGCAGGAGGTTCACGAACGCTTCAAGGCCAGCGCCTTCGACTGGCTGCACATGCTCGAGGAGGACGCCATTCCCGGCGCCGAGTCCGCGCAGCGCCTCCGCGCGCGGCTCGAGCCCTGCCTGCGCCGGATGCTCGTGGAGTCGCCCGGCCAGACCGTCGCCGTTGTCTGCCACGGCGGCGTCATCCGCATGCTGCTCGCGGTGCTGCTGCAACTGCCCGTGCCCAAGCTCGCGCACTTCGACATCGAGTATGCGAGCGTGACCGTCGTCGAGCGCCGCCCGCATCGCGCGGAGGTCGAGCTGCTCAACTTCACCCCGTGGCGCGACATGGCGTGACGCCGCGTGCGCTTCGTGGCTGAATCGCCGCGTGTTCGACCTGCTCCGCGCTGACTCTTCCACGAAGGCCCGTCTCGGCCGCCTGCGCACTGCGCACGGCGACGTGGACACGCCGGTCTTCATGCCCGTCGGCACGCAGGCCAGCGTGAAGGCGCTCGACCCGCGCGAACTGCGCGAGATGGGCGCGCAGATCATCCTCGGCAACACCTACCATCTGAACATCCGCCCAGGACTCGACGTCCTGCGAGCCGCGGGCGGGCTGCACCGCTTCATGAACTGGCCGCACCCGATCCTCACGGACAGCGGCGGCTTCCAGGTGTTCAGCCTCGCCAAGATTCGCAAGGTCCGCGAACACGGCGTCGAGTTCCGCTCGCACATTGACGGCTCGCCCCTGTTCCTCGGGCCGAAGGAGGCGATGGAGATTCAGCGCGTGCTCGGCTCGGACATCGCGATGTGCTTCGACGAATGCCCGCCGCACGACGCGCCCGCGAAGGAGCAGCGCCTCGCCGTCGAGCGCACCATCCGATGGGCTGCCGAGGGTCGCGAACAACCGCGCGCAGACGGGCAGAAGGTATTCGGTATCGTGCAGGGCGGCGGCAGCGCCGGGTTGCGCGAGCAGTGCGCGAAGGCCATCACCGCGCTGGACTTCGACGGTTACGCCATCGGCGGCGTGAGCGTGGGCGAGCCCGAGCACGAGATGTTTCGCGCGGTGGAACTCGCCGAGCCGTTCCTGCCCGCGGACAAGGCGCGCTACGTGATGGGCGTGGGCACACCCGCGCAGCTCGTCGAGCTGGTCGCGCGCGGCGTGGACATGTTCGACTGCGTGCTGCCGACGCGCGTCGCGCGCAACGGCACGGCGTTCACGCGGCGCGGCACGTTCAGCATCAAGGGCGGCGCGGTGAAGGCGGACTTCGGCCCCATCGAGGAAGGCTGTGGCTGCTTCGCCTGCAAAAACTTCTCACGCGCCTACGTGCGGCATTTGCTAAACGTGAACGAAATCCTCGGCCTGCGACTCGTGAGCATCCACAACAGCCACATGTTCCTGAAGCTGATGGCTGACGTTCGCGCGCACATTGCCGCGGGGACGTTCGCGGAGTTCCGCCGCGAGTTCATCGCGAACTACACGCCGACGAGCCGCGTGCTGGCTGGAAGGCGTGCGATTCCTTGATTTCAACGACCATAGGAGTCAAAGGGATGGCCGTCTTTCAAAGACCGGAAGCGAACATAGCGTTCAAGCAGGACCGCGAACGAACTGGCGACCTTCCTGATAGTGTGCTCCGACGTCACACACCAAGCGAATCCTGCGTTTGGAGTTTGGATTAGCTTGTCACCGTTCAAGGCCGAAAAGACGATCGGGCATTTACTGTGTTCTTTATACTCAGGGAAAGACTCGAACCAGGATGCCGAGCCGAGCGAATGAATTTCGGCGGATGGAACGAACCCCCCGGACATCGGAGGCTTGGTTTCGCGAAGGCCGTCAAAGCTCGAGTAGAACTCTCGCATCTCATCATTGCAGTTTACAAGTCGGCTGGGTTGTCCGGAGACCATGATCGGCAGAAACATCACTTCGTCACCTTCGGTATCGGACAAGCGCATGAACTGAACCCCGTTGACAGAAACTATCTTGCGTTCGCTCAGGCCCAAAAGGAAGTCGCACAATGCCAGATTGCAGTTGTAGCGAAGCGACCCGCGAATCAGGTCAAGGTGATTGTTCGGCTTGCTCATGATTTGTCGCAAGTCTAGCAACCCGATGCTTGGGTTCAAGTGCTGGCCGTCATCCGCGCACGAATGCCTTCTCGACTCGTTGAGTCCGATGCCACTACCGTCTTGCAGGCCAATGATCTCTACGACGCCCACCGATCCCGTTCTCGACCAGCTTCCGCGCCTCTACACCGGCGTCGTGTGCGATGTGCTCGATGGTCTCGGCTTCCGCCAGCAGGCGATTGGCGGACAGGTGCGCCCGCTCACGCCGGCCAACAAGGTCGCAGGCCGCGTGTTTCCTGCGCGGGCAATGGCGGTCACGGCGATTCCTTTCGAGCCCTACAAACTCGAGATCGCCGCCGTGGACGCGATGCGCGCAGGCGACGTGTTCGTGGTGGACGCCGGCAACGACTGCGGCAGCGCGTTCTGGGGCGAGCTGCTCACGACGGCTTGCATGGCGAAGGGCGTGCGCGGCGTGGTGATGACCGCCGCCACGCGCGACATGTGGAACATCCGCAAGCTGGGCTTTCCCGTGTTCGGCGTCGGCTTTCATCCCGCGGACAGCAAGGGCCGGCTCGACGTCGTGAGCATTGGCGAGCCCATCACCATCGCGGGCGTGCGCGCGCGCAGCGGCGACTTCGTGCTCGGTGACGAGGACGGCGTGGTCGTCATCCCCGCCGAAGCCGCGGAGGAGACCGTGCGCCGCGCGTTGGAGAAAGTGTCCGGCGAGAACGTCGCCCGCGAAGACCTCGCCCGCGGCGTGCCCATGGGCGAAGTGTTCCGCAAATACGGGATTCTGTGAACGCGCTCTCCTGCTGCCCGTCCCTCTCCTTGCCGGCGCTGTGCAGTGACGGCAACGCGGACATTTTCATAAGGAAACCACGAAGGCAGGAGAGGGTTTCGGGTTCTCCTGTCTTCGTGGCTTCCTTATCGAATCCGTCCCGCTGGCCGTGACGCGTCGCAGCCGTGTCTCCCTCCTGATCTCCCATGCGCATTCTCCTTGGCGGTGTTTTTCATGAGACGCATTGCTTCGTGGACGGCACTACGCCACTCGCGGAGTTCGAGATCCGCCGCGGCGCGGAGTTGCTCGCGTGCGAGGGCGACGCCTCCCCGTTCGGCGGCGTGCTCGAATTCGCGCGCAAGTCCGGCTGGACGATGCTGCCGACCGTGGACTTCCGCGCGTCGCCGAGCGCGCTGGTCGAGGATGAAGTGGTCGAGACGTGGTGGCGCGAGTTTCGCGAGCGCGCGGAGCCCGAGCTCGCGCGTGGCGTGGACGGCATCTACCTCGTGCTGCACGGCGCGATGACGTCGGAGTCGCATCCCGACGTGGAGGGCGAGTTGCTCGAACGGCTTCGCAAGCTGCGCGGTGCGGGGCGCGCGCCGGTGTTCGGCGTGTTCGATCTGCACGCGAACTTCACGCAACGCATGGCGACGCATGCGAACTGCCTCGTCGCCTATCGCGAGAACCCGCACACCGACGCGCGCGAATCCGCCGTTCGCGCCGCCGCGCTGCTCGACCGCTGTCTGCGCACGGGCGAAGTGCCGCAGATGTTCTGGCAGCACCCGCCGCTCATCTGGCCGCCGACTGGCACGGGCACGCAGACCGAGCCGATGCTCACGCTCGAGGCGATGGCGCGCCGTCTGGAGAAAGGCAACGCGAGCTTGTGGACCGTGAACGTGGCCGCGGGCTTCGCCTTCGCCGACACGCCGGACACGGGCGTGAGCTTCTGCCTGGCAACGACGCAGCGCGAAGCCGTCGCTCGCGCCGCGCTGTCGGGCTTGAGCAACCACGCGCTGAAACACCGGGACGCCGGCAACGTGACCGACCCGCCGCTCGACGCGGTGATGAAGGAAGTGATGCCGTTGCGCGACGGGCTCACGGTGCTCGTCGAGCCGTCGGACAACATTGGCGGCGGCGCGCCCGGTGACGGCACGGGAATCCTGCGCGCGCTCGTCAGTCACCGCGTGCCGAATTGCGCCGTCTGCCTCAACGACCCCGAAGCGGTCGCGCGCCTCGCGACCAAGCGCATCGGCTCGACGCACACGCTTGAGCTCGGCGGCAAGGGCAGCCGGCTCGACGCCGGTCCACTGGAGTTGAAAGTGAAGCTCGTTTCGCGACGTGCCGGGCGGTTCGAACTCGAGGACAAGAACAGCCACCTCGCCTCGATGTGCGGGAATGCGTTCGACATGGGCCCGTGCGCGGTGGTGCGGCACGAGGGCGTCACGATTTTGCTCACGAGCCGGCGCACGCCGCCGTTCGACCTCGGCCAGTGGCGCAGCCAGGGCATCGAGCCAACGAAACTTTCGGTCATCGGCGTGAAGGCCGCGATGGCGCACCGCCGCGCCTATGACAAGATTGCTTCGCGGATGCTGTGGGTGGACACGCCGGGCCCGTGCAGCAGCAACCTGAAGACGCTTCCGTTCCACAAGGTGAAGCGGCCGGTGTTCCCGCTTGATGAGTTGCGCGAGCGCCACAAAGGCGCGCGGCGGTGAAGCCGTCCCCCGGAGAGTCGCGATGTTGAAACACTACGCCGCCATCTACGCCGAGTTCTGGCGCAACGGCCTCATCCGCGAGATGGGGTTCAAGGCGAACTTCATCATGTGGATCATCGTCGAGCTGCTGTGGTTCGCGCTGCAGCTCACGTTCGTGAGCGTGCTGTTCCTGCACACGGAGAGCATCGGCTCGTGGACGAAGTGGGAGGTGGTGATGCTCTACGGCGCAAGCCATTTCATCCAGCAGCTCTTCACGGCGTTCTTCCTCACGAACTGCGTGCAGGTGTCCGAGCACATCCGCACGGGCAAGCTGGATTTCCTGCTGCTGCTGCCGGCAAGCACGCGCTTCCTGCTGTCGCTGCGGCACGTGGATTTCGGGTCGTTCGTGAACGCGGCGTCGGCGGTGGCGGTGATGGCCGTCGCCGCGGGCAAGCTCGGGCTCGCGCCGACGGTGGCGCAGGTCGCGGGCTTCCTCGCGCTCGTCGCCATCGGTTTGCTCATCCATTACTCGCTGATGTTCGCGCTCGCGTGCGTGAGCTTCTGGAGCGTGCGGGCGCAGGGCATTGTGTGGGGCTACTACAACCTGTTCAACATTGCGCGGCAGCCGGACGAGGCGTTTCGGGGGCTGTTTCGGGCGGTGTTCACGTTCGTGCTGCCGATGCTGCTGGTGTCGAACGTGCCCGCGCGCGTGCTCGCGGACAAGATGCGCTCGCCGCTGGACCTGCTGCTGCTCGCGGCGATGGGCGCGGCGTGCTTCGGCGTGTCGCAGGTGTTCTGGCGTGTGTCGGTTAGGCGCTACACGAGCGCGAGTTCGTGAGCTGCGCCGCGTGAAGCGACTTGTCGCGGCGCGGTGCCGTTGCGATAACTTCGCGCACGTATGAAGCCCTCCATTCTTGCCGCCGCACTCGTTGCCACGCTGTCCCTTCCGGGGCTGGCGGCGGATTCACGGCCGGGCTGGCCCGGCCGGCAGCCCGATGGCTCGGTGTTGCTGCCGAACATGTGGTCGCTGCGGCCTGCGGGCAAACAGGTGGACCTCGGCGATTTCCCGGTGAACATCGCGCTGCACCCGGACGGGCGCTTCGCGGCGGTGCTGCACTGTGGTTACGGCCCGCACGAAGTCGTGGTGGTGGACACGCAGAAGGCCGAGGTCGCCGCCCGCGCGAAGGTGGACGAAGCGTTTTACGGACTGGAGTTCTCCAACGGCGGCCATCGCCTTTACGCGAGCGGCGCGGGTTACGAAGTCGTGCGCTACTTCGACTTCGACGGACGCACCGGCGCGATTGGGGCCGAGCACGAGATCAAACTTCGCGGCGCGACCGAGCGCGGCATCCCGGCCGGACTCGCGCTCACAGGCGACGCGCAACATCTCTATGTCGCAAACGTATTCGGCCAGCGCGTCGCCAAGGTGGACCTCATCGCCAAGGGCAACGTGCTGGACATCGTGGTCGGGCCGGGTGGTGAAATTACAAAGTCCAGATTCCAAACTCCAAGTTCCGCCAAGGCCATCAGCGAGGACGAGGCGGCCATCACCAAGCGCGCCGAGGCGGCGGACGATCCGCAGAGTCCCGATGCGCCGTTTCCCTACGCGTGCCGGCTCGACGAGCGGCGCGGGCGGCTTTACGTGAGCTTGTGGGCGCAGTCGCAGGTGGCCGTCGTCAGCCTCAAGTCCAACGCCGTCGTCGCGCGGTGGCCGACTGAGGAGCATCCGAATGAAATGCTGCTTACGCGAAACGGCAAGCTGCTCTACGTCGCCAACGCCAACCGCAACACCGTGACCGTGCTCGACACCGAGGCCGGCCAGCCGGTGCAGACGCTTTGGGCCGCGCTCTATCCCGACGTGCCGCCCGGCGCGGTGCCGAACTCGCTCGCGCTTTCGCCCGACGAGAAGACGCTGTTCGTCGCCAATGCCAACGCGAACAACGTGGCCGTGATTGACGTGAGCGTGAAGGGTCGCGCGCGGTCGCTCGGGTTCATCCCCGTGGGCTGGTATCCGACCAGTGTGCGCGTGACGCCGGATGGAAAGCGGCTTCTCGTCGCCAACGGCAAGGGACTCACGTCGCTCGCGAATCCCGGCGGGCCGCAGCCCGGCCGCCCCACGACCCCCGGCAGCGTTCGCGAATACATCGGCGGGCTGTTCAAGGGAACGCTCAGCATCATTGACCTGCCGTCGAAGCGCGCCGACTTCGAGAAGGCCCTCGGCGTCTGGACGCAGCAGGCTTACAAGTGCTCGCCGCTGCGCCGCGACGCGGGCGTGACCGTTGCGAACGCGCCCGCTTATCCCATCCCCAACAAGGTCGGCGAGCCCAGCCCCATCAAGCACTGCATCTACATCATCAAGGAGAACCGCACCTACGACCAGGTCTTCGGCGACATGAAGGAAGGCCGCGGCGACCCGAAGCTCTGCCTCTTCCCCGAGCGCGTCACGCCCAACCACCACAAACTCGCGCGCGAGTTCGTGCTGCTCGACAACTTCTACGTCGAGAGCGAGGTGAGCGCCGACGGCCACGAGTGGAGCATGGGCGCGATTGCGACGGACTTCGTGGAGAAGTTCTGGCCGCTCAGCTACGGCCACAACAAGCAGAAGAAATACCCCTACCCGTCCGAGGGCAACTTCCCCATCGCCGCGCCCGCCGGCGGCTACATCTGGGACCGCGCGAAGGAGGCCGGCGTGAGTTACTACAGCTTCGGCGAATGGGTGCAGAATGGCAAAACTCCCAACGACCCGCGCAAGGCGCGAGCCAAGGCGCTCGAAGGCCACTTCGACCCCGGCTTCCACGGCTTCGACATGGACTACTCGGACCTCAAGCGCGCCGAGCGCTACATCACCGTGCTGCGTCAGTGGGAGCGCGAGGGCGCGATGCCGCGGCTGCAAATCGTGCGCCTGCCCAACGACCACACCTCCGGCACCACGCCCGGCAAGCTCACGCCGACCGCGTTCGTCGCGGAGAACGACCTCGCGCTTGGTCAGGTGGTCGAAGCCATCAGCAAGTCGAAGTTCTGGCCCACGACCGCCATCTTTGTTGTCGAGGACGACGCGCAGAACGGCCCCGACCACGTGGACGCGCACCGCACCGTGGCGCTTGTGGTGAGCCCGTTCACCAAGCGCGGCGCGGTGGACTCGACGATGTATTCCACCAGCTCGATGCTGCGCACGATGGAACTCATCCTCGGCCTCAAGCCGATGACGATGTTCGATGCCGCCGCCACGCCGATGTTCAACTCCTTCACGCCGGAACTCAACGTCGCGCCATACATTCACTTGCCGGCGAACGTGGACCTCACCGAAAAGAACACCCGCCTCGCGTGGGGCGCTGAGCAGTCGCGCAAGATGGACTTCTCGAAGGAGGACGCCGCGGACGACCTGCTGCTGAACGAAATCATCTGGCGCAGCGTCCGTGGCGCGAACTCGCCGATGCCTGCGCCCGTGCGCGCGGCCTTTGTTTACACGAAGCCGAAGGGCGACGATGACGATGATTAGCCAGTTGTCAGTTCGGGAGGACCGAAGCTGTCGAGCCGTAACGGACTCGGGACCGCTGTCCAAAGCGCCAGCCACGAGATTGTTAACCCGATATGCACCGGCTTGGAATTTGGAGGTATCTCGAGAATTGTTGAAAGATCCGTCGCAAGCTCGCGTATCCGGTTTCACCAAACGAACTCCATCGCGATGACCACTGGTGCTGAAACCGACGTCCGAATCACCAACGCCACAAGGCTCAGCCTGCTTTCCCAAGTGCGGACATTGAGCAATGACAATGCCTGGAAGGAATTTGTGGACACCTACTGGAGCTTGATCTACGGCGTGGCCCGCAAGAGCCGCTTGGAGCACCATGATGCCGAGGAAATCGCGCAGGAGGTGATCATCGAAGTCGCCGGGAAGATGAAAGAGTTCCGCTACGACCGCAGCAAAGGGTCGTTTCGGGCCTGGCTCAGGAACCTGAC
>Ga0233424_10000880_pt1 | contig 31698 bp, 21 predicted proteins | sample Watercolumn_Towu_FD_181011 | JGI IMG/M metagenome (GOLD analysis project Ga0233424, IMG submission 181011) | Freshwater microbial communities from Lake Towuti, South Sulawesi, Indonesia - Watercolumn_Towuti2014_125_MG | ecosystem: Environmental > Aquatic > Freshwater > Lake | place: Indonesia... | reverse complement strand
TAGTTAGCCAGGCTCCGCTGCGTGGCGCCTCTTGCGCATTCTTGCGGCCAATCCCATCACGGCTTGCCTGCGGCGGCGGCGGGCGGAGCGTTGGTGGGAGGCGGCGTTGCCGGGGGGCGGTTCGTGCTCGTCGCCAACGGCGTTGCCGCGGGCAGGCCAAGTTTTGTCCGGAGTTGATTGGCGATGCGAGGATCAAGGCCGCTCTCCGGGTCGAGCATTCGGTCGAGAACCTGCTGTTTGAGCCTTGCCAGCGGCGGCAGGCCGACGCGTTCTTTGGATACGGTTCCGATTTCCTGCATGAACCGGTTCCAAATCCGCTGGGAAAAGCGATCATAGCCCGTAGCGAGATCGTCCTCATCGATCGCGAGATTCAGGAACACACTCTCCAGCATCCCTTCGAGAATTGCTTTGACCCGGTCGTGGCTCGTCTCCCCGATGTCCTCGGCGACGCGGGCGAGGGCATATTCGTCCAGGCCCTGATTGGCTGGGATGGCGGTCGGGTATTTCTTGCGCAAGTGATTAAACCACTCGCCCGCCTGAGTGAGCCGGTTGTAGTCGTAGAGGAAATAGACGGCCGTCTTCAAAAAATTCTTGTGCGCGGTCTCGATGTTCTGGCGCATGTTCGGCTCCAACTCCATCATTTCCTCGTAAGTGCGGCTGGTGCGGGCCACGATTTCAAGGTTCGGAGCGGTGGTGAAATCGGCATCGCCTTTGGTCAGGAAGACCAGCCGGCCGCGGTGGAAAGCCAGTTGCATGGACTGGAAGATGACGCGGCGCAGATTGATCGAGTCCTGCTCCTTGAGGATGGCGCCTTCAATGTTCTCCAGGCCCACGAATGCCCAGTAAATCGCGTGCGTCTCCGGGAGGCGCCATTCCAGAGGGCCGTATTCCTCGTCCACGCGTTTCATCCAGCGCGGGTCCAGTTTATATTTTTCGCGAAGCGTCTGGATGCGGCTCCGGGCATCGTCGGTTTGCGGATTGAGCAACTCGTCGTAATTCGGGCGTCCCGAACCGAGGAGTCCGCCGATTTCTTCCACCCACATGGCTTTGTAGTAATTGTGGGCGTCGTCGAGATTGGCGCCCATCTTGTGCTGGAAGTGCCAGGCCAGCTCGCGATACAGCAGCGCTTCCTTCGGGTTGTAGCGCAAGCCTTCGTCGCGCAACAACTCGATCCCGCGCTTGACCCAGAGCCAGCGGTCTTTCGGATCGTTGAACTTCACCGAGATGTTGTAGGACATGTTCCACGCCAGGTGGACCCAGACCGTGGCGAAGTGCGGCTGAAGTTTGGTAATCCAATCCGAGAGCTGCACCATCTCGAAGAATTTGTCCTGTTCCTGCAAATCCGCGACACGAATCCAGAGCATATTGGCAATCAACCCGCGGAAACCGCCCAACGCGACGGTGGTGAACGCGAGCACCGGCGGCGCGTTTTCGAGGATATCGGCGCGCGTCAACCCCATCGTTTCGCGCTTGTGATTCAATTGCTCTTGAACAAACGAGACACTCGTCAACAGCGCGACCGCCAGCAGGCCGAGCAACGGCTTGTAGAATTTGGCGCGGAAGGACGTCATTATTGATTGCCTTGCGCCGTGGCCAGTTCGCGCCGGTTGAAGATGAGCATGCCGGAAGCGCAAAGGACCCCTCCCATGCACAAGCAGATCTGCGCGAAAGCTTGCCCCAGTTGTCCCCAGGAAATGCTCCGGCCCGTGCTCAATGAATCGATCGGAGAAAACCCTTTGACCATATTGATCAGGTGCAGCAACACGCGGAAAGCCGGGAGCGCAAACTGGTCGATCAAGGTTTGCTTGTCCGCGACGCCGGTGTCGTGGTTCACCTCAAAGACCGTGCCCTGTTCCAGCACCAGCGCGATGGTGCCGCTGCACATCCCGATGATCAGCACACCCAGCGAGAGAAACGCCGCGACCGGGAACGAGAGAAAACTCGAGGCCGCCAATCCCAGCGCGCCCAGAAAAGCCAGCCAGAAGAAAATGATCAGGACCCCGCGGAAATAATTCAGCCCGAAACCGCCTTCCCGGTAGAGCACCTCCATCCCTTCTTCCAACGGGAAGAGCACGGCGGTCTCGTTGCGATTGATGAAATTGACGATCAACTGGCCTTTCTCGTTGACCGTGCTGGACGGAACCATGATTTCGTGAAACGTGTCGGCCGCCAGGCTCATGTTGGTCTGGTAAACCCGGGCCGAATCGAGATCCCCGATCGCGAAGAGGCCAAGATAAGTTTTGGAGGCGCTGGTTTGGGCGACGTTGAATTTGACGCGCAGGTAGACCGGTTGGTCGCGGGAGAAGCGGTTGGTCGATCCCAGATCGAGCGTCCAGCGCCGGAGATGTTCGGGGGGGACGACTTGTTCCTGAGCCTTGAATTGCTCCCGAATCTGTTTGCGCATGTAATCGATGTCCGTCAACGGCACCGCGCTGGCCTTGATCTTGTTCTTGAGTTCCTCTTCGACCGCCGGTTCGAAATCGGGCACCGGCTCTCTGACCGACCCGCGCGCGACCATGACTTCGTTCCTGAGAATCGCCTGCTGCTCCGGGAGAAGTTTCTGAGCGCGCCATTGCATGAGCAGATAAACTGCGCCGGAAGAGAGCGCGAGCAAAGCCGCGTTCAGCGCTAAGATGCCGAGCCATTTTCCAATCCAGATTTGCCAGCGCGCCACGGGTTTGACGGCGACGACCTGGATCTGGGCTTCCTCAATGTCGCGCGCCAGAGTGCCGCAAGCCATCCAGAGCGTGGCGAAACCTAGCAATGCCGTGATGGTGGCCAAGGTGTAGGTCAGGAGAATCTGGGTGAAACCGCGCGCCGTGCCATCGTCCTTGATCACCAAAGGCAGAATGACAACTGCCCCAAGCAGCACCGTCGCGAGAACCAACACGAGGCGAAGGCGAAGCGCCGCTTTCAAGGTGAGCCAGGCCATCGCGCGAATCTGTTGCATAGGGGCGGGGGACCAAACAACTAACGAACCCTAATAATAGACACTAATCCGGATCTATTCATTGAAAAGGTGAATCGCCCTCACCCTCTCCCTCTCCCCCAGGAGAGGGAACCGCTTTTTTCCGCACTGGGAAACGGCCACTAAACATTGATGAGTCCACCGGTGTGCAAAAGTTACTCCCTCTCCCTGGGGGAGAGGGCCGGGGTGAGGGCGAGCCTTTCATCGCACTGAATAGTTACGGCTAATCTGAGACCGGCACCCGGGTGATCCTTGTTAGTGTTCATTAGTGTGAATTAGTGGTTGGAGCCTCAGCGGTTCTCATGGCCGCTTCGGGAGCGTTTCATTTGGGTTTGCCGAGCAAGGACGACAGTTTTTCGTTGGCCTTTCGCAGTTCGGCCTCCTTTTGCGCTGCCGCATCCGGAGAAGGAACGGGCGCGGGCACTTCTTGCCTCCGGGTCAAGTCGTCCAGTTTCTTCTGATCGAGGCTCTCGGCAGGTTTGGCTTCGGGCGCCAGCGGCGTGCTCGGGGCGGCTGCCGGCAGCGTGAGGCGTTCGAGAATCTTGTCGGGTTGCGCAACCGGAGTATCCGCCTCGCCCCGCAAATAGGCTGCGACTCGATGGCCGGAAGTGGCGCCGGACGTTTCGGCCTCCGTTTGCTTGGCCTTTTGAACCACGCCCAGAAAATAGTTCTCCAGATTCTGGGTGGGCGTGTCGATGCGGACCTGGTCGGCCGCGACGTCTTTGCGGATGGTTTCAAGAATTCGCTCGACCGTGCCGCGCGGCAACAGCGGCGTGGTGATCTGCATCGTGTCCGGTTGGGCCAGGAGTTCCTTTAGCGTCCCCTGGGCTTGAATCCTCCCGCCGTAATAAATCACGACGCGGTCGCAAACATCCTCCACGTCGGCCAGCAGATGACTGCTGAGGATCACGGTTTTGCCGCGCCGCGCCAGAGCCAAAATCAGGTCCTTGACTTCGCGGCAACCGATCGGATCGAGACCTGCGGTCGGCTCGTCGAGGATGACCAGGTCCGGATCGTTGATCAGCGCTTGAGCCAGGCCGATGCGCCGCTGCATGCCTTTGGAGAATTCGCCCACCAGCCTCCGGCGCGCCTTGTCGAGTCCCACCATTTCGAGAAGTTGCTCCGAGCGCTGGCGGCGGTCGTTGAGGGGCAGTGAAAACAGATTGCCAAAAAAATCCAGCGTCTCATCCGAATCCAGGTAACGGTAAAGATAGGACTCCTCCGGCAAGTACCCGATGCGCGATTTGGTCGCCACATGGCGGGGCGAATGGTGAAAGACTTCGATGTGGCCTCGGGTCGGATAGAGCAGCCCCAGCAACATCTTGACGGTGGTGGACTTTCCCGATCCATTTGGGCCGAGCAGGCCGAACACTTCGCCGCGACGGACTTCAAAATCGACGTTGTCCACGGCCCTGGCCTTGGGGCGGCCCCAGAAATCCTTGAACACTTTCGTGAGACCGCGCACCGCGACGACGACGTCCTGGTTCCCGGGGCGAACTGCGGCGGGACGTGGCTGGGTGAATTGATCCTCAGTTGCAATCATAGACGAAAAGCTTCACGTTCGGAGATTCCAAAAGTATCCCTCAAATTCCGGGTCCCCGGTTCCCCTCACCCTGCCCTCTCCCCAAGGAGAGGGAATCGTTGTCGCAGTCGCGGAAGGAGCCGAGGCATCAAATCCTGATCGAGCGCAGGAATCAGTTCCCCCTCTCCCCGGGGGAGAGGGCCGGGGTGAGGGGGAAGGCAGGGGTAAGTTGCGCAGGAGCGACATAATTTGCGCTGAGGCTAAATCACTTCATGCGGGCCTGGGCTGGAGCTGCGGTGTGGAGATCGCCCGCGGTCCGCTGCCGGGAGCTGCGGTGTCGGCGGCTGGATTTTGAAACGGCTCCAATTCCTCGCCGTAGCGCACAAGGCGGAAGCTGTTGAACACCACAATCAGGGAGCCGGCGTTGTGGAGAATGGCCGCCACGATGGGATGCACGTAACCAAAGGCGGCCGCGACCAATCCCCCGATAATGAAAAGGACGCCCACCAGAAAATTCTGGTTGATGACGAGGCGCGTCCCGCGGGACAGACGAACCAGAAACGGAAGCCGGCGAAGGTCATTGTTCATCAGCGCAATCGTCGCGCTGTGGATCGCGACTTCGCTCCCCGCCGCGCCCATGGCGATGCCAATGTCACCCGCGGCCAGCGCCGGCGCATCGTTCACCCCGTCCCCCACGACCGCAACACGATAGCCGCGCGACTTGATCTGCTTCACGAATTCCACTTTGTTCTGCGGCAGGCATTCCGCGACCACTTCTTCGCAGCCGATTTCCTTGGCGACGCGCGCCGCGACGGGCTGGCGGTCGCCGGTCACCATGGCGATGCGGCGCACGTTGCGCTGTTGCAGCGCGGCCAGCGATTCACGCGCTTCGGCCCGCGTTTCGTCGCGGAGTCCAACCCAGCCGATGCAGCGGCCGTTGCGCGACACGAAAATCAGGCTGAAGCCTTCGGTTTCATCCAGGTCCACGGATTTCGTGAAATCGTCGGCGATGTGGTTGTCGCGCAGCCATTGCCCGCGGCCCACCAAAACTTGCGCTCCGTCCACCTGAGCCTTGACGCCCCGGCCGGCCGTTTCCGAAAAATTCTGCGGATCCGCAAGCGGCACTCCCACTTGCTCCGCCAGCGCCGCCAGCGCTTTCGCGGTGGGATGATTGCTGAATTTCTCGGCCGAGGCCGCGACTCGCAGCAGTTCGGCAGGTTTCGTTTCACCCAGTGGCGCCAGACGGCTCACGGTGAGTTTGCCCGTCGTGAGCGTTCCGGTTTTGTCGAAAATGAAAGCATTGATGCGCGCCGCCGCTTCGATGTCGCCCACGTTCTTGATCAGAATGCCCAGCCGCGCGGCGGTGGAGAGCGCCGCGACCATCGCCGAGGGAGTGGCCAGAATGAACGCGCATGGGCAAGCCACGATGAGCACGGAAATGACCCTCGAAAGGTCCTGAGTAAATGCCCACACCAGCGCGCCGATCACCAGCACGAACGGCGTGTAATAGACCATGTATTGGTCCACCAGGCGCATAATGGGCAGCTTCGTTTTCTCGGCGGCCAGGATCAATTCGCGCACCCGGCCCAAGGTCGTGTCCTGGCCGGCGCGTGTGACGCGAATTTCCAGCACACCGGTGAGATTCTGGGTGCCCGCAAACACGTCATCTCCCGGTTTCTTGTCCACCGGCAGCGATTCGCCCGTGATGTTGGCCTGATTGAAAGACCCCTGGCCACTGACGATCACCCCGTCAGCCGCGACGTTGTCCCCCGGTCGCACGCGGATCACGTCGCCGACCGCGAGGTCCTGGGCGGAAACTTCTTCCTCTTTGCCATCTTTCATCAGCCGCCGCGCTTTTGTCGGCGTCAGCTTGATCAGCGATTCGATCGAAGCGCGCGCGCCCGCCGCCGTCCGCGTTTCGATGATTTCCCCCATGAGCATGAAAAACGCGACCAGGCCGGCGATCTCGTATTGGCCGGAGGAAAACGCCGCCAGGACAGCGATGCTGACCAGTTCGTTGATGCTCAGGACGCCGCGGCGCAAATCTTTGTAAGATGTCCAGATAATCGGGTACCCCAGGATAATGGCGCCCACCATGGCGCTGAAATTCGCGATCATGGATTCCGTGCTCGCGCCTTTGTCAAAAAACTGGTCGATGAGGAAAGCGTTCAGGATGAAGATCAGGCCGACCAGCGTTTGCTTCAGGCGGATCGGCGTGTGCTCGTGGTCGCACGAAGCGCAACCGGGATCATGCTCGGGGTCGTGCTCATGCGCGTGATCCTGGGCATGACGATCCTGCCGGCTTAACATGGATGTGACTTGCATACGTTTCGGTCTTGTTCAAAAAATGTTCTGCCGTAGCGCAGGGTTGCCACCGGCCGTCGCGCCGATTTGAAATCGGCAAGGCGCACGCATTTGCCGAACGCTCATGGCTTGTCAGAGCCCGCAGGCTTCAAGCCTGCGATACGGCAGGTTACAAATCTGCGCTACGGCGGCGGCGCCATCGCCGGTTTCTGCGGCTCACGGCCTAACAGTAACCGCAACTCTGCCGGCTTTCCGCTGAGGTGCTCCGGGATCGGAAATTTCTCCACGGCCGAGTTTGTCAGCACTCGATGGAGCGTCTCCGTCTGGAGGCGCGCCATGTAAAGTTTGGGATTACTACGGTAGTACGGCAATTGATTGGTAAAGTATCTCGCGTCGGCTTCGATCTCACGCACCAGGCGGTTGCGGTCGATCTCGCCGGCGTTGAAGATCGCGCTCGCTTCGCCTTGAGCTTTGTTGACGGTGCTGCTGGCGTAGCTTTGGGCCATCTGGTTGGTTTGCCCGCGTTCCTGCTCCGCCTTCGAGACATTCTCGAAGGCCTCGTTCACGTATCGCGGTGGCTTCGTTCGGAAAGCCGTAACCTGCGCGATCGTGATGCCGAGTTGATACTGATCGACCAATTGCTGCACCCGCGCCGAGATCTTCTCCTGCAGCGCGGACACTTCGGTGCGCAAGGCGCCATCCACCGTAAACCGGGCGCACGCGTAAAACAGGGCGCTGTTGAGGGCGTTCTGGATGACGTTCGACGCGCCGGTGAAGTTCAGCACGTAATTGACCGGCTGGTTGATGCGGTAGTTCAAGGTGGCCCGCACGTGAATGATATTCGTATCGGACGTCAGCGTGTAACCATCCGCCGCAGGGTTCAGCGTCGATCCAGGCGGGGGCTCGCTGTTCGTGGCCTCGGCTTCGGGCGTGGTCGCGTACCAGCCGGTCGTGGAAGTCACATTTTGGATTTCCGTGAATGGAATCTTGATGACCTCATCGATCGGATACGGGAACGCCCAGTGCGGCCCCGGACCAAGCAACTGCTGGCCGGGCGCCCCCACCGCGCGTCCGAATCTCAGGATGATCGCTCGTTCTTGCGAGGAAACCGTGAAAAACCCGGACCCGAAGAACACCAGAACCAGGATGATCATGATGATCTTGACGATAACGAAACTGCTGCGCAGCGCGTCCGCCAAGGCTTGCGTGCTTGCATCGTCGAGGGTTTCCGGAGGCGAAGACGGCTCCGGGCCTTTCGGATGGGCCGTCTTGGAAGTTGGGGTGTCGCTCATGTCCGGTTTGGCAGGGTCAACGGCCGGTGGAAGGATCACCTCCGCCGAGAATGGAAGGGCCCGGCTGCGGCGGCAGCTTGGGGAGAGGGCCGAACAAATCAAAAGGAGGTGTTCGCAAGTCGAAAATCAAGGTGGCTTTCTCCTTCAGGACTTCAGGCAGCGCTCTAATCTTGGAGAGAAACACAGCCAGTTCCGCGTCCTGCGCGAGCACCGCCAGCCACTTCGAGGCTTCGGCGTCGGCCTTGCCGCGCAATTCGGTGGCTTTGGCGTCGGCATCGGCCAGGATTTCCGCGCGCTTGGTGTCGGCATCGCTCTTGATCATGGTGGCGCGCGCTTCGCCTTCGGATTTCAGGGTGTCCACCACTTTTTGCCGTTCCGCTTGCATGCGGGCAAAGACCTTCTCGGTCACGCTTTCCGGCAAGCTCAACTTTTTGAGACCCACGAACTTGATTTCGATTCCGTATTTCTTTTCGGCGTCCGGCTGAACTTTTTCGAGGATGTCTTTCTCGATTTGCTCGAACTTAAGCTCGTTTTCATCGGTGGAAACAAAGTGCGAAAAGGGATGGTTGCCCACGACCTGGTTTTTGACGCTTTCCACCAATCCGCCGAGCAGCGTTTCCGCTTCTTTGTCGGTCCCGTCTTTGGTGCTGGCAAAGAACGTTTCGGGATCTTTGATTTGCCAGCCCACGTACAGCATCACAATCAAAGGATCGCCGCCCTTGGTAAGGACCTGTTCATTCCGGGTGTCGAAGCCGTGGATCCGCCGGTCGAGCTTAAAGACCCGCTGGATCGGCCGCGGCCACTTGAAATACAGACCGGGATCGCGGAGGGGCGCGCCGGGCCGGCCAAACGTGGTGACGACGGCAATTTCAGTCTGCCGCACCTGGAAGGTGAAGAGCAGCACGAAGAAAATCAGGAGGAGGAGGCCTCCGATGACGAGAGTGACAGTGTTGCGTTTCATGGGAAAACTATTTTCTGGGGGCTGGCAACGGCACGTCCAGCAGGTCCGGCCTCAGTTTGTCTTCCAGATTGAGCTGGATCACATCCTGGGTGTTGGTCGTGGTCACGACGTACTTCCGCGCATTGGTCGCGCCGCGTTCGAGGGCCGCCAGGTAGGCCCTTCGAGCAAAGACTTCCGGTGCGGCCCGGTAGGCCGCAAGCTGCCCGGCAAACCGGCTGGATCGGGCCCGAGCTTCCGACACGGCCGTGTAGGCATGAGCCCGGGCGGCGTTGACTTTGTTCGTCGCTTCGCCTCGGGCGAGAGCGATGGTTTTTGCCGCGTAACCTTCGGCTGCGCGCAATGTCGCCTCGTTTTCCTGCCGCGCCGCGTTCACTTCTTCAAATTTTTTCGCGACTTTGACCGGCGGATGGATGTCCTGAAGCCCGACCATCACAATCTCGACGCCCAGGCCGAGGGATGGATCATCCGCGAGGGTCTGGATTCGTTTTTTCAACTCTTCGGCCGCTCGGGCCCGTCCGGTGGACATCACCTCGAATAGATCGACACTGACGAAGTACCGAACAATCTCACGCGTCGCGAGCTTCTCCAGGAGGTTGCTGGAAGAAGCGTGGTTGTAGGTCCAGGCTTTGAGGTCTTTGATTTGATATTGAATGGGGATGCTGACCGTAAGGAGATCGACGGGCGCGACTCGTTCCGGCACCGCCTCGTTGGTGGCGATCGAGGAAGTCTGGTTGCGCGTGGCCACCAGCAGATTGAATTCGGTTTTGTAATGCGCGACGGTCCAGAGCACGGTCGTTTCGTTGGTCTTGCTCTCTTCCAACTCGAAACCGATGTTGAACGTTTGAATCTCGCGCGTGCGCGAGCGGTACACCTGGTCAATCGGCCAGGGCAATTTAAAGCGCAGACCGGGCTCCAGCGCCGCGCGAGCTTCCACGGGACGCCCAAACCGTTCCAGGAGACCTTGCTCGCCGGGATCAATGAACACCACGCACGTTGAAGCCCAGAGCAGCCCGGCTTGAAGAAGAATGATCCAGGAAATGGCCCTTTCCAGGAAACGGTAGAACCACGTTTCCGAGACTTTGAATCCAAACTGATAATCGAGCGCCTGCGCGGCGGTGGTCACCAGGCCTTCCGGCTGCGCCAGCAGGCCCACGAGCCGGCTGTCGTAGAGCAAACGCGCCGCTTGCCCCTTCAACCGGGGCCGATAGACTTCCAAAATCAGATTCACGATCGTCTCGATCGCGGACAAGGCCACGATGGCGGCGAGAGCGCGCGCGACGTACAAATCGACAATGGAATGTTCGAATTGCACCGCCGCGAGGGAACCGGCGACGACAAAGCAGACGTACGATCCCAACAACAAATAGCTGGCGCCCGGCCGGAGAATTCTGGCCCCTTCGAGTCGGGCGCGGTTGGCGGAGTACTTTCCGATCAGAAAGAGGACCAGCGCAAAGATTCCGTACAAGGAGAGCGCCATGGTCGTTTGGTGCGGCGGCGGCGGGGTGAGTTTCATCAACCATTGCCACAGCCCATAAGCCGAGCCGGCCTGGAGCAAGAACAGAACAATCGTGAAGCCGGGAACAAAGAATTTCTCGAATTGTTCGCGCGCGCGCTGCGCCGGAAACAGTTCGGCGTCGGTGACGTTGAAGAGGCTGGAGCTGCCTTTGGTTTTGTTGAGTTCCTCGAACTCCATTTTCTCCAGACGTTCGCTTTCCTCCAGGCGCATCTGGAAATAGCTCACGGCTGCCGCGAGGAAGCCCAGGCCGAGGAATACGAGGCCCGTTTGTCCGGCCAGAGTCTTGGAGTGAAAGGCGAGAAAAGCGGACGCTCCGCCCACGAGCAGCAGCACGACCAGATTGACCAAGCCGATCTTGTTGATGTTTCGTTCCATTGCGTTGTTCAGCTCAGTTCACGGTCCTCAAAGAGGATTAAAGCCAGAGCGAGTGAAGCGCCCAGATAAGCCACGACATATCCGAGCGCCTGGCCGACATAGCGCCAGGGGATCGTCTTTTTGTTCTCCAGCGCGTCGGCGAGCCAGAAAAGCTGCCAGTTCGGGACCAGGGTGTAAAGGACGGAAGCCCAGGCCGCCCCGCCGAGGCCGGCACTTTTCAGGTGCCGCTGTTCTTCCGAGTTGACCTGGCTCCGCTCGTCCGGGTCGAGCTTTCCATTCTTGTTCGTGTCGTGTTTCTCAACGGTTTCCCTCAGCAGCCGGAGTTGGGCATCGGTCCAACGGTTATTCTTCAACTCCTGCTTCAAGTTGAACGTCACCCAGGCCGGCTCCGCGTGGCGGCCAAACAAGTAGTCCGACATGAGGCCCAGCAGAAAGAACATAGAACAAATGGAGAGCGTCGGGATCATTTCCCACCGGGTTGAGCAGGCCAGCGCCAGCGCGGCGAGAATCCAGAGCGCGAACAGGATCAGGATGGCCGCCGGGACCAGCCGCCAATCCACCCCTTTGGCGAACTCCTGCCATTTGCCTTCTTTGTCCAGGAAATTGATCAGCACGAACGCCAGCGTGACGAGCAGCGCGTAGAAGAAAACTGCGTCCGCCACGAAGGGGCGCTGGAGAAAGTAGTTTGTCAATCCGCCCAACGCGTACGCGATCACCGCCGCGGCCGCAAAGATGAGAAACGCAAGCCTATCCGTGTTGCCGTACGCGTCGTAGGCCATCCGGCTTGCGAGCAGCGCGCTCAGAAGGTTCACTGCGGTCAGCACGGTCAGAGATCCGATCAACCCGGTGTACTTCGCGAGAAGGAATTGCGCGCGGCCCACGGGCTTGGCGAGCACGGCCAGCGCGGTCCCGGTGCGGATTTCACGGCTGAGTGAGGCTGACGCGCTGAGCACGGCGCCGAATAGTCCGGAAATGAGCATCACGGCCAGGACGCTGTCCTTCACGAGCTTGGGATCATCCCCGAATCCGAAATAAGGCACGCAAGCCAAGAAGACCCCAAACGCTGAAGAGCACGTCATCAGCAGCAGAAACACAGGCTGCCGGATCAGCTCCATGAACGCGTTCGTGGCTATGGTAACGAATTGCCGCATTGCCTCTCGAAAACCCTGTCAGAATATGAACCCTCAGACCGAAAGCCAACGCCGAATTCTGTTGGATCGTGGACTGCCGGGTTTAGAGTGGCGGGAAAATACCTGGAATGAAAAGTTTTGCAAAGTGTGCGTTTTGCTGCACACGGCACACGTTTGCTGAGCGTCCGGCAGCACAGGCCTAATCGCCTGGGTCGCTGCCTTTCCCGATTTGCTTGAGCGCAGGTCACGCGGATTTTCCGCGGATAAACGCTCTCCGAAAACCCAAGTTGGATGGGGAGCGCACCCGCCTCGGATGCAGTTTCCGCGCCCCGCCGAAAACCATCGCGGCGTGAAAAATTGCGGAGGACACAGTGCCGCAGCAAGCGCAATCCGGCTGGACGCGAGGCGCGTCTAGCGACACGCGAGGGCGCGTGTGCTCCCCAACCTCGTTTTTCGGGCTCTGTCTTCCCATTCGCGCCCTCTGCGATTATCAGCGCTTGATTAAGACGTGGTTGGCTTCGAGACGGTGGGTGGAAATCTTAAAGGGAGGGACGCCTCCGTTTCAAAGCCCGCGTTGGATCATTTCCAAGGATATGATGGCGTAGGCGGTCACAAGTGACGGCTCCTTTTCCCACCAGCGACCATTGTCATTTGACCAGGAACCGTCGCTTTTCTGGAGGTTGATCAGCCGCAGGGCGAGGTCCTTCCGCCAGTGGATCTTCTGGCCGTCGGTCGTGTCAAGCCGGTCCACCTCCGCCAGAGTGAGGGCTTTGGTCATCGTGTGGAAATAGAAGAACAAACCTTGCGGTCCCATGCCGGGGTTCTCGTCCAGTGTGTAATTTCCGCGCAGCCAGTTGAAGACCGCTTTCACGCGAGGATCGTCCGGTTTTAGCCCGGCGTAAATGTAACTCAGCATACCGGCGTAGCTGATGCTGCCGTATGACCGGAGCGCGACCCGGCCCGATGGCAGGTTGGTCTCGCCGGCCATGCTGTTTCCCGGATAATACACAAAACCGCCTTTGTTCTGCGGATCATCCGCGACCCAATTCTGCTTGTTGTATTCGGAAAGATTCTGGCAGTTCTGAATGAACCGGATTGCTGCCGCCCAGTTCAGATCGCGCGGCGCCGCAACTTTTTCATCCTCGGCCAACTGTTTGCTGTAATACAACGCCTCCAGCGCCAGCAGGGTATTGGACATGTCCGAGTGCTTGTATCGGTTCCCGTATCCAATCCCGCCGTCGAAGAGATCGTCGGTCTTGCCCGGCTCACCGAAGTCGGATTGAAGTCCGATGATGAACTGGCGCGCTTTGAGAAGAATGGCCTTGTACTCCTCCCGATTGGCCGCGAGCAGAGCCAGCATTGAAACGGCGGTGTTGTAGTTCGGCATGTCTTTCCGATAAATCCCGCCGTCCGGCTGCATGCAATCGAGGAGGTGCGCATAACCTTTTCGCATCACTTCCGCCCGCTGGACCGTTATATCGCGTCCTGGGCGGCCCTGAAAGGCGACGAGGGCCAGCGCCGTCACTGCGGGGTTGTCGCCCGTCGTCCAGAATCCTTTTGGATCCTGATTCTTCTCCAGCCACGCCAGACCCTTGGCCACGGCGCGCTCCACTTCGTTTCGGAGAGACAGGTTTTCGGAAGAGGCGAGGGGACGTTCGGCCACGCGCGGTTCGGCTGCGAGACCGAGCACGGCGCCGGTAACGAAGAACGATACCAGAGCCGCACGCGCTCCCAGGTTTCGATTGCACTGCGCCAGGCGAGTCATAGGTATGCGAATAAGGCACCGCACCATAATCGACGGAGCGGCGCCTGCCAAATAAGAATTCCCTGAACGAGGAGAACGGGGATTTTCGAAACACGCGCTCACCTCACCTGAAGGAGCAGGAAAGCCAAACAGAAGGACCGAGGAACACCCAGAACTCAGGATCTTCCGACCAGACGTCCGAGCGTCTCGCGCACGCTGGCCAGCAACTGGACTCCTTGCTGCGTCTGGTTTTTCACGCGGATCAGGTCTTCGGCTTCCTGGATGGTTTGAAGCGCCGTCTCGAAGACTTTTTCGTTCTGGCTGCGCCGCATGAGAACGACCTGAAGGAGCGTGGAGATCCCGGTGATATAGAGGTTGTATCCGCGCATTTCAAAGACCTGCATGGTCGGCTTCACGAGAAACTCCACCCCGTGCCAGATGAACATAACGGCGCCCGTCTTCTCCTTAATCTTCAGGTTGAGAATCGCTTTGGGATCGGGAACGGTTTGGCGGACGTACTGGATTAACTCTTGTAGTGATTGGATCATGCACGATTACTGCACCAAGCGATGGAACAGTGGATAATCCAGCAGCCAATGTCAAACCGTTAAATCGAATTCTCAAGCTCGCAAGCTCGCGCTGTTCTCGTTTTGTCCATCAATCGAAAGGATGGGGTTTGTCTAATCGATCTCCGGCAGCGACACGCTGGTTGTCTGTGAAACGTGATTGGGAAGCCGAGTTTGAGGAGGGGGAAGCGACCTTTTCTCAAGCATGCCAAGACACACGTAAAGCGTGTAGATCACCAGGCTCTCCATCAGCAGAAAGCCGACAAAACTGAGGGTGACTACCCACCAGTCGATCCAATTGAGAAACTTTCTCTTCACACCTCCTATAGCAGCGCGGATGCCGGGCGGACAAACCGCAGACCCGAAAGATTGGATCGCGTGGATGATGGATCAATGGATAATTGGATCGGTAGATTTGCCGATTAGCCGTAACTATTCAGTGCGATGAATGGCTCGCCCTCACCCCGGCCCTCTCCCCCAGGGAGAGGGAGTCACTTTTGCACGCCGGTGGACTCATCACTGTTTAGGAAGCGTTTCCCAGTGCGGGGAAGAGCGGTTCCCTCTCCTGAGGGAGAGGGTGAGGGTGAGGGCGAGCCACCTTTTCAATGAATAGATACGGATTAGCCGACCGGTTTCGCTGCCCCACTAATCCGACTACATTAATCCAGCAATCCTATCCCCTAAGTTTTGAGCGGCCAGCCTGATCCGGCCAGGGCCTTGTATCCGCCGGCCAGGGAGGACACGTTTCGGTAACCCATCCTCTGCGCGGCATCTGCCGTCAATGCGGAACGGAAACCGCCCCCGCAATACATGATGATCTCGGTCTCTGGATTGGGAAACATTTTCTCAAGATCGCGTTCCAGGATGCCTTTGCCCAGGTGCACGGCTTCCGCCGCATGCCCCTTTTGCCACTCATGATCCTCGCGCACGTCGAGCAAAACGGCGCGTGGATTCTTCCCGAGGCGTTCACGAGCCTGATGCAAGGTGATTTCTTTGACGCGGCTTTTGGCGTCGTTGACCAATTTGAGAAAGCCGGGTGAATGTTCCATGCGGCCAATCTAACCGGTGTGTGCGGCGCGTCAAACGGCATTCGTCGGCTCGTCGGGCGTCGCGGTCCGCGGCCCGGAGCCTCGGCTCCGAATGACGAATATCGAATGCCAAAGGTCTAACGAATTCCTAAATCATTCGCGCTTCGTCATGCTTTCGTCCTTCCGGATTCGGCATTTGGCATTTGGCGGTCTGGTCATCCAGCGCACGCCGAGATAGCGCACACAACCGAAGGAGATTCGAACTTCGCAGTGCTTCGGAGACGATGTGCCGACGGCGCGGGTTGTGACCGTCAGCGACAGTCCCCGGCTGTTGGGCACAGGGAAATTCCTTTGGCTTCTCGTCCGACTTTGGCAGCGTGACGGCGATGGGACAAACTCGTGGATGCGCTGTGAGCTGGCTGGTACGGATGCGCCGCTTCCAGGGATTCTCGCTGAGATTCTTGCGATTTGCTTGTGTCGCGAGACTGAAATCCTCATGCTCCAATCTCGTTTTTGGAAACCTGAATCTAGGAAGCGGATGACCGAACCCAGCACGACCCCCGAGTTAGTTCGGGAACACGGCCTGACCACCGAAGAATATGCGCGGATCAAGGAAATCCTCGGACGCGAGCCCTCCTACACCGAACTCGGCATTTTCTCCGTCATGTGGAGCGAGCATTGCTCGTACAAAAACACCCGGCCACTCCTGAAGAAGTTCCCGACAAAATCGCCGAAGATCCTGGTCGGCGCGGGCGAGGAAAACGCCGGAGTGATTGATATTGGCGACGGGCTGGCCATCGCGTTCAAAATCGAGTCCCACAATCATCCAAGCGCCGTCGAGCCTTTCCAGGGCGCAGCGACCGGCGTGGGGGGAATCATTCGCGATATTTTTACGATGGGCGCACGGCCCGTGTGTGCGGTCAATTCGCTCCGGTTTGGTCCCATTACTGAAGTTAACCCTCTCCCGGCCTGCGGCCACTCTCTCCACGGACCTCCCCCTCACCCGTCCTCCGGACACCCTCTCCCCCTCCGAGGGGGAGAGGGAACGGGTGAGGGGGAGGTTCAGGGGTCCAACGCGCGAAGTCTTGCTTGGGAGAATTCTCTCCCCTTATCCGCTGAGAGGAGAGGGCAGGGAGAGGGGAGATCGGCCATCGCCAATAACAAACGGTTGTTTAGCGGCGTGGTTTCCGGCATCGCGCATTACGGCAATTGCTTCGGCATTCCGACGATTGCGGGCGAAGTCTATTTCGACCCGTCGTACGAGGGCAATCCGCTCGTCAACGCGTTCTGCCTGGGCGTCCTTCGGCACGAGCAAATCGCGCGCGGCGCGGCCAAGGGGATCGGCAACCCGGTGTTCTACGTCGGCCCAGCCACCGGTCGGGACGGCCTCGCCGGGGCCGCATTCGCTTCCCAGGATTTGACCGAGGAATCGGCCGAGCAACAGCGCGGCGCCGTGCAAGTCGCCGATCCGTTTATGGAGAAACTCGTGTGCGAGGCCTGCCTGGAATTGCTGGCCACGGGCGCGGTCGCGGGCATGCAGGACATGGGCGCGGCGGGATTGACCTGCTCGACTTGCGAGACGGCCGCCCGCGCCGGCACGGGCATCGAGATCGATTTGAGCCGGGTGCCGCAGCGCGCGCCGAACATGACGCCTTACGAAATCATGCTCAGCGAATCGCAGGAGCGGATGCTGATCATCGTCAAGAAGGGCCGCGAGGAGGAAGTGAAACGCATTTTCGAGAAATGGGATTTGCCCTGGGCGCAAATCGGCGTGGTCACGGACACGGGGAAAATGGTGGTGAAGAATCACGGCCAGGTCGTGGCTGACATCCCGGCGCGAAAACTCGCCAACGAAGCGCCCATTTACCACCGGGAGTCCCGCGAGCCTGCCTACCTGAAGGCCGTGCGCGAATTCGTGCTCGAAAAAGTTCCGGACACGAGCGATCCGGTCCAGGACTTGAAAGCGCTGCTTTCGTGGCCGAGCCTCGCGTCAAAGAACTGGGTGTTCCGTCAATACGACCACACCGTGCGCGCGTGTTCTGTCGTTCGTCCCGGCTCGGACGCCGCCGTGCTGCGCCTCAAAGAAGATTCGCTCCCGCCCCTTCCCGAAATTCCGCACTCCGCACTCCGCACTCCGCATTCGGAAAAGTTCATCGCGCTGACGGTCGATTGCAACGCGGCCTACGTCTATCTGGACCCGTACGAGGGAGGCAAGATCGCCGTGGCCGAGGCCGCGCGCAATCTGGCCTGCACCGGGGCCGCGCCGCTCGGTGTGACCGACAACTTGAATTTTGGCAATCCGCACAACCCGGAGATTTTCTTTCAACTCCAAGAATCTGTGGAAGGCCTGGCCGAAGCGTGCCGCGTCTTCGGCGTGCCGGTCACGGGCGGCAATGTGAGCCTTTACAACCAGAATCCCGCCGGGCCGATCGATCCAACACCCACCGTGGCGATGGTCGGCCTCATCGAGAAGCCGGAACACATCACGACGCAATGGTTCAAAGATGAAGGCGATGTCATCATTCTGTTGGGCGATGGGATTGAAGGAAGGGACCCGTTGTTTGGGCTGGGCGGCTCGGCGTATCTCCAAAGAATCCACGGCTTGAAGACCGGCCTTCCGCCCCGGTGCGACCTGATCAACGAAAAGCGTGTGCACGATGCATTGCGGGCCTTGATCTGCTCGGGACTGGTCAAGAGCGCGCACGATTGCAGCGAAGGCGGGCTGGCAGCAGCCGTGGCCGAGAGCTGCATTTCGCACCAAGTGGCTCGGGACACGCCCCGTTTGGTCGGCGCCGAGGTCGATTTGACGCTTCTGGGATCGGGGCGGCCTTCCACGCGCCTGGACGTCCTGCTCTTCGGCGAAACGCAATCTCGCGTGCTCATTTCGGTGGCAAATTCGAATGCAGGGGAAGTCCTGCGGCGCGCCAAGGATGGGAATGTTTCTGCCGCACGGCTTGGCACGGTGGGCGGCGCGTCGTTGAAAATGAAAATCGCCAAACGGGAATTGACTTGGGACTTGCGCGAGTTGCACGACCTCTGGTGGAATTCCATTACGCGTGCGATGAAGTAACCCATGCAGGACTACCCCAAACATTACTGCGGCGTCTTCGGCGTCTTCGGCCATCCCGAGGCTGCGGACCTGACTTACTACGGACTTTACGCGCTCCAGCACCGCGGCCAGGAGAGCGCCGGGATTGTCGCCTGCGATGGTAAACAATTTCGAAGTCATCGCGGCATGGGTTATGTTTCGCAGATTTTCACCGGCAAAATTCTTCACGAACTCGTCGGCAAGATGGCGGTCGGCCACACACGCTACTCCACGACCGGCTCTTCCCATTTGCAAAACGCCCAACCGCTGGCGATCAGTTGTCGGCGCGGTCAAATTGCCGTCGCTCACAACGGGAATCTGACCAACGCCGTTCTCCTGCGCGATGAGCTGGAGGAAAAAGGCTCTGTGTTCCAAACGACGGTCGATAGCGAAATCATTCTGCACCTCATGGCCCAGCCGACCCTGGGCGGCACGGAAAACAACTTGATGCAGACTGTTCGGCGTATCGAAGGCGCCTACTCCCTGGTCATCATGACCGAGCAGGAACTCATCGGCGTCCGCGACCCGCATGGATTCCGTCCGTTGTCCATCGGCAAAGTGGACGATGCGTGGGTCCTCTCGAGCGAAACCAACGCGTTCGACCAGATCCATGCCAAACTGGTCCGCGACGTCGAACCCGGAGAAATCGTCATTATCGACAAGAATGGTTTGCGCAGCTTGCCGGCTTTTCCGGAACCCCAGCGCCGCGCGTTTTGCATATTCGAGTATGTCTATTTCGCGCGGCCGGACAGCGTGATCGCCAGCCAGAGCGTTTACCAGGTCCGCATCGAAATGGGCCGCCAGCTCGCTCGCGAGCAGCCGGTCGAGGCGAACATCGTGATTCCCGTGCCGGACAGCGGGCTCTACGCCGCGCTCGGTTACTCGCGTGAGTCCGGAATTCCGCTGGAGCTGGCTTTCATCCGGAATCATTACGTCGGACGAAGCTTCCTTCAACCCTCGCAACTGATCCGCGACTTCGACGTGCGCGTGAAGCTGAACCTGATTCCGGAGTTGGTGGAAGGCAAGCGGGTCATCATCGTGGACGATTCTATCGTGCGCGGCACGACCTGCAAAACGCGCATCAAAACGCTCAAGGAAGCCGGCGCGCGCGAGGTGCACGTGCGGGTGAGTTGCCCGCCGCACATGCATCCCTGCGTCTATGGCATCGATTTCCCCGACCGCACCAAGCTCATGGCCGCCAACCATTCCGTTCGGGAAATCCAGAAATACCTGAACGCGGACTCGCTGGCGTATCTTTCGCAGGAAGGCATGGTCGCGGCCACGGGGCTTCCGAGGAAGGGCTTTTGCATGGCCTGCTATGACGGCGATTATCCGGTGCCGTACGATCCGTCCATCGACAAGAACATCATCGAACGCCGCCGCGCCCGCGTCGAGAGCCTGGGTGAAGCGCTGGCCAAGGAAGAGCTGCAGCCGAGGCTGCTCTGATTTCGGCTGCTGCGGGCTCGCAAAGGGCGCAAGTCCCGGAGTCGGAACACGGTCGGGCGAAAAAGGGAATTTCGATCTTATGCAATCCCTGCTTTTTGTTGCGCTGTTGGGATGGTTGACGGTTCAGGGCGCTGAACTTCCCACGGCGAGCAACAGCTTCGCCTTCGCGCTTTCGCCGCCCGTCGCGCCCGGCGCGCTCCTGGCTGAGTCACCGTTCGGCATCAACAACGCTTTGCGGCCCGATGCGCCGGATTTGTTGCCGCGACTGCAGGCGATGCGCCAGGCCGGGATCAAGTGGGGCCGGCAGGACTTCACGTGGCGGCGCATCGAGCTGAGCAAAGGCGAATACGACTGGGCCGGCTACGACGCGCTCGTCGAAAAGTGCCACGAACATGGGTTGCTCATTTTTGGAAATCTCACCTACAACAAACAACGCACGGGCGCGAATCCTTTCCCCTTCGGTGAAAGTCCGATCTACATCGTCGGCCCGAAGGGGTTGAAGGTGAACTTGCGGCCGGACCCGGGGTGGTGAGCGCAGGTTTGCACTCTCGACACCCCGTCAAAACTCCCGAATGATCCGGCCGCCATTATCTGAACCAATGACGAAGAAAGCCTACACCGCCGCCGGGGTGGATATTGATCTGGGAAACCGAGTCAAAGCGAATTTGCCGAAATTGCTCGCGTCCACGCATCGGCGCGAGGTGCTGGGAAAAGTGGGCGGGTTCGGCGGTTTGTTCGCCCTGGACACGCGCCGTTACCGGCAACCCGTGCTCGTCTCCAGCGTCGATGGCGTCGGCACCAAACTCAAAATCGCGTTTGCGATGGACCGGCACGACACCATCGGCCAGGACCTGGTCAACCATTGTGTGAACGACATCGCGGTGTTGGGCGCGGAACCGCTCTTCTTCCTCGATTACCTTGGCACCGGCAAGCTGGAGCCGCGGGTCTTTGGCGAAATCATCAGAGGCTTTGCCAAAGCGTGCGCGGAGAACGGCTGCGCGCTCATCGGCGGCGAGACCGCGCAGATGCCGGGCTTTTACCAGCCTGGCGAATACGACGTCAGCGGCACGATTGTCGGCGTGGTGGAGAAATCTCGGATGTTGGATGGCGCGAAGTCGATTCGATCGGGCGACGCGGTGATCGGCATCGCGTCGAGCGGATTGCACACAAACGGATACTCTCTGGCGCGGAAAATATTTTTTGAGCGGATGAAGCTCAAGCCGCGCAATCGCCTGGCGGAACTGGGCACCACGATTGGCGACGAATTGCTCAAAGTCCATGTGAGTTATGGCCCGCTGGTTCAGAAGCTCCTCCGACGCTTCAACAGATCCCAATCCTCGGCCAAATCCGAAATCCCAATCAAGGCGTTCGCCCACATCACCGGCGGCGGGTGCATCGACAACATCCCACGCGTGTTGCCGAAGGACTGTGACGTGATCATCCGCAAAGGCTCGTGGGATGTGCTGCCCATTTTTCAGATGATTCAAGAGAAGGGTCACGTCCCGGAGCGGGAGCTTTACCAAGTCTTCAACATGGGGATTGGAATGATCGCCATCGTGGATCCACAAAAAGCTGAGGCTGCCGTGCAATTTATTCGAGCGCAAAAGCACCGAGCCTGGCTGATCGGCGAAGTGATCAAAGGCGAAGGGCGAGCGAGAGTCATTTGAGTTCGCACCCGCTTTGAACAGGAGCAAACGGAGGCAACAGAGATGGGGCAGCTTCGGCTGGGAGGATGCAACTCCTCAGCGAACGAAGAACGGTGGAGCGTCGCCCCCACCGTTGTTAGCTGAAGGAATGCGGGCGGATTGGAATTTCCTTTGGATTAGCGCATGAACCACGAGTGGTCCCAATGCCATTCCTATTGATCCGTTCGCTCCTGTAGATACCCGTTACCAAAGGTTCGATAACAAGCCAGCGAAGGTGGCCTCATGAAGCTGATCATTCACCTCGTTGGTGAGCCTGTTCATCATTCGACCGGGCGTATGCGGTAGAAACTTCCCTGAGCGGATTGCCTGTTCAGATCAATAACGTCCGTTGAGCTTGTCATCTTGATTGTCTTGATCGGAATCCAGCTTAACAAGTCCGTTGACTCTTCAATTTGGTAAGCTCTACCGATCTCGCCCCGCAACCGAAGTCGCACACGACTAACCCTCCGCTTTCGGCAGATGCCGCTTTCTCCAGATCACGTAGATGACCGGGTAGATCAGTAGTTCGAGAATGGCGGATGTCACGACGCCGCCAATCATCGGCGCGGCGATGCGTTTCATGACATCGGCGCCGGCTTGAGTCGCGGGCGACCACATGATGGGCAGCAGGCCGAAGAGGATGGCGCAGACGGTCATGATCTTGGGGCGAATCCGCTGCACCGCGCCTTCGCGCACGGCCTCGTAGAGGTCCGCCAGCGAGTTCAATCGCCCGGCCGCTTTGAACTTGTCCCACGCGTGGTCCAGATACAGAAGCATGACGACACCGGTTTCCGCGTCGAGTCCCGCCAAAGCGATCAACCCCACCCACACACCGACGCTCATGTTGTAATTGAGCAGGTAAAGAAGCCAGAACGCCCCCACCAGTGAGAACGGCACCGCGAGCAGCACGATCAGCGTGCGCATCACGGAGCCGGTGTTCAGATAGATCAGCACAAAGATGATGAGCAACGTGAACGGAACGACGATCAGCAAACGCTTCTCCGCGCTCTTCAAATACTCGAATTGCCCGGCCCATTGCATGTAGTAGCCGGGCGGGAACGTCACGCGTTCGCGAATCCGCTCCGAAGCGCCGCGCACGTAGCCCTCGATATCGTCCGTGGTGATATCGACGAACACGAAGCCGACGAGTTGCCCGTTTTCATTCCGGATCGATGGCGGCCCAGTCTTGTAGCTGAGGTCCGCGAGGGCGGAGATCGGAATCTGGGCCATTCCGGAAGAAGCGGGGTCGGGGTTTCGGAGTGCCGGAGTGCCGGGGTTGTTTGCCATTGTGGGCGTGCCGCCACTCCCCATTCCGGTTCCGGTGGCTGACGGCGTGGCCACCAGGACGCGCTTCAAGGCGTCCAGGTCTTCGCGGAAGTCCCGCGCGTAGCGCACGCTGATCGGATACCGCTCGCGGCCCTCCACGGTGGTGGCGATGGTCTTTCCGCCAATGGCGGTCTCAATGATGTCGTTCACGTCACCAACGGTGAGGCCGTAGCGCGCCGCGGCCTGGCGATTGACGGTGAAATCCAGGAAATAGCCGCCCGTCGTCCGCTCGGCAAACACGCTGCGCGTCTCCAGGAAATCGGACAACGCCTTTTCGATTTGCACGCCGACGTCTTGAATCACGCCCAGGTCTCCCCCGAAAACTTTGATTCCAAGGATCGAGCGGAAGCCAGTGGTGAGCATCTCCGTCCGTGTCTGGATGGGCATCCAGAAAATATTGGCCATGCCCGGCGTCTTGATCTTGGCATCCATCTCCGCGATGATTTTTTCCCAGGTCATGCCCGGCCGCCATTGCTCTGCTGGTTTGAGCGTGACGACGGTTTCGGCCATCGAGAGCGGCGCGGGATCGGTTGGCGTCTCGGCCTGGCCGGCCTTGCCGAACACGGTGTCCACTTCCGGAATCTGGCGCAGGAGCCGGTCCTGAATCTGCAGAACTCGCGTGGCTTCGTTGATCGAAATGCCGGGAACGGCGGTCGGCATGTAAAGAATGCTGCCTTCGTTGAGCGGCGGCATGAATTCTTTCCCAAATTTGTAGAACGGGATCGGGTTGCCAAAGAAAATGTTCACGATCGGAACGATCGAACCGATCAACACCAGGGGCACCGCCAGGAGCAACACCAGCCAGCGGGCGCGCAGCACCAGATTCACAAACGGCCGGTACATCCAGATCAACAACCGATTCACCGGATTCTTGATCTCCGGCGTGATCTTGCCTCGAATCAACAGAACCATCAGCACCGGCACCAGCGTCACTCCCAGCATTGAGGCGAAAAACATGGAGAAGGTCTTGGTGAATGCCAGCGGCCGGAACAAACGTCCCTCTTGCGCCACCAGCGAGAAGACGGGAATGAAACTGACCGTGATCACCAGCAGCGAGAAGAAGAGCGGGCGGCCCACGCTTTTGGCGGCAGCGACGATGATGTCAATTCGCTCGCGATTGGTCAGAGTCACCGTCGAGGATTTTGAAGGCGGCGTCGGAGTGTCGGGGTGTTGGAGTGTCGGGGCGCCTTCATCAATCGTCTCCGCCCCGGCTCCCCGATACTCCGACACTCCGACACTCCGTTTCCTCGTTTGCGCTTCTTCCAGAAACTTGTGCGCGTTCTCCACCATGATGATCGCGGCATCGACCATGGCGCCGATGGCGATGGCGATGCCTCCGAGCGACATGATATTCGAGGTGAGGCTCAACCCATGCATGGGAATGAAAGAGAGGAGGATGGCAATCGGCAGCGTGACGATGGCGACCAACGCCGAGCGCACGTGCCAGAGGAACACCAGGCAAACCAGAGCGACGACGACGCTTTCTTCGATCAACTTCTCGCGCAGCGTTGCAATGGACCGCTGGATTAGATCGCTGCGGTCGTAAGTCGTGACCACTTCCACCCCTTCGGGAAGCGACGGCTTGAGTTCCTCCAACTTGCGCTTGACGCCGTCAATGACCCGCAGCGCGTTCTCACCGTAACGCATCACGACGATGCCGCCGACCACTTCGCCTTCGCCATTGAGCTCGGCCACGCCGCGGCGCAGGTCGGGGCCGAGATGCACGCTGGCGACGTTCTTGATATAGATCGGCGTGCCGTCCACCACTTTGAGCGGAATGCTTTCAATGTCTTCGATCTTTTTGATGTAACCGCGGCCCCGGACATAATATTCCGTCGAGCCGACTTCAAAAATCTTTCCGCCCACGTCGCTATTCGACATTCGGATTTTTGCGACCACGTCGCTGAGAGGGATTCCGTACGCGGCAAGCTTATTGGGATCGAGATCGACCTGGTATTGCTTGACGAAGCCGCCAACGGGCGCGACCTCGGCCACGCCTTTGACCGATTCCAACGCGTAACGGAGGTGCCAATCCTGAAAGGATCGCAACTCGGACAGATCGCGATTGCCAGATTTGTCCACCAGCGCGTACTCGAACACCCAGCCCACACCCGTGGCGTCAGGGCCGATCACGGGATTGACGCCTTCGGGCAGCATTCCCCGCACGGCGCTCAGGTATTCGACGACCCGCGAGCGCGCCCAGTAAATGTCAGTGCCGTCCTGGAAAATCACATAGACGAACGATTTGCCGAACATCGATTCGCCCCGGACGAATTTGACTTTCGGCGCTGCGATGAAGCGCGTGGAAATCGGATACGTGATCTGATCTTCGACCAGATCGGGCGAGCGCCCTTCCCAGTCCGTATAAACGATCACCTGGACGTCGCTCAGATCCGGAATGGCGTCGAGCGGCGTCTGGATCAGCGCCCAAGTCCCTCCCGCGATGCCGAAGATCGTCAGGATAACGATCAGGAAGCCATTGCGGGCGCTGGCGCCGATGAGGCGTTCAATCAACGGCGTGTCGGTGTGACGGGGTGTCGGCGTGACGGAGTGGCCGTTCGTCATTCGCTTTCTCTCCTGGGTTTGATCAGCCACTGGTCGGCATGATCGGCCGTGCGGACAAGTTGAGCCAGCACAGTCTCGTAACCAGCATCAACCTGCTCGAAAACTTCGCGGCTGCAATATCGGCACCGGAGGGCGAGTTCCATGGACACCTGCGTTTCAGCTCCTTCAGATTCCGAATCACTGAGCTTGGCGACGAAGGCGGCTCTATATCGGCGCTTTCGCCAGGCTTCCGCGATGTTCGTGCAAACGGACCGAGACGACCTGCGAATCTGATCTGTCAACACAAAGCGTTCTTCGGTTGGGAAAGTTTTGGTCAACTCGAACACTTTCATCGCGAGTTCAATGGCATTTTGGTACTTATCCAGGTCCCGATACGTTTTAACGAAGCTCATTTTGTCCTCCTTTTGTCGCACCTTGTCGTAGTGCTTGACTTCATCAAGATTGATTCCGGAAACATGTCAATCCTATCTTCCATTTCTCCGAAACGCCGATACTCCGTCACTCCGGTACTCTTTCAGCAGACGTTCACCACGACCTCAACGCACCTTGCACCTTCGCCTCCGCGTCGATCAGGAAGTTTGCGCTGGCCACGACCCGTTCGCCTTCCTTCAACCCTTGCTTCACGTGGTAAACCTCGCCGAACTTTCGACCGAGTTCGACATAGCGCGGCTCCAATCGGCCTTCGCCCTTCTCCACAAAAACAATGTTGTGCCTGCCCGTTGGCAACACCGCGTGAAACGGAATCGTCAGTCCTTCGCCCAGATCAACGGCCAGCTCGACATCCACGTACATCTCGGGCCGGAGCTTGAAGTCGGCGTTCTCGATGTTCAATCGGGCGCGCACGGTTCGTTTGGCTTCATTCAGGAACGGATCGATGAGCGCGAGTTTACCGGCGAATTTCTCGCCGGCATGAGCGGAAGTCGTGACGGTGGCCGCCAGATTCGTTTTTAACAGCGGCAGTTCCTCCTGATAAAACTCTGCCCAGACCCAGACCACGGAGAGATCGGCCACATCGACCAGATGATCGCCGCTCATCACTTTGCGGCCCTGATCGACTCCGACGCTCTGCACGACACCACGAAAGGGCGCACGGAGCGTCAAGGTCTCGCTCGGCTGGCGCGTGCGCTCCAGGTCTTCAAGCTGCTCCGGCGTAATGTTCCAAAGGCGCAAACGCTGGCGCGCCGCGGCAATCAATCGTTCCGTGCTCTCCTGAGCCGCCGATTGATTCGATTGCTTTGCCTGATCGCGCAAGCGCAGCAGATCGACGAACTCGCGCTGGGAGGTGAAGAGGTCCGGACTGTAAATCGTGACGAGCGGTTGATCTTTTCTCACCAGCTCCCCTTTGGATGCGACGTAGAGCTTTTCGATGTAGCCGTCCACACGCGACACAAAATCCCAGTGCTGCAGTTTGTCGTAGGCCACGACGCCGACGGCCCGGACCGTCGCTTGCAAGGGTTTGGTTTGAACGGTCGCGTAGGTGACGCCGATCAGTTGCTGGCGTTCGAGAGGCACGGTGAACTCGCCCGGTGTCTCGGCGCCGGATTTTCCCTGCGTGGCCTGTTCAGCCAGCATCTTCGTGTGGTCGTGACCGCCCGCGTGTGATTCGCTTTCGGCAGTGGGTGCCGCTCGTTTCTTCACCGGCGTGAGGTCCATGGAACAGATGGGGCACTTATCTTTCGGGTTCTGGTTTTTGACCGACGGGTGCATCGTGCAGGTGTAGTAATCCACGTCGGCTGGCTTGCCCCCGGCGCTTTGCCTGGAGCAACCGGCCGCAAGAAGCAGGGCAGCAATCGTGGTGAAGACCAGTGTGAGGAGCGTGGCGGGTCGGGGGCGATGGGAAGCCGGCGCCTCCCCGACACGCCGACACTCCGATGCGCCAGCAGGAACAATGCGAGATTTTTCTTTCATGGCGTTCCTTTCTCATGGTGAAGGCGCGATTCTGGCGCGAGCTTAGGATCCGTGCCGACGATCATTTCCAACTCCGCCAGCGCGACCCGGTACTCGGTGAGATGGTGCCAGTACATCGACTCGACTTCGCGCAGGTTCCGCTGCGCTTGGAGAAGGTTCAGGAACCCCGTTTTGTCCGTCTCATAGCTCAGTCGCGTGGCGCTGACATTTTGCTGCGCCAGCGGAACGATTTTGGTTCGGAACAACTCGGTGTGGTGGTGAAACGTTTCGATGCGTTTCAAATGATCGCGCAGGCGGCCCAGCATTTCCTGTTGCTTGGCCTCCGACTCCCGGCGGGCGGTTTCCAGATTCATTTTGGCTTCTTCGACGGCCGCCTTGTATTTCTTGCGATTCAACCACGGCACGCTGAAAAAAATGCCGGTGTCGTACTCGCGAAAGTCCGCGCCGGACCCGTTGAACTGGCGCGCTTCCACGCGCAATTCGGGATCGGGAATCCACTCGCGTCGGGCCAGGTCGTAACGCGCCTGCGCCGCCTGGATTTTTTGTTGGGCGATACGCAAGTCGGGCGCATGAGCCAAAGCCAGCGTCGGCAGGTGGCGCGGATCCGCGCCATGCCCCGCCAAGGCCGAGGGCGCGGGCCGGCTCACGGATTCGCTGGCCGGGCGATTCCGGAGCACGTTGAGCCGGGATTCCGCGTCGGAAATCTCGCGTTCGATGTCGAAGCGGGTTTCCTCCTGTTTGGCCAGGTCCGTCTCGGCGAGCAACACGTCGCCCTGCATTTGCGTTCCGACGGCGTATTTCGCGCGAGTGATCTCGACGAATTGCTGAAGCAACTGAACGTTTTTCCAGTTCAGATCGAGTTGTTCGTAGGCATTGGCCAGGCGGTAAAAGGCCGCGCGAGCCTGCGCCGTCAAATTCAGCTCCAGGCGCCGCAGCTCCTCGAATGTCGCTCCGGCCTCAGCCGCGGCCGCTTGAGCGCGCTTTCGGTTTTTGCCGGACAACGGGATCGACTGGGCGACCATCCATTCCGCGTCCGTCACCGTGTTGAAGCGCGGCGTGCCGGAGCGTTCGACGCCCACGCCGACCTTCAGATCTTCCCACGCGCGGGCTTGCGGCACGCGCTGTTTCATGCCCTCCCAAGTGGCGCGTGCGGCCTTGAGGGAAGGGTTGTTGCTCAGCACCTCGGAGACAATTTGATCCAGAGAAGGCGCAGCGACTGGACTTTGCGAGACGTCGCCGGCAAAAACCAAGTTCGCCAACCAATACATGGCAAGCACGAGTGGCAAACGGGAATTCCAACCAAGCCGGACAAAGCCGGCGCATCTTGACACTGCCACCGTGGCGCAGAATTGCATTCTATCAGTATCGGTTGAAATCGTCGCAGGCTGCGAAGATTTTTCCGGCGCCCGGCCTTCCAGGCCGCAGCGAGTGCAGATGGAAGCAGTCGCTGGGATTACCTTGTGCGCGCCGGCCGTTTGGAACCGCTGCGGCCTGGAAGGCCGCGCGCCGTTTTGGTTGCGGCTTCGCCGCGCTGCGCTGTGTCGCGGATTTGCAATCCGCAGGCCGCCTGGCAAGTCAGCGGCTTTCACCTTGCCTAGCCCTGGCCGACTGCAAGTCGGCGGTACAGCAGATTGAAAATCTGCGCCACGGTCCGCGTTCGTCAGCATCCGGCGTTCGGTTGCAGTGTCAAGATGCGCCAGATCAAAGCCGGGCAACCGTTGGCATCGAAAAGCCTCCGGCCTCACCTCTGATTCGATTGATTTCCGGCAATTTCTGATAAGCGCCATAGCGCAGGGGTCTGGTCTCAAGCTTTTCCAAAGAATCCCAACCGTTGAGTTCAACGGATGAATCACCCGTGGACTGCGGAATGAGTGGTGAAGAGCGCGGTGTGCTGGCTCAGAGCACACTACGTGCGTGGAAGGAAGAAAATCAGATCTGAAGGCTGCAATGCCGCCGATAGAGCGGAAGGGCGGACCTTTGAAGCGTCAGGGAAAAAGGCGAGAAATAATCAAGGTGTTGAGCGGCCGGCAAATCCAGCACGCGTGCTGACTGGGGCGAAGCCAGTTTGAGCGTGTCTGGAACGTTGACGCGCGCCGGCGTGGTCGGAACGGGCTGTGGGTCCGGCGCGGAACGCTGCACGCAGCAGTTCTGCTGTGGGCAGGAACACTTGATGCAGGCTGAGGGCGGCGCATCGAGGGCGGGATTCGCCACCGCAAGGACAACCGGCGCAGCCGCCAGCAGGAAGCTGAGGAATGCCGCGCCGATTGCCCTCACGATTTGGGAAGCGTTGGCGCTGCCCCAATTTGAAATTTCAAATTTCAAATTTGAAATCACTTTTTGGCTTTGCTCAGTTTTGCCGTGAACTTCGCGGCGCTCTTATCGAAATCCTTCTTGCAGTCCTTGCAGCAGAGCTTGATTTCCTGTCCGTCATGGATGAACACGAACGGCTCGCCCATGCTGTCGAGATTCTCATCAGACACGACGCAAAGCTGCAACGGGTAGGCTTTCACCTTTTTGGCCGCTTCGTCGATCTTGGCTACGAACTTGGCCGTGCTTTTGTCGAAGTCCTTTTTGCAGTCCTTGCAGCAGAGCTTCACCTCGCGGCCTCCGTGCGCGAAGACGAAGGGTTCGCCCATGCTGTCCAGTTTCTCGTCGGAGACGACGCAAGTGTTGAGCGGATAGGGTTTGGGTTTTTTCTCGGCCTTCTTGTCGGCCGCCAGGAGGCCCACCGAACCGCCCACGAGGGTGGTCAAGAGCACAGTGAGAGGGAGTGATTTGAATAGTTTCATAGTTATCGACCTGTTAGATGTCCGAACGTTATACGCTTATTCCCTCCAAATCACTCTAATTCTTTGGGAACAGAACATGAACCCGGATTCAGCCAAAGATCAACAGGCCTGGGAACTTTGGCGTAGAAGGGCAGCGGCACTTTCTGCCCGATCCCCGCCGAGCGATACGCGGCGTGCATGATTTCGAGCACGGCGCGTCCGTCTTCGCCGGTGACCAGCGGGGGTTTGTCCTCGCGCACGCACTCGATGAAATGTTTGAGTTCCTGAGGATAGCCCTGATTGAACGCCTCTTCGAAAATCGTGAACGACCAGCCTTTCGTTGAGCCCGCCTTCTCCATCGCGTAGCCGTAGCCTTTCTCGCTGTAGGTCAGCGCGGAGTTGCCGACAAAAAGGTCCGCGTAAATCACGCCGCCGGCGCCATAGACCTCCACGCGATCGTCCATGCCGCCGGGCTTGGCCCAACTGTTCTCCGCGATCCCAATCGCGCCGCCTTCAAACTCCACCGTGCAAACCGAGTTCTCTTCCGCGCGCGTCCTCCCCGGGTGGATCAGGCCGGTCTGCATGTGCGCATACACCGAGACGGCTTTGGGCCTCCCGCCAAGCATCCAGCGGAACCAGGCGATGCCGTGGCAGCCCATGTCCATGAGCGCGCCGCCGCCGGATTGGTCGAGGTCGTAAAACCAGTCACTGTGCGGACCGGAATGTTTCTCGCATTGGCGCATCTGGAAGATCGTTCCGACGGCGCCTTCGTTGACGAGCTTGCGGACGCGTTCGTATTTGGGCGCGAAGCACAATTCCTCCGCATACATCAATTTTCGATTCGCGCTTTTGCACGCCGCAATCATCTCATCCGCTTCCTCCAGCGTCAGGGAGAATGGTTTCTCGATGATGATATGCTTGCCCGCGTGGGCGGCGGCCAACACCGCGCGGTGATGGAGAAAGTTCGGCACGCAAATATCGACCACGTCGCAGCCGGATTCCGTGATGGCTTGGTCCAGATCGTTGAAGGAACGCGGAACGCCGTGCTGGCGCGCGAACGCTTCAGCCTTCTTGGCGTCGCGTGTGTAAACGGCCACGACCTCCGCGTCTGGCACGAAGCGGTGGTACGATTCAATGTGAATGTCCGCGATAAACCCGGCGCCGAGAAGGGCAACTTTGGTTTTGGCCATGCGGGCAAGTGTAAGACCGGCTTCCAACCTGTCAAACGATCAGGCCGTCATCGGGGAGCACACGCGCCCTCGCCTGTCGTGCTCGGCGCTCTCGCCGACCACACTCTTCTGTCCGGAAAGGCGATCCAGTGCTGCCACGCTTTCGTGGGTTTGGTGCGTTTCGTGGGCTCCAGAAATCTTCGAGCATTTAGAAGAGCGAGATTTTGCTCGCGGCTTAAGGATCGACCCCACGCAAGGCTTTATAAACTCCGCGTCGTTCGCTCCAAGGGTTCGTGGTTCGTTTGATGAATTCGATCAGCCAGTGCACCGCCGTTCC
>Ga0233424_10000877_pt1 | contig 31775 bp, 29 predicted proteins | sample Watercolumn_Towu_FD_181011 | JGI IMG/M metagenome (GOLD analysis project Ga0233424, IMG submission 181011) | Freshwater microbial communities from Lake Towuti, South Sulawesi, Indonesia - Watercolumn_Towuti2014_125_MG | ecosystem: Environmental > Aquatic > Freshwater > Lake | place: Indonesia... | reverse complement strand
GACCGCGTGCTCTGGGGCACAGACTGGCCGCACCCGAACATGGAAAAGGTGCTGCCCGATGACGGGCATCTGGTCGACACCATCCCCGAAATCGCGCCCACGGCCGAGCTGCAGCACAAGCTGCTGGTGGCCAATCCGATGCGGCTCTACTGGGCCGACTGAGGCCGGGTCAGAAGCGGTCGAGATCGTTGGCGAGCGTTACCGGACCGGTGAAGCGCTTTCTGATCTCGGCAATATAGCCCTTGGTCCGCTCCGGATCGGGCGTGCCTGCGGCAAAATGCGTGATCACCAGCGCCTTCACCCCTGCCCGCGATGCCAGCTGGCCCACGGCATCGGGCGTCAGATGGTGCGTGGACAGATGCTGTTCGAGCTGCTGCTTCGCCTGCGGCGGCATGTCGGGCGAATTGCGCGCGACATTGGCCATGGTGCCGCCCATGTCGATCATCTCGCTGACCAGCAGGTCCGCGCCTTTGGCCAGCCTCTCCACCGCCGCGCTGGGCCCGGTATCGCCGGTATAGACGATCGAGCGCGATCCCAGATCGAAGCGGAAACTGAACGATTTGTAGTTGCGGTCCTCAAGGCTTCCCGGCGCGAAATCGTAATGCGAATTCTGCGCGGCGGTGACCGAGAATCCGTCGACCGCCATCCGCTCGCCATCGGTCAGCTCGATCACCCGCACCGTGTCAGCAGGCGGTGCCCAGGGCTGGCCGGGAATGCCATAGCCGACGCGCGCGGCGGGCTGCATCGAGGCGACCATGCCGGCGACAAGTTCGCGCGTGCCCGGAGGACCATAAACGGTGATGGGATCGCGCTGGTTGGTCTGGTTGCGCAGTGCGAGCACGGCGGAAAGCCCGCCGGTGTGATCGGCATGCAGATGGCTGAGAAACACCGCGCGCACCCTGGGCAACAGGATGCCGGCACGCGCCAGCTGCTGGGCAGTGCCGTCGCCCGCATCGACCAGATAGACCTTGCCCTGATGCACCAGCGCGTTGGCGGGCTGCGACCGGTCCGGCGAAGGCACCGGGCCGCCCATCGTGCCGAGGGTGATGAAACCGTGCGCGCCCGGCACGGGCTGGGCCGCGACCGGTGCTGCGGCCAGAAGAACCGCTAGCACCGGTGCGACCGCCCAGCCGCGCATCAGAAGTTGAACCCTACGCGCACGCCATAGGTCCGCGGCGGACGCAGCGTCGCCACCGGGAAGTCGAGGATAGGGCGGGTGCCCGCACGCGCCAGCACTTCCTCGTCGGTGATGTTGTTGATGAACGCGGTGATGTTCCAGCCACCGCGATCTTCCAGCGTCGCATAGGCATCGGCCATCGCGAAGCTGCCCTGGCGTTCTTCCGGACGGAAATTCGAGTTCATGAAGCGGCTGCTCTCGATATTGCCGCGCGCGCCGAGGATGAGATTGAGGTCGCCGGTCAGCTCGAACGTGCGCTCATAGCCCAGGTTCAGCGCCCATTTCGGCGAGTTGACCGTCGGGCGGCCCGAACAGTCGATGTCGAAGAAGCGCGCGGTGTTGACGCCCGGATTGGCAAGACGGCTGCCCAGCGTGGTGCATCCCGTGGTCACCGGCGCTCCGGTGGGTGAGAAGTTCGCCGTGGTCAGGCGGTCATATTTGCCGTTAAGATACTGCACGTTGAGGCTGAACAGGTCGTTGCGGCTCGGCGCGAACCGGGCCTCCAGCTCGGCACCATAGATGCGCGACTTGCCCGCGTTCACCGTGGTCGAACCCTGCGCAAAGATGCCGCCAGCGGTCCGCACGCCGCCGACAAAGGTGATCTGCTGGTCCTTGTAGTCCCAGTAGAAGGCCTCGATGTTCAGCTGCAGCTTGTTGTCGAAGAAGCGGTTCTTGGCACCCACCGTGAACGCGGTGAGGTTTTCGGGCGCGAAGGTGTTGTTCGGCGGCTGGGCGACGAAGAAGCCGCCCGACTTGAAGCCGGTCGCAGCGTTTGCATAGACCAGCGACTGCGGACCGGCATCCCATTCGAGACCCGCCTTCCAGGTGAATTTCTCGAACGACAGGTCGCCGGTGAACGGCGCGCTGAGCGGCGGATTGATCGGGCCGGGCAGACCGCCCGAGGCGACCGAGGTCAGCTGCTTCTTGTCTTCCTTCGTATAACGGCCACCGGCGACGAGACGCAGCGTATCGGTGATGTCGAAGGTCAGCTGGCCAAAGGCGGCGACGCTTTCGGTGCTCAGACGCGGGGTGAAGCGCGTGGTCGAGATATTGCCCTGGCGGAAGAAATTCTCCGTCTCCTGGTTCTCGCCGAAATAGAACAGGCCGACGACATAGCGCAGCCGCTGGTCCTCGTTAGACGCGAGCCGGACCTCGAGCGAGCTCTGCTCGGCAACGTCGCGGATCGTTCCGGCAAAGCCCGGCAGATAGGTCAGAACGTTCACATCCGATCGGCGATAGGCCGGAATGAAGGTCAGCGTGCCGAAGCCCATATCGCCTGTGATCGTGGCGCTCACGCCGATGAACTCGTTGTCCAGGAAACCGTCGGTACCGGGCAGCGCGACGCAGCCGCTGTTGACGAAATTGCCCGGGCCTCCGCAGAACGGTGGCGCGAAGATGCCGGATGCGAGCTGGCGGATGGCGGCCCGTGCCCGCGGATCGGAGATGCTCACGCGGTCTTCCAGCGCGGGGACCGTGTAGCGAGCCTCGGGCAGCAGCACCGCGCCCGCGCCCTTGCCGCCCTGATTGTAGTAATCCGCGACCAGCAGCATCGACCAGCGATCCGACGGTTCGATCAGCAGCGACGCGCGGAAGGCCTCGCCCTTGTCATCGTCATAGCCGTCCGAGATATAGCCATCGCGATCGACCACCTGGCCCGCGAGGCGCAGCGCGACCGTGTCGCCGATCGGAATGTTCAGCGCGACGACCGACTTCTTGCTGTCGTAATTGCCATATTCGAAGAATCCCTCTCCGCCGAACGTGCCCAGCACGGGCTTTTTCGGAATGACGTTGATCGCGCCGCCGGTGGCGTTGCGCCCATAGAGCGTGCCCTGCGGACCCTTGACCACCTCGACACGCTCGAGATCGTAGAACACGCCTGCCGGCGCGGTCGGGCGGCCGACATAGATGCCGTTGAAGTTGAACGCGACCGCGTTTTCAGCGAACGAGTTCTGCGAATTGGTGCCAACGCCGCGCAGAAAGAAGCTGGTGGTCCCGCCGGTCGGCTGGACGACCAGCGAGGGGACCAGACGGCCGAGATTGGCGGTTTCGGTGATCCCGGCATTGACCAGATCCTCGCCGCCCACGGCCGTCACGGCGACGGCGGCGCGCTGCAGGCTTTCCTCGCGGCGTTGCGCAGTCACGACGATCTCGCCCAGACCCTGGTCTTCGGTGGCTTCGGCTTGCTCGGAAGCGGTGGCATCCTGTGCGATGGCGGTGGCGGGAACGCTCAGAGCCGCGAGCACGGTGGTGGCCAGCAGAAATGCCTTCATCATCAATCTCCCCAAAAGCGCGCGATGCCTGCACGGGCACCCGCTGTATCGGGGAGATGTTTACGAGAAATGCTAGCCATAGGTGAAATCTTTTGTTTTAATGATAATCCAGCAATCACACTGATAGGTTAACCGCATGCGCTTCAAGGGTCTCGATCTCAATCTGCTCGTCGCCTTCAGCGTGCTGATGGACACGCGCAGCGTCTCGCGCGCCGCCGAGCAGCTCAATCTCAGCCAGCCCGCGATGAGCGCGGCATTGGGGCGGCTGCGCGACTATTTCGGCGACGATCTGCTGGTGCTGCAGGGCAAGCGCATGTTCCCCACCCCCTATGCCGAGTCGTTGGTGCCGATGGTGCAGGACACGCTGCGCCGCATCGATGCGCTGATCACCACGTCGACCAGTTTTGACCCCGCGACGTCGCAACGCGTGTTCCGGCTGATCGCGTCGGACTATATCACCGCTGCGGTCATCGCGCCGCTGTCGCGTCGCCTGGCGCATGTCGCACCGGGCATAAGGCTGGAAGCGGTGCTGCCCTCTGACGGCAGCGCGGATCTGATCGCGCAGGGAGCATTCGACCTGCTGATCACGCCCGAGGAGTTCATCAACCCCGGCCAGCCCGCCGAACTGCTGTTCGAGGAGCGCCATGTGATTGTCGGATGGAAGAACAATCCCGTCTTTGCCGGCGAGGTGACGCTGGAGGATGTGCTGCGCGCAGGCCATGTCGGCATCCAGATGGGCAACCAGCGTACCAGCGCCTTTGCCGACAGCATCATGGAGAAGCTGGGGCATTTCCGCCGGATGGAGATGACCGCCTCGTCGTTCACGGTCGTGCCCTGGCTGATTATCGAGACCAATCGGCTCGCCTTGATGCACGAACGGCTTGCGCGCGTGATGGCACGGATGTTTCCGCTGGCGATCGCTCCCATTCCCTTCGAGTTTCCGGCGATGCGCGAGATGATGCAGTTCAACCATGCCCGCAGCGCCGATGAAGGGCTGGCCTGGCTGCGCGGGGAGCTGCGCCGCGATAGCAAGCTCGATTGACACAATCCATTTGCAGAACTGATACCTAGGCATAAATACAATAAGATTTACAGATTTACAGCTCTCCCCTTATCTAGGCCGGGATGAACAGGCCCGGCGACGCAATGCCGGGCGGGGAGAGGCATATCGGCATGAAGGACATGCGAATCTTGATCGTGGGCGGCGGGATCGGCGGACTGACCTCCGCCATCGCATTGTGCCGCAAGGGTTTTGAAGTTGAGGTGATCGAGCGCGATCCCGACTGGTCAGTCTATGGCGTCGGCATCATCCAGCAGGGCAATGTCGTTCGCGCGATGACCGAGCTGGGCCTGATCGACGATTATATCAACGCAGGTTTCGGTTTCGATCGCGTCCAGGTCTATATCCCGACCGGCGTGTGCGTTGCGGACATTCCGACCCCTCGCCTGGTCGAAGGCTATCCGGGCAATGTCGGCATCGGCAGGCGAGCGCTGCACAAGGTGCTAGGCGACCGCGCCAAGGAAGCGGGCGCGGACATCCGGCTGGGCATCACCATCAGCACGCTGGTCGACGATGGCGAGGGTGTTGCGGTCACCTTCAGCGACGGGTCGAGCGGCATCTTCGATCTGGTGGTAGGGGCGGACGGGCTCTATTCGCAGACGCGCGGGATGATCTTCCCCGATGCGCCCAAGCCCGAATTCACCGGCCAGTCGGTTTGGCGCTACAATTTCAAGCGGACCCCCGATGTCATCGGGCTGCAGGCCTATGAAGGCCAGACCGGCATCGGCCTCGTCCCTCTCTCGGACGAGCTGATGTACATGTATGTCACCACGCCCGAGCCGGGCAATCCCTGGTACGCCAAAGAAGATCTGGCGAGCACGATGCGCTCCAAGATCGCCGGCGTGCCTTCGCCTGCCATCCAGGCGCTGGTCGGCCAGATCACCGAGGATGACGAGGTGGTCTACAAGCCGCTCGAATGGATGTTCCTGGACGGCGCCTGGCACAAGGGCCGGGTCGTGCTGCTCGGCGATGCGGTGCATGCCACCACGCCGCATCTCGGCCAGGGCGCCGGCATGGCGATCGAGGACGCACTGGTGCTGGCGGACGAGCTGGTCAAGGCCGACACCCTCGATGCAGCGCTTACCGCCTATCGCGACCGCCGCTTCGAGCGCTGCCGCTATATCGTCGAATCCTCGCGCGCGATCTGCTTCGGCCAGATCGGCAAGGGGCCGCTCGTGGACAATGCCAAGGCCACGCAGGAAATGTTCATGAAGGTGGCAGAGCCGATCTGACGCTCGCCTCTTTTTCAGTCAAATCAAGGAGTTAGAATAATGGCACGTGTCAGCGAAATTCGCCATGTCGGCTATGCCGTGACCGATCTGGCCGCCGAGGCCGCCTTCTATCGCGACGTCTGGGGCCTCAAGGAAGCAGGCGAGAAGGACGGGATGCTGCACTTTGCCGCTGAGGGCAATGACGAGCTCTATGTCGTGCGTCTGCGCGCATCCGACACGCAGCGGATCGACATCATCACCCTCGCCGCAGACAGCCGCGCCGATGTCGATGCGCTGCACGCCAAGGTCGCCGATTATGGCTGCCAGATCGTGTTCGCGCCCAAGGAGCTCGACACGCTGGGCGGCGGCTATGGCTTCCGCTTCTTCAGCAAGGACGGCCTGCCGTTCGAGATCTCGAGCGACGTCGCGCGCGGTACCGCGCGCGAACTGACCCGCTGGGAAGGCATTCCGCAGAAGATCAGCCATATCGTGCTGCACTCGCCCGACCACAAGGAAATGGTCCGCTTCTTCACCGACGTGCTGGGCTTCAAGGTCAGCGATTGGCTGGGCGATTTCATGTGCTTCCTGCGCTGCAACCAGTGGCACCACCGCATCGCGCTGCTACCTGGCCCCGCCTGTCTCAACCATGTCGCCTATGACATGCTGGGCGTCGACGACATGATGCGCGGCATCCACCGCCTGAAGCAGCAGGGCACCGATATCCGCTGGGGCCCCGGCCGTCATACCGCAGGCAACAACACCTTCAGCTATTTTACCACGCCCGCAGGCTTTGCGGTCGAATATACCGCCGATCTCGAGGAAGTGGACGATGCCACCTGGGAAGCCAAGGTGCATACCCCTGCCCCGATGGTCATGGACCAGTGGGGCATCGGCGTCGGCGGACCGCAGACCATGCCGCATCCTGCGCCCGACGCAGGCCTTTTCCAGCCTGCCGGAGTCTGATCCCCATGGCCCTGTTCGAATATTTCCCCAATTATGTCTGGAACCTGTCGGTCTCGATCGCGCTCGAAAGCGGCGGCAAGATCGGCGAGATCATCGACATGTGCAAGCCGATCCGCGATGCGGCGGCCAATGGCGAGGATGCCGGCACCGGCGAGTTCCTGCAGCAATGGGTGGCGATGGGCGAGAAGCTGATCGAGCTTGCCGCCGAGGACGAGGCGCGCGGCCGTACCCTCTCCGCCTCCAAGAAGCTGGAGCGCGCCGCGCTCTACCTGCTGGTCGGGGAACGCATGCAGGGCCATGGCAACCCCGCGCGCGTCGCGACCTTCGCGCTGGCGCAGGACACCTTCGCCAGGGCGATGAAGCTGGGCAACCACCCGGTCGAGCGCGTGATGATCCCCTATGAGGGCAGCGCATACCCTGCGCTCTATGTCCGCGCGCCGGGCGATGGCCCCAAGCCTGTGGTAGTGTACTGCAACGGTCTCGATAGCTCGAAGGAGCTGCTCTACTGGTCGAACCTGCCCCAGGCGCTTGCCGTGCGCGGCATTTCTACGCTGTGCGTCGATCAGCCGGGCACCGGCGAGGCGCTGCGCATCAGCAACCTGCCCGCGACGCCGCATTCGGAAAAATGGGCCTCACCCGCGGTCAACTGGCTGGAAAAGCAGCCCGATGTCGACCCCAAGCGCATCGGCATGACCGGCATCTCGCTCGGTGGTCATTTCGCACCGCGCGCGGTCGCGTTCGAGCCGCGCTTCGCCAGCGGCGCGGTCTGGGGTGCGAACCACAACTGGGCCGAAGTGCAGCAGAAGCGCCTGCGCCGCGAAGGCGAGAACCCGGTCCCGCATTACTGGGCACACGTGCTCTGGGTGTTCGGTGCGAAGGACATGGACGATTTCCACGAGAAGTCGAAGGACATGACGCTCGATGGCGTGATGGATCGGATCAAGGTGCCGTTCCTGGTCACCCATGGCGCGCAGGATCGCCAGATCAGCGTCGACTATGCGCACCAGAGCTACGAGCAGCTGACCAACAGCCCGCAGCGCGAACTCAAGATCTTCACGCCGCGCGAAGGGGGGGTCGAGCATGTCGGGGCTGACAACATGTCCTATGGCTGCGACTATATCGCCGACTGGTTTGCCGACACGCTGGGCGGCGACGTTACCGGAAAGGCCGTTTCATGAGCTTCGTCGCCACCGCCCGCATCCCGACGGCCAGTGCCAGCAAATATCTGCAACAGGTCTGCAAGCACTGGGAGCACAATCTGCCTGTGAGCTTCGACAAGACGCACGGGGAGATCACCTTCGCGAAGGATGCGCGCGGGGCGGACTGGCCCGCCGATGCCTTGGTCACGCTCGATGCCGAAGAAGGCACGCTTGTCTGCACGATCAACGCCAGCGCCGAGGGCCAGCGCGACGGGCTGAAGGGCGCGCTCGAACGCCATATCGACCGCTTCGCCTTTCGCGAAGTGCCGCTGGCCTATAACTGGGTCGATGGATGACGCTCACAACCGCGCATATCAGGACAAGCACGCTGATTTCGGTCGTCATCTCGATGGCGATCAGCGCGGCTTTCTTCTTTCTCGTCTTCGGGAAGAAGCCCCTGATCGCGGTGTTCGCGCCGGACAATCTGGCGCTGGATTTCATCCCGCAGACCCTTGCAGCGGGCTTCATGGCCGCGTTGATGCCAGCCCTGCAGACACGCGCGAAAATTGTCTCAGGCATTCTGGCAGGCGCACCTCCCGTTGCCAAAGCCATCGTGGCGCGGGCGGTCCTGCTGGCTGTCGCATCGCTGGCGCTGGCGGCAGCGGTCACAGGCTTGCTCTGGCTGGGCGGCATCGCGACCTTGCCATGGGGCAGCGCTCTCGCCCTGAAAATCGTCTATGGTGGGCTTCTGGGCCTGATCATCACGCCCATCGCATTACGCGCAATATTGCCGAGAGGATAATCATGGCCCGCACCTTCGTCGATCTGTCGATCTATCTGGAAAACGACGTCATTACCGATCCGCCGTTCATGCGGCCCAAGATCACCTATCAGCAGCATGCCGATACCGTGACCGAACTGGGCCATTTCTTCCCCGGCGTGACGCAGGAACAGACCCCCGATGGCGCGGGCTTTGCTGCGGCCGAATGGGTCACGCTGACCACGCATAACGGCACGCATCTCGACGCGCCCTGGCATTTCCACCCGACGATGGACGGCGGCCAGCGCGCGATCACCATCGACGAGGTGCCACTCGAATGGTGCTTCAACCCCGGCGTGAAGCTCGATTTCCGGCATTTCCCGGACGGCTATGTCGCCACCGCCGCCGATGTCGAGGCCGAACTGAAGCGCATCGGCCATGAGCTGCAGCCGTTCGAGATCGTGCTGGTCAACACCGCAGCCGGCGGCGCGGTCGGCAATCCCGAATATGTCAATATCGGCTGCGGCATGGGCTATGAGGCAACGATGTACCTGCTCGAACGCGGCATCCGCGTCACCGGCACCGATGCCTGGAGCTGGGACGCGCCGTTCAGCCATACCGCCAAGAAGGTCGCGGAGACCGGCGACACCTCGCTGATCTGGGAGGGCCACAAGGCCGGACGCGACATCGGCTATTGCCATCTGGAAAAGCTGCACAACCTTGAGGCGCTGCCCACGCACGGCTTCACGGTGAGCTGTTTCCCGCACAAGATCCGCGGCGCCTCTGCCGGATGGACGCGCGCGGTGGCGATCATCGAAGACTGACCAATGCAGGGCAGCGCGTTCGATCTTGCGGGCCGCACGGCCATCGTCACCGGATCGACGCGCGGCATCGGCCTCGGCATCGCGCAGCTCTTCGCCGAGATGGGCGCGAATGTGGTCGTGTCGAGCGAGGATGCGCGCGATGTCGCCGAGACGGAGACCGTGCTGGCGGGCCAGGGCTATCGCGTGCGCGGCATTGCCTGCGACGTGACCGACAGCGATGCGCTGTCCGCCTTGGTCGATGGCACGCGCTCGTCCTTTGGCGGCATCGACATCCTCGTGTGCAATGCCGGGATCACCGGCGAGGCAGGCAGCTGGTCGCTCGACGATTTCGACCGGGTGATGGCGATCAACCTGCGCTCGATGGTCGCGCTGACCGGCCTGGCGCTGCCGCATATGGCCGGGGGCGGCACGGGCAGCGTCATCCTGATGTCGAGCCTGTCGGCGCTGCGCGGCAATGGCAGCATCAACGCCTATGCGCTCGCCAAGGCCGGCGTCGCGCAGCTCGCGCGCAACCTCGCGGTGCAATGGGGGCCCAAGGGCGTGCGCGTCAACGCGATCGCGCCCGGGCTGATCCGCACGCCGCTGTCCGAACCCCTGATCGCCAACGAAGCGTTCATGGAGCGGCGGCTGCAGATGACCCCGCTGCGCCGCGTCGGCGAGGTCGAGGATATTGCCGCAACCGCGCTGTTCCTCGCCTCGGATGCCGGGCGTTTCATTACCGGCCAGCAGATCGCCGTCGATGGCGGCACCTCGATCACTGATGGCAGCTGAGCGCATCCTGATCACCGGTGCGGGCGGCTTTGTCGGCCAGGCACTGGTGCGCGCGCTGGCGGGCACGCGGCCGATCGTCGCGACCGACCGTGCGGGACTGGATTGTGCCGATCTGCCCGGCGTCACCGCGCTGCCGGGCGAGATCGACGACCCCGCGCTGGTCGCCGCGCTCACGGCCGAACCGCTCGCGGCGATCATCCACCTCGCCACCATTCCCGGCGGCGCGGCGGAAGCCGATCCGGCGCTGGCCGCGCGGATCAATGTGGCTGCTCCGATGGCACTGATCGACGCCGCCGCCGCGAATGGCAACGCCCCGCGCCTGCTCTTCGCCAGCAGCATCGCGGTGTTCGGCGACCCGCTGCCTGCGCATGTCGATGACGAAACCCCGGTGCGCCCGATGCTCCGCTATGGCGCGCACAAGGCGATGCTCGAGGAATGGATCGCGACGCTCACCCGGCGCGGCGCGGTGCGCGGCCTCTCGCTGCGCCTGCCCGGCATCATTGCGCGCCCGCTAGCGCCGTCGGGGATGAAATCGGCGTTCCTGAGCAACCTGTTCCATGCGCTGAAAGCGCGCGAGCCTATCACGCTGCCCGTCTCCGCCGATGCGACCTGCTGGCTGCTCTCGCACCGGGCGCTGGTGGCGCAGCTCGTCACCGCGCTCGATTTGGCCGAGGACCCTGCGACGGCTCGGCTGAACCTGCCCGCGCTGCGCATCCGCATGGGCGAATTGGTCGCCGAGGTGGCGCGCCAGACCGGGGCCGATGCCGCGCTCGCGGCTTATGCGCCCGATCCGGCGATCGAAGCCGCATTCGGCGCGCAGCCGCCGCTCTCCACCCCCGCCGCCGACGCGCTGGGCCTGGCGCACGATGGCACCCTTGCCGCTCTGGTCGCCCACGCGCTCGCCGATCTGTAATCCCACGAAAGGACATCCCCATGAAACTCGCCACCATCGAGAACGGCACGCCCGATGGCGCGCTCGTCGTCGTCAGTCCTGATGGAAGCCGCTTTTTGCCCGCCGACACTCCCACCCTTCAGGTCGCGATCGAAAGCTGGGAAAGGTCCGAACCGGCGCTGCGCGCACTCGCTGCACGGCTCGATGCGGGCGAAGGCGACAGCACCGATGGGCTCGCCTTCGCTGCGCCCCTGCCCCGCGCCTGGCAATGGCTCGACGGATCGGCCTATCGCAGCCATGGCGAGCTGATGGAGACGCTGTTCGGCACCGAACCGCCGCCGCCGGGCCGTCCGCTGATGTACCAGGGCCTGTCGCACCAGTTCCTCTCCGCCACCGCCGATGTGCCGCTGCCGCGCGAGGAGGATGGCATCGATTTCGAAGGCGAATTCGGCGTCATCACCGATTTCGTGCCGATGGGCGTCACGCCCGAACAGGCGCTCGGCCATATCAAGCTGCTGGTGCAGATCAACGACTGGTCGCTGCGCGCGATCGCGCCGATCGAGATGAAGACCGGTTTCGGCTGGGTCCAGGCCAAGCCCGCCTGTTCGGTCGCGCCCTTTGCCGTCACGCCCGATGCGCTGGGCGATGCCTGGAGCGAGGGCCGCGTCCACCTGCCGCTCACCGTCGACTGGAACGGGGAGCGCTTCGGCAATGCCGAAGGCGGACCGATGGAATTCGGCTTTCACGAACTCGTCGCGCATGCCGCCAGCACGCGCTCGCTCTGCGCAGGCACCATAATCGGATCGGGTACGGTATCGAACAGCAATTTCCGCGAGATCGGATCGTCGTGCATCGCCGAGCGGCGCGGCATCGAGATGCTCGACGAGGGCAAGCCACGCACCAGTTTCATGCACTTTGGCGACACCGTCCGCATGGAAGCGCGACTGCGCGATGGCGGCCTGCTGTTCGGCGCGATCGACCAGAAGGTGGTCAAGGGATGACCGGCTCTCCCCCCGTCCGCCGCATCGTCACCGGCCATGACGAAGCCGGGCGCGCGGTGTTCACCGCCGACGATCTGCTGCCAGTCACCCCGATCCCCTCGGGCGATGCCGCGTTCAGCCTGATCTGGACGACGGCCAGCGTGCCTGCGGACAATAACGACGATACCGACGGGCGCAGCCGCGATGCCGGGCTGACGCTGCACCAGGGATCGGTGATCCGCATCGTCGACATGCTACCCGGCGGGGTCTCGCCCTTCCACCGGTCGAGCAGCATCGACTATGGCATCGTGCTGTCGGGCGCGGTCGAGCTGGAGCTGGACGACGGTGCGGTGACGACCGCGCGCGCGGGCGACATCATCGTCCAGCGCGGCACCATCCATCTCTGGCGCAACCCGTCGGCGAGCGAGAATTGCCGCATCGTCTTCGTGCTGATCGAGGCGGCCCCGAGGTTGGTGGACGGAAAGCCCCTGCCCGATATAATGGGCTGAGCTTATGACCACGCGCGAAACCGTCATCCTTGTCCCCGGCCTGCTGTGTGATGCCGATGTCTGGACGGACCAGATCGCCGCCTTGTCGCCGCTGTACGAGGTCATCGTTCCCGATCTCACCCGGCACGATTCGCTGCAGGGCATGGCCGCGCACGTCCTGGACGGCGCGCCCGAGCGCTTCTCGATCATCGGCCATTCGATGGGCGGGCGCGTGACGCTCGAGGTCTTCCGCCTCGCGCCGGAGCGCGTTGCGCGGATCGGCCTGCTCGACACCGGCGTGCACCCTGCGCCGCCAGAGGAACTGCCCAAGCGCCAGGCGATGCTCGACATCAGCGCAGGGCAAGGCATGACCGCGCTCGCCGATGCGTGGCTCCCGCCGATGGTGCGCCCCGGCCTGCTCGATACCGACCCGGCGCTCCGCACGAAGCTCTATGCGATGATCGAGCGGATGACGCCCGCGATCCACCGCCAGCAGATCACCGCGCTGATCAATCGCCCCGACGCCACGCCGCTGCTATCGCAGATCACCTGCCCGGCACTGGTCGGCGTCGGCGAACTCGACCAGTGGAGCCCGCCCGAGCAGCACGTTCCCATCGCCGAGGCGATTGCCGGCGCGGCGATGGTGGTGTTCGAGGGCGCAGGCCATATGGCGCCGATGGAAGCGCCCGATGCGGTGAATGCCGCGCTGCTGGAATGGATGGCCCGGCCTGTGGGAGAGTGATGGGAGTTAGCGCTCGCGTCAACGAGACACGTTTTCAGCCTCTGACGGTCTCGGTCCGCGCGTCCTAGCTCGCTTTCCACGAATTGAAGAACAATTGCTCGACCGGCACGTCGAAAAACGCAGCCAGGCGATAGGCCATCGGAAGCGACGGATCATATTTCTCCGCCTCCATCGCGATGATCGATTGCCGAGTCACCTCGACCGCATCCGCCAGTTCGAGCTGGCTGAGGCCGCGTGCCTTGCGATAGTCGCGCAACGCGTTTTTCATTCGCCGGTGCGGAAACCGAAGCCCCGACCCTTCAGCCGCCAGTTGGCATAGAGGAGAAGCGAAAAGCCGAACTGGAGGACGGCCAGGGTCGCCACACCCAGCATGAATTCGCTTCTGGCCAGTCCGACCGCCGCAATGATGCACGCGGTCACCGCAAGCCCCGCCAGATTGCCCCAATAGACGCTGACCGCATGCCCCTGACGCTGGAAATCGTCGAGCCCGTTCCAGAACGGCAAGGCAAGCGCTAAGACCGCAGCGAAGCCGACCAGCATGAAGCCCAGCGCCACCCAGCCGCCATCATCGATACCCGCCGCACGCAACCCCGCCTTTGCCGCCAGCGCGGCAAGCACGATCGCTAGGGTGGTGGCCACCATCCTGACCGACCGTGACGCCTGTTTCGCGGAATATGTGCTCGGCATGGATGTTCGCCCTAAAAATGTAAGAACCTTTTGACATTGCCGCATGGATGTTAAAACTTTTTTACATTCGAGCCTTTCGCATGACTTTGCACCGGGAGCCGGGATATTGCGAGAAGTCCCCGTATCGGCAGCGTGTTGCCTTCCATCGCCCCGAACGGGCATCGGATCCCATTTGATTCACGACTGCGATTTTCGATGCGCAGCCGCGGTGCCTAGGCAATGAACGCGGTGCTTTGGAATGAATGACGCCGGCAAAGGCGCGGTATCAACGCTTTCGGTGCCTCCGGCGATCATTCGTTCATCAAGTCAGGATATTCCCAACGATAGGGCACACCCGTTTCTCCTAGCACGCTGCGCACCAGCTTTGGAAAGGCCCTTTCGGCGCGGACATCGTTCGAGAGGATCAGCACGCACCGACGGCTCGTCTGCAGGCAGACCAGAGTGTTGGCGGTCGTGTCGTTATGCCCGCCCTTGTACCAGCCCGGCCCCTGAGGCCCCGTAAAGCCGATCACGCCCAACCCGGCCCTGGCCTGCGGGCGATCGTTTTCGGATGCGTCGGGCAGCAGGGTAGGGAACTGCTGGCGGGTGGTGATCGGTAGCGTTGCCTCCGGATAGATTGCCTGCCTTTCTGGAGGCAGGCCATCCCCGCGCACCATATCGGCCGCCATCTGAGCCATGTCGGCAATGGTCGTGTCCATCGAACCCGCCGCACGGACACGGCTGCGCTCGTCATGCGGCTCGATCTTGCCGTCAGCATCCCAGCCATCGGCCACATTATCGGCGAATTCGGCACGCCATTTCAGGCTTGTGCGGGTCATACCCAACGGGCCGAAAAAGCGGCGCTGCAGCTCCTGCTCGACGTCGATCCCCAGCCCCCGCTCCAGGCTGAACTGCAGGAGCATGATCCCCTCGCCCGAATAGGCATAACGAGTGCCGGGATCGAAATGGATGCGCAAGCGACCGTCCGGTTCGAGAAAGGCGAAATTGGCAAAGCCGGTGGAGTGGTTCAGCGCCATGCGCGGGGTGATCGAGCGCCAGCGTTCATCCGATGCCAGATCGCCCCAATGGCCATAGGCATCGAGATTTCCGTAGCTAGGCAGGGGATCAGGCAACAATTCCGCAATCGGTCGGTCCAGATCGATGCGGCCTTCTGCTGCGAGCTGGATCACCAGATAGCCGAACACGGCCTTGGTAAGCGAGGCTCCGTACATCACGGTGTCCGGCACTAGCGGTTCGCCCCTGGCATTGCGCACTCCGTAAGCGCGAACGGCGCTCACTTGACCGTTATCGATCACGGCAATGGCGAGGCCTTTGGCCCCCGTTTGCGCCATTGCCTCGCGTGCGGCCTGATCCAATGCTGGCAAAATGTCCTGGGCCATGGCACCGATTGCAATACTGGCAGCCGCAACAAGGCTGCACGCTATCGCCATCAATTGCATGATCTGCTTCAAAAAGCGATCCTCTGACTGCTGGCAAATCCGTGGCGCGTGCTCGCCATTTGCTCGAACAGCGGAATGTCGGTTTGCTCTGGTTAACCCAGTGTAGAAATTTCTGCGGCAAGAGAAAAGACAAGCAATGGCTCGGCAATACAGCCGCGCAGGACCGCAAAGACGCGGCAGTTGAACCGGCGATGTCGAGATAATGCAGGACAGTTGGACATGAAGAATTTGGAGACCTCCAACGATACATCCGCCTTCGAGCTGCCTGCGGAACTCGACGCGCAGGGCAGGCTCACGGCGGCCTGCGCCGCCGCAGCGCTAGCGCGGATGGAGGCGCATGGGCTGGTCATGCTCACCGGTCTGCTGTCCGACGCGGAAGCCGAAACCGGGCTGGAGCTGATCCGTCAGACGATCGACGATCCGAACCGCCAGCGCTGCGCCTTTGCCAGCGAGACCGACAATCGCTACGTGCGCCGCGATTTCTGCTCGCTTCCGGCCACGCCGCCGGTGACCGATTTCGTCGCGACGCTCGCGCAGCGGCTCGAAGCAGTACTCGCACATTATTGCGACCGTGCGCATCCGCTGCTCGAGGCCACCACGCTGACCAGCTATCGCGGCTCCTCGCACCAGTATATCCATCGCGACCCCAGCGGCGTGATCAGCCTGTTCGCGGCGGTGGAGGACGTGTCCGAGCAGCAGGGCGGGACGGTTTTCGTCCCCGGCACGCAGCTGTTCGATGGTGCCGCGCCGAAGCATGGCGATAGCGCGCTGGAGCGGATGGAGCTGTTCCGCATCGGCTGCAACTGGCGCATCCTGAAGCACAATCTGGCCAAGCTTTGGGCCATGCGCCGCGACAATGACGCGCCGCTCGCGCCGGGCGAGTTTGGCGACCGAGTGTTCTCGCGCATCTGGGACGAGCACCAGCCCAATCTGTTGCGCTTCGTGCTCGGCAAGAATTCGCAGTTCAGCCTGCGCATGCTCGGACCTCGCCGCTTGCTGAAGCTGGTCCGCCAGCGCGCCGAGCGCGACCGCGAGTTCCGGCTTGTCTCCACCGCGCCGCGCAAGGGCACGGTGATCCTCTACCAGAGCGACATGCTGCACGCAGGCCCCGACAACCGCTCGGCCGAGCCCCGGCGGCTGTTCAGCATGAGCCTGGCGCGCGAAGCCATCTCGGCCAAGCGCTGGCACGACGGCTATTCGCCGCACCCCAGCCTGATCGCTCAGCCACTGAGCTTCGGCGACCTGCTCGACCGGCGCGTCGGCGCGCAGGAGCAGCGCGAGGGCGACTTTCGAATCGCGAGTTGATCTTCAGCGCCCGAATGGTCGTCACCCCCGCGAACGCGGGGGTCCCGCTTCAATCGTCATCGTCAGGACAGGAGCGGGAATCCCGCGTTCGCGGGAATGACGGGCTACGAGGTCGGGGGAGAAACGAGCGTCCGATTTTTACGCGTTCCCCTCCCTTCCAGGGAGGGGAGCTTCGTGTGCGCGCATCAACGCTGCCACCCCCTCAAACCGTCCCCACCAACGGCATCAGCCCGGGGTTGAGCGCGGCCCGCGCGTGCTGGCGCATGCGCTGTTCGGCCTCGTCGGCGCGGCCCGAGAGGATCGCGGCGGCGACTGCGAGATGCTCCTCGTGCGCGGCCTTGAGGTTCGTGTGTGCATTGGCGAGATCGTCCCAGTCGAGCGCCAGCGCGGCGGCGGACGCCAGCGGCAGGTGGTTGTTGCGCGACAAGGCCACCCCGATCGCGCGGTTGCCGCTCGCGTCGAGCAGCAGGTCGTGAAACGCCAGATTGTAGCTGTAGAAGCGGTCGATATCCTCGGGGGCAAAGCTGTCGCCCGCGAACAGCGCATCGCCCTCGGCCAGCACCGCCTTGAGCCGGCGCGCAAAGCCGGGCGCGATCGGGCGTGATGCGATCAGCCGCACCGCCAGTCCTTCGAGCACGCCGCGCACCTCGATCGCATCATCGATCTGGGCAGGCGTCACCCCGCGCGCCGCATAACCGCGCCGCCCGAGCTTCGCCACCAGCCCTTCCTGCTCCAGCGTGCGCAGCGCGGTGCGTACCGGCATGCGCGAGACGCCGAAACGCTCGGCCGTCGCGATCTCGGCGATGCGCGCGCCATCGGGAATCTCGCCCGAAACGATCATCTTGCGCAGGGCAAAGAGCACGCGCTGGCCGGGCTTCATCGGGGCAGTCATGCCGCCCTGTTTAGCCTGTGCGCCCGCACCGACAAGCCCCCGCATCCGCCTTGCAACGCTCCGCAAACTGCATTATTGGATCCAATAACGATTTATCTCAGGAGAGGCACCGATGGCCACCGCCCCCGATCTGGAAGAGCGCAGCGCCGCGCACACCGCCGCGCCGTGGCCGCGCAACGCCTGGTATGTCGCCTGCACGCCCGACGAGATCGAAGGCAAGCCGCTCGGCCGCAAGATCTGCGGCGAGCCGATGGTGTTCTTTCGCGGGCGCGAAGGCAAGGTCGCGGCGCTCGAGGATTTCTGCCCGCATCGCGGCGCGCCGCTTTCTCTCGGTTTCGTCCGCGATGGCGCGCTGGTCTGCGGCTATCATGGCCTGGCAATGGGCTGCCATGGCAAGACCGAGGGCATGCCCGGCCAGCGCGTCGGCGGTTTCCCCCCGATCCGCACCTTTCCGGTGATCGAGCGCTATGGCTTCATCTGGGTCTGGCCGGGCGATGCCGATGCGGCCGATCCCGCCAAGCTCAGGCACCTCGAATGGGCCGAGGACGAAGGCTGGGCCTATGGCGGCGGCCTGTACCACATCCAGTGCGATTACCGGCTGATGATCGATAACCTGATGGACCTGACGCACGAGACCTATGTCCATTCGACCAGCATCGGGCAGAAAGAGATCGACGAGGCCCCGGTCAAGACCCGGCTGGTCGGCGACGAGGTGGTGACCAGCCGCTTCATGGACGCGATCGACCCGCCGCCGTTCTGGGCGATGGCACTGCGCGGCGCGGGCCTGCCCGATAGCGGCCCGGTCGATCGCTGGCAGCTCTGCCATTTCCACCTGCCGAGCAGCGTCGAGATCGAGGTCGGCGTCGCCCCGGTCGGCGAAGGCGGCTACGAGGCTCCGCTCGAGCGCAAGGCCTATTCGGTGGTGGTCGATTTCATGACGCCCGAGACCGAAGGCTCGCACTGGTATTTCTGGGGCATGGCCCGCCGCTTCGCGGTCGACGATGCTGAGCTGACCACCACCATCCGCGACGGCCAGGGCAAGATCTTCGGCGAGGACATGGAGATGCTCGAGCGCCAGCAGATGAATCTCGACCTCTATCCCGACCGCCGCCTGCTGCTGCTCAATATCGACGCGGGCGGCGTCCGCTCGCGCCGCCTGATAGAGCAGGCGATTGCGGCGGAGTCGGGTTGAGGCGGTAACCCGCGCACTATCTACATCATTGTCAGTAGACGTGCGCTGATTGGTTGATAAGGTGCGCGCCATGCGTGTCTTCAAACGTCTGGCGCTCAGCCTTCTCGTCCTAGTCGTCGTAACCGCCATCGCCCTTGCGGTGTGGGAACCGCTGGTCGCCGAATCGGGCAAGGCCCCGGCGTCGCGCAAATATGACGTCGAGATCGTCCGCGACGATTTCGGCGTGCCGCATATCTTCGGCAAGACCGATGCCGATGTCGCCTATGGCGTCGCCTATGCGCATAGCGAGGACGATTTCTCGACCATCCAGGAAGTCGCCGCGATGACCCGCGCGCGCACCGGCGCGATGACCGGTCAGGACGGCGCCAAGGTCGATTTCGCCGCGCATCTGCTCGACATTCGCGGCACCGTCGATCGCAAGTACGATACGCTGCCCGCCGACATCCGCGCGCTGCTCGATGCCTATGCCGCGGGCCTCAACCATTATGCCGACAAGCACCCCGAAGAGGTGCGCCTGTCCGGCCTGTTCCCGCTCGAAGGTCGTGACATCGCCGCCGGCTTCGTGCTGCGCTCGCCCTTCTTCTTCGGGCTCGATTCGGTGCTCGGCGCGCTGGTCGAGGGCAAGGACCTGCCGATCGAGGGCGGGCCGAAGCTCTCCGGCAAGGAAGTCGCGCGCGTCACCCCGATCGGACCCGAGCCCGACATGAACGGATCGAACGCCTTTGCCGTCGCCCCGGCGCGGTCGACCGACAATGTCACGCGGCTGATCTCGAACTCGCACCAGCCCTGGCGCGGCGGCGTCGCCTGGTACGAGCTGGTGGTGCATTCGGAAGAGGGCTGGGACTTTGCCGGCGCGACCTTCCCCGGATCGCCCTATCCGTTTCTGGGCCATAATAAGTATCTGGGCTGGACCAACACGGTCAACCGGCCCGACCTGATCGATGTCTACAGGCTCGAGCTGAACGACGACCGGACGCAATACCGGCTCGACGGAAAGTGGCGCGATCTGGAGTCGAAGCGGGTCTGGCTGAAGGTCAAGATGGGGCCGTTCACGCTGCCCGTGCCGCAGACCGTCTATCGCTCGGTGCACGGCCCGGTGATCCTGAACGACAAGGGCGCGTTCGCGATCCGCTATGCCGGGATCGACGAGTTGAAGATGCTCGAGCAATATTTCCGCATCAACAAGGCGCGCGATTTTGCCGAATGGCAGAAGGCGATGGCGATCCAGGGCGTGCCCGCGACCAATTTCATATATGCCGATGCCAAGGGCAATATTGCCATGGCGTACAACGCGCTGTTCCCTGCGCGCAAGCCGGGGGCGAACTGGCGCGGCGTGCTGCCGGGCGACCGCAGCGACCTCGTCTGGAAGACGCACCTGCCCTGGGACCGGGTGCCGCTGCTGGTCAATCCGGCGTCCGGTTACATCATGAACGCCAACAACACGCCGTTCGTCGCGGCAGGTCCTGGCGACGAGCTCGATCGCGCCAGCTTCTCGGCGCTGATGGGCATCGAGGACGACATGACCAACCGCGCGCGCCAGGCGATCAAGCTGTTCGAGGCGGCGGGGCAGATCGATGCGGCGACACTCGCGAAAATCAAGTACGATGTCGGCTATGACAAGTCGGATTATGCCACCGGCTGGATCAACGCGCTGCTGGCGGTCAAGCCCGATGGCGACAAGCGCATTCCGCAAGCGCAGGCGCTGCTGCGCGCCTGGGACTGGCAGATGGACGGCAAGGGCAAGGGCGATGCCCTGGCGCTGATGCTGATGCGTCCGGCGATGCGACAGAGCTATCGCCGCCTGCCTTTGCCCGATCCGCGCGAGGAGCTGGTCGCGGCGATCGATCATCTCGAGAAATATTTCAGGACGCTCGATCCCAGGCTCGGCACTGTGCTGCGGCTGCGCCAGGGCAAGGTCGACCTGCCGATGGACGGCGGATCGGACACGCTGCGCGCGGCGACGCTCTGGGATGTCGACGAGGAGGACGGCCGCTTTGCCGTGCGCCACGGCGACAGCTTCATCCAGTTCGTCGAATGGGACAAGGACGGGAATGTCAGCTCGCGCTCGATCCAGCCCTTCGGCGCGGCGACAACCCGGCCCGACAGCCCGCATTATGCCGACCAGGCCAAGCTGTTCGTCGAACACCAGACGAAGCCCGTCTATTTCACCCGGCAAGCCCTGATGCCGCATGCCAAGCGGCGCTATCGCCCGTGATTGCGCTTGAAACCGGTTCGCCAAGGCTTATGGTTTCGATCAGCAACCCGAAGGCGGCACCGGCGCTCCTGCATCAGCCGGTGACACCCGACAGAACAGACAAACTTGCTCCCAAGAGAGGCTCCATATCCATGCTCAAGCCCATCCGCTCGCTGATCGCCGTATCCTCACTGGCGCTCGCCGTGGCGCTTTCCCCCGCCCAGGCGCAGCAGGCAGCCCCCGTCGCCGATCTCGTCAAGACGGTGAACATCCCCTATCAGCAGTTCACGCTCGCCAATGGCCTGACCGTCATCGTGCACGAGGACCGCAAGGCCCCGATCGTTGCGGTGTCGATCTGGTATGATGTCGGCTCCAAGCACGAGCCCAAGGGCAAGACCGGCTATGCGCATCTGTTCGAGCACATCATGTTCAACGGATCGGAAAACGCGCAGGGCGACTATTTCGAATATCTGAAGAAACTCGGCGCCACCGATTTCAACGGCACCACTTGGTTCGATCGCACCAATTATTTCCAGACCGTGCCCAAGGCCGGGCTGGAAGGTGCGCTGTTCCTGGAAAGCGACCGCATGGGCCATCTGCTCAACGGCATCACCCAGGAAAAGCTGACCAACCAGATCGGCGTGGTGCAGAACGAGAAGCGCCAGGGCGACAACCAGCCTTACGGCCTGGTCGAATACAAGCAGATCGAGATGCTCACGCCCCCTGAGCATCCCTATGGCCACTCGACCATCGGATCGATGGAGGACCTGCAGGCCGCCTCGCTCGACGACATGAAGAAGTGGTTCACCGACCATTACGGCCCGAACAACGCGATCCTGGTGCTTGCCGGCGACATCAACGTCTCCGAAGCCAAGCCGCTGGTGGAGAAATATTTCGGCGACATCGCCAAGGGCCCTGAAGTTGCCAAGCTGAACCCGCCGCTGCCGACGCTCGACAAGGAGAAGGTCGCGGAGATGAAGGACAAGGTGCCGACTGCGCGCCTCTATCGTTTCTGGACCGTGCCGGGCCTGAACGATCCCGATTATGCCGCGCTCGACGTTGCTGCGACCGTGCTCGGCGGTCTTGCCAGCTCGCGGCTCGACAACATCCTGGTGCGCGACGAGCAGACCGCGGTCGCCGTCACCGCATCGGCCCAGCCCTTCGTGCACGGCAGCGTGTTCGAGGTCTATGTCGATGTGAAGCCGGGCGCGGATGTCGATGCAGTGTCGAAGCGGCTCGACGCGATCATGGCCGATTTCATTGCCAAGGGCCCGACCGCCGACGAGGTGCAGCGCGTCGCGACGCGCGAAGCGGCGCAGCGGATCAATGGCCTTGAACAGGTCGGCGGCTTTACCGGCAAGGCGGTGACGCTGGCCGAGGGCGCGCTCTATTCGGACGATCCGGCCTTCTACAAGAAGCAGCTCGACATGCTGGCCGCGATGACTCCGGCCAAGGTGACTGCCGCGATGCAGAAATGGCTGACGCGCCCGGTCGCGAAGCTGCACGTGCTGCCCGGTGAGCGCGACGCCTATCAGGAGGTCGCGGGCGGCACGGGCCAGGTGACCGGCAGCGGCCCGGCGATGCGCACGGGCGTTCTCAATGCCCCAGCGTTCTATTCGAGCATGGCCGAAGACGCGATGGCAGCGGGCGCAGCGAGCAAGCAGCCGCTCGCCGCGGTCGATCGCTCGACCTTCCCCGAAGCCGGCGCGGTGCCCGATCTCGATTTCCCCGATGTCGAGGAAGCGACGCTGTCGAACGGCATCAAGGTGCGCTTCGCCAAGCGGACCGCCGTGCCCGTCGTGCGCGTCGCGGTGAGCTTCGATGCGGGCTATGCCAGCGATCCCAAGGATGCGCTGGGCACCAACAGCCTGATGATCGCGCTGCTGCAGGAAGGCACGCAGAAGCTCAATTCGGTGCAGCTGGCCGAAGCGCAGGAGCGGCTGGGCACCAATATCAGCGCCTCGTCCGATCTCGATCGCACCATCGTCTCGATGAGCGCGATGAAGGCGAACCTGGGCCCGTCGCTCGACCTGCTCGCCGATGTCATTCGCACACCTGCCTTCGACGCCAAGGAGCTTGAGCGTGTGCGCGTGCAGCAGCTCACCCGCATCCAGGCCGAATTCACCCAGCCCCAGGGCATCGCGCTGCGCAACCTGCCGCCGCTGCTCTACGGACCGGCGCACCCCTATGGCGTGCCGCTGACCGGCACCGGCGATCCGGCGGTGGTCGCCAAGCTGACCCGCGACCAGCTCGCCGCCTATCATTCGCAGTGGATGCGGCCCGAGCGCGCGTCGATCTTCGTGGTCGGCGATACCAGCCTCAAGGACATCATGCCGATGCTCGAGGCGCGCTTCGGCAAATGGCCGTCGAACCGCATGGCGCTGATGCAGAAGGATTTCAGCGCGGCGATCCCGGCGGGCCAGGGCCGCATCATCCTGATCGACCGTCCCAATTCGCCGCAGTCGCTGATCCTGGCGGGTCAGGTGCTCAAGGCCAAGGGTACCGACAACCTGCTGGCGCTGGAAACCGCGAACGACATCCTCGGCGGCGACTTCCTCTCGCGCATCAACATGGACCTGCGCGAGACCAAGGGCTGGTCCTACGGCACCCGCACGCTGATCCAGCGGCCCAAGAACGACGTGCCGTTCCTCGCGTTCGCACCTGTCCAGACTAACCAGACCGGCCCCTCGGTCGCGGCGATCATCCAGCAGATGAACGATTTCATCGGCTCGAAGGGCGTGACGCCCGAAGAACTCGACCGCACGGTCAAGGGCAACAGCCTGGAGCTGGCGGGCACCTATGAGCGCTCGGCCGCGGTGCTGTCGCAGATGCAGTCGGACGCGCTCTATGGCCGCCCGACCAACTATGCCGAAAGCCTGGCCGCGCAGTATCGCAGCATGGACGCCGAGAAGCTCAACGGGGCGATGCGCACCGCGCTCAACCCCAAGACGCTGACCTGGGTGATCGTGGGCGATGCCGCCAAGGTCGAGCCGCAGCTCAAGGAACTGGGCATGCCCGTCGAGGTTCGCCGCGCGGCACCTGCCGCCGGAGACAAATAAGCCAACCTTCAACCCACCACACTAGAGAGGACGATTACCATGTCAGTTGCTGGACAATATGATTGCGTGACCAAGTCGCCGATGGGCGACCAGAAGTCGGTGCTGACCGTCAATGTCGATGGCGACAGCTGGACCGGATCGAATGCCGGCCAGATGGGCTCGCTCGACATCACCGACGGCAAGGTCGACGGCAACACGCTGACCTGGACGATGGACATGAAGGTGCCGATGCCGATGAAGCTCGAGGGCACCGCCACCGTCGACGGCGACACCATCACCGGCCAGATCAAGGCTGGTGCGTTCGGCACCATGGCGATGAGCGGCACCCGCAAGGCGTAAGCTTTCGCAAGGACCACGAAATCCTCCCCGTGCCTGGCGCGGGGAGGATTTTTATGGGCGGTGCGCTTCGACCGGGTCGTTCGGATCGGGCGTCTCGCTCGACGAGACATGGTTGAGCGCGATCACCCAGCGCGCCCCAACCTTGCGCATCAGCCGGGTGTTGATGCCATATTGCGGGCTCTCCGCCCGATCGAGATGATAGCGGCTGATCAGCTGCGCGGCGTCCGGGGCCAGCATCTCCACCTTGATGTCGTAGAAATGCAGCGTCCCGCGCTTTTCCGGCGATCCGCCATAATCGCGGACATAATGGTCGAGCGTCCCCTGCCAGTCGCGCTGGAACTGCCCGCGCGAGACGAACACCACGCCGGGATTGAGAAAGCCGCGCATATAGCCCTGGAAATCACCGCGATTCCATGCGGCTTCCATGTCGGCAATGACCATGCGGATCTCCGCTTCGGGCGGCGGCGCCTCAGCTTGCGCGGGCGCCACAGCAAGGCAGAGGGCCAGAATAGCAAACAGCCCAGATCGCCCTCCCCCGTCATTCCCGCGAACGCGGGAATCCCGCTTCTGCGCGAAGCTTTGAGCAGGAAGCGGGACCCCCGCCTTCGCGGGGGTGACGGGATAATGACGGATGAAGAGGCTCACTTCCCCGCCTTGGCGAGTTTCGCCTTTTCGGTGGCGATGAACTCCTCCATCTTGGCTTCCATCACCGGCAGCGGCACCGAGCCGAGCATCAGATAGGTGTCGTGGAACGGGCGCTGGTCGAAGGCCGCGCCCAGCTCGGCTTCCGCCTTGGCGCGCATCTTGCGCAGCGCCAGTTCGCCCAGCTTGTAGGCCAGCGCCTGGGCGGGCCAGGAGATATAGCGATCGACCTCGGTCTCGACATCGCGCGGCGCGAGCGCAGTATGGCTGGCGAGATAGTCGATGGCCTGCTGCCGGGTCCAGCCCTTGGTATGCACCCCGGTATCGATCACCAGCCGCGCCGCGCGCCACATCTCGAAGGTCTGCCGGCCGAACTCCTCATAGGGTGTTTCGTAGATGCCGATCTTCGATCCCAGCCATTCGGTGTACAGGCCCCAGCCCTCGCCATAGCCCGAGAAATAGGTCTGGCGGCGGAATTCGGGCCGGTTCGGCGCTTCGAGCGCTACCGCCGCCTGGAAGCTGTGCCCCGGATTGCACTCGTGCAGCGCCAGCGCGGGGATGTTGTACAAGGGCCGCTGCGGCAGGTCATAGGTGTTGAACAGACAGGCATCGAGCCCGCCGCGCCCCGAAGTGTAGATCGGCGCGATCACATCGGGCACCGGCAGCACGGTGAAGCGGTAGCGCGGAAGGAAGTTGAAGGTTTCCTTCAGCTTGCCGTCCATCTTCTTGACCGTATAGGCCGCCGCCCCCAGCAGCTCGCGCGGGGTCCTGGCATAGAATTGGGGATCGGTGCGCAGGAACTGCAGGAATTCGGGGAAGGTGCCCTTGAAACCGGTCTCGCGCATCGTCTTCTGCATGTCGGCATCGATGCGCGCGACTTCCTTCAGCCCGATCTCGTGAATCTCCTCGGGCGTCAGGTCGAGCGTGGTGAAGACCTTGATCATGTCCTGGTAGAAGGCCTTGCCATCGGGCAGCGCATAGGCAGCGATGGTGGTGCGCGCCTTGGGCATGTACTCGGTCCGCATGAAGCCGAGCAGCTTGGTGTACGCGGGCACCACCGCCGTCTCGATGGCCTTCAGCGCCTCGGCGCGCAGCGCGGCCTGTTCGGCGGGCGGGATGTTCTGCGGCATCACGCGGAAGGCATCGTAAAACGGATTGGCCTCGCCCGGCACGGTATAGGCCTCGATTGTCTTGTCGCGCCCCTCGATGCCGACACGCGGCACGGTATAGCCGCGCGCCAGCCCTGCGCGCATGTTGGTGATGTTTTCGTCGAAATAGCGCGGAACATCGCGCATCCGCCCGAGATAGCGCTTGTAGCCCGTCGCGTTGCCGAAGCCCTGGCGCGGGTTTAGCCCGCCCCAGAAGAAGGTGTCGCTGTTGAACGGCGCTTCATAGGTCCTGTATTCCAGCCCCTTGGCATTTTCCCAGACAGACTGGCGGAACACGGCAGCATTGACCTGCTCCTCGGGCGACAGCTGATCCATCGGGATCGCATCGAGCTGCTTCAGCACATCCTGCCAATAGGCGAGCCTGCGCGCCTGATCGGCGGCAGTCTCGCTGGTCAGCCGGTCGCCATCGACCCAGCGGCCATTTTCCTTGATCTGGGCCAGTTCCTTCTGCCGCCAGTCCCATTCGGCGTCGTAGAGCGCGCGCAGCTTCGCATCCATCGGGCCGGGCGCGGGCTTGGCGGCGGCAGGCGCCGGCGTGGCATCCTGCGCCATCGCGGGGACGCTCGCCGCACCGAGCAGCAGCGAAGCGAGAAGGACGGATGCGCGCATGATGACCCCTTGGACTGCCGGACTGGACTGGGCGGCATTAGACTTTGGGCCGTGCGACAGGTCAAGCGATCAGTATACGAAACGCGGCAGGTTCTTGATTTCCCAGCCCTTATCGTCACCTCCGCACAGGCGGGGGGCCCGCCTTTGCACGGCGGTCGACGAAAAAGCGGGATTCCCGCGTTCGCGGGAATGGCGAATTCAGGAGCCCTTCTTCTTCACCAGCGCCGAGCGCAGGCACCGGCACACCACCTCGTCGCGCTGGTTGATCAGCTCGTGCGTGAAGGTGACAATCCCGGCATTGGGCCGCGACTTCGATTCCTTGAGCTCGGTCACCTCGCTGGTCGCGCGCATCGTATCGCCGATGAACACGGGCTTGGGCATCACCAGCTTGTCGTACCCCAGGTTCGCCACCAAAGTACCCAAGGTCGTGTCCCCCACCGACAGCCCAACCATCAGCGCGAAAGTGAAGGTGCCGTTGACGAGGATCTGCCCGAACTCGCTCGCCTTCGCTGCTTCGATATCGAGATGCAGCGGCTGCGGATTGTGCGTCATGGTGCTGAACAGCAGATTGTCGGTCTCGGTCACGGTGCGCCGAATCTCATGCTCGATCCGGTCGCCGATCTGCCATTCGTCGAAATATTTGCCTGCCATTTACGCCTCCGCCGCCTCGATCCGCACCAGCAGCGCCTCGACCTGCACCTGTGCGCCCTCGCTGGCGTTGAGTTCCGCCACCACGCCATCGAACGGCGCGACGAGCGAATGCTCCATCTTCATCGCCTCGAGCGTCAGCAGCTTCTGCCCCTTGGTCACCGCCTGACCCGCCGCCACATCCACCGCAATCACCTTCCCCGGCATGGGGGAGAGGATGGAACCGGAGGAGGCAGCGCCGCCCGCCGCACCGACTGGAGGACGCAGAGTGAGATGAAAGCACTTGCCACGTTCTGTAAGGATCACAGTCTCGGCATCTAGTACGTAGATCGCGCCTATAACTTGCGGGTTTCCGATGCCATTTGGGCCATCAATCCAGGTCGGCTTGAAGGATGCAGGCAAAGCCACACCATCGGCATACATTACAGCAGCGTTGCACGGCCTTTGGTTGAGACGAAAACCAATCGGGCGGTTCATGATCGCCTCAAATGAACTTTCCTCTGTGTAGTAGTCCGAAACCAATTCGGACATTGCATCTTCAAGGAATTGGTCGCTTGGACGATTCAGCGTCTTGATCTCCGAGCTGTGCGCTTCGATAAATGCCGTCGTGATGTTGCCGCTCGAGAATTGTGCGTGGCTGAGGCACTCGAAGATAAAGCCGCCGTTCGTTTTGATCGGCCAGACAGAACTCCGCCCAACTATCTGCAACAGGTTTTGGCGCGCCTCGTCACGGGTTTGGCCGTGTGAAACAAGCTTGGCAATCATCGGGTCATAGAACGGCGAAACCGTATCTCCCTGCTCGACGCCAGTCTCGATACGGTCGTCCGGGCCGTAGTCGCAAAGATAGAATTGCTCCAATTTTCCAATCGATGGCAGGAACCCCTTTGCCGGATCCTCGGCATACAGCCGCGCTTCCATCGCCCAGCCGTTGATGCTGAGTTCTTCCTGCCGTTTGGGCAACGGCTCGCCGCTCGCCACGCGCAGCTGCCATTCGACTAGGTCGACCCCGGTGATCTCCTCGGTCACCGGATGTTCGACCTGCAGCCGCGTGTTCATTTCCATGAACCAGATGCGGTCGGCGCGCAGGCCCTCCGAGCCGTCGGCGATGAACTCGATCGTGCCCGCGCCCTGGTAATCCACGGCTTTTGCCGCGCGCACCGCCGCGCCGCACACCGCCTCGCGGGTGGCTGCGTCCATGCCGGGCGCGGGGGCTTCCTCGATCACCTTCTGGTGGCGGCGTTGCAGCGAGCAATCGCGCTCGAACAGATGGACGACATTGCCGTGAGAGTCGCCGAACACCTGCACCTCGATATGGCGCGGACTTTCGATCCATTTTTCCAGCAGTACGACATCATTGCCGAAGCTCGCCGCCGCCTCGCGCTTGCACGAAATGAGCGCGTCGGCGAAACCGGACGCGTCATCGACCTTGCGCATCCCCTTGCCGCCACCGCCCGCGACCGCCTTGATGAGCACCGGATAGCCGATCCGCTCGGCCTCCGCCGCCAGCCGCTCGGGGCTCTGGTCCTCGCCCAGATAGCCCGGTGTGGTGGGCACGCCCGCCGCGTCCATCAGCTTCTTCGCCGCGTCCTTGAGGCCCATGGCGCGGATCGAATCCGGCTTCGGCCCGACCCAGATCAGTCCGGCGGCGATCACCGCCTCGGCGAACTCGGCATTTTCCGACAGGAAGCCATAGCCCGGATGGATCGCCTCCGCGCCGGTCGCCTTCGCCGCGGCGATGATCTTCTCGCCGACCAGATAGCTCTCGCGCGCCGGTGACGGCCCGATATGCACCGCCTCGTCCGCCTGACGCACATGCAGCGCCCTGGCGTCGGCGTCCGAATAGACCGCGACGGTGCGAATACCCATGGCGCGCGCGGTGCGGATGATCCGACAGGCGATTTCGCCCCGATTGGCGATAAGGAGGGATTTCAGCATGGGGCATGACCTCTTCCGTCACCCTGAACTTGTTTCAGGGTCCATGGTGCGGCATTTTTAAGGGCCTGATGGACCGGCAACCGTGCGTCTACATTCTGGCCAGCGACGCCTATGGCACGCTGTACATCGGTGTCACTTCGAACCTGATCGGTCGGTTGCACCAGCACCGGACGGGCGAGCTTCAGGGCTTCACGTCGCGTCACCATGTCCACCGTCTTGTCCGTTTCGAACTGTTCGACACCATGGAAGGCGCAATCGAGCGCGAAAAGCAGCTCAAGCGATGGCATCGCCAGTGGAAGATCAACCTGATCGAGAGTGAAAACCCGCATTGGGCGGACCTGGCGGTGGGATTTGGCTTTGATCCGCTGCCGCCACGCAGCAGGCGGGATGGACCCTGAAACAAGTTCAGGGTGACGGGGGTATGCGCGTCCCCTCCACCACCCGCTGCGCGGGCGGTCCCCCTCCCCGAGCAAGCTCGGGGAGGATTTTGGGTATCGACCCACCCCCCTCACATCCGGAACACCCCGAACCGGGGTGCCTCCTCGACCGGGGCGTTCAGGCATGCCGCGAACGCCAGGCCCAGCACGTCCCTCGTCTGCGCGGGGTCGATGATGCCATCGTCCCACAGCCGCGAGGTCGCGTAATAGGGGTTGCCCTCGTCCTCGTATTTCTGGCGGATCGGGGCCTTGAATGCCTCGGCCTCGCGCTCGTCCCACTTGTCCGCGTCGCGGTGGACGGTCGCGAGCACGGATGCGGCCTGCTCACCGCCCATCACGCTGATCCGCGCATTGGGCCAGGTGAACAGGAAGCGGGGCGAATAGGCGCGGCCGCACATGCCATAATTGCCCGCGCCGAAGCTGCCGCCGATCAGCACGGTGACCTTGGGCACGCTCGCAGTCGCGACTGCGGTCACCAGCTTCGCGCCATGCTTGGCGATGCCCTCCGCCTCGTACTTGCCGCCGACCATGAAACCGCTGATATTCTGCAGGAAAAGCAGCGGAATGCGCCGCTGGCAGGCGAGTTCGATGAAATGCGCGCCCTTGACCGCGCTCTCGCTGAACAGCACGCCGTTGTTCGCCAGGATCGCCACCGGCGTGCCCCAGATATGCGCGAAACCGCAGACCAGCGAGCTGCCGTACAGCGCCTTGAACTCGTGGAACTCGCTGCCATCGACCAGCCGTGCGATCACCTCATGGACATCATAGGGCGCGCGGACATCAGAGGGGATGATGCCGTACAGCTCCTCCGCATCGAACTTGGGTGCGCGCGGATCGCGCAGGTCGATGTTCGGCTTGGGGATCGGCCCCAGATGCGAAACGATGTCGCGCACGATGGTGAGCGCATGCTCGTCATTCTCGGCGACATGATCGACCACACCCGACTTGCGGCCGTGCAGGTCGCCGCCGCCCAGGTCCTCGGCGCTGATCTCCTCGCCCGTCGCGGCCTTGACCAGCGGGGGACCGGCGAGGAAGATCGTGCCCTGGTTGCGCACGATCACCGTCTCGTCCGACATCGCGGGGACATACGCGCCGCCGGCGGTGCAGCTGCCCATCACGCAGGCGATTTGCGGAATGCCTTTCGCGCTCATGTTCGCCTGGTTGAAGAAGATGCGGCCGAAATGCTCGCGATCGGGGAAGACCTCCGCCTGGTGCGGCAGGTTCGCGCCGCCCGAGTCCACCAGATAGATGCATGGCAGCCGGTTCGCCTCGGCAATCTCCTGCGCGCGCAGGTGCTTCTTCACCGTCATTGGATAATAGGTGCCGCCCTTCACCGTGGCGTCGTTGCACACGATCATGCATTGGCGGCCCGAGACGCGGCCGATGCCCGCGATCATGCCCGCGCCGGGGATTTCGCCGTCATATTGATCGCAGGCGGCGAGCTGGCCGATCTCGAGAAACGGCGAGCCCGGATCGAGCAGCCGCTCGACGCGATCGCGGGGCAGCAGCTTGCCGCGCGACGTGTGCCGCTCGCGCGACTTGGCATTGCCGCCGAGCGCGGCTTCGGCGACCTTGGCCCAGAGCTCGTCGCGCAGCGCGCTGTTGTGCGCAAAGGCGGCGCGGTAGGTTTCCGAATTCGTGTCGATTTTCGTGTCGAGCGTGGGCGCGGTCATTGCAAACCTCCGTCATGCTGAACTTGTTTCAGCATCCATCGTGCCCGATGAGCCGAAGCCGCGTGGGGAGAAATGGACCCTGAAACAAGTTCAGGGTGACGGCTAGAGCAAGCGGCCGCGCAATATTGCATCACCGCGCCCCGATCAGTTCGCGCGCGATGAGGAAGCGGCGGATCTCGTTCGTGCCCGCGCCGATATCGTACAGCTTGGCATCGCGCAGGAAGCGCTCGACCGGCCAGTCGGTGGTATAGCCCGCCCCGCCCAGCGCCTGGATCGCC
>Ga0233424_10000875_pt1 | contig 31800 bp, 27 predicted proteins | sample Watercolumn_Towu_FD_181011 | JGI IMG/M metagenome (GOLD analysis project Ga0233424, IMG submission 181011) | Freshwater microbial communities from Lake Towuti, South Sulawesi, Indonesia - Watercolumn_Towuti2014_125_MG | ecosystem: Environmental > Aquatic > Freshwater > Lake | place: Indonesia... | reverse complement strand
CGGGCTGGTCGAGGACACCGTCTTCGCCGAGGATTTCGCGCAGAGCATCGGCGATGTGCTGATCTTCACCCCCGGCGTGTTCGCCGATACCAGCGCGCAGCGCGAATCGCGTATCTCGATCCGCGGATCGGGGCTGAATTCCGGCTTCGAGCGCCGCGGGCTCACCGTGCTGCGCGATGGCGTGCCGATCAGCCGCGCGAGCGGCTCGACCGAGTTCCAGGAGATCGACCCGCTCACCATCCGCTATCTCGAGGTGTTCAAGGGCGCGAACGGCCTTCAGTTCGGCGCGGCCTCGCTCGGCGGTGCGGTCAACATCGTCTCGCCCACCGGGCGCACCGCGCATTCGCGTTTCTCGGGACGGATCGAGGGCGGCAGCTTCAATACCTTGCGCGGAAACTTGAGCGCCTCGGGCGTCTCTGGCAACACCGACTATTATATCGGGCTGACCGGGCTTCGCGACGACGGCTTTCGCGAGCATAGCGATGTGCGCAGCCTCTACGGCCATGGCAATATCGGCTTCAGGCTCGGCCAGAGTGTCGAGACGCGTTTCTATGTGACGGCGCTCAGCGACAATTTCGAGCTGAACGGATCGCTGCGCCTCGCCGATGCGCTGGCCAATCCGCGCGCGGCAGGACGCCCCGTCACCGTCGGCCCGTTCCGTCCTGGCGGGCCGGTGACGGTGCTCGATCCCGGTCCGGTTGCCGATGACTGGGACCGCAATCTCGACGTGCTGCGCCTGTCGAACCTGACGGCGATCACGCTCGGCAGCAGCACGGTCGAGATCGGCGGCTGGTACGCGCGGCGCAAGCTCGACCACGCGATCACCCGCTTTGCCGGGATCATCGACCAGAAGGAGGACGAATTCGGCCTGTCGCTGAAGGGATATGGCGAATTCGCGCTGATCGGCGATGCGGTGAGCCGCTGGACGCTCGGCGGCTATTATGCGAAGGGAGACAACCGCGCGCGGCGGCATCGCAACGTGAACGGCCAGCGTGCCGGGCTGGCGAGCGAATCGGACCAGGATTCGACCAATCTCACCGCCTTCGGCCAGCTCGACCTGGGCCTGACCGACCGCTTCACCGCCATCCTGGGCGGGCAATATGTGAAGGTCGTCCGCGATGTCGATGCCAGGCTGGGCGATGTGTCCGGGCGCGGCGAGTACGAACAGTTCAGCCCGCGCTTCGGTCTCCTCTATCAACTGTCGGACACCGCGCAGCTCTATGGCAATGTCAACCGCAGCTTCGAGCCGCCGAGCCTCGCCGACCTCACCTCGGGCGGCGCGCGGCCCTTCGCCCCGCTCAAGGAACAGCGGGCTACCACGTTCGAGATCGGCAGCCGCGGCCAGGCGAGCTTCATCGCCTGGGACGTCTCGCTCTATCGCAGCGAGATCGAGAACGAGTTTCTCGACTTCGGCGTGCCCGGCGCGAATGGCTTCGTCTCGTTTACCGACAATGCGGCGAGGACCATCCATCAGGGCATCGAGCTCGGCCTTGACGTGTATGTTGCGCGCGAGGTGCTGGCGGCGCGCGGCCAGGCCTTTACCCTGCGCGAGGCCTATACGTTCAACGATTTCCGCTTCGACAATGACCGGACCTATGGCGACAACCAGCTTGCCGGGGTTCCGGGCCATGTCTTCGTTTCCGAAGTGCGGTTCGAGCAGAAGGACCGCTGGTACGTTTCGGCCAATCTGCGCTGGGTGTTCGACGGCCCCTGGGCGGACTTTGCCAATACCGAACGGGCACCGGGCTATGAACTCGTGGGCCTGACCGCCGGGGTCGATGTCATCCCCGGTATCCGCCTGTTCGGATCGGTCGAGAACCTGTTCGACACGGTATTCATCTCGAACGTCGCCACCAATGCCAACCAGTCGCTGGAACGCGCCGCGATCTACACCCCCGGTGTCGGCCGCGCGGTCTATGGCGGCCTGCAGGCCCGGTTCTGAGCGGGAAGGGAGATCCATCATGGCAAATCGTCCCAGGCTCGCCCGCTGGTCGATGGGCAAGCACCAATGGCTGGCGCTGATCGGCGGCATCAGCCTGTTCATCTGGGGGCTGTCGGGCATGGCGCATATCGCCATGGTGCTGTTCGGCCCGCAGCAGCTGGAGTTCATGCCGCCGATGCGCGCGATCGACATGGCAGGCGCGGTGCCGGTCGAGAAGGTTCTGGCCGATGCCGGGATCGGTAAGGCGCGCGCGGTCAAGGTGGTGGTCGGAAAGGACCGCAACCTGTTGCAGGTGACCGTCATGCCGCAGGCTCCGCGCCGCTATTTCCGGCTCGATACCGGCGCGGAACTGGCGGGCGAGGATGCGCGCCAGGCCGAGTTCATCGCCCGGCATTTCCTGAAAGAACAGCGCCCGATCGCCGAGATCGTGCAGCAGGCCGCGTTCGATGCCGATTATCCCTGGGTCAACCGGCTGCTGCCGGTCTGGCGCATCCGCTTTGCGGGCGACGACCAGCTCACCGCCTTTGTCCATACCGAAACCAGCAGCCTGGCGGCGGTGAACAACCTCACCAAGACGCGGTTGCAGAATGTGTTCCGCGCGCTGCACAGTTGGGAATGGGTGCCGCAAGGGCTGGACTGGCTGCGCGTCCTGGTCATCACGCTGATGGTCGGCAGCCTTGCGGCGCTGGCGGTGACCGGCATCCTGCTGCTCGTCGCCATCCGGCGCGGCAAGCGCCTGCCGGGATCGAAGGGCTGGCACCGCGCGATGGGCTATGTGCTGGCGCTGCCGCTGCTGATGTTCTCGGTCAGCGGAATCCTCCATCTGGTGCAGTCTGCGCTCGAGCAGCCGACGAGCAAGCTGCGCCTCTCCCCGCCGGTGAATGTCGCAAATGCCCGCTATCCGGTGGAGCGCGACTGGGCCGAGATCGCCAAAGGGCTCGATGTCAACGCGCTGTCGCTGGTCGAAGGGCCGGGCGGTCGTGCGCTCTATCGGCTCGGGCTCGCCCAGCCGGGTTCGGCCAGCCCCAAGGGCGAGCACGATCACAGCGCGCATCAGGGACACAAGATGCCGATGGGCGATAGTGCGATCCGCAATGCGCGGTTCGAAGGCATCAGCCTCACCGGCCCCGCGCTCTATATCGATGCCGCGACCGGCAAGCCCTGGGGCGATGGCGACAAGGCATTGGCGCGCGAGCTTGGCCGCCGGTTCAGCGGCGCGCCGGACAGCGCGATCACGCATATGGAACTCGTCACCCGCTTCGGCCCGGATTACGATTTCCGCAACAAGCGGCTGCCGGTCTGGCGGATCGACTATGGCGCGCCGGTCAATGCCACCCTGTTCGTCGACACCGCGACCGGCGTGCTCGCCGACCGTACCGAGAACTGGCAGAAGCCCGAGCGCTATATCTTCAGCTTCATCCACAAATGGAACTTCCTGTTCCCGATCGGCAAGGTTGGGCTGAACGCGGTGGTAGGCAGCTTCATGCTCGCGCTGATCGGTTTCATGGGCGGCATCGGCCTGTGGCTCGACCGCAAGCGCAGGCGTCCGCGCAGCCAGCCCGTTGCCTAAAAGCCGCACGAGCGCGGTGGCGCATGCCGGTCCCGTCAATTCGGTGTAGATGCCGTTTGACAGGACCGGTAGCAGCGATCATCGGCCCCTAGTTTATTGATAAACAGGGGAAAAATTGATGAATGTTATAAAATCGGCGCTGGCACTCACCTTGGCCGCAGCTTCCGTAGCGGCACCTTGTGCGGCGCAGGAAGCGCTGACCATCGGGGCCGAACAGCGCCCCATGCTGCGCGCGGGGACCTCGGTGCCGCTCAAGACGCTCACCGAGCTGACCACCAAGGGCAAGAAGCTGCGCGTGGGCGACCGCTTCAATCTGGAAGTCGCAGAGCCCGTCATGGTCGAAGGCGTGACGGTCATCCCGGTGGGCAGCCCGGCAATCGGCGAGGTCACCAGCGTGCGCAACAAGGGAATGTGGGGCAAGTCCGGTGCGATCGAGGTGCGGATGCTCTACACCACCGTCAACGGTCGCCAAATAAGGCTTTCGGGCGCGACCGACGACAAGGGCGTCACCGGCACGGCTGGCGTGGTCGGCGCAGTGGTGCTGCTCCCCGTTGCCGGATTTTTTCTGACCGGCACCAGCGCGGTGATTCCGGCAGGCAGCGCGATCACCGGCTTCGTGCAGGAAGATGTGCCACTGAGCTTCGCCAAGGCTGAGCCCGAGCCGATGCTCGTGACGTCCCCGGCAGCGACTGTCGCACCCGCGCCGACCGAACAGCCCGCCGAAAATCCGCCAGGTTCGCAGTAACCCGTTGGCCTGCGGGCAATGCGGACGAAAAGCCGCTTGCCCGTTAAGCCTATCGACCCCTAGTCTGCGGCAAACAGACTGGGGGTCCGATGAACCGTTCGCTTGCACTCGCCCTGGGGCTCGCCGCCCTGGCCGTTCCGCTTCAGGCTCAGGCCGCGCCGCCTGCGTCCGCCTCGGCCAGCCCGCTCGCCGGGACCGAGAAGCTCGAGGGGCTATACCCGGTGCATGTCGACCAGAAGGGCGGGCGCATCCTGCTCTCGCTGCCCGCTGCCGGGGACGATGGCGTGGTGTCGAGGATGCTCTATGCCACCGCCTTGCGCACGGGCCTGGGCTCCGCGCCGATCGGGCTTGATCGTGCCCAGCCGGGTCCTGCGCAGATCCTGCTCGTCCGGCGGATGGGCAAGAAAATCGCGTTCGAGCTCGAAAACCCCCGTTTCCGGGCGAGCAGCGGCACGCCGGCAGAACAGGCCGCCGCTGCCAATGCCTTTGCCACCTCGCTTATCTGGATGGGCGATGCGATCGACGGGCCCGACGGGCGGCTGCTGGTCGACATCGCACCGTTTTTGGCGCGCGACACGCGCAACGTCACCGCGCAGCTCAATTCGAGCGGCGAGAAGGGCTGGCGGCTGGTCGATAATCTGAGCGCGGCCGACCCCGCTGCGGTGCGCGCCTTTCCGATGAACCTGGAGTTCGAGGCCCGCCAGACCTATGCCAGCGACACGCCGGGGCCCGAGGTGCGCAATATCGCGCCCGATGCCCGCCAGGTGACGCTGGTAGTGCGCCACAGCCTGATCGCATTGCCCGAAAGCGGCTATGTGCCGCGCCAGTTCGATCCGCGCGGCGGCAGCTTCGCGACGCAGATCCTCGATTTCTCCGCGCCACTGGGCGGGCAGATCGTGCAGAATCTCGCCAACCGCTTCCGGCTCGAGCGGCTCGATCCTGCCGCGCCGCGCTCGCGTGTGCGCAAGCCGATCGTCTTCTATATCGACAATGCCGCGCCCGAGCCGATCCGCACCGCGCTGCTCGAAGGCGCATCCTGGTGGAAGCAGGCGTTCGAGGCGGCGGGCTATATCGATGCCTATCGCGTCGAGATTCTGCCCGAAGGGGCCGACCCGCTCGACATCCGCTACAATGTCGTCAACTGGGTCAACCGGGCGACGCGCGGCTGGTCCTATGGCTATGCGGTGACCGACCCGCGCACCGGCGAGATCCTGAAAGGTTCAGTGCTGCTCGGATCGCTGCGCGTGCGGCAGGACATGCTGATCTATGAAGGGCTGGTCGGCGCGGACAAGACCGGCAAGGGCGGGCCCAACGATCCGGCGCAGGTGGCACTGGCGCGCATCCGCCAGCTCGCCGCGCACGAGGTCGGCCATGCGCTGGGGCTGATGCACAATTTCGCGGGCAGCACGCAGGATCGCGCGAGCGTGATGGATTATCCCGCGCCGCGCATCGGGCTGAAGGATGGCGCGCCCGATCTTTCCGATGCCTATGGCGTCGGCATGGGGCGCTGGGACGTGCATGCGATCGACTGGCTCTATGGCGATCCGGTGAGCGGCGATCCCGATGCTGCCGCGCGCGCCAAGGCGGAAGCGGCGGAGCGCGAGGGGCTGCGCTTCGTGTCAGATGAGAACGCGCGCAGTGTTTCGGCGAGCCAGCCTTGGGGCAGCCTGTGGGATGACGGGGCCGATCCGGTAGCCGAGCTCGACCGGATGATGCAGGTGCGCGCCGCTGCCGTATCGCGCTTCGGCCCGGCGGCGCTGGCCCCGGGCGAACCGGTCGCCAGCCTGCGCCGCAAGTTCGTGCCGATCTGGCTGGTGCACCGCTATCAGGTCGAGGCGGCGGCCAAGCTGTTGGGCGGGCTGACCTCCGAATATGCGGTCGGCCCGGGCGCGGCGGCGCAGGGCGCGCCGGTCGCTCCTGCCGATCAGAAGCGCGCGCTCGATTCGCTGCTGGCGACGCTGCAACCGGCGGTGCTCGATGTGCCGTCGGCGCTGGTGCCGCAGCTCTCCGCCGGGTTCTCAGGCGATTATGATCGCCAGACCGAGATCGAGATCATGCCGATGGCGGGCACCGCCGCGTTCGATCCGCTGGTCGCGGCGCAGGTGGCGGCGCAGCAGACGCTCAACGCACTGCTCGCGCCCGAGCGGCTGGCCCGGATGGCCGAACAGCATCGCGCCAATCCGGACAGCCCCGGCGTCGATGCGGTGGCGGCACGGCTGCTCGCGCTCACCGATGCGCCTCAAGCGACCGCGCGGCTCGGTGCGGTGCGCCGCGCGCTCGGCACGCGGATCATCCTGTCACTGGCCAAGGCGGCGATGTCGTCCGATGCGGGTGTCGATGCGACGACCCGGATCGACCAGGCGCTGCACGACTGGGCCGAGGCGCAGACGGGGAAGCGCTTCGCCGATCCGGCGGACCGCGCCTGGGCGCTCTCGACCGCGCGGCTGCTCAAGGATCGCGATGCACTCAAGGCGCTGCTCGCCAGCGACAAGGCCGATCTGCCGATTCCGCCGGGCATGCCGATCGGCGATATCCAGGATTAGGCCTGGCGTTTCAGCCGCACCAGCGCCTCGTCGAGCGCCTGCAGGAAGCGCGATCGGTCCCCCTTCGTGAAGGGCGGTGGTCCCCCGATTACGTCACCGCCTGCGCGCAGGTCCGCCATGATCGCGCGCGTCGCGATTGCGCCGCCGATCGAGCTGGTGGTGAACGGCTTGCCATTGGGCGCGATCACGGCTGCGCCCTGCTTCAGGCAGCGGTCGGCGAGCAATATGTCGGCGGTGATGACGATCGAGCGCGCATCGGCATGTTCGGCGATCCAGTCGTCGGCGGCATCGAAGCCGTCGCTTACCACCTTGCGCGCGATCAGCGGATGCGAGGGCACGCGGATCGGGCTGTTGCTGACGATGGTGACCGGGGCGGCATGGCGCAGCGCGACGCGATAGACCTCGTCCTTGACCGGACAGGCATCGGCATCGACCCAGATCATCATGATTTCTTCATCTCCCCAGGAGCAGCCATGCCGTTCGCTCGGAACTGCCGCGCAGGAAATGGAGGCCCGAGCCGGAATCGAACCGGCGTGCAAGGATTTGCAGTCCTCTGCGTCACCACTCCGCCATCGGGCCACCGTGGGGAAGGAGCGCGCATTGTGCCGGATCGCGGCGAAAGTCAAGACACAAGCGTGCGGAGGAGCCCGATGCGCGATATGTCCAAAGTGGCGCATTTGCTGTATTGCCATGCTAATACAGCCATGCCATAAGCATGGATACGGCGATGTCGATTGCATTTTGCAACCGGAAGGCTATCAAAGTGGAGCGTGCTGTTCCGTTAGGGCTTGCATCGCCGTCCGCATATTCTAGGGCGCTTGGACATGACCGATACACAGACTCTTGCTCCGACCGATTTTGCCGCTGCCCGCAGGCATATGATCGAAAGCCAGCTGCGTCCCAGCGACGTCAGCGATCCCGTCGTCATCGCCGCGATGGCCGTGACCCCGCGCGAGGATTTCGTCCCCGCCAGCCACCGTGGCATCGCCTATATCGACCGGGCGGTGCCGCTGGGCGGTGGCCGCGTGCTCAACCCCGCGCTGTCGACCGGCCTGCTGCTGACCCGCGCCGAACTGTCGGGCGACGACAAGGTGCTGCTGATCGGATCGGGAACCGGCTATATGGCCGCCTTGCTCGCCGGCATCGTGGCGCACGTGGTTGCGGTCGAACAGGATCGTGCCTTGGTCGAACAGGCCAGCACCGGACTTGCCGGACTTGCCAATGTCACCACCGTCGAATCGGCGCTGGTGGAGGGCCACGCTGCAGGGGCACCCTATAGTCTCGTGATCATCGACGGCGCGGTCGAGCAGGTACCCGATGCCATCGTGGCGCAGCTCGCCGATGGCGGGCGTTTGCTGACCGGTCTGGATGAGGCAGGCGTGACCCGGCTGGCCGCAGGTCGCCGTCAGGGTGGTGCCTTCGCTCTGGTCCCCTTTGCCGATACCGACATCGCACCGCTTGCGGCCTTCGCCCGGCCAAAGAGCTATACCTTCTGAAGCACAGGGCCTCGCCATTGGCATCGGCGGTGGACGACAAGAGAACCGGATAGATGAAGACTTCGCTTTGGATGGCCGGTTGTGGTGCGGCGCTGGTTCTGGGCAGCGTGCCCGCCCAGGCGGATACGCTGCGCGATGCGCTGATCGCCGCCTATCAGACCAACCCGACGCTCAACGCCGCGCGCGCCCAGCAGCGCGCGACCGACGAAGGCGTGCCGATCGCGCTGGCCGACGGTCGGCCCAGCTCGCAAGTCCAGGCGCAATATTCGGAGAACTTCCTCAACCCCGCCAACGCCTTTACGGCACCTGCCCGCTCCGTCAACGGCACCATCAGCCTGGACGTGCCAATCTATTCGGGCGGCACGGTGCGCAACGCGATCAAGGCATCGAAGACCCGGGTCGAGGCTGGACAGGCCGATCTGCGCGGTACCGAGGCGACCGTCTTCAGCAATGTGGTCGCCGCCTATATGGACGTGATTCGCGACGAGGCGATCGTCGGGCTGCAGCGGCAGAATGTCGAGGTGCTCGACGTCAACCTCCAGGCTTCGTCCGACCGGTTCGAGATCGGCGATCTGACGCGCACCGATGTTGCCCAGTCCGAGGCCCGGCTCGCGATCGCGCGCAGTGACCTGCAGACCGCCGAGGCGAACCTCATCCGCAGCAAGGAGACCTATATCCAGCTCGTCGGCCGCGCTCCTGAGGCGCTGGAGCCGCCGCCGCCGCTGCCCAACTTGCCCGATGCGCCCGATGCCGCCGTGGCGACCGCGCTCGACAGCAACCCCGATCTGGAAGCCGCGCGCGAGCGGGTAAAGGCGGCGGAATTTGATGTGAAATCGGCGCGGGGTGCGCGCATGCCGCGCGTCGGGCTGTTCAGCCAGGGCAATTACCAGAATTTCCTCGGCACGCTGGGCAGTACCCTGATTCAGGGCAATTTCGTGCAGCAGCAGTCGAGCGCCGCCGCTGGCGTCCAGGTGACCGTGCCCGTTTATCAGGGCGGCCGCCCCGGCGCGCAGATCCGCCGCGCCCAGGCCGTGACCGGCCAGGCGATGGAGCAGGAAATCGCCGTCGAACGCAGCGTCATCGCGCAGGTGCGCGCTGCCTATGCGAGCTTCAATGCCTCGCTTCAGGTGATCGAATCGTCGCAGCGCGCGGTCGATGCGAACACGCTGGCACTGGAAGGCGTGCGCGCCGAGAACAGCGTCGGCAACCGCACCATCCTCGACATTCTCGATGCCGAGCGCGAGCTGCTCAACGCACAGGTGCAGCTGGTGACCGCGCGCCGCAACGCCTATGTCGCGGGCTTCACGCTGCTGGCGGCGATGGGCCGGGCCGAAGCACGCGATCTGGGTCTCGATGGCGGGCTGCTCTACGATCCCGAGATCAATTACGAGCGCGTCCGCGACAAGATCATGGACTTCGATTCGGACAAGGACCCGGTCGCCCAATCGACGCGCACCGTTGACAGCCCCGCGCAAAATGCCGCACTGATCGGCCCGCCCAACCAGTAAGGCAGGGCACGGGGCGAATCGGATCAGGGGCGCAAGGGAATGACACGCGATATCGGCGAGCCGAGCCTTGAGGAAATCCTCGCCTCGATCAAGAAGGTGATCGCGGAGGACAACCGCAAGCCGCGCCGCGCGCCGCAGCAACGTCCTGCGCCCGCGCCCGCCCGGCAGGCAGCACCGGTGGATGACATTCTCGAACTTACCGACAGCGTCGAACCCGAGCCGGCGGCGGAGCCTGAAGAAGCGCCGCTGATCAGCCGTGCGGGCGAGCAGTCGATGCGCGAATCGCTTGCCGTGCTGGCGACGCTGACCGAACCGGGCGTCAGCCCGCAGATCGTCCGCTCGGGCGAGACCTCGCTCGAAGGTATGGTGCGCGCGATGCTGCGCCCGATGCTCGCCGAATGGCTCGACAAGAACCTGCCGCCAATCGTCGAGGCGATGGTCGCGAAGGAAATTGGGCGGATCACCGGCCGCAAGGGCTGAGCTTCCCCTTTGCACCCGGCGGTACCCGATGGTAACGCCTGCAACCATGAAGAAGATGCTCCTCGCCGCGCTGGTCGCCAGTGCGCTTTCGCCCGTTCTCCTCGTCAGCCCTGCCGCCGCCCGGCCGATGACCGAGACGGACCTTGCGACCTTCAACCGGCTGGGGGCACCCGCCGCGTCGCCCGATGGCAAATGGGTCGCCTATCAGCTGACCACGACCGATCTCGCCGCGAACAAGCGCAGCACCGGGCTGTTCGTGCTCGACCTCGCGGACAGCAAGGCCCAGCCGATCGCGATCGCCGATTCGCCCGGCCATAACGAAAGCGCGCCCGTGTTTGCGCGCGATGGCAAGCACCTGTTCTTCCTGTCGAACCGCTCCGGCACTACCCAGGTGTGGCGCGTCGCGCTGCCCGGCGGCGAGCCAGTGCAGGTGACGCAATCGGCGGTGGACCTCAGCGGCTTCAGCCTCTCGCCCGATGGCAACAGCCTCGCGGTCTGGGCGGATGTCGCCGAGGGATGCTCGGTCGATACGTGCGATGCCAGGGCCAAGCCGATGGGTACGGGGCGCGAATATGACCGGCTGTTCGTGCGGCATTGGGATAGCTGGCGCGAGCCCGGCACCTATTCGCGCATCTATGCCTATGCGCTGGCGACCGACGGCAAGACCGCCGGTCCCGCGCGCGCAGTGAGCGGTGGAATCGAAGGCGATGCGCCGAGCAAGCCGTTCGGCGGCGGCGAGGAAATCGCCTGGAGCGCCGACAGCAGCGCCATCGCCTTTGCCATCCGCAAGTCCGATGGCGACGAGCCGCGCTCGACCAATCTCGACATCGTCTGGCAGCCGCTCGCCGATGGCGCGACCGCGCAGAATCTGACCGAGACCAACCAGGGCACCGATTCGCTGCCCACCGCTTCGCCCGATGGCCGCTGGCTCGCCTGGGCGGCGATGGCGCGGCCCGGTTACGAGGCCGATCGCATGGTCGTGCACCTGCGGGACATGCAGACCGGCAAGACCGTGAAGCTGACCGACGGCTGGGACCGTTCGGTCGGCTCGATCGCCTGGGCTGCGGATTCGAAGAGCCTGCTGGTCACGGCGCAGGACCTGCTCGAACATCCCGTGTTTCGCGTCGACGTGCCCAGCGGCAAGGTGACCAGGCTGACCGAGCGTGGCAATGTGGGCAATGTCGTGCCGCTGGCGGGTGGCGCGATGATCTACACGATCAACTCGGTCTCCGCGCCCGACGATCTGGTGCTGATGGACGCGAAGGGCCAGACGCGCCGCCTGACCAATGTCAACGCGGACAAGCTCGCCGGGCTTGACCCGGTGATGTACGAGCAGTTCACGTTCAAGGGCGCGAATGGCGATCTCGTCCATGGCCAGATCGTCAAGCCGCAGGGCGCGAAGGGCAAGCTGCCGGTCGCGCTGCTGGTACATGGCGGTCCGCAGGGCAGTTTCTCGAACAGCTGGTCGTACCGCTGGAACCCGGCGGTGATGGCCTCGCAGGGCTATGCTGCGGTGACGATCGATTTCCACGGCTCGACCGGATACGGCCAGGCGTTCACCGACAGCATCAACAAGGATTGGGGCGGCAAGCCGCTCGAGGATCTGAAGCTCGGCATGGCCGCGCTGACCGGCATCGACGCCTCGCTCGACACGGCCAATGCCTGCGCGCTCGGTGGCAGCTATGGCGGATACATGATGAACTGGATCGCCGGCCAGTGGCCCGACGGCTTCAAGTGCCTGGTGACGCACGCAGGCGTGTTCGACCTGCGCGCCATGGCGTTCGAGACCGAGGAACTTTGGTTCGACGAATGGGACCATGGCGGCCCCTGGTGGCAGCGCCAGGACGCGGAAAAGTGGAACCCGGTCAATCATGTGACCAAGTGGAAGACGCCGACGCTGGTCATCCATGGGGAAAAGGACTTCCGCATCCCCTATTCGCAATCGCTCGCGGCGTTCACCGCGCTGCAGCGCCAGGGCATCGAATCGAAGCTGCTGATCTTCCCCGACGAGAACCACTGGGTGCTCAAGGCGCAGAACAGCGTGCAATGGCACCGCAACGTCTTCGACTGGCTGGCAAAGCACCTGAAGGGGCGCGAGGTGAAATAAGCGCGGCGGGGCTTGGCTTTGGCCCGCATGCGCCCTAGCTTGTAACGACAAGGAGCGTCTTCATGGCCAGCCATCCCCCTCGCGTCCGTCCCAGCGACCTGCCGACCAAGGTCGTCACCGCGCCTGATGGCAGCAAGGTGCGCATGAAGGTGGTTCAGGCGGAAAGCCCGAGCCTGCCCTACGATCTGCTCGCCGCCTTCCGGTCCAATGTCCGCCGCATCAAGGCCGACCAGAAGGCGCAGGCGGCGTCGCGTGAAGACTCCCCGGAAGCCTGAACGCCCCGTCCTGTGGATCGTCGCCGGGCCCAATGGCAGCGGCAAGAGTTCGCTCTACAACCGTACCGACATCGAAGGCTGGGGCGGGTCGGTCTGGATCATCAACCCGGATCTCCTGACCGCCAAGATCATCGAACATGAAGGTTCGCAGACGGAGGTGGCCAATCTCGCCGCCGTCCAGCGGATCGAAGCCTGGCTCGAAGCCTCGATCAACACCTATCAGACCATCGGCGTCGAGACCGTCCTGTCCTCGCCCAAATATCTCCGCCTCGTCGATCTGGCGCACGACAAGGGTTTCATCGTTCGCATGCTCTATGTGGTGCTGAATAGCGTCGAAGCGCAATATGAGCGCGTCGCCATCCGGGTCCGCACCGGCGGGCATGATGTGCCGCGCGGCAAGATCGCTGCGCGCCGGACGCGGTCGTTCGAGATGCTCGGCGAGTTTTTCGGCAAGCTGGATGAGCTGTTCATTTTCGACAATTCCGGTGGCGAGCCGGACCTGATCGCGAGCAAGTCGGCGGGCGCACTGGTCGCACTGCGGACCCTGCCGCCGGATTTGCTCGACGCCCTCAACCGAGCAGAGGTCAGAATCGCTCGCTTTGAAGGCTAACTCGGGGCTTGGATTATTCGGCATTTTGCCGCTAATGCCCTGCCCATGACCGACAAGACCGAACTGCCCAAGACCTTCGACCCCGCCGCGATCGAGGCGAAATGGTATCCGCATTGGGAAGGGACGAACGCGTTCCGGCCCGAGCGGCCCGGTGCCGAGCCTTATACCATCGTCAACCCGCCGCCGAACGTCACCGGATCGCTGCATATCGGCCATGCGCTCGACAACACGCTGCAGGACATCATGATCCGCTACGAGCGGCTGCGCGGCAAGGATGCCTTGTGGGTGGTCGGCACCGACCATGCGGGCATCGCGACGCAGATGGTCGTCGAACGCCAGCTCGAGGCGAAGCAGGACAAGCGCACCAACTACAGCCGCGAGGATTTCGTCCAGAAGGTCTGGGAGTGGAAGGAGGAGAGCGGCGGCGCGATCACCCGCCAGCTGCGCCGCCTGGGCTGTTCGATGGACTGGTCGCGCGAGCAGTTCACCATGGACCCGCATTTCAGCAAGGCGGTGCTCAAGGTGTTCGTCGATCTGTTCAATCAGGGGCTCATCTATCGCGACAAGCGCCTGGTCAACTGGGACCCCAAGCTCAAGACCGCGATCAGCGATCTCGAGGTCGAGACGCGCGAGGTGCAGGGCCATTTCTGGCACTTCCGCTATCCGCTGGCGGACGGGGTGACGCTCGATGACGGGCGCGACCATATCGTCGTCGCGACCACCCGGCCCGAGACGATGCTGGCCGATATGGCGGTCGCGGTAAACGGCGCGGACCCGCGCTACCAGAGCGTCATCGGCAAGTATGTCGAGCTGCCGATCACCGGACGCCGCATTCCGATCGTCGCCGACGACCATGCCGATCCCGAGCTCGGTTCGGGCGCGGTGAAGATCACGCCGGGGCATGATTTCAACGATTTCGAGGTCGGACGGCGCGCAGGCATTGCGGCGAGCGATATGCTCAACATGTTCGATGCCGAGGCGCGGGTGTTGCAGACCGCCGACGGCCTGATCCCGGCGGAGTTCATCGGCGTGGACCGCTTCGATGCGCGCAAGCTCGTCGTCGAGCGGATGAAGGCGCTGGGCCGCCTGGTGCCGCATGTCGTCACCGCCAAGGATGGCGAGGTCACCGAACACGATGCCGAACCGCGCACCATCCAGACGCCCTATGGCGACCGCGGCGGCGTGGTCATCGAACCCTGGCTCACCGACCAATGGTATGTCGATGCCAAGACGCTCGCGCAGCCCGCGATCGAGGCGGTGAAGACCGGCGTGATCGAGATCGTGCCCAAGAGCTGGGAAAAGACCTATTTCCACTGGATGGATAATATCCAGCCCTGGTGCGTCTCGCGGCAATTGTGGTGGGGGCACCGGATTCCGGCCTGGTATGGCTCGGACGGCCAGTGTTATGTCGCCGAGACCGAGGAGGAGGCGCAGGCACTTGCCGGCGAAGGCGTGACGCTCGAACGCGACGCCGATGTCCTCGACACCTGGTTCTCCTCCGCGCTCTGGCCGTTTGCGACGCTGGGTTGGCCCGATGTCGCCCCAGCTCCGTTTGTCCCGAGCGAAGTCGAGGGACGCGGGGAGACGGTGGTGCAAGGTCCCTCGACTGCGCTCGGGACAAACGGGGAGGGTGCGCCTGGCACCTCGCTGCTTGCCAAGCATTATCCCAACGACCTGCTGATCTCCGGGTTCGACATCCTGTTCTTCTGGGATGCGCGCATGGCGATGATGGGAACGCATTTCATGGGCGCGGCGCCGTGGAAGCGGCTGTATCTGCACGGGCTGGTCCGCGCCGCCGATGGCGCGAAAATGTCCAAGTCCAAGGGCAATACGGTCGATCCGCTCGGCCTGATCGACAGCTATGGCGCGGATGCGCTGCGCTTCTTCATGGCGGCGATGGAAAGCCAGGGCCGCGACATCAAGATGGATGAGCGCCGCGTCGAGGGCTATCGCAATTTCGCGACCAAGCTGTGGAATGCCGCGCGCTTCTGCCAGGCGAACAGAATCGGCGCGAGTTCCTCGGTGGCGGCACCGGCAGCCACGCTCGCGGTCAACCGCTGGATCATCGGCGAGGTGGTGGAGACCGTCGCCGCGCTCGACAAGGCGCTCGCCGACCTGCGCTTCGATGCTGCGGCGAACGCGATCTATCATTTCGTCTGGGACCAGTTCTGCGACTGGTATCTGGAGCTGATCAAGCCGGTGCTCTCCGCCGAGGGCGACGCGGGCGAAGCCGCCGAAACGCGCGCGGTCGCGGGCTGGGTGCTCGATCAGATTCTGGTGATGCTGCACCCGTTCATGCCCTTCATCACCGAAGAGCTGTGGCACGCGCTGGGCGAGCGGTCGAATGACCTGATCGTCGCGCAATGGCCGGAGCCGCAGGCCGAGGTGGACGCCGGTGCCAAGGCGGAGACCGAATGGCGTATCGATCTGGTCGGCAGCATCCGTTCGGCCAAGAACGAGCTCGGTATCGCGCCGGGTACGCGATTGAAGGCGTTCGTGCAGGATGCCAATGACCAGACCAAAGCCTGGGTCAACGGCTTCTGGACCGGTGCGCAGCGGCTGGCGCGGATCGACTTCGCGCCGCTGGACGAGGCCGCGCCCGAAGGCGCCAATCTGCAGATCGTGGTCAACGAGGCGACGTTCGTGCTGCCGCTCGAAGGTATTATCGACATCGCCGCCGAAAAGGCCCGGCTGAGCAAGGCGCTCGAGGCCGTGTCCAAGGAGGCGAAATCGCTCGAAGGGCGGCTCTCCAACCCGGCGTTCGTCGAAAAGGCCAAGCCCGAAGCCGTCGAGAAGGCGCGCGCCGACCATGCGGAGAAATCCGCCGAGGCCGAGCGGCTGGCAGCGGCGCTCGCGCGGCTGGGCTGATCGGCGCGCCCCGATCGCCTTCATGGCGACCGGCGCATGAGCCTTTCCTATGCCCGGCTGCTCGCGCGGCGGGTCTATCGCTCCTTGTGGTTCACGCCGGCGGCCTATGCGGTGCTTGCGGTGCTGGCGCTGCTGCTCGCCCCGGCGCTGGCCGTGCTGCTGCCAGAGGAATTCCACAAGCTGATCGGGCTGGACGGCGTCGACGACCTGCTCGGCGTGCTCGCCAACACGCTGCTGGCGGTCGCGATCTTCTCGCTCGGCATCATGGTGTCCTCGCTCCAGGCCGCAGCCTCCGCCGCGACCCCGCGCGCTCGCCCCCTGCTGATGCAGGACCGTACCGCGCAGAACGCCATTTCGGTGTTCATCGGCGGGTTCATCTATGCGATCGTCGGCACGGTCGGGCTGTCGACCAGCTATTTCGGCCAGCCCGCGCGCGTCATCCTGTTCCTCACCACCTGTCTCGTCATCGTCTCGGTCATCTATGCGCTGATCCGCTGGATCGCGCGGCTAAGCCGGCTGGGTGACGTGTCCGAAGTGATCGACCTGCTCGAGGATGCTGCCAACAAGGCCTTTGCCGATCTGGCCGAGCGTCCGCTGCTCGGCGGCGTGCAGAGCGATGCGCTGCCCGATAGCGGCGTGCCGCTCTTTGCCGAGCGCTTCGGCTTCGTCCAGGCGATCGACGACGAGCTGTTCGCGACGGTGAGCGAGCGCGAGGACGTGGATTTCCATCTGGGCGTGCGCCCCGGCACCTATGTCGATTCGAGCACGATCCTGCTCAAGACATCCAAGGCACTCGACGAGGCGACGGCGCGTTCGGTGCGGCGCGCGTTCGTCATCGCAGGCGAGCGCACCTTCGAGGCCGATCCGCGCTATGGCCTGATCGTGCTGTCCGAAACCGCGTCCAAGGCATTGTCGCCCGGGGTCAACGACCCCGGCACCGCGATCGACGTGCTGGGCACGTCGCTGCGCGTTCTGGCCGGATGGAGCACGGCGGCACGCGCCACACCGGCCCGGGTCACCTGCCCGCGACTGCATGTGCCCGCGATCCGGATCGAGGATCTGGTCTGCGATGCCTTTCGCTGGATCGCGCGCGACGGCGCGGGGCAGCTCGAGGTGCAGATCCGGCTGCAAAAGGCGCTGCGATCGCTTGCCGCGCACGATCCCGTTCGGTTCGGCGAGGCGGCGCGCGCTATGTCGCATGAGGCATTCGCGCGCGCGAAGATCGGCCTGGCGCTGCCGGGCGACGTCGAGATCCTTGAGCGGTTCGTGCTGCATTAATGGTTGCCGATGGTGGGGGCGGGCGTCCCTCTCTTGATGCCCCGCGAAGGCGGGGGCCATCTCCCGGCAGGTGCGACATCGGCTAGGGCAGGAGATGGGCCCCTGCCTGCGCAGGGGACCGCCTAATCGAATGCAGGCCAACGCAGCCCTTGCCCCCGGCTCCCACGTTCCCTAAACGTTCGACGGTGAACGATCTCGCCCCCGCCTCCGAATTCCCGCCGCCCTCGGCCAGCGACCCCGCCTATCTGCAGGGGCTGAACACACCGCAGCGCGAGGCGGTGCTGTCCTCGGACGGGCCGGTGCTGGTGCTGGCCGGCGCAGGCACGGGCAAGACCGCGGCGCTCACCGCGCGGCTGGCGCATCTGATCGCGACGCGGCGCGCCTGGCCGTCGGAGATTCTCGCGGTCACCTTCACCAACAAGGCTGCGCGCGAGATGCGCGAGCGCGTCGGCAAGATCATCGGCGAGGCGGTGGAGGGCATGCCCTGGCTCGGCACCTTCCACTCGATCGGCGCGAAGATGCTGCGCCGCCATGCCGAGCTGGTTGGGCTGCAATCGAACTTCACGATCATCGATACCGACGACCAGCTGCGCCTGCTCAAGCAGCTGATCCAGGCGGCGGATATCGACGACAAGCGTTGGCCCGCGCGCCAGCTCGCCGGGTGCATCGACCGCTGGAAGAACAAGGGGTTGAACCCGCACGAGCTCGATGCGGCAGAAAGCGAGCTCTACGCCAACGGGCGCGGGCAGGAGCTGTACACCGCCTATCAGGACCGGCTGAAGGCGCTCAACGCCTGCGATTTCGGCGACCTGCTGCTGCACATGCTGACATTACTGCGCACCGACCGCGCGGTGCTCGAGCAATATCAGCAGAAGTTCAAATATATCCTGGTCGACGAATATCAGGACACCAATTCCAGCCAGTATCTCTGGCTGCGGCTGCTCGCCCAGGCGCGCAAGAATATCTGCTGCGTCGGCGATGACGACCAGTCGATCTATTCGTGGCGCGGGGCGGAGGTCGCCAATATCCTGCGCTTCGAAAAGGATTTTCCCGGCGCGCGGATCATCCGGCTCGAGCAGAACTACCGCTCCACCCCGCACATCCTGGGCGCGGCCTCGGGGCTGATCGCGTCGAACAGCGACCGGCTCGGCAAGACGCTGTGGACCGAGGTCGATGCGGGCGAGAAGGTGCGCGTGCTCGGCGTGTGGGATGGGCCCGAAGAGGCGCGGCGGATCGGCGAAGAGCTCGAAAGCCTGTCGCGGCGCGGGATCAGCCTCGACCAGACCGCGATCCTGGTGCGCGCGCAGTTCCAGACGCGCGAGTTCGAGGACCGGTTCATCGCGATCGGCATGCCCTATCGCATCATCGGGGGCTTCCGCTTCTACGAGCGCGCCGAAATCCGCGATGCGCTCGCCTACCTGCGCGTGGTCAACCAGCCGGCGGACGACCTGGCGTTCGAGCGGATCTTCAACACCCCGAAAAGAGGGCTGGGCGACAAGGCGCTGGAAAAGGTGCACCGGCTGGCGCGCGCGACCGGGCTGCCGCTCAGCGCTGCCGCGTTCCAGATCCTGGACAGCGATGAATTGCCCGCCCGCGCGCGCACCGCGCTGACCGCGCTGATGCGCGGCATCGCGCGCTGGCGCGACCTGCTCGCAACGATGAACCCGGCGGACCTGGCGCGGCAAATACTCGACGAATCGGGCTATACCCAGGTGCTCCAGGCCGAGCGCTCGGTCGAGGCCTCGGGCCGGCTGGAGAACCTGTCCGAACTCGCGCGCGCGATGGAGGAATATGAGAGCCTCGGCGATTTCCTCGAGCATGTGAGCCTTGTCATGGACAACGAGGCGGCGGCGGACGAGGCCAAGGTCACGATGATGACCATCCACGGCGCCAAGGGGCTCGAGTTCGAGCATGTCTTCCTGGCGGGATGGGAGGAGGGCGTCTTCCCCTCGCAGCGTGCGCTCGACGAGGGTGGCATGGCGAGCCTGGAGGAGGAACGCCGCCTCGCTTATGTCGCGATCACGCGCGCACGGGCGAGCTGCACGATCGTGCACGCGGCGAACCGGCGCATCTATGGCCAGTGGACCAGCTCGATCCCCTCGCGCTTCATCGGCGAGCTGCCAGCCGAGCATGTCGAGGAGGAAAGCTCGCTCACCGGCGGCGCGTCGCTGTGGCGCGCAGGGCTGTCCGAACGCGACGATCCGTTCGCGCATCTGGCGCGCGATCCCGAGCGCGCGGCGCGGCGCGGCCCCGGCTGGCAGCGCGCGGCGCAGGTGCCCGGCGGCTTCAACGCGACGCCGCAGCGCGTCGCCGAAGCGCGGTCGAGCGCGATCAGCCTGGGCAATGCCGGGCGCAGCGATGTCGAGATCGGCACCCGCGTGTTCCACCAGAAATTCGGCTATGGGCTAGTCGCCGAGAAGGAAGGCAACAAGCTGGAGATCGACTTCGAGAATTCGGGGCGCAAGCGGGTGATCGACAGCTTCGTCAGCCTCGCCTGAGCCCGGTATCGCGGGTCAGATACGCTCTGCCCGCGCCACCGATTCCGACGCGCGCAACGCCATGATGATCTGCATCAGATGGCCGACATCGTGCACTTCCAGGTCCGATTCATAGGTATGGAACGGCTGGTCGCGATTGGTCAGCTTGAGGTTGACGATGTTCGCCTTGTGATGGCTGAAAATGCCCGCCATGTCGGCGAGCGTGCCCGGCCGGTTGTACAGGATCGCGCGGATGCGCGCGGTCGCGCCATCCGAATCGCCGCCCCATGACAGGTCGATCCAGTCGGCATCGACCCCGCTGACCAGATTGAGGCAATCGATGGTGTGCACCTCGATATGCTGGCCCTGGCGGCGCAGCCCGACGATGCGGTCGCCGGGCACTGGGTGGCAGCATTCGGCAAGCTGGAAGGCGACGCCCGGGGTCAGCCCCTGGATCGAGATCGCCCGGTCCTGGCGCGGGAATTCGCGCAGCGCGGCCTGTTCGCTGCTGCTGCCGGGGACCAGCGCATCCATCAGATCGACATCGCTGATCTGGTTCTTGCCTACCGCGAGCATCAGCTCGGACTCGTCGTCCATGCCGAGCCGTTCGAGCGCCTGTTTGAGCGCCTTCTTGCCGATCTTGACCGGCAGGCGCCCGGCGATCTCGTCGTAGATCACCCGGCCCATGGCGATGGTCTCGTCGCGCTCCTTGTCGCGGACATAGCGGCGGATCGCGGCGCGCGCCTTGCCGGTGGTGACGAAGCCGAGCCAGCTGGTCTGCGGCTCCTGGCCTTCGGATTTCAGGATCTCGACGATGTCGCCATTGGCGAGTGGGGTGCGCAGCGGCAGGTTGCGTCCGTTGATCAGCACGCCGACCGCCTTGTTGCCGAGGTTGGTGTGCACCGCATAGGCGAAGTCGATCGCGGTCGCGCCCTTGGGCATCTGGTGCAGCGCGCCCTTGGGCGTGAAGGCGAAGATGCGGTCCTGATACATCGCCATGCGGGTGTGCTCGAGCAGCTCGTCGGCATCCTGCGCGGTGTCGAGAATCTCGATCAGGTCGCGAATCCATCCGGCCTGGCCGTCGGGCCGCGTCCCGCCCTGCTTGTACGCCCAGTGCGCCGCGAGACCGAATTCGCTCTGCCGATGCATCTCGTGCGTGCGGATCTGGATCTCGACGCGCATCGACTGGCCGTGGATGATCGCGGTGTGCAGCGAGCGATAGCCGTTGCGCTTGGGGGTCGAGATATAGTCCTTGAACCGGCCGGGGATCATTTTCCACTTGCGGTGGATATGGCCCAATGCGGCATAGCAGTCGTCGATGCTGTCGACGATGACGCGGAAGGCGATGATGTCGGTCATCTGCTCGAACGACACGTGCCGCTCGGCCATCTTGCGCCAGATCGAATAGGGGTGCTTCTCGCGACCGCTGATCTCGGCGGTCAGGCCGTGCGCGGCGAGCTCTGTCTTGAGCGATTCGGCGATGGTTTCGACCTGGTTCTCGCCGCTCGCCTTGATCTGGTCGAGCCGACCGCAGATCGTTTCATAGGCTTCCGGTTCGAGCTCGCGGAACGCGAGCATCTGCATCTCGCGCATATATTCGTACATGCCGACGCGCTCGGCGAGCGGCGCGAAGATGTCCATCGTCTCGCGCGCGATGCGCTTGCGCTTGTCGGCGCTGGAAATGAACTTGAGCGTGCGCATGTTGTGCAGCCGGTCGGCCAGCTTGACCAGCAGCACGCGCAGGTCGTTCGACATGGCGAGCAGGAACTTGCGCAGGTTCTCGGCCGCGCGCTCATTCTCGGTCTGCGCCTCGATCTTGGAAAGCTTGGTCACGCCGTCGACCATCTCGGCCACCTTGGGGCCGAAGAGCCGTTCGACCTCCTCGATCGTGGTCAGCGTGTCCTCGACCGTATCGTGCAGCAATGCGGTGATGATGGTCTCGACGTCCATCTTCAGGTCGGTCATCAGACCTGCCACCTCGATCGGATGGCTGAAATACGGGTCGCCGCTGGCGCGCTTCTGGCTGCCATGCTTCTGCACGGAAAACACATAGGCGCGGTTGATCAGCGCCTCGTCCGCATCGGGGTCGTATTCCTTGACCCGTTCTACCAGTTCATATTGTCTAAGCACCTGGTGAATGTCGGTGCTTTGCAAGCAATTGCAACAGAAAAACGCGCCTGTGCGAGGGGCCATGGTCGGGGTCGCTTGGGGCAAGGGACCAGGGCATCAAGGGGGTTCTCGCACAGGCGCGGCAGGTTTGCCGGGCGGCAGGGTCATGCGATGTGGGAGTATCGCAGGTCCTGCCACCCGACCGGAAGCGGTTCGATCGATCAGCCCTTGGCGTTGCAGGTAGCGAGCTCTTCGCCGGCCATCGCTTCGCTGCGGGTTGTAAAGGCGGTCACATCCCCCATCTTGCGAGCAAGGCGCGTGCAGGCGTTGATCGGGCGCGAGGTCGCCTTCGATCCGGTGCAGACGGTGCCTTCGCACTGCCACACGACGCCCTGGATGATCTTGGTGGTCTTTTCGACGGGCGCGGCGAGTTCTGCAGTGAAATAGCTGCTGCCCGGAGCCTGGGCGCTGGCGGTGCTCGCCTGCATCATCACCATGCTCGAAAGCGAGGCGGCGGCGACAAAAGCGATCTGGGTCAGGGTCTTGGTGAAGCGGGGCATGGCGTGTCCTTTCTAACGGTTTTCCCGGGGAGGAAATCGGCGGGGTGCAATTTCAGTTGCGAATCACTACCTATACGAATAGGTTTCGAGTTGCAACTAGAAACTGAATTTTCATTGGCAAGGCCGCATTTTTCGATAAGATGTCGGTTTGAAACTGGATTTGATGATCATGACCCACGGCAACCCCAACAAACTGCGCGAACCGCTGGCCGAGATTGCAGCCTGTTGCAGCCTGCCTCAGGCGCTCGAGACGATGGGTGAGCGCTGGTCGTTCATGATCCTGCGCGCCTCGTTCAATGGGCTGCACCATTTCGAGGAATTTCTGGAAGAGCTGGGCATTGCCCGCAACATCCTGTCCAACCGGCTGACCCGCCTGGTCGAAAGCGGCATCCTCAAGCGAGCGCCCTGTGTCGATGATCGGCGCAAGATCGAATATCGTCTGACCGACAAGGGGCTGGACCTGCTGCCGACGATGATCGCGCTGCGCCAATGGGGCGAGAAATGGGAAAGCGGCGTGCCGTCCAACCCGGTGCTGGTCGACGAGCGCGATCGCCGTCCGATCCAGCCGATCTCGATCCGCGCGCATGATGGCCGCGTGCTGACGCACCACGACCTGTGCTGGATCGATCTGGCTGATCTGAACGCGGTTGATGGCGACGACAATGACCACGATGGCGTGGTCAAGCGCATCGCGAGCATCTGAGCGCGCGCCAGCGGACGCCGCTGGCGAGCGCTGTCGGGTTCATCAGCTCGTCGCGCGGACGATCAGTTCGGGCTCGAGCTGCACCGGTTCGCAGATTTCGCCATCGATCTGGCGGAACACCATGTCGACCAGCATCTTCGCGCCGGCCTGCAGGTCCTGGCGGATCGTGGTCAGCGGCGGATTGGTGTGCGCCGCCAGCATGATGTCGTCATAGCCGACGACAGCAACATCGCCCGGTACCGACAGGCCGTGTTCGGACAGCGCCCTTAGCGCGCTCATCGCCACCACATCCGAGGATGCGAAAATGCCGTCGATGCCGGGATTTTCGTCAAGAAACGCGCTCGCCGCGCTATAGGCAGCCTCGGACGTGAGATGGATCGGCAGCGTATGCACGCTGTGCGACAGCCCTGCCTCGGCACAGGCCTGGAGGAATCCCTGCTGGCGCTGGCCAAATTCGGGCGGACTCGGATTGCCCAGGAACAGCAGCTTGCGCTTGCCGCGTTCGATGAGGTGCCGTCCGGCGATCAGTCCGCCGCGGACATTGTCCGATCCCACGGTGACATGACGCTGGCCCTCGATCCGCGCGCCCCAGACCATCAGCGCGCGGTGCCGCTCGGCGGCCGCCTCGAGCACCTTCATCTGGTCCGACTGGCCGATGACGATCGCGCCATCCACCCTCCCGGAATCGAGCAGATCGTCCAGCCAGTGATCGCCTGACGGAATGACGCGCGAGAGCAGCAGGTCGAAATTGCGCTCGGTCAGCGCATCGGCGAGATAGCCGAGCATGGTCATGAAGAACGGATCGGACGGGTGCTGATCGACCTCATGGCCCATCGGCATGACCACGCCGATCGCCTGCGCACGACGCAGGCGGAGATTCTGGGCGACCTGATTCGGCTTGAAGCCGTGCAGGCGCGCCAGTTCGACCACGCGTTCGCGCGTCTTGGCGTTGATGATCGTCTTTCCTGCCAGCGCCCGCGACACCGTGGACACCGACACTCCAGCGAGCTCCGCGAGCTCCTGCATCCCGATCTTGCTGATGGTACGCGCCTTTCCCCAAAGATGCTGCGCCGCCCCCTGCCAATGGTTCTAGACACTTGGCGACGAACCGTCGAGCGTCTTGTCAGCTTCAGCTTGCGTTTTCGCTACTCCTTCTGTATTAATACAGCAACACACGCAAGGAGTATCGTCATGGCCGTCACTTGGAAACACGCTCTGCTCGCGGCTGCCGCCGCTGTCGCGGTCGCAGGCTGCAACTTGGTCGACGGTGCCGAGGTGCTGATCGAGGACGAATCGGGTGGTTCGGATGAGGGATGGTCGTCCAAATGGTCGGGCGAACCGTTCGACCGGATCACGCTGGCCGGGCCGGACAACATCAACTTCACCACCGAAGGCGAGCATGCCGTCAGCGCGTCGGGCGACGAAAAGGCTCTGGAAAGGCTGCAATTCCGCGTTCGCGATGGCGAGCTGCGCATCCGCCGCAAGAAATCGACCTTCAGCTTCGGCGATTCGGGCGAGGCCGATATCAAGATCAGCGCGCCCGCGCTGCGCGCGCTGGTGCTGGCAGGATCGGGCTCGGCAAAGGTCGACCGGATGGAAGGCGACGAGATCAAGCTGAGCGTCGCCGGATCGGGCACGGCCGATATCGCGCAGCTGACCGCCAAGAAGCTCGACGGCGCGATCGCGGGCAGCGGCTCGCTCAAGCTCGCGGGCAGTGCCGACAATGCCGATATCTCGATCGCGGGATCGGGAAGCGTGCTGGGCGAGCGCTTTTCCAGCCCCGCCGTCGATATTTCGATCGCCGGATCGGGCGATGTGACCATGGCGTCGGACGGTTCGGTCGATGCGGCGCTGATGGGCTCGGGCGATGTTACCATCAAGGGCAAGGCCAAGTGCAAGAGCAGCTCGATGGGTTCGGGCACGATCACCTGCGGCTGATCCGACGGCGCGCGCCAGGCGCAAAAGCGGTTGCATGGCCGCTTGCCATGCTAGACACTCGCCCCCGTTCCTGGCTTTGCCGGGACGGGGGAGAGCGCATTGACGAACAACGATATTCCGGTGGGCTCAGCCGACCAGCCCGGTTTCTGGGACCGGCACGTGATGCCGCGCCTCATCACCTTCTGCTGCGGCCAGCCCGCCATCGCCAAGGCGCGCAGCCGCATCGTGCCGCGCGCTGAAGGCCGGGTGCTCGAACTGGGCTGCGGCGGCGGCATCAACCTCGATCATTATGATCGCGCCCGCGTCACCGCGCTCGCCGGAGTCGATCCTTCGCCGCAGCTGCTCGACACCGCGCGCGGCAAGGCGAAGGCGCGCGGCTTCGACGCCGATTTCCGCGCAGGCTACGCCGAAAGCCTGCCCTTTGCAGACAGCAGCTTCGACACGGTACTCACCACCTTCACCCTGTGCTCGGTGCGCGATCCTGAGGCTGTGCTGCGCGAAATGCGCCGCGTGCTGGCGCCCGGTGGAACGATCCTGTTCCTCGAACATGGTGCTGCGCCCGATCCCGGCCCGGCACGCTGGCAGCAGCGGATCGAACCCGTGTGGAAGCGCATTGCTGGCGGATGCCATCTGACCCGCCCGGTCAGCAGCGCCCTTGCCGGTCAGGGCTTCCGGCTGAGCGGCTGCGACAGCCGCTACATGCCGAAGACCCCGCGCTTTCTCGGCTGGATCGAGATGGGCGAGGCGCGCGCATGAAGCGGCGGTTGTTTGCGCTGGTGCTGGTGCTGCTGCTGCCCGAAGCCGCGCAGGCGGCGGACAAGCGCTTCACCCTCTCGCCGTTCGACAAGGTCCGGATCGAGGGCGATGTCGCGGTGGAGATACGCTCCGGCGCGGCGCCTTTTGCGGTGGCCAGCGGCGATCCGCGCGCGCTCGAATCGCTGTCGATGCGGGTCCAGGGCGGCACGCTTTACATCCGCCGGGCGCGCACCAGCCAGCCTACCGAGCGCCGCTATCGCCCGAAGGCACCCGAGGCTCTGCCGCTGGTGCGGCTCGATGCGCGCAGCGTCCAGTCGCTCACCCTGCTGGGCCATGGCAGTGCGAAGATCGATGCGCTGAGCGGCGCTCGGCCCAGCGCGACCATGGACGGCAACGGCTCGGTCGAGATCGGCGCGGTCGCGGCCGAGGCGCTGTCGCTCAACGTCAACGGCAGCGGCAGCCTGAAGATCGGCGGCAAGGCGGCCAGCGCACGCGCGGTGATGCTCGGCGACGGATTGATCGAAGGGATGGGGCTTGCCCTGGGCGCGCTCGAACTGATCGGCGAGGGGCCGGTGCGCGCGAAGCTCAGCGTCGCTGGTCCGGCGCGGATCTCGGTCAAGGGCGGGGCGGACATCGCGATCGGCGGCACGCCGCAATGCACGGTGCGCCAGACCGGCGCCAATGCCATCCTGTGCGGCGCAGCCGAGATTGCCGCTGCTGCCCGCTGACCAGGCTGATCAGCCCTTGCGGCGGTCCATGTACCAGATCACGCCGTGCAGCGCTGCGCCGCCGCCCAGGCCCGCGAGAAAGCCGATCGAGGGCTGGCCCATGAACCCGCCGATGACGGTGCCTGCCAGCGTGCCCAAAGCCATGAAAACACCACCAGCGCGGGCCGGGGGCTGACGGTTGCCTGATGTCTGATTGACCATGACCGTGCCCTTGCCATGCGCGCGCGGCTTTTGCCACCGCCAATCGCTGATGACACCGGGCGCAAAGCCTAACGCCCAGTTTACCATGCCGGTTGAACCTTCCTGCACGGCCAGCCTGTATCCCCATCTGGACGCGGCGCCGGCAGCTTTGCCGGCACGAGGAAAGAGGACCCGAACGCGCCCATGAACCCGCCCTATATCGGAAGCCGCGAAGCCTATGAGGACGCCTGCAAGCTGCTCTCGCATTACGGCGAGACGGCGGGGATCGAGGCCTCCGACCGGGCCGAGGCAGCGCGGGCGCGCGGCAATCACATCCATTTCTGTCACTGGCGGCAGATCGAGCGGTTGCTGGTGATCCTCTCGCTCGATCAGTGCATCGGCACCATTCACTGAGGCGAAACCACCCCGCCGCTGACACACCAGTCGGCGCGGCCCGCCAGCGGGACGGCATCGAACAGCGACGCATCGGTGCCGGTCATCCACACCTGGCCTGCGCGGTCGGCGAGCTGTTCGTAGAGTGCTGCGCGCCGGGCCGGGTCGAGATGCGCGGCGACCTCGTCGAGCAGCAGGATAAGGCGGCTGCCGCGCCGCTCGGCGACCAGATCGGCATGCGCCAGTATGATCGCGATCAGCATCGCCTTCTGCTCGCCGGTCGAACACAAGGCCGCCGCCTGTCCCTTCTGCCGCATGGTGACGAGCAGGTCGTCGCGATGGGGACCTGCGAGCGCGCGGCCTGCTCCGGCATCGCGCGACCGCCCCGATCGCAATGCGGCGATCAGCGCCTCGACCTCGACCGGACCTTTTCGCTCCAGCGCGAGCGAAGGCTGGGCGAACGGTCCGGCTTCGAGCGCGTCGATCTGCGCATCGAGCGCTTCGAGCGTATCGGCCCGGGCCAGCGCGATCGCCGCGCCATGCTCCGCCATCCGCGCTTCCAGCGCATCGATCCAGCCGGGATCGGCGGGGCGGTCGGCAGCGAGCAGCCGGTTGCGCTCGCGCATCGCCGCCTCGTAGCGCGCGGCGTGCCGGGCATGCGCGGGGTGCAGCGCCAGCACCAGCCGGTCGAGAAACCGTCGTCTGCCGCCCGCGCTTTCCAGGAACAGCCGATCCATCGCCGGGGTCAGCCAGACGACGGCGAGCCAGTCGGCCAGGCTGTTCGCTGCCGCCGCCGCGCCATTGACGCGCACCTGCCGCCGCGATGGCGCATCCGCGCTGGTGCCTGTGCCGATGCGCACCTCGTCGTCCATGAGTGCAGCGGCGACCGTGAACCCGCCCGGTCCCTGCTGCCGGGCCATCTGCTGGATGTCGGCGCGGCGCATGCCCCGGCCCGGTGCGAGCAGCGAGATCGCCTCCAGGATGTTGGTCTTGCCCGCGCCATTGTCGCCCCAGATCACGTTGAACCGCGCGCCCGCCTGAAGCCGGGTCGCCTCATGGTTGCGGAACTGGGTCAGCGAGAGGGAAGAAAGCGCCATCTGCGGCCCGCTATAGCGCCATGAACCGAGCCATGCGCGCAAAATCGGCGAGGCGCGGCACGGCGGGAATGGTCTCACCCCAAAACATCGTGAATATTCCCAAAATTTCGCATTCAGCCTGCAGCAAGAATTGTTTCATCCTGTGCAAGCATCTGAAAAATATGCGTTTTCCAATCTGGCACGCCCTGTGCAACGTATCCGGCATCTCCCGACGGACGGACCGAAGGGACACACAGACACTCTGAAAGGACCCGCATCATGTTCTCGCTCTCGCAGTTCAACACCAATCTCGTCGCTGCCATCTGCGCTTTCGCCACCTCGGCACTTTTCATCGGACTGAGCGTAGGTCCGGCGGAAATCGGCACGATGTCGGCGATGATCGTCTGATCGCCGACACGCCGCCATCACAATCAAGGTTTAAAGGGAAACCATCATGAACAACCGCTCTTTCCATCTCGACAAGTCGAACGGCAAGCTGATGGGCGTGTGCTCCGGCATCGCCAACTATTTCGACTGGGATGTGAACCTGATCCGCATCGCCTTCGTGCTCGCCGCATTGTTCGGCATCGGCGCGCCGGTGCTGATCTATCTGGTGATCGGCCTGATCGCCTCGGACCGCTGAGCCGGGAGCGCCGGATGCCGGATCAGACCCCCGATCAGACCTTCGTGCTGAACGGCGTGAAATCGGTGGCGGTATCGAACACCTCTACCCCTTCGCGCCGCTTCAGCCAGCCGACCACGGCATAGGTCACCGGCGTCAGCACCACCTCCCAGCTCACCTTGAGCAGCCAGTTGGTGATCATGACCGTGACGACCTGGCTCGTCTCCCATTCGCCGTAAAAGGCAAGCGGATAGAAGATCAGGCTGTCGACACCCTGGCCGACCACCGTCGAGCCGATCGTGCGGGTCCAGAGCAGTTTGCCCGCCGTCCAGATCTTCATCCGCGCCATGACATAGCTGTTGACGAACTCGCCCGCCCAGAAGGCGACGATCGAGGCGAAGACGATCCTGGGAACCTGGCCGAAGACCGATTCATAAGCCGCCTGACCGTCCCAGCCTTCCGCCGGGGGCAGGCTCACCACCACCCAGCTCATGAACGCCATGAACAGCAGCGCGCCGAACCCTGCCCAGATCACGCGGCGCGCGCGGGCATAGCCATAGATTTCGGTGAGCACGTCGCCGATGACATAGCCCAGCGGAAAGAACAGGATGCCCGCGCCATAGACCCATTGCTGTCCGGCGATGGTGATGAAGGTCGGCTTGGCCGCGCCGATGACGTTCGACAGCAGCAGCACCGTGACGAAAGCCGCCATGACGAAATCGTAATAGCGGAAGCGGTGCGTGGCGGGATCGAAGCCGATGCCCGGTTGCAGGCTGTGGCTGACGGCGGCGGGTTCGGCAGATGGGCTTTGCATCGCCCAAGCCATATCGCGGTTTGCACCCACCTGCAAAGCCCGCTATTGCGCCCACACCAAGGCGCGCGCCCTTAGCTCAGCTGGATAGAGCACGAGACTTCTAATCTTGAGGCCGCAGGTTCGACTCCTGCAGGGCGCGCCAATCGTCTGGACGGTCGGTGGCGCCGATCGACCTGTCCCGGCTGCACCCTAGAATTCCGACCAGTCCTCTGCATCCGCCTTGAGCGCCAGATTGCCGGTTACCATCGGCACGCGGGCGGCAGGTGCCGGGCGCGGCATCGGCCTGGACATGGCGGGTGCACCGGATTTCTGGCCGGCATTGAACTGATCGACGACCTGCGACAGGTTGGTGGCCTCGCCTGCCAGGCTGCGTGCCGCTGCATTGGTTTCCTCGACCATCGCAGCATTCTGCTGTGTCATCTTGTCCATCTCGCCGACGGCGATATTGACCTGCTGCAAGCGCGCGGCCTGCGCCTGGGCCGAGCTGGAGATCTCCGAAATGCGGGTGTTGATCGCAGCAACGCGGTCGCTGATCTGCAGCAGGACCGAACCTGTCTGATCGACAAGGGCAACCCCATCCGACACCCCGGTGGTCGACGCGGTGATCAGTTCCTTGATGTCCTTGGCAGCATCGGCCGAACGCTGGGCCAGCGCGCGCACCTCGTTGGCGACCACGGCAAAGCCCTTGCCTGCATCCCCGGCGCGGGCCGCCTCGACCCCGGCGTTGAGGGCAAGCAGGTTGGTCTGGAACGCGATACCGTCGATGACATCGATGATGTTGGTGATCTGGCTCGACGATTTCTGGATCGCATCCATCGCCTGCACGGCCCTGCGGACAACCGCACCGCCATTGTCGGCTGCAGCATGAGCCTCTCCGACCTGCTTGCCGACCTCTGCCGCATTCTGTGCGGTCTGCTGCACCATGGTGGTCACCTCGCGCATCGCGGCGGCGCTTTCCTCCAGGCTGGCGGCCTGCTGCTCGGTGCGGCTGGCCAGATCGTCCGAGGCCGAGCGGATTTCGGTGGCGCCGGTCAGAACATGCGATGCTGCCGCCGCTGTCTGCGCCAGAAGCTCGCTGAGCCGGGACGTGGTGTCGTTGAAGCTGGTGCGCAGGCTGTCATGGTCGGCATCGAACGCGCGCTCGATCCGATAGGCCAGATTGCCGCTCTTCATCTGCTCGAGCCCGGTGGTGATCTCGGACACGACCGTGTTCAGGCTCCTTTCCGCGCGGTTGCGTTCTGCGGCATTGTCACGGAACACCAACATCGAGCGGTTCATCCGGCCGACACAGTCCTGGTGCTCGGTAAACGCGAGCGGACTTTCGATATCCCCGGCAGCAAGCGCCTCCATGCGGACAACGGTGCTGACATAGGGGTCACAGATCAGCTGCTTGGCCTTGAGCAGGAGCAGCGCGATACAAACCATCGCGGCAAGCGAAAGGCCCGTCTGGCCAGAACCCGGAGCCGCGCCAAGCCACCCCGTCAACCCGGCCGCGATCGGGATCGCCATCAATCCCAGCACCAGGGAAATGATCCAGTCGAATTTCTTGCGGATCGGCATGTGAGCGTAGAACTGGTGGATCATCATGAACCTGTGCTGCGAAACGTGGATGAGGTCGCATGCCGTTCATCGACTGCAATCGATAAGCACTGGTTAACGACGAGGCCGATGACATGAAACCCGGATGGCGATTGAACGCAGGAACTGGAAAGCGTTGTTGCGTATTACTTCACCATTACTTGATCATCGGCGCATGCGGTCATATTCCTAAACGGCAGGAATATCGGCAAATTCCGACCGGAATGCTGTGCTTGCCGCGAAGGCTCAGCTGATCTCCGTGTAGCGATTCAAATATATATACCTGCAGTGACTTGCAGCTTTAGATATGACCGATGTTAGGGTCCAAACCCAATCAGCCTCTTGAAATTTGATGCGCACATTGATTCAGGAGTCTCCGCTGAGATAGGAGGCTTTGGATATGTCGCGTTCGTTGTTCTGGCTGTCGGATGAGGCGTGGGCTGC
>Ga0233424_10000873_pt1 | contig 31820 bp, 32 predicted proteins | sample Watercolumn_Towu_FD_181011 | JGI IMG/M metagenome (GOLD analysis project Ga0233424, IMG submission 181011) | Freshwater microbial communities from Lake Towuti, South Sulawesi, Indonesia - Watercolumn_Towuti2014_125_MG | ecosystem: Environmental > Aquatic > Freshwater > Lake | place: Indonesia... | reverse complement strand
CCAGCGCGGCCAGCATCTGGCCGGTCTGGTTGCAGTCGTCGTCGATCGCCTGCTTGCCCAGGATCACCAGTTGCGGCTGTTCCTTGTCGACCAGCGCCTTCAGCAGCTTGGCCACGGCCAGCGGCTGCAGCTCCGCATCGGTCTCGACCAGGATCGCCCGGTCGGCGCCGATCGCCATCGCGGTGCGCAGCGTCTCCTGGCACTGCGTGACCCCGCACGACACGGCGATCACCTCGGTGACCACGCCCTTCTCCTTCAACCGCACCGCCTCTTCGATGGCGATCTCGTCGAACGGGTTCATGCTCATCTTGACGTTCGCGAGGTCGACTCCCGAACCGTCGCTCTTGACGCGCGCTTTGACGTTGTAATCAATGACGCGCTTGACCGCGACCAGTGCTTTCATGTGGGATCTCGATCAGACGCGTTCGAACACCGCGGCGATGCCCTGGCCGCCGCCGATGCACATCGTCACCAGGGCGTAGCGGCCCCCCGTGCGGTGCAGTTCGTAGACAGCCTTGGTGGTGATGATGGCGCCGGTGGCGCCGACGGGGTGGCCGAGCGAGATGCCCGAGCCGTTCGGGTTGACCTTCTGCGGGTCCAGCTCGAGCAGCCGGACCACCGCGCAGGCCTGCGCAGCGAACGCTTCGTTGGACTCGATGACGTCGAGGTCGCGCACCGACAGGCCGGCGCGCTCGAGCGCGATGCGGCTGGCCGGCACCGGTCCCAGCCCCATGACCTGTGGGTCCAGCCCGGCGTGACCATGGCTCACCAGGCGAGCCAGCGGCTTCAGGCCCTGCGCCTTGACGGCCGATTCGGTGGCCAGCACCACGGCGGCCGCTCCGTCGTTGATGCCGGAGGCGTTGCCGGCGGTGACCGTGCCGCCGTCGGGCCGGAAGGCCGGCTTCATCTTGGCCAACTGCGCCGCATCCACGTCGGCCCGCACGTGCTCGTCCTGCTCGAACAGCACCGTGCCGCGGCGGCTCTGCAGCTCGACCGGGACGATCTGCTCCTTGAAGCGCCCCTCGGCGATCGCGCGTGCCGCGCGGCGCTGGCTCTCCAGCGCGAGCGCGTCCTGCATCTCGCGCGTGATGTCGTGCTGTGCCGCCACGTTCTCCGCGGTGATGCCCATGTGGATGCCGTGGAACGGGTCGTGCAGGATGCCGAGCATGTAGTCGACCATCGCGGCATCGCCCATGCGCGCGCCCCAGCGGGCGCTTGGCAGCAGGTACGGGCCGCGGCTCATCGCCTCGGCCCCGCCGCCCACGGCGATGTCGGCGTCGCCGGCACGCAGGGCCTGCGCCGCGAGCAGGATGGCCTGCAGGCCCGAGCCGCACAGACGGTTGACGTTGAAGGCAGGGGCCTCGTACGGGATGCCGGCGTCGACCGCGGCGACACGCGAGAGGTAGGCGTCGCGCGGTTCGGTGGGGATGACGTTGCCCAGCACCAGGTGCCCCACGCGGGCCGGGTCGACCGCCGCGCGGGCCAACGCCTCGCGCACCACCAGCGCTGCGGTGCGGGTCGGCGCGATGTCCTTCAGGCTGCCGCCGAAGGTGCCGATGGCCGTGCGTGCGGCACCGACGAGGAAGATGTCGGGGGGGCTGCTCATGATTCGAAGACGTGGTGGATGGCCGGCGGCGTCTCGAGCTTGTTCACGGTGACGATCACCTTGCGCTCGGCGGTGCTGGCGGGCACCTTGTCGACGTCGGTGTAGAACTGCGAATACCACTCGCGCAGCTGGTAGACCGGACCGTCGTTCTCGCACAGCATCGGGTTGTCGATGCGAACCTTGTTGTCCCAGATCCTCTGGTCGCCGGCGAAGGCCTCGAACACGGCTTGCGAGTACGACTCGGCCAGTTGGGCGTTCTGCTCGTCGGTCCAGCCGGGCAGCTTCTTCACGATGACGCCGAAGCGCTGGTGGAAGCTGTGGAGGTCACGCGGCACGTGGATCAGCAGCAGGATGGACTCGAGCGGCTGGCCCTGGTGGTCGGCGATCATGTGCGTGAAGTGCACCGCCGGGCCGAAGTAGCTGTTGTAGGTGCGCAGCGCGTTTTCGGTCAGCGTCGCGCTGGTGCCCACCGTGATCTGCGTGGCCACGTGGCCCTCGAAGACGTTGGCGAAGTAGTCGTTGGGCGCATGGTGCACGGCGCCGAAGTGCGCTTCGTCGACCAGGTTGTCCACCAGCTCTCTGCAGTTGGTGTTGAACAGCCAGTACTTGATGTTCCAGTCGGTCCACTCCGGCGAATCGCACTGCTCGATGCGGGGAATGGCGACCTCCGGCGGCGGCGGGTTGCCCTCGGGGTCGTTGTAGACGAACAGCAGCTTGTTCACCTCGCAGGTGGGCCAGCTGCCCACCCGGGCCTTCGGCGGAATGCGCTTGCAGTACGGGATCTCCACGCACTTGCCGTCGGCGTTCCAGCGCCAGTGGTGGAAGGGGCACTGCACGGTGTTGCCGACGATCTCGCCGGTGCTCAGGTCGGCCCCCATGTGCGGGCAGTAGGCGTCCAGGATCGCGATGGCGCCGTCCTCGCCCTGGAACGCCACCAGCTTGGTGCCGAAGATGTCGAGCTTGTGGGGCTTGCCATCCTTGTAGTCCGCCGCCAGTCCCAGGCAGTGCCAGCCGCGCGCGTAGCGGTTCGGGATGGGTTGCGACTCGATGGTGTGCTTCAGCGCCATGGACTTGCCTCCAGTTTCAGTGCCCCCCGGAGCTTGCGCCCGCGCGGGGAGCGAGGCATCACCCGTTTGGACGATGTTGGGGTGGCCCCTGGAAACCACGACGGCGCCATGGTGGCTGCGCAGGCCTTCGCGATCTTCCCGCACGAGGCGATGCGCGGCTTCGCGGCGGCCCGCCCGGCCGCGCTGCTCGAGGGTGGGCCACCGGCCGCCTGAACCCGGCGAGGGCGGTACTCCAAACGGACGATGTTCCGGCATGACCCCCTCCACAGAATGAGTTCACGTCAAAGAAGGATGCAGGTTGGGCCCGGCATCGGAACGCTCCGCCCCGAGCCCACGAGTCACTCACCGGGGACAACACCCAGGCGTGCGAAGGCGCACCGCCCGTTGTCCGTCACACCAGGAGACAACATGTTTCATCTTCCCCGCAAAGGCCGCGCACTGGCGACCTCCTGCCTGATCGCCGGCGGGCTGCTCTTCGGTGGCGCCGCCACCGTGCTGGCGCAACCGTCGTCCGCCGCTTCCGAAGTCGTTCCGGTGGTGCCGGACGGCGTGCCGGCTTCCGCGCCGGTAGCGCCGATGGCTTCCGCGCCGCTGGGCAAGCCGGCCGTCGAGAAGGTCGAGAACCCGTATGGCCTCGAGGCGCTGTGGACGCAGAGCGACTTCGTCGCCAAGGCGGTGCTGGTCATCATGGCCATCATGTCGATGGGCTCGTGGTACATCATCATCACCAAGCTGATCGAGCAGGCCAAGATGGGCGCGCAAGCCAAGGAGGCCGACCAGAAGTTCTGGAACGCCGGCACCGTGGCGCAGGGCACCGAGGCCTTGAAGAAGGACAGCGCCTACCGCTTCCTCGCCAGCGCCGGCATCGACGCGACCGGCAAGCACTAGGGCCTGCTCGGCAACATCGCGCTGAACGACTGGGTCACGATGAGCATCCAGCGCGCCACCGAGCGTGTGCAGTCGCGCCTGCAGGAGGGCCTGGCGTTCCTGGCCACCGTCGGCTCGACCGCGCCGTTCGTCGGCCTGTTCGGCACCGTCTGGGGCATCTACCACGCGCTCACCGCGATCGGCATCGCCGGCCAGGCCTCGATCGACAAGGTCGCCGGCCCGGTGGGCGAGGCGCTGATCATGACCGCCATCGGCCTGGCCGTCGCGGTGCCCGCGGTGCTGGGCTACAACTGGCTGGTCCGCCGCAACAAGGCGGCGCTCGACCAGGTGCGCGCCTTCGGCTCCGACCTGCACGCCGTGCTGCTCGCGCAGGGCACCCGCCGCTGATCCCGGTCCCCCCGGTCCAACAGACAGGAGACCACCATGGCGATGAACGTCGGCGGTGGCGGGGACGAGGACGAAGTGGTCTCGACCATCAACACCACGCCCCTCGTGGACGTGATGCTGGTGCTGCTGATCATCTTCCTGATCACCATCCCTGCCGTGAACTACTCGGTGCAGATCAACCTGCCCAAGGAACGCAACGAGGTCCGCGAGAGCAAACCCGAGAACATCGTGATCAGCGTGGACACGCGCGGCCAGATGTACTGGTTCGATGCCCGCGTGCCGGGCACCGAGAACCTGATCGAGCGGCTGAAGAAGGTCTCGCGCATGGACCCGCAGCCGGAGGTGCACATCCGCGGCGACCTCTCGGCCCAGTACGACTCGGTGGGCAAGATCGTCTATGCCTGCCAGCGCGCCGGCATCGTGAAGGTCGGTTTCATCACCGAGCCCCCACCGAAAGGCTGATCGCCGCAGCGCGGCGTCACCATTGAACGAAGGAGCCCAGCCATGGGCATGAACGTCGGAACCACGCCGGCCGGGGCCGATCCCGAGCCGATCATGGACATCAACACCACGCCGCTGATCGACGTGATGCTGGTGCTCCTCGTGATGCTGATCATCACGATCCCGATCCAGCTCCACAGCGTGAACCTCAACATGCCGGTCGGCGTGCCGCCCAAGAGCGACGTGAAGCCGGAGGTGATCAAGATCGACATCGACGAGCGCAGCGCCGTCTACTGGAACGGCGAGCCGATCGCCAACCGCGCCTCGCTCGAAGCCCGCTTCGCCGAGATCGCCGCGCGGCCGGACCAGCCGGAGGTCCACATCCGCCCGGACAAGGGCGCCAGCTACAACACCTTCACCGAGGTGATGGTCAGCGCCAACCTGAAGGGCCTGAAGAAGCTGGGTGTCATCGGTTCCGAACAGTTCGTCGGGCCATGACCAGGAGGCCGCAATGCAGAGCATGAGTCACACCACCGGCTTCGAATACAAGCCGAAGGGCGGCGGTCGCAAGGGGGTCGGTTTTGTCGTCGTCGTCCTGCTGCACCTGTTGATCGGCTGGGCGCTGGTCTCCGGGCTGGCGCGCAAGGCGGTCGAGATCGTGAAGAAGCCGATCGAGATGACGCTGCTGGAGGAGGTCAAGCCGCCGCCCCCGCCGCCACCGCCGCCGCCGCCGAAGAAGATGGTCGAGCCGCCGCCGAAGCTGCCGCCGCCGCCGTTCGTGCCGCCGCCCGACATCACGCCGAACATCGCCGCCCCGGCGCCGGCCATCACGGTGGAGCGCACGCCGCCGCCGCCCGAGCCGGTGGTGGTGGCCCCGCCGCCGCCGCCCGCCCCCGCGCCGCCGCCGCCGCAGCCGGTGCGCGCCGAGGCCGGCGTGGTCTGCCCGGGCTACCAGAAGACGTTGCAGGCCGCGCTGCAGGGCGCGTTCGAGAAGGTCGGCATCGAGGGCACGGTGACGGTGCAGTTGCGCATCCGCGGCGGCGAGGTGCTCGACGCCACGCCCACCGCCGGACCGCGCGAGTACTACCGGGTCGTGCAGACCGCCGTGCGCCGGCTGCGCTGCCAGGCCGGCGGCGACGAGGTCACGGTGTCGCTGCCGGTGACCTTCCGCGAGGAGATGTGATGCGAAGCAGTCGAGAGGAGGCCGGCGCGGCGCGCTGGCGCCGGGCCGGTGCGGCGATCGCCGTGGGCGTGGCGCTGGCGCTGGCCGGGCCGGTGCATGCCGCCGAGGAAGAGGCGCCCACCGTGCGGGCCGAGGTCGGCAAGCCGGTCCAGGCGGCGCAGGGCCTGATGAAGGACAAGCGCTACGCCGAGGCGCTGGCCAAGCTCGCCGAGGCCGACGCGGTGGCGAACAAGACCCCGTTCGAGGCCTACACGATCGAGCGCACGCGCGGCGTGATCGCGTTGAACAGCGGCGACCTGGCCCAGGCCGAGAAGTCGTTCGACACCGTGCTCGCCAGCCCGCGTGCCACGCTGGCGGACAAGCAGCAGCTCAGCGGCGCGCTGGTCGCGCCGCTGTACAACGCCAAGGAGTTCGCCCGCGCGGCGCGCTGGATCCAGCGCTTCCAGGCCGAGGGCGGGCAGAACGCGCAGTTCACTGCCATCCTGGCCAACGCGCTGTACCTGGCCGGCGACAACGCCGCCGCGGCCAAGGCGCTGGAAGGCGAGCTGGCGGCCGACCAGGCGGCCGGGCGCAAGACCGACGAGGAGCGGCTCAAGCTGCTGGCCAGCGTGCGGCTGAAGCAGAAGGACGGCGACGGCTACCGCCAGGTGCTCGAGCGCCTCGTGGCCGATTACCCGAGCAAGGCCTACTGGGCCGACCTGGTCTACCGCACCGACAGCCGCGAAGGCTTCGCCGACCGGCTCAGCGTCGACGCCTACCGGCTGCGCCGCGCGGTCGGTGCGCTCACCGAGCCGGGCGACTACATGGAGCTCGCCCAACTGGCCGCCGAGCACGCGTCGTTCACCGAGGGTTCGCAAGTGATGGAGGCCTGCTATGCGGCCGGCGTGCTGGGCAGCGGGGCCGACGCACCGCGCCAGCAGCAGTTGCGCACCAAGCTCGCCCAGCAGGCGCGCGACGAGGCGGCCGAGGTGAAGCGCGGCGGCTTCAAGCCGGCCACCGGCCCGGCGATGCTGAACGTCGGCTTCGCGCAGGTCACCAACGGCGCGGTGGAGCCCGGGCTGGCGATGATCCGCCAGGGCATCGCCAAGGGCGGGTTGAAGTCGCCCGACGATGGGCCGCTGCGGCTGGGCGAGGCGCTCGTGCTGGCCGGCCGGCCCGACGAGGCGGCGCAGGCGTTTGCCCAGGTCAAGGGCAGCGACGGCGCGGCCGACCTGGCGCGGCTGTGGCAGCTGCACCTCCGGCAGCCGCCGGCCGCTGCGCCCAAGTGACCGTGGCAAGCCCGCCGCCGCGCCAGGTGCGCTGGGATTTCCGCGGCGCGCGGGTGCTGGTGACGGGCGGGACCTCGGGCATCGGTCTGGCGATCGCGCAGGCGTATGCACAAGCCGGTGCCGAGGTCGTCGTCACCGGCACGCGCGCGCAGGCGGCGGACTACGGCCTCGACCTGAGGGCCTTCCAGTACCAGCCGTGGCAGCTCGGCGATGCCGCCGGCACGGCACGGCTGGTCGCTTCGCTCGAGCGGCTGGACATCCTGGTCAACAACGCCGGGCTGGTGTGGCCGAACGGTGCCGGCGAGGACGACCCGGATGTCTTCGACGAGGCGCTGCGGCTCAACCTCGGCGCGGCCTTCCGCCTGGCCCAGGGCTGCCGGCCGCTGCTGGCGCGCAGCGCGCTGCCGGCCGGCGGCTGCGTGGTCGGGCTGGCTTCGATGACCTCCTACTTCGGTTCGCCGGTGGTCCCCGGCTACGGCGCCGCGAAGGCCGGGCTGGTGCAGGCGACCAAGACGCTGGCGGTGGCCTGGGCGGCCGAGCGCATCCGCGTCAACGCGGTGGCCGCCGGCCTCACCGCCACCCGCATGACCGCGGCCCACGTGGCCGACACGCAGGCGCTGGCCCCGGTGCTGGCGCGCACGCCGCTGGCGCGGGTCGGCGAGCCTGCCGAGATCGCCCAGGCGGTGCTGTTCCTCACCAGCGACGCCGCCGCCTGGATCACCGGCCAGACGCTGGCGGTGGACGGCGGCTACAGCGTCGCCTGACCCCCACCGGAGCCTTCACACGCATGGCCGATCCCCTCGACGAGCCCGCGCCGACCCCGGCGCACATCCGTGCCGTCTTCGCGCAGTACGCCGCCGCGCTGAGCGCGGGCGACACCGAGGCGCTGGTGGCGCTGTTCGCGCCCGACGGCACGCTGGAAGACCCCATCGGCACGCCGCCGCATGTCGGTCCCGCGGCGATCGGCCGGTTCTTCCAGCAGGGCTTCGACGCCACCGGCGGGCGCATCCTGTTCCGCCCGCAGGGCGACGTGCGCATCCGCGGCGTGCACGCGGCCTGCGCCTTCACGGCCACCTGCGACCGTGCCGACCCGCCGTTCGAGGTCGACACGCTCGACATCGCCCGCTTCGATCCGCAGGGGCGCATCGTGTCGATGCTGGCCATCCTCGGGCCGAGCAACTTCCGCCCGCTGCGCTGACGGCCGCGATGCACATCACCTTCGACGGCCTGCGCGTGCTGGTCACCGGCTCCACCCGCGGCATCGGCCGCGAGATCGCCAGCCAGTTCGCCGCCGCCGGCGCGGCGGTGACGGTGCACGGCCGCCGCGAGGACGAGGCCCGCGCGCGGGCCGAGCGGCTGCGGCAGGACGCGCCGCGCGGCCCGGTCGGCTGGGCCGCCGGCGACCTCGCCACCGCCGCCGGCTGCGATGCGGTGCTCGCCGCCTGTCCCGACGTGGACATCCTCGTGCACAACGCCGGCCGCTACGAATGGCGCGATTTCTTCGACTGCGACGACGCGGCCTGGCGCACGATGCTGGAGACCAACCTGCTGTCGGGCGCGCGCCTGGCGCGGCACCACCTGCGCCGCATGCTCGATCGCGGCTGGGGCCGCATCGTCTTCATCGCCTCCGACTCGGGCCTCAACATCCCGCCGGAGATGGTGCACTACGGCGTCAGCAAGGCCGCCGAGCTGGCGCTGATGCGCGGCCTGGCCGAGTGCACGGCCGGCACGGCGGTCACCGTCAACGCGGTGCTGCCCGGCCCCACGCGCACCGGCGCGGAGGAGGCGTTCTTCGACGCGCATGCGGTGCGGGCCGGCGTGCCGCGCGAGCAGGCCGAGGCGCACTTCATCGCCTCGGCGCGGCCGACCTCGCTGCTGCGCCGCATGGCGGGGGCCGAAGAGGTGGCCGCGATGGTCCTGTACGCCGCCTCGCGCCAGGCCTCGGCCACCAATGGCGCCGCGCTGCGCGCCGAGGGCGGCATCCTGCGCCACGTCGGATGACGCGGCGCTCGCTCGCCGGCCTGGTGCCGCTGCTCGGCAGCGGCTCCCTGATGGCGCTGATGTACACCGCGGTCTCGTCGGTGCTGGCGCAGATGGCGCAGGACCTGCGGCCCGACGGCGACGGCGCGCTGCTGGCGCAGGTCTTCATGGCCATGCCCAGCATCGGCATGATGGCCGGCGGCATCGCCAGCGCCGTGGTGGCGGCGCGGCTCGGCGCGCGCCGGTTGTTGCTGGGCGGGCTGCTGCTGTATGCCGTGGCGGGCGGGTCGGGCTGGTTCGCGCCACCGGTGGCGCTGCTGATGGCCGGCCGCTTCGTGCTCGGGCTGGCTGCTGCGGCAGTGGCGACCGCCTGCGTCACGCTGCTGGCCGCGCTGTACGAGCCGGCCCAGCGGCAGCGCTACGTGGGTTACCAGAGTTCCCTCGGCGCTGCGTTCGGGCTGGTGTCGACGCTGCTGGCCGGTGCCGCGGCGGCCCGCTGGGGCTGGCATGCGCCCTTCACGTTCTACGCGCTGGCGGTGCCGCTGGCCGTGCTGGCATGGGCGGGCCTGCCGGCATCGGCGGGGGCGCCGCTGGGCGCCGCGCCGGGCGGCACCTCGGCGGCTGCGCTGCCCTGGCGCCGCGTGGCGCCGCTGTACGCGCTGTGCCTGCCGCTGTATGCGGCCGTGTTCATGACGATGGCGCAGGTGCCCTTCCTGCTGCGCGAGGACGGCGTCGCCAACCCGGCCGACCAGGCCTGGGTGCTGTCGATGTCGTCGCTGTGGAACGCTGTCGGGGCTGCCGCCTACGGTGGCCTGCGGCAGCGCTGGGGCGGCCCGGTCACCTTCGCGGTGGCGCTGGCGCTGCTGGCCTGTGGGCACCTGACGCTCGGCCTGTCGCATGGGGCGCTGTTCACCGCGCTGGGCTGCTCGCTCAGCGGCGCCGGGGCCGGGCTGGTGGTGCCGCACGTGCCGAACCTGCTGATCGAGCGGGTCGACGGCGCTGCCAGGGGCCGCGCGCTGGGGCTGATGTACACCGCGCTGTACCTCGGCAGCTTCGCCAACCCGCTGCTGGTCGCGCCGCTGGCGGCGTGGCTGGGCCGGCACGGCGCGCTGCTGGTGTCGGCCGCGCTGCTGGCCGGTGGCGCGGCGCTGGTGCTGGCGCGCCGCGCTCAGGCACCCAGGCAGGCGCTGCGGTAGCGCGCGAAGCGTTCGTTCAGCGCGGCGCGCGACAGGCCGAAGTCGCCCTCGGGGTCGTAGGCGATGCTGCCGCTGGCGGCGTCCAGGCCGGCGTCGCGCCGCGCCGAGAAGCGCTCGCAGAGCGCCTCGTCGAGCGGTTCTCCGGCCAGCGCGTAGACCTGCCGCAGCGCGCCCACCTCGTCGGCGACGAAGCGCTCGAACGGCAGCGAGTGCCATTGGGCGGCCGGCAGGCGCGGCAGGTCGGCCAGGCAGGCGTCGAGCATGCGCTCGATGCGGTCGCACCAGTAGGCACCGGTCTCGTGCGGCTGCGGGCGGTGGCGGCGCAGCCGGTCGCCATAGGTCACCACGGTGGCCGCCGAGACGATCACGTCGGCCGGCTCGCGGTGCGTGAGCACGAGGGTGGCGTCGGGAAACGTCTCCAGCAGCGGCAGCAGGTTCTCCAGGTGCTGCGGGCACTTCAGCAGCCAGCGCCGCGCCGGCTGGCCGGCCTCGCGGTCCTGCCATTGCAAGGCCTGCAGCGCGCGCTTCAGGAAGCGGTAGTGCGGCCGGCGGTCGTGCGCGAGGTACCAGTCGCGCCAGGCCGGCACGTGGGCGGTCCACTCGATGTTGTAGGTGGTGAAGTCCAGTGCCATCAGCTCGAGGTCTTCGTGCACGTGGTCGGGCGACATCTCGTGCATCGCCTTGAGGTGCGGCAGCAGGGCGTCGAGATCGCGCCAGGCGGCGCTGCAGCGGGCCCGCCGCGTGTCCGGGGCGCCGCGCACGCCGAAGGGCTCGACCGCCTCCCAGTACGGCAGCGTGCGCCAGCGCCGGTCCAGCGACAGCAGGTTGACCAGCCGTGTCGTGCCCGAGCGCGGCAGGCCGGCGATGAACACCGGCCGCACGACGGCTTCGTCGCCCAGCGCCGGCGCGCGCCGCAGCAGCGCCTGCAGGTGCGCGCGCTGTGCCGCGTAGCGGCGCGCGTAGCCGAACAGCACCGCACGGCCGAAGTCGTTCAGCCCCTCGTCGGCGCGGCCGGCCGCCATCCAGACCGCGAGCCGCTCCTGGAAGTCGGCCGGGCCGAAGTCGTCCAGCCCGCTGTCGCGGCGCGCGGCGTCCAGCACCGCCGGCACCGACAGCGTCGGCGGCGCCGCCGCGGCGGCGGCGATGGCCGCGCGCTGGCGGTCGGTCAGCCGCGGGGCCGCCAGGTCGTCCAGCCGCGAGCGCTGGCGGGCGGTCACGCCGAGGGCTCGAGGCGGGCCCGCAGCGCGTCGATCTCGCCGCGCAGCCAGCAGTGCCACCAGCGGTTGCGCGGCGGGGCCTGGTCGAGCAGGCAGAGGTGGGCCTCCAGGCTCACCTGCAGCGCGGCGCGGTGCGCGGGGTCGCCGGCCAGGGCCACCTCGGCCAGGTGCAGCGCCTTCAGCGGCGTGCCGGCTTGCAGCAGCGCGGCCGCGCGCGCGGCGAGGGCGTCCGGTCCGGCCAGCGCGGCCAGCTCGCCGTAGACCTCGCGTACCGGCGTGTCGCCGATCTCGGTGGTGGACTGGAAGTAGAACCAGCCGCCGTAGCCATGCCAGATCGCCCGCACCGCCCAGGCGACGGTGCCGTAGTCCTCGCCCACCTGCAGGTGCTCGGGCAGGCGGATGCGCTTCATCAGCGTGAAGGGGTCGAGGCCCTCGTTCATGCCGCGCACCGTCTCGTCGTGGACATGGCGCACCGCCTCGCGCAGCCGGGTCAGCTCGTCGCGGATCAGCGCCTCGCCCTCGACCGGCCCGAAGTGCCCGGTCAACAGCACCGCGGGCCGCAACGCCAGCACCGTGTCGCAGGCCTCCAGGTAGGGCAGCGCGAAGCGCAGCCGGTCGCCGCGGATGGTGTGGAAGTTCGGCATGTGCGGGAACAGCGGCCCGAACGTGTTGCCGCTGAACAGGATGCGCTCGTGGGGCAGCCACACCAGCAGCGAGTCGACGGTCTCGCCGCCGGGCACCCAGATCAGCTCGAAGCGCACGCCGCCGAGTTCGAAGGCGAGCCGCCGGTCGACCAGCACGTCGGGTTCGGCGCGGGCCTGCGGCGGCCGCCAGCCGGCCGCGGCGGCGCGTCGTTGCGCCGCCAGCATCGGCCCCACCATGTCGCCGAAGAAGCGGGCGTTGCGGCGGTTGCGGAAGCCTTCGATGCGCTGGTCGTCGTCCTGGCAGGCGGCCATGTTGCGGTGTGCGTACACCACGGTGCCGGGCTGCTTCAACTGCTCGACCCCGCCGACCAGGTCGAGGTGGCCCTGCGTCAGCACGATGGCGCGCAGCGGTGCGTCGCTGATCGCCGCGTAGCAGCGCTGGTGCACCGGCGCCTCGATGCCCAGGCCGGTGTTGATCAGCACGTTGCCGTCGTCGGTGGTGACCAGGTAGGTGTTGGTGCTGCCGGGCGACAGCCAGACGCGCGGGTGCACGCGCAACGCGCTGTCGTGGTCGGCCAGCCGCAGGTCCATCGAGCCGGGGCGTTCGCGGGTGAGGGGGGTCAGCATGGGAAGGGGCCTCGTGGGGTCGACAGTGCCGGGCCGCCGTGACAGCCGTCGCGCCGCATCATCGAGCGAGACCCGCCCGGTCGGCGTCAGGAATGCTCCGTAGTCCAACCGGACGAGGGTCCCGCCGGGCGCGCCGACGGCGCCGGCCCCTGCTGCATCGGCAGCAGCGCTGGTAGTCCGGACGGACGATGAATGCCATCAGGCCATCCCCTACCGTTCGTTCCCATGCTGGCACGGTCTTCTGCGTGCCCATCTGCAGCCGGCTGCGGCCGTCTCCCTTGAACGAACCGTTGAGAAAGCAAGCGATGAGCACGCTGACCCACCTCCAGCGACTGGAGGCCGAGAGCATCCACATCATGCGCGAAGTCGTCGCGGAAGCCGACAAGCCGGTGATGCTCTATTCGATCGGCAAGGACAGCGCCGTGATGCTGCACCTGGCCAAGAAGGCGTTCTACCCGGCGCCGCCACCGTTCCCGCTGCTGCACGTGGACACCACGTGGAAGTTCCGCGACATGTACGCGATGCGCAACCGCATGGCCCAGGAACTCGGCATGGAGCTGCTGGTGCACCAGAACCCGGAGGCCAAGGCGATGGGCATCAACCCGTTCGACCACGGCTCGCAGGTGCACACCGACATGTGGAAGACCCAGGGCCTGAAGCAGGCGCTGGACAAGTACGGCTTCGACGCGGCCTTCGGCGGCGCACGCCGCGACGAGGAGAAGAGCCGCGCCAAGGAGCGCATCTTCTCGTTCCGCAGCGCCTCGCACCACTGGGACCCGAAGAACCAGCGGCCCGAACTCTGGCGCCTGTACAACGCGCGCAAGAACAAGGGCGAGTCGATCCGCGTGTTCCCGATCTCGAACTGGACCGAGCTGGACATCTGGCAGTACATCCACCTGGAGAACGTGCCGATCGTGCCGCTGTACTTCTCGGCCGAGCGGCCGGTGGTGGAGCGCGACGGCACGCTCATCATGGTGGACGATGAGCGCTTCCCCCTGCGCCCGGGCGAGCAGCCACAGATGAAGAAGGTGCGCTTCCGCACGCTGGGCTGCTACCCGCTGACCGGCGCGGTGGAGTCCGAGGCCACGACGTTGCCGCAGATCATCCAGGAGATGCTGCTGACCACGACCTCCGAGCGGCAGGGCCGCATGATCGACCACGACAGCGCTGCTTCGATGGAAAAGAAGAAGCAAGAGGGGTACTTCTAAATGGCACACGTTTCCGACCTGATCTCCACCGACATCGAGAAGTACCTGGAGCAGCACCAGCACAAGAGCCTGCTGCGCTTCATCACCTGCGGCTCGGTCGACGACGGCAAGAGCACGCTGATCGGGCGCCTGCTGTACGAATCGAAGATGCTCTTCGAGGACCAGTTGGCCGCGCTCGAGGCCGACTCGAAGAAGGTGGGCACGCGCGGCGGCGAGATCGACTATGCGCTGCTGCTCGACGGCCTGGCCGCCGAGCGCGAGCAGGGCATCACGATCGACGTGGCGTACCGCTTCTTCTCCACCGACCGGCGCAAGTTCATCGTCGCCGACACCCCGGGGCACGAGCAGTACACGCGCAACATGGTCACCGGGGCCTCCACCGCCGACCTGGCCATCATCCTGATCGACGCGCGCAAGGGCGTGCTGGTGCAGACCCGCCGCCACAGCTACCTGGTCAACCTGATCGGCATCCGCCACGTGGTGGTGGCGATCAACAAGATGGACCTGGTCGACTACTCGGAGGAGGCCTTCCGCAGGATCGAGGCCGAGTACCGCACGTTCGCCGACCAGATCGGGCTGGAGAACATCACCGTGATGCCGATCTCCGGCGTCAAGGGCGACAACATCGTCGAGAAGAGCGGCAACACGCCGTGGTACCAGGGCCCGACGCTGATGCACCACCTCGAGACGGTGGAGATCGACGAGCAGCGCCTGCAGAAGACGCCCTTCCGCCTGCCGGTGCAGTGGGTCAACCGGCCCAACCTGGACTTCCGCGGCTTTGCCGGCACCATCGCCGGCGGTGTCATCCAGCCGGGCCAGCGCGTGCGTGTGCAGCCCTCGGGCCGCGAGAGCGTGGTCACCCGCATCGTCACCGCCGACGGCGACCTGCCGCAGGCGGTGGCCAACCAGAGCGTGACGCTGACGCTGGCCGACGAGGTGGACATCTCGCGCGGCGACGTCATCTCGACCTGCGAGGAGCCGGCCGAGGTGGCCGACCAGTTCGAGGCGACCATCGTCTGGATGCACGACCAGCCGATGCTGCGCGGGCGCAACTACCTGATGAAGATCGGCACCAAGACCGTCACCGCGACGATCCTGCCGCTCAAGCACAAGGTCAACGTCAACACGCTGGAACAGGTCGCGGCGGAGAAGCTCGAACTCAACGAGATCGGCGTCGTCGAGCTGGAGCTCGACCGCACCGTCGCGTTCGATCCGTACACCGCCAACCGCGACACCGGCGGCTTCATCCTGGTCGACCGGCTCACCAACAACACGGTGGGGGCGGGCATGCTGCGCTTCGCGCTGCGGCGCTCGCAGAACGTGCACTGGCAGGCGCTCGACGTCGACAAGGAGGCACGCGCGCGCGCCAAGGGCCAGAAGCCCGCGGTGCTGTGGTTCACCGGTCTGTCCGGGGCCGGCAAGTCGACCATCGCGAACCTGGTGGAGAAGCGCCTGTTCGCCGAGGGCCATCACACCTACCTGCTCGACGGCGACAACGTGCGCCACGGGCTCAACAAGGACCTCGGCTTCACCGAGGCCGACCGCGTCGAGAACATCCGCCGCGTCGCGGAGGTGGCCAAGCTGATGGGCGATGCCGGCCTGATCGTCGTCACCGCGTTCATCTCGCCGTTCCGCAGCGAGCGGCAGTCGGCCCGCGCGCTGATGGCCGAGGGCGAGTTCATCGAGGTGTTCATCGACACGCCGATCGGCGTGGCCGAAGAGCGCGACCCGAAGGGCCTCTACAAGAAGGCGCGGCGCGGCGAGCTGAAGAACTTCACCGGCATCGACTCGCCGTACGAGGCGCCCGAAGCGCCGGAAATCCGCATCGACACCACCCGCATGACGGCCGAGGACGCCGCCGGCGCGATCGTCGCGGCGCTGCGTGAGCGCGGCCTGATCGGTTGAGTCCCGGACTGACGGGGCAGGGTGTCCGCCGCAGAATGCGGGCACCCCAGCAGGAGACAACGTGAGCGAAGTGATCCAGTTCGACTTTTCGGGCCGCCGGGTGCTGGTCACCGGCGGCACCAGCGGCATCGGCGCGGCCACCGCGGCCGCCTTCGCGCGCGCCGGCGCCGAGGTGTGGGTGACCGGCACACGCACCTCGGCCGACGGCTACGCGGGCGCCGAGTTCCCGGCCGGGGCGGTCTACCGCAGCCTGCGGCTGGACGACGATGCGTCGATCGCCGCGCTGGCCGCGCAGGTCGACCGGCTCGACGTGCTGGTGAACAACGCCGGCCACATCATGGCCGAGGCCGACTTCGCGCAGGCCGTGCAGGTCAACCTGGTCGCGGTGTACCGGCTCACGCAGGCGCTGCACCCGGTGCTGAAGGCGAGCGCGCTGCCGGGCGGTGCCTCGGTGGTCAACATTGCCTCGATGATGTCCTTCTTCGGCAGCCCGCACCTGCCCGGCTACGGCGCGGCCAAGGCCGGCGTGGTGCAGCTGACCAAGTCCTTCGCCGCCGGTTGGGCGGCCGACGGCATCCGCGTCAACGCGGTGGCGGCCGGCGCGGTGCGCACCGGGATGACCGCCGCCTATGCCGACGACCCGCAATGGGCCAAGGTGGTGAACGACAAGACGCCGATGGGGCGCTGGGGCCGCGCCGACGAGATCGCCGGCGCCATCCAGTTCCTCAGTTCGCCGGCGGCCAGCTTCGTCACCGGCCACACGCTGGTGGCCGACGGCGGCTATTCGATCATCGACTGACGCGGGCAGCCCGCCCGCTGTCCACGACCACGACGAGACAACCGATTCCATGACCGCTTCCTTCCCGCACCTGCTCGCCGAAGGCCGCATCGGGTCGATGACGCTGCGCAACCGCATCATCATGTCGCCGATGGGCAGCAACCTGGCCGAGGACGACGGCTTCTGCGGGGAGCGCATCGCGGCCTACTACGGTGCGCGCGCCGCCGGCGGCGCCGCGATGGTGATCATGGGGTCGGTGGGCATCGCCTACCCGCGCGGCTCGGGCAATGCCCGCCAGGTGGCGATCTCGGACGACCGCTACCTGCCCGGCCTGCGCCAGGTGGCCGACGCGGTGCATGCGCACGGCGGCAAGATCGCGGTGCAGCTGCAGCATGCCGGCGCCATCGCGGTGAACGAGCCGCTCAAGGGCGTGCCGATGCTGGTGCCCTCGACCCCGGAGGACAAGCCCTACGACTGGCCGGCCGATCTCACGCCCGACGAGATGCAGGAGATGTTCGAGCCGATGTACTCGCCCGAGGCCAAGACGGTGTACCACGAGGCCACCGAGGAGGACATCGAGTGGCTCATCGACGCCTTCGCGCAGGCGGCGCTGCGGGCCCGCGCGGCCGGCATGGACGGCGTCGAGGTGCACGCCGGCCACGGCTACATCATCTCCTCGTTCCTGTCGCCGTCTTCGAACCGGCGCACCGATCGCTGGGGCGGCACGCTGGAGAACCGGGCGCGGCTGCTGGTCGAGGTGATCCGGCGCATCCGGCAGCATGTCGGGCCCGACTACCCGGTGTGGTTCCGCCTCGACTCCGAGGAGTACCTGAAGCACGACGGCATCACGCTGGAAGACGCCATCGTGGTGGCGCAGTGGGGCGAGGCCGCCGGCGCCGACGCGATCCACGTGACCACCTATGCCGACGCGACCAAGGGCATCAGCTTCACCGAGTCGCACACCACCTACATCCCGTGCCGCTACGTGCCCAACGCCGCGGCGATCAAGGCGGCGGTCAAGGTGCCGGTGATCTGCCCGGGCCGCATCGAGCCGGAACAGGGCGACCGCCTGATCGGCGAGGGCAAGATCGACTTCGTCACGATGGCGCGCAAGCTGCTCGCCGACCACGAGCTGCCCAACAAGCTGAAGGCCGGCCGGCCCGACCTGGTGCGGCCCTGCATCTACTGCTACACCTGCATCAGCCAGATCTTCGTGCGCCGCGGCGTGCGCTGCGCGGTGAACGTGCAGACCGGCTTCGAGCTGGAGCGGTCCATCGTCGTGACGCGGCGCAAGAAGAAGGTGCTGGTGGTGGGCGGCGGCCCGAGCGGCATGGAGGCGGCGCGCGTCGCCACGCTGCGCGGCCACGACGTCGAGCTGTACGACGCCAACCCGCGGCTGGGCGGCACCGTGTTCTTCTCGTCGATCGTCTACCCCGAGAACGGCCGGCTGATCGAGTACCTCGCGGCCGAACTGGCCGAACTGAAGGTGCCGGTGCACCTCGAGACGCGCGTGACGCCCGAGCTGGTGGCCAAGGTCAAGCCGGACACGGTGATCGTCGCCACCGGCGCCAAGCGCAGCCTGATCGACCTGCCCGGCGCGACGCTGCCGCATGTCTTCAGCGGCGACGAGATGCGCGAGATGGTGACCGGCGAGATGAGCCCCACCCTGCGCCGCAAGCTGCCCGCGGCGACACGTTTCATGATCGGCGCCGGCCGCGGCCTCGGCCTGCTCAACAAGGCGTCGGTGATCCGCCGCATGAGCGAGGTCTACCTGCCGCTGGGTCGCCACGTGCTGATCTACGGTGGCGGGCTGGTGGGCGTCGAGCTGGCCGAGTTCCTCGCCGAACGGCACCGCCAGGTCACGCTGATCGAGCCGGGCGTGAGCTTCGGCAAGGAGCTGATGATGGTGCGCCGCTGGCGCATCATGGACACGCTGCGCAAGGAAGGCGTGCGGCTGCTGAAGAACACCGAGCTGCTCGAGATCGAGCCGGGCCGCGCGCGCTACCGCACCGGCAGCGGCCAGGTGCAGACGCTCAAGGCCGACACCGTGATCATGGCGCTGGGCGCGGCCCCGAGCGGCGCCGACCTGGCCCGGCAGCTGAAGTCCGTGTGCGCCGACGTGCGCTGCATCGGCGATGCCCAGGAGCTGGGGTACATCGACGGTGCGATGACCACCGGCCATCGTGCCGGCCGCGAGTTGTGATGACGCAGGACCTGCTCTTCAAGCTCGAGGCCATCGAGGAGATCCGCGCTCTGAAGGCCCGCTATTGCCGCGCGATGGACACCAAGGACTGGGCGGCGCTGCAGGCGGTGTTCGCGCCGGACGCGCTCTTCGACATGCGCTCCGGTGCCGGCGAGGCGGCGTCGGCCCGCGACGTCTACCGCGGGGCGGAGACGATCGTGGCCTTCATGCGCGCCTCGGTCGAGCCGCTGGTCACCGCGCACCATGTCTTCGCGCCCGAGATCGACATCCTGTCCGAGGGCCGCGCCAGCGCCGTCTGGGCGATGCAGGACCTGCTGATCGCGCCCGCCGACACCCCCTTGCCGTTCCGCCGCCTCTATGGCGCCGGGCACTATCACGAGACCTATGTGCGCCTGCAGGGCCGCTGGGTCATCCAATCGCTGCGGCTGAGCCGACTTCACGTGGAGACGCACTCGCCATGACCCAAGATGTCGCGACCCGGCGCGAAGCCACCAAGGCCGCGTTCCTGAAGCTCCTCGGGCACCTCGGCCGCAAGGAATTCGATGCCTTCGAGGCCTGCCTGGCGCCCGACTTCGTGCAGGAGTGGCCGTACCTGCCGCTGCCGACGCTGCCGCATCGCATGGAAGGCGCCGCCACCGCACGCCGCGCGATGGAGACCGGCATGTCCGACTTCGACGGCTACAACTACCGGGTGATCGCGCTGCACGACCAGCTCGATCCGGAGTTCCTGATCGCGGAGTACAGCTCGCACAGCCACTACCGGCGCCGCAACGTGCCGTACAGCAACCGCTACATCAGCCTGCTGCGCTTTCGCGACGGCAAGCTGGTGCACTGGGTCGAGTACGTCAATCCGCTGATCATCAAGGAAGCGCTGCTCGACGACTTCGACATCTCGCTGGAGCAGCGCGCGTCACGCCCGGAGGACCGCGCGTGACGCTGGCCCTGGAAGCCGTGCTGCCGGCGCAGGAGGAGATCCGCGAGCTGCAGGCGGACTACTTCCGGTGTCTCCAGTCGCAGGACTGGCCGGCGCTGGCGCGGCTGTTCACCGACGATGCCGACTGCGACATGCGCGACGGCCCCGGACCGGCGGGCGCGCCCGAGGCGCTGCTGCAGGGGCGCGACGCCATCGTCGACTACATCGCCCGCGAGCTGGCGCCGCTGGAGGCGCGGCTGGAAGGGCTCAGCCGCGGCATTGAGGTGCTGTCGCCGGTCAGCGCACGCGCCTGCTGGATGCTCGAGGACCGGGTGACCGCACGCGGTGGCCGGCCGGTGCCGTTCCGCCAGCTGTCCGGCTGGGGGCGGCTGCACCTGACGTACGCGCGGGTGGAAGGCTGCTGGCGCATCCGCTCGCTGCGGCTCGAACGGCTCTGGCTGCGGGTGGAACCCTGAGAGCCTGTGAACGGGGCGATGCACACCGTCGCGGTCATCGGCGCCGGCTTCAGCGGCACGCTGACCGCGGTGCACCTGCTGCGCGAGGCGCGCGGCGCGCTGCAGGTGGTGCTGGTCAACCCCTCCGGCCGGCGTGCCCGCGGGCTGGCCTACGGCACCCGCAGCGACTGGCATGTGCTCAACGTGCCGGCGGGCAACATGAGCGCGCTGCCCGACGATCGCGACCACTTCCTGCGCTACTGCCGCTGGCGCGATCCGTCGGTGCAGCCGGGCGACTTCGTGGCACGCGCCACGTACGGCAGCTACCTCGATGCGCTGCTGACGGCGGCCGAGCAGGCCGCGCCCCCGGACGTGCGGCTGGTCTGTCTGGCCGACCAGGTGCTGGCCGTGCGACCTGGCGCGCCGGGGGCGCCGGTGCGGCTGCTGCTGGCCGACGCGGCCCCGCTGGCGGTCGACCAGGTGGTGCTGGCCTTCGGCCACTTCGCGCCGGCCGATCCGCCGCTGCTCACCGAGGCGGTGCGCGCCAGCGGACGGTACCTGCGCGATCCGTGGGCGCCTGGCGCGCTCGACCGCATCGCGCCCGACGATCCGGTGGTGGTGCTGGGCAGCGGGCTCACCGCGATGGACATCGTGCTGGCGCTCTACCACGGCGAGCGGCGCGCGGCCACGCTGTGCCTGTCGCGCCGCGGCCTGCAGCCGCTGCCGCACCGCGCCGGCCTGGCGGCACGGCCGGCCAGCGATGCCGGTGTGTGGCTGCCGCGGCTGCGCGCCGGCCCTCGCGCGGCCCTGCGCACGTTGCGCGAAGCCGCGGCCGCGGCGGCCCGCCGCGGCGAAGACTGGCGCGACCTGCTGGCCGCGCTGCGGGCTGCCACGCCGTCGGTCTGGCAGGCCTGGTCCGACCGGTCACGGGCTCAGTTCCTGCGCCACCTGCAGGCCTACTGGGACGTGCACCGCCACCGCTGCGCGCCGCCTCTGCATGAGCGCTGGCAAGCGCTGCAGCGCGAGGGCCGGGTCCGGGTTCAGGCGGGCCGGCTGGCCGACCTGGGGGTCGAGGACCACGCACTGCTGCTGGGCTGGTGCCCGCGCGGCGGCGGTGCGCGGCAGGCGCTGCACGCGGCCTGGCTCATCAACTGCACCGGACCGGACAGCCGGCTGCAGCGGGCCGGTTCCGCCCTGATCGACGACCTCGTCGCGCAGGGCCTGGTGACCCCCGATCCGCTCGGTCTGGGCCTGCTCACCGGCGACGACCACACGGTGGTCCGGCGCGACGGTGCCTGCAGTGCCTGGCTGCATTACGTCGGACCGTTGCGCAAGGCCCGCGACTGGGAAGCGACGGCGGTGCCCGAGTTGCGCGAGCAGGCGCGGGCGGTGGCCGCGAACGTGCTCGCGCGGCGGGCCGTCCCACCGAGGGTCTCGTCCTAGTCCGCTTGCACGATGTGACGCGCCGGGGCGTGGCCGACGATGCTGCCAGCAAGGGGCGAAGGGCCCGTTGCGATGGTGATGCAAAGACAGTCGGCCTGCCGACCAGCAGTACCGGGCGGGCCTTCCCCAGCAAGAGGAAAGAGGAAGAGACATGAAGAACCCGCAAATGAAGCTGCTCGCGCGGCTGGTCCTGCTGGCCTGCGCCTCGCCGCTGGCCGCGATCGGTCCGGCCGCGGCGCAGGAAGCCGCCCCGGCGCCTGCCGGCGCAGCCTCCGCGGCCCCGGCCGGTGCCGGCCTCGAAGAGGTGGTGGTGACGGCCCGCCGCACCCGCGAACGCCTGCAGGACGTGCCGACCGCGGTCACCGCGATCACGGCGAAGAACATCGAGGAACAGCGCATCACGGGCTTCGAGTCCGTCGCGCAGTCGGTGCCCAACGTCTACATCCAGCCGCAGGGCGGCTCGCCGACCTCCGCGCAGATGCAGATCCGCGGCATCTCGAACGGCTCGCTCAACAAGCAGGTCGACTCGGGCATCGGCCTGTATGTCGACGGCGTCTACTTCGGCCGCGCCGGCGCGTCGGCCTTCGAGATCGCCGATCTGGAGCGGGTCGAGGTGCTGCGTGGCCCGCAGGGCACGCTGTTCGGCCGCAACGCCACCGCCGGTGCGATCAACCTGATCACCGCCGGGCCCACCGGCGTCTTCGGTGGCAAGGCCATGGTCGGCTTCGGCAACTACCAGGAACGCCGCGCCAAGCTGACGCTGAACACGCCCGAGTTCTACGGCTTCTCCGCGCGCCTGACCGTCGGGCATTCGGAATCGCAGGGCGACCAGCGCAACGCCGCGCAGCCGGGCCAGACCTTCCGGTTCAACGGGGCCTACACCGGCAGCGTGACGACCAACGAGCGCGGCAACGACAGCAACGCCGACACCGGCATGCTGGCGGTGCGCTTCAAGGGCATCGACCGGCTCAACGTGGTCTACAAGACCGACATGACGAACCAGTCGGGCTCGATGAACTACCGCACGGCCGGCACGATGACCAACGGCGTGCCGACCGGCTTCGAGTACCGCGACACGCTGTTCCAGCCGCTCGAGGGCGAGTTCAGCAACAAGGTGCACGGGCAATCGCTGACCGCCGAGTACGAGCTGACCAACTGGCTGACCGCGAAGTACATCTACGGCGAGCGCCGCTACGACCTGTTGGTGCCGGGCAACCAGGTGCTCGGTGACCTCGGGACCTTCAACTACCCGACGTTCGACACCACCGCCAACGGCACCGGCCAGATCACCACCTTCGGCCTGTTCGCCACGCGCGAGGAATCCCATCTCCAGCGTTCGCATGAGTTGCAGCTGATCGGCCACACCGGTCCGGTCGACTGGATCGCCGGCCTGTTCCGGTTCCAGGAAGGCGGCGACCTGAACGACCCGATCCTGCTCGACCTGACCGGCACCGGCCGCGTCATCGGCGCCAACAACACCGTGTCTCCGCCGTTCGATTACATCGTCGGCCAGTACACCAAGGTGGACAACAAGTCCAAGGCCGGGTACCTGCACGCCAATTGGTCCATCACCGACCAATGGGTGCTGGCCGGCGGCATCCGCCGCTCGCTGGACAACCGCTACGAAGACGTCCTCTACGGCGCCACCTCGGGCATCCAGTCGCGCTACCGCGGCGGCAACACCGACTACGACGCGGCGCTGACATACAAGTTCAACCCGGACACCAACGTCTACGCCAAGTGGGCCACCGGCTATGTCTCGGGCGGCTCGCTGATGGGCACGATCTTCGAACCGGAGAAGCTGCGCTCCGGCGAAATCGGCTTCAAGACGCTGGCGCTGGACCGCAAGCTGCGGTTGAACGCGGCGGTGTTCCGCCAGAAGCGCCTGAACGGCCAGATCGAGTACTACAACAACGGCTACTCGATGGGCAAGGCCGACAGTCGCCAGACCGGCCTGGAGCTGGAGGCGAACTACCGGGTCACGCGCGCGTTCGCGGTCAACTCGTCGTACGGCTACACCGAGAGCAAGAGCTCGGGTGACGTCTACGTGACGCAGCCGCGCCAGACCGTGTACCTGGGCGGCGAGTACCGCTTCCAGCCGGTGTTCGGCGAAGTGCTGCCGATCTTCCGGATGGACGTGAACTGGCGCCCGGGCTACTACACGATCAAGTGCCCGGCCGGCACGACGCAGGATCCCGGCAAGGACACCTGCTCGGGCACCGTGATCCCCGAGCTGAACCAGGCCGCACGCCTGAAGTCTGCGACGAACCTCAACGCCCGGCTGACGTTCGACCAGATCCACCTCGGCCCCAACTCGACCGGTCGCTTCTCGCTGTGGGGCCGCAACCTGCTCGACAACCGCAACGTGCAGTACAACTTCAGCCTGGGCGCCGCCGTGCTGGCGAACACCTTCGAACGGCCGCGCACGTTCGGGGTGGATTTCAGCGCCGACTTCTGATTGCTGGCGGCCCCGGTCGTCCAGCGCTCGCCACGGCCCTTCGGGGCCGTGGCCTTTTGCGCTTTCAGTCCTCGCTGAACACCAGCTTGACCTCGTAGCTCTGCGGCTGGCCGGTGCTCTCGAACCGCCAGGCCATCAAGGCCGAACTGGCGGCGCGGTCGAACACGCGCCGCGGCGTGGCCTCGAGGATGGTCACTTCGGTGACCTTCCCGCTGCTGTCGATGGCCAGCTTGGCACGCACGGTGCCGGCGGCCACGCCACCGGCGTCGGCCGGGAACTCCGGCGGGACCTTCTTGACGACCTTCGGGCCGTCGGCCAGGGCGGGCATGGCGAGACAGGCGCCGAGCAGCGCGGCGATGACCAGGCGGTGGGAACGGACGGCTTTCATGGGAGTGCTCCTCGAACTTTGGGGCTGACAGGGACGGAGAGGGGGAGGGTGTGCGGGCTTCGGGGCGCGGCGCCCGCGGGCCGCCTGCGACGCGGCGTTCAGGCGTTCGCCGCTTCGCCCCGGCGCCGGAAGTAGCCGACGCTGGAGAGCAGCTGCGAAGCGCCATCGCCCAGGTGGCGGGCCGACTGCGCGAGGTCGTCGACCAGCGTGGCGTTCTGCTGCGTGCTGCGGTCGAGCTCGCACATCGCACCGTTGACGACCCCCACACCGGCAGCCTGCTCGCGCGCGCCGTGCGAGATCTGCTCGATGAGTTCGCCCATGCGGTGGACCCGCTCGACCACGCCCCCGATGCGTTCTCCGGCTTCGCTGACGCGGGCGTTGCCGTCCTGCACCTGCTCGTTGGAACGCTCGATCAGCTCGCGCACTTCGCGGGCCGCCTGGGCCGATCGCGAGGCCAGGGCACGCACCTCCGCGGCCACCACCGCGAAGCCCTTGCCGTGCTCACCGGCGCGGGCTGCTTCCACCGCGGCGTTCAGCGCCAGGATGTTGGTCTGGAACGAGATGCCGTCGATCACGCCGATGATGTCGCGGATCTTCATGCTCCATTCGGCGATCTGCTGCATCGTCACGATCACGCTCTGCACCGATTCGCCGCCGGCGCTCGCGGCCGTGCGGGCCTCGCGGGCCAGGTCGGCGGCGCGCAGCGCCACGTCGCGAGACGTCTGCAGCGTGGACGAGATCTGTTCGATCGAGCTGGCGGTCTGCTGCAGGTGGGCGCCGGCGCGCGAGGTGCGGTCCGACAGCTGCTCGTTGCTCGCCAGCAATTGCCGCGCGTTGCCCGCCACGCCGTGCGCTGCCGCGTCGACCTGGGAGATGACCGTGCACAACTGCTGCTGCATGCGACCGATGGCGCCGAGCATCTCGGCCACTTCGTCATGGCCACCGATCGCCACGCGATGCTCCAGGTCGCCGGCGGCGATGGCCAGTGCCGTCTCGCGCGCCGCGTTGACCGGCTGCAGGATCGACCGTGCGATCAGCAGCGCCGCCAGGCCGCCCGCCACCAGGGCCACGGCGACGAGGGCCATTGCCACGGCCTGCGCGCGCCGTGCCGTCTGCTCGCCTTCGCGGGCCAGTTGCCGCGCCAGGTCGAACTGGGCTTGCGAGAGCGCCTTCAACTGCGACTGGTAGGCCTTCTGCGCGGGCCGCACGTCCACCACCAGCGCGGCGCGGGCTTCATCGGGATTGCCGGCGTCGGCGGTGCGCAGGAACTTGTCCACCGCGGCGAGGAATGCGGTCTGCGCCGCCTGCGCATGGGCCAGCGTCTTGCCTTCGGCGGCGTCCGCGGTCAGCGCGGACAGCCGCTGCCCGGCTTCGCGGATGCCCGCGCGGGCGGTCTCGATCAGCTCGCGCTGCTTCTTGATCTGGCGGCTTTCGTCGAGCAGCAGCAGGTCGCGCGTGGCCGCCGCGATGGTCTGCACGTCCTGGACGATGCGCTCGACGTTCTCGACCTTCACGAGACTGACGTCGGCGGTGCGTGCCAGTTCGCCGGCCAGGCCACGCACCGAGTAGGCGCCGTAGCCACCGACGATCAGCATCATCAGGATCAGCAGCGCGTGGCTCAGCGCGAGGCGTGGACCGATGCGCAGCCGCGCCAGGATGCGGTGCCAGTGGAAGCGAGGGGGTGGGGCGTTGTACATGGGCTCTCCAGAGTCGAATGCCGAGGCCTGCGAGGGCGGGTCTCTCGCGAGGCACGCTGACTATCGGCAAGGTCGAATCGGGCTGGAGGCCCTTTGAGGACTGGGTTTCCCGGTCTTTTTCGTCTCGACTTTACAGGGGGCGCGCGGGTGTCGAGCGAACCGTTGAAAACACGCGAACGGCCCGCGCGGCCGGGGTCACGCCGGTGCGCGTCCCCACATGTCCGGCAGGCCCGGATCGGTCAGGCGGATCACCTGGCGCAGCTGGTTGCGAAGCGCCAGCGTGTCCTGTGCGCCCATCTGCTCGACCAGCCGCGCCTCGTCCGCCTTGCTGGCGGCCAGCACGTGCAGGGTGAGGTCGCGGCCCGAGGCGGTGAGCGTCAGGGCGCCGTCGGCGTCGGTCGTCAGGCACTGCCGTGCGGTAAGCGCGGCCACGTCGGCATCGTCGATCACCCCCCCGGTCACCGCGTACATCATGCGCATCTCGTCCAGCGTGCGGTGGTTCACCGCCGTGAGGCTGGACAGCACGAACCACTGCACGTCGCTCAGCCCCTGCGAGGCCAGCCTCGCCCGCAGGCCGGCGGCGGCCTGGTGGTAGGCCCGTGCCAGCAGGTAGACGATGAAGTCTTCGCCGAAGCTGTGCGGGGCATCGGGCACGGCCTGGGCGGCGGCTTCGGCCTTGCGCGCCGCCAGGGCGTAGCGCCCGCCGTGGAACACCAGCGGCACCTTGTCTTCGCGGTCGAACGCGATGACCTCGCCGACGAAGATCAGGTGGTCGCCGCCTTCGTGGACGAAGCGCGTGCGGCATTGCAGCCGGGCCGTGCAGCCGGTCAGCAAGGGCACGCCGTCGATGCCGCGCTCGGTGGTCACGCCTTCGAACTTGTGCTCGCCGCGGGTGGCGAAGCGATTCGACAGCACCTCCTGGTCGTAGGCGAGGATGTGCACCGCCCAGCTGCCGCCGGCCTCGAAGACCGCGCGGCTGCGGGCGTTCTTCGCCAGGCTCCACAGCACCAGCGGGGGGTCGAGCGACACCGAGTTGAAGCTGTTCGCGGTGACGCCGGCCCACTCCTCGCCGGAGGGCAGGCAGGTGGTGACGATGGTGACACCGGTGGCGAACGAACCGAGGGCGGTGCGGAACTCGCGCGGGTCGAACGGGGTGGCAAGGGGGGCAGTGGTCATGGTGCAGTCGATGAGGTGCCGGCTCGCCCACTGTCGTGCTGGAGGGGTGGCGCGAAATCGTCTGCTTGGACTACGTTGCGGCCGGCGGCCAGCCAGGGTAGGCGTTTCCCTCGGTCCCCGTGAAACCATGGGGTCCGGCCCTAGAATCGAGGTCCCGGGCTCGCCGCGCCAGACGTTCGAATCGCTGCCTGCCCGCCAGCAGGAGACAAGTTGTACATGGCCGAAGTCATGGAGGCGCAGGTGGCACCAGTCGACCTGGCGTTGTCCCGGGAGCAGCTGAGCGAGCTGATCGGCACGGTGTACCAGGGCGTGCTCGAACACGTGCCCTGGAGCACCTTTCTGTGGCGCATGCGCGGCCTGCTCGGCGCGAACTGGGTCACCCTGATCCTGCGGCCTCCCTCGACCGCGAGCCAGGCGCGCATCATCAACGCCGGGCCCACCGGCGTCACCATTGCCGAGGGGCAGTGGACGTCGTTCAATATCTTCGCCATCGACCCGATGGTCAATCTCCCCTCCGGCCACATGGTGACCGTGGAGGAGGTGATCGGCGATGCCCATTGGCTCAACTGCGAGTTCTACAAGCTGTTCGTCGAGCCGCACGACATCCGCTACCTGATGGGCGCCGACATCCGCACCGAGGACGGCGTCGACTGCCGCTTCCGGGTCTGCCGTTCGCCCAAGAGCCGGCCCTTCGAAGCTCGCGACAAGGCGGTCTGCAACGTGCTGCTGCCGCACCTGCGGCGCGCGGTGGAGCTGCATGCCAAGGTGGACGAGATCGAGTCCGAGCGCAAGCTGTTCGCCGCCACGGTGGACCGCATGCTGGTCGGCACCGTGATCCTGGATGCGCAGGGCGAGATCCTGCGCACCAACAACGTGGCCGACGACATCCTCTCCGAGGCCGATGGCGTGCGGCTGGCGCGGGGCCGGCTCGAGGCCGCCTACCCGGAAGAAGACCGCGAGCTGCAGCGGCTGATCAAGCAGGCGCTGCTGGGCATCTCCACGACCGCTCAGGCGGTGGGGCAGGCGATGTCGATCACGCGGCCGTCCGGGCGCGGGCGGCTGGGCATCGCGATCCGCACCAACCCGATGAACGAGTGGTCCGAGAGCAAGCGCTGGGCGGCGGTGACGGTGTTCATGCGCGACCCGGACCGCAAGTCGCAGGGCTCGGTCGAGGTGCTGCGCAAGCTCTACGGCCTCACGCCGGCCGAGGCACTGCTGGCGCTGCAACTGGTGGAGGGTTTGACACTGGAAGAGGCGGCCGACCAGCTCAACATCCGCAAGAACACGGCGCGGGCGCACCTGCGCTCGATCTTCTCCAAGACCAACGTCACCCGCCAGACCTCGCTGGTGAGCCTGTTGCTCACCAGCATGACGCCGCTCGAGTGAGCGCTGTCGCGGCCGCGCGGTTCAGGCGGTCGCGAACGCGCGCTCGAAGCGGTCGGCGAAGTCGCCCAGCGCCGCGTCGGGCAGGAGGTTGATGCCGCCGGCGCCGCGTCGGCCGCCGCCGGTGGGGAATTGCAGGCAGAACTCGTCCGCGCCGAGCTTCGACTGCTTGGGCACGCGCAGGCTGACGGTGTAGCCGCCGCGCGACTTGGGCGACAACAGCGCGATCGCCTGGCCCGGCTTGGCATGCATCAGGTCGTTGGCCAGCACGCCGATGATGCGCCGTGCCCAAGCGGCATCGGGCAGCACCAGCATCGTCGCGCCGGCACACTCGCGTGCTGGTGCCAGGCGGGCCGCCTCGGCCATGTCCGTCTCGTAGCCCTGCCAGAGCTGCTGGAACACCGGCGAGTCGGCTGCGAAGGCCAGCGGGTCGGCATAGGGCAGCATCGCCTCGGCGAGGGCCGCCGGGTCGAAGTGCAGGTCGCTGAGGCTCTCGCCGTAGGCGTTGTAGTTGAGCGCGATGCCGAGCTGCTCCAGCCGCCGCGTGCTGGCCTCGTCCAGGCCGGCCTCGCGGGCCAGCGCTTCGCCCACCGCGGGCAGGCTGTCGCCGAAGGCCGCGGTCAGCGCCCAGCGGCGGTGCCGCCCCTGCAGGTAGCGGTCCACCAGCACGCTGGTGCAGACGTCGGCGGCGGTGTCGATGTACGAGGCGAAGTTGGGCTGCTGCGGCAGCTCACCGGCATGGTGGTGGTCGAAGTAGCGCACCTCGGCGCCGCGCGCCAGCAGCTCCAGCAGCGCCTCGCGGTTGCTGTCGGCCGAGATGTCGAGCACCGTGACGCGCTCGCCCGCGCCGGCCTGCACCCGCTGCAGCAGCTGGATGTCGCGCTTGACGCCGGTCACCAGCGTGGCCTCGCCGGGCTCGGCCAGGCGCAGCTGCTGCAGCGCGCACAGGCCATCGGCGTCGCCGTTGAACGCGTAGGTGGTGGCCTGCGTCATGATGCGTTGCGCTGCTGCGTCCAGAGCGCCTCGGCCTGGCGCTTGACGCCGTCGGCCACGGCATCGAAGCTGGCCTTCACCCAGGCACCGTAGGTCTCCATGATCTTGTCCTGGTTCAGGCCCAGGAAGATGTCGGTGGTGAAGTAGCGGCTCTTGGCCGGGCCGAGCGACTCGACGTACTGGTCGCGTCGCGCGCAGTCCTTGCTCTCGGCGGTGGTGCGCTGCTCCCAAGACAGCAGCTGGTCCGGCTCGAAGGCCACCAGCCATTCGCGCACGCACATCTCCTGGCCGTCCTGGCCCGGGATCGGGATGTACAGGTCGACCGGGTCGCCGACCTTGAGCGACGCCTCGACGCGCACGGTGAACGGGTTCCACTCGCGGTAGCGTGGCAGGTCGGTCAGCACCTGCCACACGACGGCGGCGGGGGCGTCGATCTCGACGACCTTGGACGTGACGATGTTCTTGGCCTTGCTCATGGGTCAGTCTCCGGTGGCGGGGAGTTGCTGCATCAGTTCCACCCGGACCCCGTCGGGATCGGTGCAGTAGACCAGCAGGTTGTTGTACACGGTGGCCCGGGTGTGCTCGTGCACCGTGCCGCCGGCCGCGCGCACGCGCTCGAGGGCCCGCTCGAGGTCATCGACCCAGAACGACATGTGCGTGAGCCCGTGCTGGTTCATCGGCCGGCGCTCGCGCGGGCCGGTGGTGGCCGGTTGCCGGTAGGCGATCAGCTCGAGCGTGACGTCGGGCCGGCGCAGGAACAGCAGGTCGAGCCGGATGCCCGGCAGTTCCATGATGACGTCCAGGCCGTCGTCGATGGTGTAGGTCTCGGCGCGTTCGAAGCCGAGGGCTCCGGTGTAGAAGCGCGCGGAGCGCTCGAGGTCGCTGACCGCGATGCCGAAATGCGAATGGCGCAATGCCGCGGTGGCGGCGCTGCTCACGAGATCGTCCCCGCGTCGAAGAAGACGCGCAGCGAGGTGATGCGGCCGGCGTCGTCGAAGGCGAACGTGTGGACGATCTCCACCTCGGCCGGGGTCTCGCCGGCCAGGCCCCAGCGGGCCGCGGTGAGCGACACCGCCTCGTTGCCGCACACGACGATGCGGCGCGGTGCCATGTGGATGATCCAGCCGGCGGCGACCGCGCCCTCGAAGAACTGGCGCAGGGCGGCGGTGCCGACCAGCGGGGCGGCCCCGACCGGGTCTTCGAACACGACCTGCTCGGCGAACAGCGCGGTGCGCCGGTCGATGTCGGCGCTCGAGCGGGCCGGATACGACCCGAGGAATGCGCGGATGCTGTCGATGACCTGCTCACGCGGCACGGTCGCGGCGACGGCGCCGATCTGCGCCAGGGCGGCTTCCTTGGACATGCGGTGTTCTCCGGTCAGTGGTGGTGCGGGCCGAAGACCGACTCGACGCGGTCGCGCCGGTCCTGCATGTCGAGGTACACCTGGGCGATCTTGTCCGGATCGCCGTCGGTGCCCGGGACGATGTGGGCGTTGATCGACACGGTGCCGACGTACACGCCCTTGTCCTTCAGCTCCTCGCTGAGGCAGTAGGCATAGTTGCGCAGGCCCGCGTTGGCGATGCCGAGCGACGTGATGAAGGCCAGCGGCTGGATGGCCGAGTAGCCGGTGGTGAAGAACAGGCTGCCGCTGCCGCGCTCGACCATGGCCGGCACCACCTCGCGCGCGCAGCGGATCGCGCCCTGCACCAGCAGCGCGAAGTCGGCCTGCGCGCTCTCGGCGGTGGTGGCCAGCGCGGACGTCAGCTTGTCGGTGCCCTTGCCCCAGTCGGTGGGGCTGAACTCGAGGATGTCGATGGCGCCGAAGGTCTCCCGGATCGACGCGAAGGCGCGCGCAACCTGCTCGGGCACCGTGATGTCCGCGGCGAAGCCGGCGGCGCGGATGCCTTCGGCCTGCAGGCTCTCGGCGAGCGCAGCGAGCGCGTCGGCGCGCCGCGCCACCAGCGCCACGGCGTGGCCGCGCCGCCCGAAGGCGCGCGCGATCGACTTGCCGAGCAGCGGCCCGGCACCCACCACCACGACAGTGCCCATCGTCGTTCTCCCGTGCTGCAGGTGGCTCATTGCGAGTAGAGCTCGCCGCCGTTGATGTCCCAGGCCGCGCCGGTCACCTCGGAGGTGTAGTCCGACAGCAGCAGCAGCACGGCGCGCGCGCAGGCGCCGTCCGGCGGGATCCGGCCCACCGGGATGTGCGAGGCGCGCTCCTCGATCAGCTTCTCCAGCGGGATGCCGGACTGCTGCGCGTAGTGCTTCATGTGGTCCTCCACCGGCTTGCCCCACATCCAGCCGATGACCGCGTTG
>Ga0233424_10000871_pt1 | contig 31843 bp, 33 predicted proteins | sample Watercolumn_Towu_FD_181011 | JGI IMG/M metagenome (GOLD analysis project Ga0233424, IMG submission 181011) | Freshwater microbial communities from Lake Towuti, South Sulawesi, Indonesia - Watercolumn_Towuti2014_125_MG | ecosystem: Environmental > Aquatic > Freshwater > Lake | place: Indonesia... | reverse complement strand
TGGAAGACGAGGTCGAGCGGCTTCTCGCCGGTGTTGTACTTCGCGGCGACCTCGGCCTGGATCTCGCCGAGCAGCTCCGGACGCAGCTTCACGCCGCCCGGCTTGTACACGCCGTGGACGTTGCCGAAGGTGAGCGCGGCGATGTAGCGGCCCTGCTCGCCGAGGCCCAGCGCCTGCACGGCCTGGTCCACGTCGGCGAACGTCGTGTAGAGCGCCTCGTTCGAGCCCTCGTGCTGCACCCCGTCCTCCTCGCCGCCGACGACGCCGATCTCGACCTCGAGGATGGCGTTGATGGCCTTCATGCGGGGGAGCAGCTCCTTGGCGATCTCGATGTTCTCCGCGAGCGGCACGGCCGAGCCGTCCCACATGTGGGACTGGAAGATCGGGTTGCGGCCGGCCTTGACCTCTTCCTCCGAGGCGGCGATGAGCGGCTCGACGAAGCCCGCGAGAGCCTCCTTCGGGCAGTGGTCCGTGTGCAGGGCGACGGTGACCGGGTAGTTCTTGGCGACCTCGGTGGCGTAGCGGGCGAAGGCGAGGGCGCCGGTCGCGCGGGCCTTGACCGTGTGACCGGCGAAGTAGTCGGCGCCACCGGTGGTGACCTGGATGATGCCGTCGGAGCCGGCCTCGGTCAGGCCCTGGAGGACGGCGTTGATCGTCTGCGAGCTGGAGACGTTGAACGCGGGGTACGCGAAGCCGCCTGCCTTCGCGCGGTCGAGCATGTCGGCGTACTGATCCGGGGTGGCGACGGGCATGAGAACTCCTGCGGTAGGTGAAGCCGGGACAGCTGCCACTCTATCGGGGCGGGTGTCCGGCTTCGGCAGGAGGAGTCGCGCGTCGGTGGTCGCCGTCCTTCGGTGGTGTTAAGAACCGCGATTTCTTCCTCGCGTGCGGGCGGAAAACGAGCCGAACGATCCCCTGCTCGCGGATAGGCTGGGGATCATGGTGAGTCTGACTGCCGACCTGAGCCCGCTGCGTCCCGACCGTAACCTCGCGATGGAGTTGGTGCGCGCGACCGAGGCGGCGGCGATCCGTGCCGTTCCGTTCATCGGTCGCGGTGCGAAGGAGGCCGCCGACGGCGCCGCCGTCGACGCCATGCGGGCGTTCCTCGGGACGGTCGACTTCCAGGGACGCGTGGTGATCGGCGAGGGCGAGAAGGACAACGCCCCGATGCTGTTCAACGGCGAGGTCGTCGGGACCGGACGGGGGCCGCTCTGCGACATCGCGGTGGACCCGATCGACGGCACGTCGCTGACCGCGGCCGGCCGGCAGAACGCGCTCTCCGTGATCGCCGTGTCCGACCGTGACACGATGCTCGACGCCTCCAGCGTCTTCTACATGGACAAGCTCGTCACGGGGCCTGCGGGCGTCGGCGTGGTCGACATCCGCCTGCCCATCGGCGAGAACATCCGCAAGCTCGCCGGCGCGCTGGACAAGCCCGTCGACGAGATCGTCGTCTCGGTGCTCAACCGTCCGCGGCACGAGCAACTCATCCAGGAGATCCGGGACGCCGGGGCCGGAACCCGTCTCATGAGCGACGGCGATGTCGCCGGCGGGATCAACGCCGCACGCCACGACGCCCGCACCGACATGTGCGTGGGCGTCGGCGGCAGCCCGGAGGGCATCGTCACCGCGTGCGCGATCAAGGCTCTCGGCGGCCACATCCAGGGTCGGCTCTGGCCCCGCGACGACGACGAGCGTCAGCGTGGCATCGACGCAGGTCTCGACATGGACAAGGTCTATGAGGCGGACGACCTCGTGCAGGGCAACAACACGATCTTCGTCGCGACGGGTGTCACGGACGGCCAGCTCGTCGCCGGTGTGCGCCGCGAGCGCGGTTACGTCTATACCGAGAGCGTGGTCCTGCGGGGCGCCTCCGGAACCCTCCGGCGGATCGCGTCCGAGCACCTCGTCTCGAAGTGGCTGTGACGGCTCTCCTGCCGGCATGATCGCGGGCAGGAATCTCGCCATCGTTACCGACCCGGTATCGCCTCCTCCACGGGTCGGCCCCGGTCCGGCCGGCTGCCGTGTCACAATTGTCACTGGGTTTGTCGCCGTCGACGGAGCCGCCAGGCACCGCAGGCACAGGAGGGCGAACGCATGACAACGCAGCACACGAGCGGCTCGAAGAGCGCCGCGCCGACCAAGATCATCACGACGAACACCGGACGCATCCTCCGGGTGAGCGCCGATGCGGAGGCGGCAGCCGTAGCCCCGCCGGCACCGGTCGCGCAGCCGGCCGTCGATCCGGCTCGCCGCGCCGACGTGCTGTTCCGCGTCCGTCGCGCCGAGGGGCACGAGGTGAGTGCCTGGTGGATGATCGGCGCCTTCCTCGCCACGAGCGGCCTCGTCATCGTGCTGCTCAGCGGCGTGCCCGGCGTCGCCTGACGCACGCACGGTCGGAACATCCGGTCGCTCTCGTCGTCACTGCTCCCGGTCGTGGAGCGCGGCGGCGTGGTCCAGTCGCGCGCGGACCTCGCCGACGTCGGCCTGCATCGCGTCGGCGGCCTCTTCGGCTTCGGTCGGGGCCAGAAGCTCCGGAGCGGTGAAGCGCCGCCCGTCCGCGGTGATCGGCGACGCCGGTGCCAGGGCCTCCGCATCGACGCCGGGGAACTGCCGGGCGGTCACGAGCACCCGCGACTCCAGGGACCCGGCGAAGCGGTTGTAGCTGTCGACCGTGCGCTCGATCGCCCGCCGCAGGTCGTCGGCGTGGCCCGCGAGGGTGCCGAGGCGCTCGTACAGCTGCGTGCCGAGCGCCAGCAGACTCCTGGCCTCGGTGGACACCTCTTGCTGGGTCCATGTGTAGGCGACCGTCTTGAGAACCGCCCAGAGGTTGACGGGGGAGGCGAGGGCCACGCGGCGGCTGAAGGCGTAGTCGAGCAACGTGGGGTCCTCGTCGATGGCTGCCGCCAGCAGCGACTCGCTCGGCAGGAAGCAGATGACGAACTCGGGGCTCGCGTCGAGGCCCGACCAGTAGGCCTTCTTGGCGAGGGCGTCGACGTGGGCGCGGACGGCGCGGACGTGCTTCTGCATGTGGGCGCGACGCTGGGATTCGTGGGTATCGCCGAGGGGGAGCGCCGAGGCCTCGAGGTAGGCGTCGAGGGGAACCTTCGCGTCGACGGCGATCGACGTGCCGCCCGGAAGGCTGACGACCATGTCCGGGCGCCCTTGGCCGCGGTCGGAGGTGATCGTCGCCTGGAGATCGAAGTCGACGTGTCTGGTCAGCCCCGCCGCCTCGACGACGCGCCGCAGCTGCGTCTCGCCCCAGACACCGCGCGTGGACGTGGAGCGCAGCGCGCCCGCCAGTGACTCGGTCGTCGCGCGGAGCGCCTCATCCGACTCCTGGGCGCGCCGAAGCTGCTCGGCGAGCGTGCCGAACTGTGCCTGCCGCTCGCTCTCGATCGCGGCGACCTTGGACTGCATCTGCTGAAGACTCTCGCGGACCGGCGCCAGAGCCTGCAGCACGGCGTTCTGCTGCTGGACGCGGTGTGCCTCCGCCCGCTGCTCGGAGCGGGCGTGCTCTACCGCGTCCCGATAGAGGTCGTACTGGCGATCGCGGTCGTCTCGCGCGGCCGCGAGCTCCGCCTGCGTGCGTGCGATGTCGGCGGCGCTGCGTGCGGCTCGCAGGAACCAGCCGAGAGCGACGCCCGCGGCGAGGGCCACGAGCAGGAGAACGATCGACAGGGCATCCATGGCTCCATGATGCCGGGGGCGACCGACATCGCCGGGAGGAAGCCTGGTGCGTCAGGCGACGGCGCGCTCCAGTGCCGGCACGGCGGGCTCGGTCACGCGGAGGCCGAGGGCGTCGGCGAGCCCGAAGACATCCGCGGCTCCGGCTCGCGCGGCCGCGTCCACGATGATCTGGGCACAGGCGAGGGCATCCGCCAGCGCGTCGTGATGCGAGAACTCCGCGTATCCTGCCGCCGCGGCGGCGAGAGGCAGACGGTAGGAGTCGAGCTGGTAGGTCTTCCGTGCCACCTGGAGGCTGCACAGCGACCGGTACGGCGGGCAGATCTGACCGGTGACCTCGGTCGCCCGCCGCAGGACGTTGAGGTCGAAGCCGGCGTTGTGGGCCACGAGCACATCGGCACCCGCGAAGCCGCACAGACGGTCGAACTGATCGACCCACGTCGCCGCCGACAGCACGTGCTCGGGGCGGATGCCGTGGATGCGGACGTTCCACTCCTGGAACTCGTCATGGCCGGGCGGAGGCTGGATCAGCCAGTTCGCGGTGGCGACGACCTCCCCGTCCCGCACCCGCACGAGTCCCACGGAACACGCGGAGGCCGGGCTGGAGTTCGCGGTCTCGAAGTCGATCGCAGTGAAGTCCAGTGGCACGTCCTCACTCTCTCCCGGGCCTCCGACGTCGCTGTGCAGGCTCGCCGTATGCTGGCCACATGGCGGACGAACTCGCGAGATCCTTCGGCGCGGCGGCCGGAAGCTACGAGGCCGGACGGCCCGAGTACCCCTTCGAGGCCGTCGCCTGGATGCTGGAGCCGATGGCGGACGGTGCGCGTCGGGTCGCCGATGTCGGCGCCGGTACCGGCAAGCTCACGCGGGCGCTCGTCGCGGCTGCCGACGCCGAGGTGGTGGCGATCGATCCGGACCCCGCGATGCTCGCGGCCCTTCGCGACGCCGTTCCCGGGGTGCCCACGTTCGTCGGGACCGCTGAGGAGCTGCCGCTTCCGGACGCGAGCGTGGATGCCGTCGTGTTGGGCCAGGCGTGGCACTGGGTCGAGCCGGTCGCCGCCTCGGCGGAGGTCGGTCGCGCGATGCGCCCGGGCGGTGTGCTCGGGCTCATCTGGAACCTCCGCGACGAGCGCGTCGACTGGGTGCGCCGGCTCACCGACATCATGCACGGCAGCAACGCCGAGATCATGCTCGCCGCGGGCGACCCCGTGGTGGCGGAGCCCTTCGGCGCTCTGGCGCAGGAGCGCTGGGAGTGGTCGCGCCCCATGACGCGGGAGCTCCTGCACCGCATGGCCGCGTCCCGCAGTGCCGTGATCACCGCCGACGAGGCCGAGAAGGCGCGGATCCGCCGCGAGATGGACGCCCTGTTCGACGAGCTCGGCCTGCACGGGGACGGTGTGATCGAGGTGCCCTATGTGACGAGGGCCTTCCGCGCGGTGCGCGACTGAACAGGCGTCCGCGCCGCATCAGGCACTTTTAACGCTCTGCCGCCTGATCCCGCGTGGGGGCCTGCCCGCGCGGGGGTGAGGCGGGGGAGAGCGGCGCAGGTAGACTCATACCCCGTGGCTCTCACTATCGGAATCGTCGGCCTGCCCAACGTCGGCAAGTCCACCCTCTTCAACGCTCTCACCAAGAACGACGTGCTCGCGGCGAACTACCCGTTCGCGACGATCGAGCCGAACGTCGGCGTGGTGAACCTTCCCGACCCGCGGCTCCAGAAGCTCGCGGAGATCTTCGGAAGCGAGCGCATCCTTCCCGCCGCCGTGTCGTTCGTGGACATCGCCGGCATCGTCCGAGGGGCGAGCGAGGGGGAGGGGCTGGGCAACCAGTTCCTCGCGAACATCCGCGAGGCCGACGCGATCGCCCAGGTGGTGCGCGGGTTCTCCGACGACGACGTGGTGCACGTGGACGGTGCCGTGAACCCGGCGTCGGACATGGAGACCATCAACGCGGAGCTCATGCTCGCCGACCTGCAGACCGTCGAGAAGGCCATCACGCGGTATGAGAAGGAGGTGCGGGGCAAGAAGATCGACCCGTCGGTCCTCGAAGCCGCGAAGGCCGCCAAGGACGCCCTGGAGCGCGGGATCCTCCTGTCCACGAGCGGCCTCGACCTCGAGCCGATCCGCGAGCTCGGGCTCCTGACCGTCAAGCCCGTCATCTTCGTCTTCAACGTCGACGAGTCCGTGCTGACCGACGACGCCCGCAAGGCCGAGCTCGCCGCTCTCGTCGCCCCGGCGCAGGCGATCTTCCTCGACGCGAAGATCGAGTCCGAGCTCAAGGACCTCGACCCCGAGGACGCCGCCGAGCTCCTCGCCTCGACGGGACAGGACGAGTCGGGCCTCGACCAGCTCGCCCGCATCGGCTTCGACACGCTCGGTCTGCAGACCTACCTCACCGCCGGCCCCAAGGAGGCCCGCGCCTGGACCATCCCCAAGGGATCGAAGGCCCCGCAGGCCGCCGGCGTCATCCACACCGACTTCGAGAAGGGCTTCATCAAGGCCGAGATCGTGTCGTTCGACGACCTCGTGGAGACCGGTTCCGTGCAGGAGGCCCGCGCGAAGGGCAAGGCGCGACTCGAGGGCAAGGACTACGTCATGCAGGACGGCGACGTCGTGGAGTTCCGCTTCAACAACTGAGGCGTACCCTCGCGCACTGTCCGTCGACGCCGAGTGCCAACACGCGAATCCCGTTCCCACCGGGACGGATCACGTACTCCCTCTTCGTTGATCTCCGTGACCATGTGATCGTCACGCGTCACGCGGATCTTCCGATTGCAGCGCCGCAGCGTCGAGCAGTTGGGTCAAAGTCTCGAACGTGATCAGGGGAGATTCCCCCTCCCACTCCTGCGCCGATGCATATGTCTGTATTCCTTCCACGACGACCAACGAGAGGTCGGCGTCGCGATGAAGTGCCTTCTCGACCCACTTTCGCTTCTTCCCCAGCGTGGTACGCCAGCTGTGGCTATCGGGTCCGAGCTTCTCTGCGATGTTCCGAATCCGACCCATCGAGAAGATGGATTTGCATTCCAACACGAAGACACCGTCGTCGCGCGTCGCGAGCACATCGATCTGGCCGGGGATCCTCTCGTTGCACCGGAGGCGCTCCTTGCCCCACTGTGTCGTCCACGTGCCCTTGTCATCCACCGAGCCGGCTCGAAACCCATGGGAGCGGAGCAGGCTCACGACCTTGTCCTCGAAAGGCTGCGAGATGACGTGTTCGCGGAGCGTGGTCTGCTGAATAGCAGCCAGGAGCCACGGTGCGAGGGAGTCCGCGAGCAGGTAGCAGCTCGTCCAGCAGACACCGGCGGAGTTGATCACCGGGTACGCGGCAACCTCGTCCTCTCGACTGATGAGGAGTGAAGTGATCTCCGCGTGCCCCAGCACGATCGACTCTCCGGTTTCGGAGTAGACCTGCGTGGAGAACTGCTCGGATAGGGGTGCGATATCCGGTTCGAACGGTGCCAGACGGATGATCAGCGACAGTCGGAGATACAGCGCCAACCAGATCGGACGTGCCTCGCCGGACGCCGGCAGCCGCGACAGATGAGGGAAATCCTCGGTGGAGAAGAGCTCTCCAGGGTCGGACTGCAGCGAGAGGATCTCAGCCACCGCGCGGATGCTGCCGTGCACGTCGTTCATCAGGGAGAGCGCGTCGGCGGTCGTGGGAAGGCTTGCTCCGCTGATCAGTATTGTGACGGTCTGGTCAGGGTCGGAGGACTGCCAGATCGGAGCGAGATCCGTCATGTCCGCTTCGTGACTGAGCCAGCAGGCCGACACCAGGTTCGCGACATCGACGAGAGCCCTGGAGCTTCCCTTGTCCGGCATCCTCTGCAGGAGCTCCAACGCTCGCTTCACGAATGGGCGGGCAGGCTCGGTCGGCTCCCTGAGCGAGTTCCACACGGCGAGCAGCACGACAGAGGCCCAACCCGAGTCGATCGAGGCGGCGAGCTCTGCCGCTCTTCCTCTGAGGAGGTCGACGTCGACCGTCTCATCTTCTCGCCTCCTCTCGAGCACCCGCGAAAGCTCCTCGGCGTCGCGGCGTGCGCGCTCTCCGATGAAACGGACCTCGCTCCTCATCGGGCTCCAATCCGCATCGCTATGCCTCGGGATATGGCCCACCCTACGGGTTCTGCAAGCCCGAGCGCGAGGAACCCGCTAGCGCCGCACACCTGCGTCCGGCCCGTGGCGGTCCTCGAACTCGCGGAGGGCGCGCCTCGCGCGGCGCGTCTCGACGATCCCGACGATGATCCCCGCCGCGAACACGATGATGCTGAGAACGCGCCACAACCCGGCGGGCGCATCGAGGAGGAACGCGACCGTCCAGCCCACCGCCATCACCGAGGAGAACACGATCGCGTAGACGCCCCAGTTCCGCCGCCGTTCCAGTGCCATGCGCTGCTGGATGAGCGACGGCTCAGGTCCGCCCGCGGGCTCGCTCATACCCGGAGCGAGGTACCCGCGCCGCTCGCGGCCGGAACCGGGACCGCAGCGCCGGAGCGGGTGCGGAACCACAGGGTGAGCTCGAACAGGGCGCGCTCCATGGTGGAGGTGTCCGCGCCGTCGACGAGGTCGTCGAAGGAGTCGCGGAAGCCCGTGGGGGCGGCGGTGCTCCCCGTACGGAACGACCGGTAGCCCATCGACCAGTCGGAGAAGAGCCGGGCGGTGATCGGCGTCTCCAGCAGGATGCGCATCGCGCGGTGTCGTGGATCGTCGGCGATCGAGTCGACGAGTCGGCGCACGGCCTCGACCGGTCCTTCGAGGATCTGGAGGAAGCGCCCGTCGCGGAAGAGGAGGAGGCCCGTGATGTCGCGCGCCGCGTTCGACCGGCGGCACTGCTCGAGGAGCTGCTCCAGAGCGGTCTCACGGAACGGCTGTGCCGCCGTGCTGGTGTAGACGAGGCGGAGCAGCCCGTCGGCCCTGGCCGCCGTCACCCCTGCACCAGCTCCGGGGTGCCGAGGGCGGCGTCGCCCTCCGAGGGGCCGGCGTGGGCGACGACGTCCGTGGTCGCGTCGCTCAACGTGGCGTGCAGACCGAGCGGCTGCGCGGACGCGGAGAACGCGGCGAAGCGGCCGTCGGGCTGACGGTCGACGTAGCCGAGGAAGTCTCCGCCGCGGCTTCCGACATGGAAGCCGTCCTCGACGCACGCCCAAAGGACATCCGATGCGGGGTGGGGGGAATCAGGCACGGCTCCACCCTACGGCGGGCGGCCGACATCGCCTCGGGCCTTGCGCTGACCCGCCTCGATATGGCACACGCACCGAACGCCGCCTCAGTCGCCGGCGCGCGGTCGTCCCGGCTCCCGCCAGCGCGGCGGCACCGGGGCCGGGGTGAGCGGCTCGACGCGGTCCGGCGTCGGCAGGCTCGACGGAACGCCGGCATGCAGGACGAGCTCCTCGCCGGCGTGCCGGATCGTCACCGGTTCGCCGGCGCTCAGCCGGTAGGTCGTCTCCGCCGGCGTGATGTCGACGTGCAGGATGCACCCGTGCAGCCGCACCCCGAACGCGAGACGGGTCACACCGTCCGGGAGCTGGGGCCGGAAGGACAGGCCGTCGTCTCCGTCCCGCATGCCTCCGTAGCCGGCCGTGACTCCCGTCCAGATGCCGGCGAGGGCCGCGATGTGCAGTCCCTCGTCCGTATTGCCGTGGAGGTCGTCCAGGTCGAGGGCCGCGAGCTCCGCGAGGTACGCCGATGCCAGCTCGAGATGACCCACCTCGGCGGCGATCACGGCCTGCGCGGCCGCGGAGAGCGAGGAGTCGCGCACGGTGAGGGCGTCGTAGTAGGCGAATGCCCGCGCCTTCTCCTCCCAGGTGAACTCCTCGTGAGAGGTGTAGAGCGCCAGAACGAGGTCGGCCTGCTTCAGCACCTGCTTGCGATAGAGGTCGAAGTAGGGGAAGTGACTGTGCAGCGGATACTCGTCGGGGCCGGTGGCGTCGAAGTCCCAGCGGGCGTGCGCGGTGAACCCCGCCGACTGGGAGTGCACCTGCCGCTCCTTGTCGTAGAGGACGGTCATGGCATCGGCAGCGGACTCCCACTCGGCGATCTCCTCGTCGTCCGCACCGAGATGGGCGGCGACGTCCGGGTGTCGTCGCGCGGCCGCCGCCGCGCCGCGGAGGTTCCGGCGCGCGGAGAGGTTGGTGTAGACGTTGTCGTCGACCACGGCGGTGTACTCGTCCGGACCGGTGACACCATCGATGTGGAAGCCGCCGGTCTCGTCCCACCGCCCGAGGGCCGCCCACAGACGAGCCGTCTCGACGAGGATCTCGGTTCCCGCCTCCCTCTCGAAGTCGCGGTCGCCCGTCGTGCGGACGTAGTGCATCACGGCGCCCGCGACGGCGGCGTTGATGTGGAAGGCGGCCGTACTCGCGGGCCAGTATCCGGAGCTCTCGCGTCCGTCGATCGTGCGCCAGGCGAAGGACGCGCCGCGCAGGCCGAGCGTGCGCGCCCGCTCCCTGGCGTGATCCAGCGTCGCATGCCGCCAGCGCAGTGCCTGGAGCGCGGCATCGGGAGCGGTCGAGGTGAGCACGGGGAGCACGAACGCCTCGAAGTCCCAGAACGTGTGGCCCTCGTAGCCGGAACCGGTCAGGCCCTTGCCCGGTACAGAGCGGGATTCGGCTCTCGCCGATGCCTGGAAAACCTGGAACAAAGCGAAGCGGACGGCCTGCTGCAGCCGCGCATCGCCGTCGATACGGACGTCGCCGCACTCCCAGTACCGATCGAGGACGGCACGCTGTCCCGCCACGAGCGCGTCCCACCCCAGGCGAGCCGCTTCCTCCACGGCCTCCTCCGCGCGGTCACGCAGCGTCTGCGGTGCGAGGGATGCCGACCACTCGTGTCCGACGAGTTTGACGACCTCGAGCTCCTCGCCGGGGGCGAGGTCGACGCGGATGCGGGTCCGCGACAAGTCGTCGTCGACCTCGGTCGTCACCTCCGGAGCGCCCTGCCCGGAAGCCTGCACGAGATGGTCCGTGCTCACCGCCACATGCAGACCGCTGCGGCGGGTGCGGTGCAGCAGCGTGCTCCGTGCGCCGCGCTCCGATGCCGCGACGGTCTCCAGCGGACGGGCGAGGAGTTCCTGCACCCGCGGATCGTCATGGGTCACGGGAAGCGGCTCGTTCGCGAGCACCTCGGACAGCACGGTGATCGCGAGCGGGGCGTCGAGCGCTTGCACCCGGTAGCGCACGGCGGCCAACGACCGGTGCTCGAGAGAGACCAGACGGGTCGTGGCGATGTGCACCCGACGCCCCTCCGCGGACTCCCAGTCGACCTCCCGGTGCAGCGTACCTTCGCGAAGGTCGAGGCGGCGGGCGTGGGCGTGGACCGTCCCATGCTCGACGTCGAACGGCTCGTCGCCGACCAGCAGGCGGATGAGCTGCCCGTTCGGCACGTTGATCACCGTCTGGCCGGTCTCGGGGTACCCGTAGCCGTCCTCGGCATGCGGCATCGGATGTTCCTCGAACACGCCGTTGAGGTAGCTGCCGGCGACACCCCGCGGATCGCCCTCATCGAGATTGCCCCGCCAGCCGATGTGGCCGTTGGAGAGACCGAAGACGGACTCCTCCTGCGCGAGATGGGCCGCGTCGACGCTCTCGATGCCGACCGCCCACGGCTCGACCGTGAAGCGCGCCGTCATCGGCGCGCCCCAGCCCCGAGGCTTCTGTCCGAGGAGGAGCTGAGGATGCCGAGGAGCATGGAGTTCCCTTCTGCCGGAGACCGTGTACCTCGACGGTATCCGCGCCGATGCACCGGCACGAGGGAGTTGCGCCGCGTCGACCCGGTCAGGTAGGCGGTCGGCGACGCGAGCGGCGCCAGGGCGCGAGCACCGCGCCGAGGAGGCCGACGACCGCTGCGGTCCGCCACCCCGGGTGCACCCGCAGCCAGGTGCTGACGCTGCCGCGTCCGCGGTGCGGCAGCCCGCCGCGCTGCTCGGTGTCGCGGAGCGGACCGACGAGGTTCCCGAACTGCGCCGGAGCGGCGACGGCTGTGTGCATCATCCGCGGCCCGAACCGGCCGAGGGCGGCATCGAGCACGCCCGGCATGACACGCTGGACCCCGGTGAGCAGCAGGGCGCCGCCACCGACGTGGATGGTGCGCGCGGGGTGCGCGGCGGCATGGAGGATCGCTCGTGCCACGGACCGCGGACGGTAATGCGGATGCGGCCCGCTCGGCCGAAACGCCATCCGGCTGCGGGCATGACGGTAGATCGGCGTGTCGATGACGGCGGGTCGGACCACCGTGATCGTGACCGGCGCGCGCTCGGCACGCAGTTCACGGCGCAGCGCGTCGATCGCTCCTTCCAGCGCGTGCTTGGAGGCGGCATACGCGCCGTGCCACGGCATCGCCACCACGGCCTCGGCCGAGCTCACGACGATGATCGTCCCTCCCGAGCGCCGGAGCGCCGGCAGCGCCGCCTGGACGCCGTTGAGCTGTCCGATGACGTTGATGTCGAAGACGCGACGGAACTCCTCCGGCGAGGTGTCGGCGACCGGGGCGTAGAGGAGCACACCCGCGTTGCCGACCCAGGTGTCGATCCGGCCGAACGCGTGCGTGATCTGGTCGACCGCGTCCTGCACCGCCCGGCGGTCGGAGACGTCGCACACGATCCCGCGGACGTCCCCGCCTTCCGCGGCGATCTCCTCGACCGTCTCGGTCAGCGCCTGCCCACCGCGGGCGAGCAGGACGACGGATGCCCCCGCTCGCGCGAAGCCGAGGGCCGCCTCCCGGCCGATGCCGCGGGAGCCGCCGGTGACGACGACCACCTGGGCGTCGAGGGGCGGCCGCCGTGCGCGTATGCGCGGCGACCGCCCCTTCCGCGAGAACGATGGCGGCATCTCACTCCTTGTGGAGCGCGTCCTGCGCGGCGCCGGCCACCTTCTCCACGACGTTCGGCAGCTCGGTCGTGCCGTAGAAGCGCGCGTCGGGGTGGGTGGGCGGAGGCATCTCGGCCGTGGTCGTGGGGCCCTCGTGGTAGCTGAACTCGCCGTATCCGTCCGGCGTCGGTCCGGATGCCCACGTTCCCTCCGCGGCGGCAGGGCCGTCGCTGAAGTTGAGGTACTGGTACGACACGTCGCGGTGCTCCTTGGACAGCGGGAAGTTGCTGGGCACGGGCAGCTTCTCGGCGCCCTCGGCCTTGAGCTCCTCCGCGGCGGCGAGCCACTGGTTCTGGTGCATGGTGTCGCGCGCCAGCAGGAAGCTCAGCAGATCGCGCACGCCATGGTCGTCGGTCATGTGGTAAAGCCGGGCGACCTGCACCCTGCCCTGCATCTCGGCGTTCGCATTGGCCATGAAGTCGGCGAGGAGGTTGCCGCTCGCGGTGATGTACGAGCCCTGCCACGGGTTGCCGTTGCTGTCCACCGGGCGGGCGCCGGCACCGGCGACGATGCCCTGCTGCACGTCCGTGCCGCCGACGATCGCCGCGACCGTCGGGTCGTCCTGCACGGCATCCTCCGTGATGCCGAGCGGGGACTTCTCGAGGAGCTGCGCGATCATGACCGCGAGCATCTCGACGTGGCCCATCTCCTCGGCCCCGATGCCGAAGACCAGGTCGCGGTACTTGCCGGGGATGTGCATGTTCCACGCCTGGAACTGGTACTGCAGGGCGACGGTGATCTCGCCGTACTGCCCGCCGAGGACCTCCTGCAGCTTGCGGGCGTACACGGCGTCCGGGGCCTCGGGCGTCGCGGAGAATTGGAGCTCCTGTCGATGGAAGAACATATCGAGCCTCTCTCTTCTGGGGATGGGCTGGCCATGCAACGCCCGGTCGGCCGATCCACTCAGGGCCTTTCCAAACCCGGAGTCGCCTGGGACAATCACACTCGGCACGTGAGGTGCCGCGCCGGTGTTAGCCGGTCGGCGGCAGCGCCGTCAACCCCCGCCCTCCTCGGCGTCCCCCCGGGCATGCTGAGGGCATGGGGGATCAGACGGCAGCCGCGGACGACGCGATCGGCGCGTTCCTCGAAGCCCGTCGGGACGAGATGGTCGACCGACTCTCCGCCTGGGTCGAGATCCCTTCCGTGTCGGCGGACCCCGAGCGTCGCATCGACGGCGTGCGGTCGGCCCATTGGATAGCCGCCGAACTGCGGGACGCGGGCTTCACGACGACGCGGCTCCCTGCGGGCGATGCGGTGACCGTGTTCGCCGAGCGGGAGGGCGCGCCCGGGGCGCCCACCGTGCTCGTCTACACCCACCACGACGTCCGTCACGCCAAGCCGGAGGAGTGGAGCGAGACGGCGCCGTTCATGCCGGTGCTCCGAGAAGGACGGCTCTACGGGCGCGGGGCGTCGGACGCGAAGGGTCAGGCGCTCGCGCACGTCTGGGCCCAGCGGGCGCTCGCCGCCGTGGACGGCCCCGATGCGGGGGTGCATCTCAAGCTGCTCGTCGACGGTGAGGAGGAGATCGGCTCCCCGCACCTCAAGAACCTCCTGGAGGCCGACCCCGATCGGTTCGCGTGCGACCTCGTGGTCTTCTCGGACACACTGCAGTGGGAGGTCGACTCCCCGGCTCCGGTGACCTCGATGCGCGGGACGCTGACCGCGACGCTCACGGTGCAGGGGCCCGACCGGGACGTGCACAGCGGCGCCGCCTCCGGCGTGACCGTGAATCCGGCCCTCGTCCTGTCCCGGGTGCTCGCGCAGCTGCACGACGAGGACGGAGGCATCGCGATCCCCGGCTTCCATGACGGCGTGGCCCCGCTCAGCGACGAGCGGGCCGCGGAGCTCGACGCGCTGCCGTTCGACCCGGACGACTGGACGCGGCGTACCGAGACCAGGGTCATCGTGGGGGAGAAGGGGTTCACCCCGAAGGAGCGCCTGTGGGTGCGCCCGGCCATCGAGGTGATCTCGCTGCTCGCCGGTGACCCGGAGGGTATCGAGCGCTCCGTCATCCCGCGGGAGGCCAGGGCCTCGCTGAGCATCCGGACCGTCGCCAACCAGCGCAACCATGACGTCGCTGACGCGCTCCGCGCCTTCATCGCCGACGTCATGCCCCGGGAGGCGACGTACCGTCTGGAGCTCGACGAGGACATCGCACAGGAGCCGTATGTCTCTCCTCCGGGGCCGTATCGGGATGCGCTGGAGCGCGCTCTCGCCCTCGGGCACGGCCGGCCGATCCAGGGGCGGATGGGCAATGCCGGGGGAGGACCGGCCGAGCTGCTGTCCCGGGAACTCGACGCCCCGGTCGTCTTCCTCGGAACGGGGCTGGCCGAGGACCACTGGCATGCGAGCGACGAGAGCATCGATCTGCGCATGCTCGTCCGCGGCGCCGCGACCCTCGCGCATCTGTGGCGCGAGCTCGCCGCCGCCTCATGACTCCGCCGGGGGATGCGAGGAGGAGGCTCGTCCCCCGGCGGGCTACGCTGGACGCAGGCGCCACCGCCCGGTGCCCGGTCGCAGGAGCCCGGCGCGGACGACGCCTGCGAACCTGACACCGACGGCTTGAGGAGAACGACGCCGATGACCGACACCCAGACCTTCGAGCCCGAGGGCCGCGCCATCCCGTTCGTCGACGAGGGCGACGGGCCGGTCAAGCTCGTGCTCATCCAGGAGCGTGGCCTGGCCGCCGACGTGCTCGGTGTGGTCGGTCACTACCTGGCCGAGGAGGCCGGATTCCACGTCGTGCGGATCGGCCATCGCGCGGATGACGCCGACACGTCGATCGAGGACCGCGTCGCGGACGCGCTCGCCGTCATCGACCACATCGGCCTCGGCGACACGTGGATCGGCGGACACGGCTTCGGCGGCACGATCGCGCGGTCGTTCGCGGTGGCTCATCCGGAGCGCGTGAACGGTCTCGCACTCCTCGGCGTGGAAGAGGTGGAGACGCCCCTCGCCCCGGTGATCCCGGTGCTGCTGATCCAGGGGACGGCCGACGAGGTCACCCCGCCCGCGAACGCCGAGAGCCTGCGCGCCACGGCTCCGGAGCGCGCCAGCATCAAGGTCGTCGAGGGCGGGGATCACCTCTTCCCGATGACGCACCCCATCGAGACGGCCGTCGTGCTCGAGGAGTACCTGGACTGGGACTGAGGGTGACGCCGCGGGTCAGAGGTCGCTGAAGTCGTTCGCGGGGACCATGATCTGCGTGACGGTGTCGCCGTCGAGCACGAACATCGTGTAGATGATCCCGGTGGAGCCCGGGCGGGTCAGGGACTCGGTGTCCGGGACCTCGCGCCCGCCGAGCCCGAGCTCGCTCGCGGTCTCCGGGTCCTCCGCATCCGTCAGCGCCCAGGCATCGGCGGCGCGGAGCTCGGCGCGGGTGCTGCCGACGCGGAATCCGTCCTCGGTGGCGATCGGGAGGCCCGCGACCTCGGCGGCGGTGACGGAGACGCTGGCCGGGGCCTCGCCCGTGCTGTCGGCCAGGACGCGCAGCCCCTCCCAGTCGTACGCCTCCAGCGTGGAGGCCTCGCCGGGGAAGATCTCCACGCCCTCCGGCTCGGGAAGCTCGCCGGTGACCTCCTGGAGGAGCTCGAGGAGGGCGGCGGAATCCGTGTAGTCAGCGCTCCGCTCTTCCGAGCCGGTGACCGTCAGACCGTCCAGCGACACGACGATGTGCGCGGAGGCGGTCTCTGTCGGCGTCGGCGATGCGCTGGTGGTCTCCGAGGGACGAGGGGACGCGGACGGCTCGGCTGAGGTCGCCGGAGCGCAGGCCGTCACGGCGAGCGCGGTGGCGGCGAGGGCGAGAAGGAGGGAAGAGGGTCGTCGCATGGTCCCGATGCTAGAGCGCTCGGGGCCGCCGCCGAAGGTGGCGCGGTTCTCGTTACCGGACCGTGCTCGGAGACGGACGGACGCCGCGGCCGAGGCGGCCGCGGCGTCCGAAGTCTGAGGTCTCAGGCGACCTGAGGGAGCACGGCGAAGGACACGGAGCCCTCGTCGTCCACGCCCGCGTCGAGGACCTTGTCGTCGAGCGCGGAGGCGGCGGCCTCGTCGAGGAACAGGCGCGTGCCCGAAAGCTCGACGACCTGGTCGGCGGGCTCCGGATCGGCGGTCACGGCGACGGCGAGACGGGCCGCGCCCGTGTCGTCCTGCGCCTCGGCGGTGTGGATGCGCAGCCCGGCGGCCGGCGCGTCGTTCTGCCGACTCACGAGGGTCGACACGATGGCGGTGGCGTTGTCGGTGAGGGTGAGCACGAGCTCTCCTTTCCGGTTGGGGCATGACGCGGTCGCGACATGTCCCGGCTACGATTCCCCATCGCCCCGGATCCCCTCGACCCCCTTGCGCAGACGGGGGCGCTGCCCTTAACCTCGCAGCCGCTTGCGGAGGAACACCTGGGCGGTGCCGTCGCCCTGCGGCACCCGTTCGTGCTCCTCGTAGCCGCAGGACTCGTACAGCCGGATGTTCGCTTCGCTGAGGCTTCCGGTGAAGAGCTCGGCCTCGCGGGCGTCGGAGGCCTGCTCCGCCGCCTCGAGGAGCTTCCGGCCGATGCCCTCGCCCTGCATGTCGGGAGCGATCGCGATCCGTCCGATCAGGAGCAGGTCGTCGTCCTCGACGAACCGGATGGCTCCGACCAGGCGGCCGTCGATCCGGGCACCCAGGCCGCGCTCTGAGGTGAGCTCGGCCTCCATCTCGGCGAGCGTCTGGGTCAGGGGCGGCATGTCGACGCTCCCGTAGATCGCCGCCTCCGACACGAAGGCCGCCCGCTGGATCGTGAGCACCTCGCCGGCATCCGCCGCGGTCAGAGGGGCGACGACCACCTCGGGTCGATCCTCCTGTGCTGCTGCTGTTCCCACTGTTCCGCCTCTCTCGATGGCCCTGTCGCCTTCCTCACGTTCAGGGGTGCGACCGGCGGGTGTCAACCCCCTCGGAACGGGCCGCGCTGCGGGCTACCGTGCCGGGAGGAGGTCACACCATGGCAGACACGAAGACCAAGAAGTCCGGCAGCTCCAGCAGCAAGAACGGGGCGGCGAAGGCGGGCGTCAAGACCACCCGCCAGCAGAACGCGGAGAAGGGGTTCACGGCATCCCCGACCCTCGCGGCGAACCTGCAGGCCGTGCTCGTCGATCTGCTCGAACTCTCGCTGCAGGGCAAGCAGGCGCACTGGAACGTCGTCGGACGCAACTTCCGCGACACCCACCGTCAGCTCGACGAGATCATCGAGGACGCCCGGACGTTCAGCGACACCATCGCGGAGCGCATGCGCGCGCTGCACGCCGTCCCCGACGGCCGCAGCGCCACGATCGCGAAGACGACCACGCTGCCGGAGTTCCCCACCGGCGAGGTGTCCACGACGGAGACCATCGACCTCGTCACCGCGCGCCTCGAGGCCGCGGTCGGGACGATGCGCGACGTGCACGACGCCGTCGACGAAGAGGACCCGACGTCCGCCGATCTGCTGCATGCCGTCATCGAGCGGCTGGAGCAGTTCGCCTGGATGGTGAGCGCGGAGAACCGCAGCCCTGCCGGTCGCTGATCGACCCGCTGTCGGACCGCCGCCCTCGTCGCGCTCACGCCGCCGGGGGCGGCGGTCCGTCGTGTGACCGCGCCCGGGATCGGGCGCGCCGCAGCAGGCCGGGCAGCGCCATCCACAGTCCGACGACGAGCACGAGGGACGCGATGAGCGCGACGATCCCGGCGGTCCGGCTGACCGTGAAGTCGACGATGAGGGTCGTGACGCCGATCGTGAGGGCGCCGATCACGAACAGATCGATCTTCACCAACCGCGCCGCCGTCCGGACGAGCTCGGGCTTCAGCCGGCTGCCGAACAGAGCCCGGTGGATGCCGACGGGGGCGAGGGCGAGGATCGTCGCGAGAGCGGCGAGGGCCACGAGCACGACGTACAGGTCGCGCTGGAACTCGTCCATATCGGTGAAGCGCGGCTGGAACGCGACCGCCAGAAGGAAGCCGGTGAGGATCTGCGTGCCGGTCTGCATGACCCGCAGCTCCTGCAGCAGCTCCTCCCAGTTGCGGTCCGCGCGCTCATTCGGGGTCTCGTCGCGACCGTCATCGCGGTCGTCGCGCTCGTCCGCGTCGCCACGGGGTTCTGCTCTCATGGCGATAGTCTCGTGGGCACGATCCGCCGCTGTCCAGGACCTTGCGCGGCCCGGCGGACAGGCCTCAGGAAAGGACCCCGGATGACGCTGCCCCCGATCGACGAATGGTGGCCGGAGCTGTCCGACGAGGCGCGCCGAGCGGTCATCGGCAGCGGCTCGCGGCACCTCGACGAGGACGTCCGCGAGGAGATCCGGGAGATCACCGGAGCGGTGGTCGGGATGATCGAGTCGCTGTCCGACGACGACCTCGCGTACGCCCGAGACCACGCGCCCGCGGAGGAGTGAGGCGTCAGCCCTCCGGCCGCTCGGCCGTCTCCTCGCGCAGCCGCGGCTCCGTGCGGCGCTCCGGACGCACGCCGTGCTTGTCGGCGTAGAACGCGCGGATCCGGTCCATGTCGGCGGCCACGTCTCCCGTGAGGTCGATCGTCGGCCCGAGGCCGGTCGTCATGGTGTGGCGGTCGACGAAGCCGAGGGTGACCGGCATGCCGGTGGCACGCGCGATCCGGTAGAAGCCGCTCTTCCAGTACTCGTTGCCGCCGCGGGTGCCGTCGGGGGTGACGACGAGGCCGAACACGGTCCCGGCGTGCACCTGCTCCACGACCTCGCCGACGATGCGCGCCGGATCCGCCCGGTCGACGGCGATGCCGCCGAGGCCGCGCATGATCGGGCCGCGCCAGCCGCGGAACAGGCTCTTCTTACCCAGCCAGTGGACCTCGATGCCCAGCCGCCAGGCGATCGCGAGCATGAGCACGAAGTCCCAGTTCGAGGTGTGCGGGGCGCCGATCAGGACGGTCGGACGCGTGGGGGCGGCGTCGGCGACGAGGGTCCACCGGCTGACGGCCCAGTACACGCGGGCGAGGAATCGTCGGAGCATCCGTCCAGATTAAGGGGAGCGGCCTATCGATCGCCTGGCGGGCCGGCCGCGGAGGCGTGCGTGAGCGCCGCGGCGAGTGCGGGATCCAGCCCGGGGACGTCCTCGACGGGGACGGCGAGCGCGAGCAGTGCCCTGCTGAAGTAGTTGCGCGCCGCCGCCGCCAGGGTGATGTCCACGATCTGCCGGTCGCTGAACCCGGCCTCGCGCAGCTCCTGCGTCTCCGCATCGGTCATCGCCGACGGATCGGTCGACAGGCGTGCGGCGAAGCGGATCACGACCTGCTCCTGCTCCGTGAAACCGCTGTCGTCTCCGGCGGCGAAGGCGGCGAGTCCTTCCTCGTCGACGACTCCGGCGCGGAGGGAGCGGCGGCCGTGGGCGAGCAGACAGTGCGCGGATCCGATGGCCCGCGCCGCCCCGAGGGTCGCGGCCTCGTACACGCGGACGCCGATCGACGGGACGACCGCACGGACGAGCGCCTCGAACGCGGCGTGGGCCTCGGGGTTCACGGCCATGGCCCTGGTGTGTGCGAACACGATGCCGTCGTCGGCGAGGTCGCTCTCGTACATCGCGGCGACGTGGCCGGTCGCGGTGGCCCGCTCGGGAGGATGGATGATCATGGCGCCTCCTCGGCTCCGGGGGCGCGGCGAGGGTGCGCACCCCCTCGCCGGGAACGATACGCCGCTCCCGGGTCGCAGAGAAGAGCGTGCGGCGCCCGGTGCTCCTGGCAGGCGTACGATCGAGGGATGACCGAATCGAAGCAGGAGAACACCGGGCAGGACGCGCCGCTCGGGCTGCAGCCGCTGCCGGGTGCGATCGAGCTGCTCGACGGCGATGCCGCCGGCTACTGCAGCAACGGCGTCTGCCACATCCCCGCCCCCAAGGAGCGGTGAGCAGCAGACGCCGTCGGTGTCTCTGCGCGGTCAGTGACCGCCGTGCGCCGCATCGCCGATGTCGTCGGCGGGCTTACGCACCAGCGGGCTGAGCGCGACCGCCGCGAGCGAGATGATCGCCGCGATGAGGAACGCCGTCCGCGCACCGGGGGCACCCGCCACCGCCCGCGACAGGCCCTCGTCCTCCCCGGCGTGCAGGATGGCCGAGTACGTGACCGTGAGCAGCGCGACGCCGGCCGCGCCGCCGACCTGCTGCAGCGTGTTCAGCACCGCGGAGCCGTGCGAGTACAGCGAGCGGTGCAGCGACCCCAGCGACGAGGAGAACAGCGGCGTGAACGACATCGCGAGGCCGACCGACATGGCCGCCTGCACGACGATCAGCAGCCACCACACGGTGTGCTCGCCGACCGTCGAGTAGAAGAAGAGCGAGGCCGAGACGAGGATCGTGCCGGGGATGAGCAGCGGTCGGGTGCCCTTCGCGTCGTACACGCGACCCATGATCGGTCCGAGGAGGCCCATCAGCACCGAACCGGGGAGCAGGATGAGGCCCGACTCCAGAGCGCTGAGTCCGGCGACGTTCTGCAGGTACTGCGGCAGCAGCGTGAGCGTGCCGAACATCGACAGGGCCAGGATCGTCATGATGATGACGGCCAGCGAGAAGTTCGCCGAACGGAACACGCGCAGGTCGAGCAGCGCGTCGTCCACCCGCTGCAGCACGAGCTGGCGCCAGACGAAGAGGGCGAGCGAGACGGCGCCGACGACCAGGGCGATGACACCGGTCGTGCCGCCCGCACCGCCTTCGCCGCCGAACTGGCTGAGGCCGAAGACGATGCCGCCGAAACCCAGCGCCGCGAGCGGGATGGACAGCACGTCGAGCGGAGCCTTGCGGGTCTCGCCGAGGTTCGTCATCCACTTCGCACCCATGCCGAGCGAGATCAGGGCGATGGGCAGCACGATCGCGAACAGCGCGCGCCAGTTGAACGCGTCGAGCACGGCGCCCGCGAGCGTCGGGCCGATGGCGGGCGCGAGCGAGATGACGAGGCCGACGCGGCCCATCATGCGGCCGCGCGACTGCGCCGGCACGACGTTCATGATCGTCGTCATCAGCAGCGGCATCATGATGCCGGTGCCCGCCGCCTGGATCACGCGGCCCGCGAGCAGCACGGAGAAGCCGGGCGCCACGAGCGCCACGAGCGTGCCGAGCGAGAAGGCCGTCATCGCGGCGATGAAGACCTGCCGCGTCGTGAAGCGCTGCAGGATGAAGCCGGTGGTCGGGATGACCACCGCCATGGTGAGCATGAACGCGCTCGTCAGCCACTGTCCGAGCTCGGGCGGGATGCCGAGATCGGTGTTCAGGTGCGGGATCGCGATGCCCATCGTCGTCTCGTTGAGGATGGCGACGAAGGCGGCGACGAGCAGCAGCCAGATGACCCGCATGTCCTTGCGGGGGATGCCCCCGCTCGATGCGGGGGGCGTCGTGATGGAGCCGGTATCGACGGCAGACATGGGCGGCCTCCAGGGCATCGGAGAGAAGAGGGAGGTGCGAGAGTTCGCGAGAGTCATTCAGCGTAACGGGTCGGGCGGACATTTCATTCCGAAATCTGGGATATCGCTGAACGCCGCGGGAACGGAGCCCGTGTCCTCGGGGGTGAGTACGCTGGCGCCATGAGCATGGGCGGGATGGGCGGTGGTCCGCGGGGCGGTTTCCGCGGCGTGGACGAGGACGCCCAGCGTCGGCTCAATGCGGAGGCTCCGAAGATCGACGGCCTCGGCACCAGGGTCGTCGCCCTGTTCAGCGCCTACCGGTGGCGCATCCTCTTCACCGGTGTCCTCGTGGTCCTGGGGGCCGGCATCGCGGTCATCCCGCCGCTCCTCGTGCAGCGCATCTTCGACGACGCGCTGTTCCCCGTCGACGGCGGCGGCCCCCACCTCTCGCTGCTCGGCGTGCTCGTCGGCGCGATGGTCGGCCTCTTCCTCTTCTCGGCGGTCCTCGGAGTCGCACAGACCTGGCTCACGGCGACGGTCGGCAACAGCGTCACGGGCGATCTCCGGGTGCGGCTGTTCGAGCACCTGCAGGCCATGGAGCTCGGCTTCTTCACCCGCACGAAGACCGGCGTGATCCAGTCCCGGCTGCAGAACGACGTCGGCGGCGTCTCCGGCGTGCTGACGAACACGGTCACCAGCATCCTCGGCAACGCCGTCACGGTGATCGCCTCGCTCGTGGCGATGATCCTCATCGACTGGCGCCTCACCCTCATCGCCGTCGTGCTCATGCCGTTCCTCGTGCTCGTGCAGCGACGCGTGGGACAGGTGCGGGCACGCATCGCGGGGGAGACCCAGGAGTCGCTGTCCGAGCTGACCTCGATCACCCAGGAGACCCTGAGCGTCTCGGGCATGCTGCTGTCCAAGGCGTTCAACCGCCAGCGCACCGAGTCCGAGCGCTACCAGCAGGAGAACCGCAACCAGGTGCGCCTCCAGGTGCGCCGAGCAATGAGCGGTCAGGGCTTCTTCGCGGTCGTCCAGGTCATCATGGCGAGCGTCCCCGCCGTCATCTACCTCGTCTCCGGATACCTCATCGCGGGCGGGACGGGAGCGATCACCGCGGGGACGATCGTGGCCTTCACGACGGTCCAGGCGCGGCTGCTCATGCCGCTGATGGGGCTCATGCGGGTCTCGCTCGACCTGCAGACCTCGTCCGCGCTGTTCGCCCGCATCTTCGAGTACCTCGACCTCGTCCCCGAGATCACCGACGCCCCCGATGCGATCGCCGTGGCGCAGGCGCCGGGTCCGCGCGGACGCATCGAGTTCCAGGACGTCGTGTTCCGGTATCCGGATGCCGCGGCCGATTCGCGTCCCACGCTGCACGGGGTCTCCTTCGTGGCCGAGCCCGGGCAGCACGTCGCCTTCGTCGGCCCCTCCGGCGCGGGCAAGACCACGATCCTCTACCTCGCGCCTCGACTGTACGAGGCCAAGGGCGGCGCGGTGCTGTTCGCGGGGGCGGACGTGCGCACCCTCACGCAGGAGTCGATCATCGACGATGTGGGCATCGTCTCCCAGGAGACCTACCTGTTCCACGCGACGATCCGGGAGAACCTCCGCTACGCGAAGCCCGATGCGACGGACGAGGAGCTGGTCGCCGCCTGCACCGCGGCCAACATCCACCACATCATCGCGGGCTTCGAGAAGGGCTACGACACGGTCGTGGGGGAGCGCGGGTACCGGCTCTCCGGTGGCGAGAAGCAGCGCATCGCCATCGCGCGCGTGCTGCTGAAGGACCCGCCGGTGCTCCTGCTCGACGAGGCGACCTCCGCCCTGGACACCGTGTCCGAGCGCGTGGTGCAGGAGGCCCTCGACGAGGCGGCGAAGGGGCGCACCACCCTGTCGATCGCGCACCGCCTGTCGACGGTCATGGGGGCGGACGTCATCCATGTGCTGGAGGCCGGGCGCATCGTGGAGTCCGGCACCCACGCCGAGCTCCTCGCGCAGGGCGGCCTCTACGCCGAGCTGGCGGCGCAGCAGGTGGCCGCGTCGCGCGTGCTGGACGCCGAGATGGAAGCGCAGGCCGAGGAGGAGGCCGCGATCCGCGGGGGCGTCGGAGAAGGCGTCGACGCTGGTCTCGCCGCGCGCCGTGCCGACCGTGAGCCGGAGGACTCCGCCGCAGCCGATGCCGTCGTGGCGCTGACGACGGGCGTCCCGCTGCCGACGGCATCGAGTGCCGATGCGCGGCCGCGCCCGACCGACGGGTGACGACCGCGAGGCTCAGTGGACGGAGAGCCCGCCGTCGATGAACAGCGACTGGCCGGTGACGTAGGCCGAGCCCGGGCCCGCGAGGAAGACCGCGGCCGCCGCGAAGTCCTCCGGGAGGCCGTTGCGTCCGATCATCGTCCGGGCCGCGAGGGCCGCGATCGTGGCGGAGTCCTCCTGCAGGCGGGCGTTCAGGGGCGTGAGGACGAATCCGGGGACGAGGGTGTTGCTCGTCACCCCGGTACCGCCCCAGGCCTCGGCCTCCGAGCGCATGAGCGACTCGACCGCGCCCTTGGAGGCGCCGTAGACCCCGCTGCCCACGAATGCCCGGTGCGCCTGCTGCGAGCTGATGTGGATCAGTCGCCCGTAGCCGCGCGCCGCCATGCCCTGCGCCCAGCGCTGACCGAGGAGGAACGGGGCGAGCGCGTTGACGGTCATCGTGGCGTCCCAGTCCGCCTCGGTGATCTCGGCGTAGGGCGGACGGATGTTGATGCCGGCGGAGTTGACGAGGATGTCCGGCTCGCCGAAGGGGACGGCTGCGGCCTCCGCGACCGCATGGATGCCCCCGCGCGTGCTCAGATCGCCGACCACGCCCGCGGCCCGGCACCCCTGCGCGGTCAGCTCCTCGACGGTCTCGGCGATGCGCTCCGCGCCGCGGGCGACGATCACCGTGGCCGCGCCGGCCCGGGCGAGCGCCGTCGCTATGCCGCGACCGATGCCCGAGCTGCCGCCGGTCACGACCGCGGTGCGGCCGTCGAGTGCGAAGAGCGAGGAGAGGTAGTCGGTCATGCGGGGGTCCTTTCGGCGGGGCTCACCACGCGAGGGCGTCGGCGAGGGTGGGGTCGGGGCGGGCGTCGGCGAACTCGGGAAGGGCACGCAGCTCGGCCAGGAACGCGGAGACGTCCGCCGCATAGGCGGGATCGGGGTGGGTGTCCGCGATCTCCCGGAGCGGAGCGACGTCCATCGCGAGGATGAGGTCGAGCCGTGCGGTCACGGCGGCATGCGCGCCCGCCTCCTGCAGGACGCGGATCCCGCCGCGGAGCGCAGCGAGGTAGTCGCGGAGCACGGGGAGCTGCGCCTTGCTCTGGGTGATCGAGGTGCCGTCCGCTCGGACGCGCCAGCGCGCCACGACGTCGGGCAGCACATCGAAGGTGCGCGCCCGGGTGTACATCGTCTGCGCGACGACCTGGTCCTCGTAGGCCACACCTTCCGGGAATCTCAGGTCGGACCACATCTCCGTGCGGCTCACCTTGGACCACGCGACGATGTTCGACACCGCCTGCGGGTGCTCTGCGAGGGTGGTGCCGAGGCGGGCCGGAGAGGTCGCCGCGGCCACCCAGGGCTGTACGCGGCCGGGCACGTATCCTCGCCCCTGGGGACGCAGCCGCACGTAGGCGCCGGCGGCGAAGTCGCTCTCCGTGCGCTCGAGCGTGCCCACGAGCGTCGCCAGCGCGTCCGGCATCAGCTCGTCATCCGCGTCGAGGAAACCGGTGAAGGGCGTGTCGACCCGTGCGAGGCCGACATTGCGCGCGGCGCCGAGCCCGACGGAGGCCTCATGCCGGATCACGGTGAAGCGGGCGTCCCTCGCGGCGGCGTCGGCGAAGATCGCTCCCGTGTCGTCGGTGGAGCCGTCGTCGATGAGGAGGGCACGCCACCGCTCGTCCGTCTGCGCGCGGAGGGAGTCGAGGGCGGCGGGGGCGAACGCGGCGATGTCGCGTCCTGGCACGATCAGCGTCACGATCGGGGTGGGGGCGGTCACTCCGCCGAGTCTAGAGCCGTCCGTCAGCCGCGGACGGCGGCGACCGCCTCCGCGAGCAGTGCGGCGAGGCGCTCGGGAGCATCCGCCGGGAGGGCCGTGCGCCCGAAGGTGAACCGCACGGCCGTCTGAGCGACCTCGGGGGCGATGCCGCACGCGAGCAGCACGGGGGAGGGCTCGTCGCTGCCGGCCGCGCAGGCGGAGCCGCTGGACGAGATCACCCCGCGGCGCTCCAGCTCCAGCAGCACCGCCTCGCCGCTCACGCCGGAGATCGTGAAGCTCGCCGTCGCGGGCAGACGCTGCGTGGAATGCCCCGTCAGCGCGGCCACGGGCACACGTCGCTGCACCTCGACGATGAAACGCGTCGTCGTGGCCGCCACCCTGGTCGCCGTGTCTTCGCGCTCCCGCTCGGCGAGCTCCAACGCCGTCGCCAGGCCCACCGCTCCCGCGACGTCGACGGTGCCGGACCGCCGTCCACGCTCCTGAGCGCCGCCGTGCAGGAGCGGTTCCAGAGGGAGGCGTCCGCGGACGACGAGCGCCCCGGTCCCTTTGGGAGCGCCGAGCTTGTGCCCGGCGATCGATACGGCGTCGGCATCCAGATCATGCAGGGGCAGCCAGCCGGCCGACTGCACGGCGTCGACATGGAGGGGCACGCGGCGGGCGCGGACGACCTCGCGGAGCGCGGCGATGTCCTGGACGGTGCCGATCTCGTTGTTCGCGTGCCCGACGGACACGATGGCCGTGTCGTCGGTGAGCACCGTGTCGAGGGCGTCCGGCCCGATCCGCCCGGTCCCGTCCACCGCGGGCATCGCCACCGTCACCCCGTGGAAGCGCGCGAGGTACGCCGCCGACTCCCGGATCGACTCGTGCTCGATGGGGGACACCACGACGCGCCGCCGCCCGGAGGCGAGCGCTGCCAGCGTGATCCCCTTCACGGCGAGGTTGTTCGCCTCCGTGCCGCCGCCGGTGAAGACGACATCGCCCGCCCGCACCCCGAAGACGCGGGCGACCCTGGCGCGGGCATCCTCCAGCGCGCGCGCTGCCGTCTCGCCCGCGGTGTGGTGGCTGGCGGGGTTGCCGAACACCTCGGTGAGGAAGGGTTCCATGGCCGCCCGTACCTCGGGGCGTACCGGCGAGGTCGCGGCGTGATCGAGGTACAGCACGAGACTCAACCGATCCGGAGGTCGAGTCCGAGGTCCAGCGCCCGCGCGGAGTGCGTGAGGGCTCCGACCGAGATCACGTCCACCCCGGTGTCGGCGATGGCGCGGACGGTGGTCAGGTCGACGCCGCCCGAGGCCTCCACGGTGGCGCGCTCGCCGATGAGGGCCACGCCGGCGCGCAGATCGTCGAGGGAGAAGTTGTCCAGCAGCACGGTGTGCGCACCGCCGTCGAGCACCGCCGGGATCTGGTCGAGACGGTCGACCTCGACGACCACGTGGGCGGTGTGCGGCAGCCGCGAGAGTGCCTCGCGAAGAGCCGTCGCGAGGTCGAGCCCGGACCGCTGGAGCACCGCGAGGTGGTTGTCCTTCGCCATGACCGCGTCGGAGAGGGAGTACCGGTGGTTCCGGCCGCCGCCTGACACCACGGCGTGCCGTTCGAACGCCCGCAGTCCTGGCGTCGTCTTGCGGGTGTCTGCGATGCGCGCCCGCGTCCCCTCCACTTCGCGGACATAGGCGGCGGTGAGGGTCGCGATGCCCGACATCCGCTGCACGAAGTTCAGGGCGACACGCTCGGCGGTGAGGAGCGTGCGGGCCGGCCCTGTCACGGTGGCCAGCACGTCGGAGGCGGTGAAGGCATCGCCGTCGCCCACGTGCAGGTCGACGACGACATCGGGATCGGTGAGGAGGAACGCGGTGGCGAAGACCTCACCGCCGCTGAAGATCCCGTCCTCGCGGGCGACGAGGTCGGCCGTGGCCGTCGTCTCCGCGGGGAGCAGGGTGATGCTGGTGAGGTCGCCCCACGGGGCGTCCTCCTCGAGTGCGGCTCCGACGACGCGGTGCAGGGTGGCGCGGGTGAGCATCAGGCGGTCTCCAGGATCGGTGCGTGTTCCGCCTTCGGCTCGGCGGGGACGGGGTCGTCGCGGTGGTGGGCGCCGACCGAGACGGGGCGGGCAAGGGCAGCACGGATGGTGGCGTCGGCGACCTGCAGCAGGTTCCGGTCCTCGTGCGCGCGGGCGTCGGAGGGGGGAGGCGTCTCGACGGCCCATCCGCGCACGATCCCGAGCGCGCGCTGCAGGCCCGATCCGGTCCGGTGCAGGCCGACCTCGTCCCACAGCAACCGCTGCAGCCCGGCGCGGTCGAACGGGGGGAGAGGCTCCGGTGCGACATCCGCGTCTGCCGAGTCGGTCGGCGACGGACGCGGGGTGATGTCGACGGCAGTGGCCCACGATCCGTCCAGGGCGGCGGCGGCCCTGGCACCGAACACGGCGCCTTCGAGGAGCGAGTTGGAGGCGAGCCGATTGGCTCCGTGCACCCCCGTGCGGGCGGTCTCACCGACGGCGTAGAGCCCCGGGATCGTGGTCCGTCCGTGGCGATCGGTGACGACGCCGCCCATGAGGTAGTGGGCGGCGGGCGTCACCGGCAGCGGCTCCCTGGACCAGTCGAAACCGCGAGCACGTGTCACCCGGTCGATGGTGGGAAAGCGGCGGGCGAGCGCGTCCGCCCCCAGCGCCGTCGCATCGAGGTGCACGGGCGCCCCCTGCCGGGCGGCCTGTCGGGCGATGGCTCGCGCGACGACATCCCTCGGCGCGAGCTCCCCGTCCGGGTGGCTGTCGAACACGAACCGTCGCCCTTCGTGGTCGCGGAGCACGGCACCCTCGCCGCGGATGGCTTCGGAGAGCAGGAAGACCGGGGTGCCGGGAAGCGCGGTCGGGTGGAACTGCACGAACTCCAGGTCGGCGACGGCGGCGCCGGCGCGCAGGGCCGCCGCGATGCCATCGCCGGTCGCCTCCGCCGGGTTGGTCGTGTGCGCGTAGAGCTGCCCCGCCCCGCCCGTCGCGAGGATCACGGCGTCGGCCCGGATCTCGGCCGTGTCCCCGTCGCGGAGGACCGTGATCCCACGGACCCGGTCCTCCTCGACGACGAGGTCGAGGAGCATCGTCCCCTCGCAGACGGCGATGGACGCACGGCGAACGGCGGCGCATAGCGCGGCGGAGATCGCGGCGCCGGTGGCATCGCCTCCGGCGTGCAGGATGCGGGCATGAGTATGCGCCGCCTCGCGCCCGCGGGCGAGAGCGCCGCCCGGAGTCCGGTCGAAGGCGACGCCGCGGGCGAGGAGCTCGGCGGTCCGGGCCGCGCCGTCCGCCACGAGCGCGTCGACCGCGGCCGGATCGCACAGACCCCCTCCGGCGCTGATCGTGTCGGCGGCGTGCGTGGCCGGTCCATCTCCCGGCCCGTAGCTGCCGGCCACACCGCCCTGCGCGAGAGGCGTGCATCCGCCCCCGAGGTCGCCCTTCGTCACGACTGTCACCGTGTGCCCGGCCTCGTGAGCGTGCAGCGCGGCGGTGAGGCCGGCGATGCCGGAGCCGACGACGACGACGTTCATCGTGCCCCGGCGGCCACCGGCGGCTTGGCGGCCAGCATCCGCTCGAGCGCGAGGCGAGCCGGGTCGGCGACATCGGGGGAGACCGTGATGCGGTTCGGTGTGCGGCCGGCGACCAGCTCCTCCAGGACCCACGCGAGGTAGCCCGGGTGGATGCGGTACATGGTCGAGCACGGGCAGACGACCGGGTCGAGGCAGAAGATCCGGTGCTGCGGGTACTGCGCGGCCAGGCGGCGCACGAGGTTGATCTCGGTACCGACGGCGAAGGTCGTCGGCTCCGTCGCCTCGGCGATGGCGCGGCGGATGTACTCGGTGGAGCCCGCCTCGTCGGCCGCGTCGACGACCTCCATCGGGCACTCCGGGTGCACGATCACGCGGACTCCCGGGTGCTCGGCCCGAGCCTGGTCGATCTGCGCCACGGTGAAGCGCCGGTGCACGGAGCAGAACCCGTGCCAGAGGATCACCTGCGCGTCGACGAGCTCCTCCGCGGTGGAGCCGCCCAGCGCTCGCCGCGGGTTCCACATCGGCATCCGGTCGAGGGGCACCCCCATGGCCTTCGCGGTGTTGCGTCCCAGATGCTGATCGGGGAAGAAGAGCACCCGGCGGCCGCGGGCGAACGCCCACTCCAGTACCGTGGCGGCGTTGGACGAGGTGCACACGATGCCGCCGTGTCGCCCGACGAAGCCCTTGATCGCCGCCGAGGAGTTCATGTAGGTGACGGGGATCACCGGCACGCGGCCGTCGGCGTCTGGGGTGTCGAGGTCGCCCAGCACGTCGGCGAGCTGCTCCCAGCACTCCTCGACCTGGTCGATGTCGGCCATATCCGCCATCGAGCACCCCGCGGCGAGGTTCGGCAGGATCACCGCCTGGTCGGGCTGGGAGAGGAGGTCGGCGGTCTCGGCCATGAAGTGCACACCGCAGAAGACGATCGCCTCCGCATCCGGCCGCATCGTGGCGGCGGTGGCGAGCTGGAACGAGTCGCCCACCTCGTCCGCATGGGCCACCACCTCCTCGCGCTGATAGAAGTGCCCGAGGATCACCACCCTGTCTCCGAGCGTGGCCTTCGCCGCCTCGATGCGTCGGTGGAGCTCCGCCTCGCCGGCCTCGCGGTAGGCCCCGGGGAGCTCTCCCTGCCGGGGAGCCCCGGTGGGGATGACATCACCCATGGAGGAGCCGGGTCCGTAGCCGGGGCGTGTGTCGAAGTCCCAGGGTCCGACGGCGAGGTCGGTCGTGCAGGTGGCGTCGGTGGAGACCCCGCCGACGATGGCCTGGATCGCGTGGTCGACGGACGGGTCCGCAGGGGGGACCGCGGGCGTCGGGACGAAGGTGATGCTCATCGGGTTCTCGTTTCCTCGGGGCGGAGCGGACCGCGGTCGGCCAGCTCGAGATCGGTGTCGTCGCGGTACAGGCGGGCCGGGCGATGACTGCCCGTCCGGAAGCGGTCGGTGCGGGTCAGGTTGCCGGCGGACTCGACCTGCCGCCGGAAGTTCGCGGGGTCGAGCGCGCGCCCCAGGATCGACTCGTAGGCTTCCCGGAGCTCGGCGAGCGTGAACTCGGCGGGCAGGAAGCCCTGGGCCACACGGCTGTATCCGACCTTGTTCCGCAGGCGCCAGAGCGCGTACTCGATGATCTCGCGATGATCGAAGGCGAGCGCCGGCAGGTCGTCGGCAGCGAACCATTCCACGTTCTCCGGCGCGCGGCCCGAGGCCCGGTGCGCGGTGATCTGGGCCTCGACGTCGTCCTGGCGGAGCAGGGCCCAGTACACGATCGAGACGACCCGCGTGGGGGAGCGGTCGACGGCGCCGAAGGCGTAGAGCTGCTCCAGGTAGGTGGGGGCGAGGCCGGTCGTCTCGGCGAGCGTGCGGGCCGCGGCATCGACCGGCGACTCCTCGGGGGTGAGCCACCCGCCGGGGAGCGCCCACCGCTCCGCGAACGGCTCGCGGGTGCGGCGGACGAGGGGGAGCGCGAGCACGGGCGGACCATCGTCACCGCGGCGCAGCGTGAGCATCACCGTCGAGACGGCGACGCGGATGTCCGCACTTCGAGTCATAGGCACCTTAACCTCCGGATTCGATCTTAGTGTCATCGGGACCTTTAGTGCGCGCAGATGACGAACGAACGCGTCGAGTCCGAAACGTTATCTCCTCCCCGCGGGAAGGCTTGTCCCCCCGGGGTGGGTTTGTTAGGTTACTGTCCTAACAAACCCCTTCGAGAGTGGCCACCGGCCGCCTCCCGGGGTTCCCGTGAACCCCGCCCGGGGTTCGGCTCCAACCGGAGAATCCCTCCTGCAGTGCAGCACCGAGAGGAAATGAAGAATGATCCGTAACGGAAAGCGCAAGATCGCGCTCACGGCGGTCGCGGGGGCCTCGGTCCTCG
>Ga0233424_10000870_pt1 | contig 31883 bp, 31 predicted proteins | sample Watercolumn_Towu_FD_181011 | JGI IMG/M metagenome (GOLD analysis project Ga0233424, IMG submission 181011) | Freshwater microbial communities from Lake Towuti, South Sulawesi, Indonesia - Watercolumn_Towuti2014_125_MG | ecosystem: Environmental > Aquatic > Freshwater > Lake | place: Indonesia... | reverse complement strand
TACGACAGCGCGGAGCGCAGCCCGTCCTGCCAGTGCTCCGCCGGCTCCAGCACGCGGTCCGCGATGCGCTCGGCCTTGCGCGGGTCGAAGGCGGCGCCCTTGGTCGTCATCGGGGAGCCGGCGTAGACGCCCGCCCCGTCCTGACGGTTGAGCAGCTGGCAGCTGATCGTGACCGGGGCGTTGGCGTTCTCGACGACGACCTCGAGCCGCAGCACGGCGAGGTGGCGCTCCTCGAAGCTCACGAGACGCTGATCCCGCATGCGCACCCGCTTGCCGGACGGGGTCTCCCAGACCACGCGCCGTTCCAGCACGCCCGTGCGCATGTCGAGCGTGCGGGCGTACTCGCGCACGTCCGCGTCGTCGAGGGAGATCGGCTCGTCGTCGACGTAGAGGCGCATCACCTTGGCGTCGGGGGCGTTGACGATCGTCTGGCCGACCTCGGCGAAGCCGTAGGCCTGCTCGGCGTGCCGGATCGGCCACGTCTCGTGCAGGCCGTTGATGAAGGTGCCGTGCTCCTGCGCGCCGCGCCCCTCGATGTGGTTGCCCCGGAGCCCGAGGTAGCCGTTGCCGACCGAGAACAGCGTCTCGCCGACACCCTCCTCCGAGTAGCGCGTCTCGATGAGACGCCACGGGTCGACGGGGAAGCGGTCGCGGTCGATCATGCGGTCTCCGGGGTGTCGGTGCGGGCGGCGGGAAGCAGGACGCCGAGGTCGTCGACGACGTGGGTCGCGCCGGCGGCGCGGAGTGCGTCGGCGCCGGCGCCGCGGTCGACGCCGATGACGACGGCGTAGCCGGCGGCGGCGGCCGATGCGGCACCGGAGGTGGCGTCCTCGACGGCGATGCTGCGGGCCGGGTCGACGCCGAGGGCCGTGGCGCCGGCGGCGAACATGTCGGCCGCGGGCTTGGAGGCGAGGTGCTCGCGCTCGGCGACGACGCCGTCGATCACGACGCGGAAGAAGGACCGGATGCCGGCGGCCGCCAGCACCTCTTCGGCGTTCTTGGAGCTGGAGACGACGCCGAGCGGGATCCCCGCGGCGTGCAGCGCCTCGACGACGGCGAGGGAGCCGGGGAACGGAGCGATGCCCTGGCTGCGGAGGGACGCCGCGAACGCGGCGTTCTTGCGGTTGCCGATCCCGCAGATGGTCTCGGCGGACGGGTCGTCGTCCACCGAACCCCAGGGCACCTCGACGTTGCGGCTGCGCAGCAGGCTCGCGACGCCGTCGTAGCGCTTCTTGCCGTCGACGTAGGCGAAGTAGTCCTCGTCGGTGTACGGCGGCGTGATGTCCCAGCGGGCGAAGACGTCATCGAAGACCGCCTTCCAGGCGCGCATGTGCACCTCGGCGGTCGGCGTGAGGACGCCGTCGAGGTCGAACAGCACACCGTCGGCGTGGAACAGGTCGGGCAGCGCGTCTGGCACAGAGCCTCCAGGAGAAGGACGAGGGTCGGGTCGGCACCTCTCCGTGCCACTGTGCAAGCGTAATGGCGGTGGCGCGCGCGGGGTAACCCCGGACCGCGATCAGAGCAGTTCGGCCGTCTGCCTGGCGATCTGGAGCTCCTCGTCGGTGGGGACGACGAGGACCGTCACGGCCGAGGCGTCCGTCGAGATGACGCGGAGGCCGCGCTCCTTCGCCTCGTTGCGGGCGGGATCGATCTCGATCCCCGCGAAGCCGAGCGTCGCCATCGCCGCCGCCCGCACGGGCGCCGCATTCTCACCGACGCCGGCGGTGAAGGACACGACGTCGACCCCGCCGAGCTGGGCGATGTAGGCGCCGGCATAGGCCCGCAGACGGTGGACGTACACGTCGAAGGCGAGCGTGGCGGCCTCCTCCCCCGCGGCGACGCCGGCGAGGATGTCGCGCATGTCGCTGCGTCCGGCGAGTCCCGCCAGCCCGCTGCGGGTGTTCAGCAGCGCGTCGAGGTCGTCGATGGTGTAGCCGGCGCGACGGGACAGATGCACGAGAGCGGCCGGGTCGATGTCACCCGACCGCGTGCCCATGACGAGGCCCTCGAGCGGCGTGAGGCCCATCGAGGTCTCGACCGAGCGACCCCCGTCGATCGCGGTGACCGAGGCGCCGTTGCCGAGGTGGAACACGAGCTGTCGGAGGGTCCCGAGGTCGCGCCCGAGGAAGCGTGCGGCGGTCTCGCTGACGTACTGGTGGCTCGTGCCGTGGAATCCGTACCGACGGACACGGTGCTCGGCGGCGAGCGCCGCATCGATCGCGTAGGTGTAGGCCGCCGGCGGGAGCGTCTGATGGAACGCGGTGTCGAAGACCGCGACATGCGGGACGTCGGAGAACACGGCACGGGCCGCCCGGATGCCGGCGAGGTTCGCCGGATTGTGCAGCGGCGCGAGCACGGCGAGCTCGTCGATCTGCCGCTCGACGTCGGCGTCGATCAGGGTCGGCGCGTAGAAGCGCGCACCGCCGTGCACGACCCGATGCCCGACCGCGACCGGCGGATGCGCGTCGAGGGAGGGGCCGTGCGCGGCGAACTGCGCGCGCATGACCTCGAAGGCCGCGGCGTGGTCGGGGATGGCCTGTTCGTCGCGGTACGTGGCGTCGAGCATCGTCGCCGACGGTCCGTCACCCGGCTCCGGGCGCACGGTGTGGGCGACGGGGCTGGAGTCCTGGCCGATGCGCTCGATGAGCCCACTGGCGAGCTCGTCCTCGTGCGCCGTGTCGATGAGGCTGTACTTCAGCGAGGACGACCCGCTGTTGATGACGAGGATCGCGCTCACGCCTTCTCCCCCGCTCGTTCGGCGCCCTGGGCCTGGATCGCCGTGATGGCCACCGTGTTCACGATGTCGTCGACGAGCGCGCCGCGGGACAGGTCGTTGATCGGTTTGTTGAGCCCCTGCAGCACCGGACCGATGGCCACGGCGCCGGCGGAGCGCTGCACCGCCTTGTAGGTGTTGTTGCCGGTGTTGAGATCCGGGAAGACGAACACGGTCGCGCGCCCCGCCACGGCCGAGTCCGGCAGCTTGGCCTTGGCGACCGCCGCGTCGGCGGCGGCGTCGTACTGGATCGGACCCTCCACGAGGAGTTCGGGAGCGCGCTCGCGCACGAGCGCCGTCGCTGCCCTGACCTTGTCGACGTCGGCCCCGGACCCGGACTCGCCGGTGGAGTACGACAGCATCGCCACGCGGGGGTCGATGCCGAACTGCCGGGCGGTGGTGGCGGACGAGATCGCGATGTCGGCGAGCTGCTCGGCCGTGGGATCGGGGATGACCGCGCAGTCGCCGTACACGAGCACGCGGTCGGCGAGGGCCATGAGGAACACGCTGGAGACGACGTTCACCCCCGGCTTCGTCTTGATGATCTCGAAGGACGGCCGGATCGTGTGCGCCGTGGTGTGCGCGGCACCGGAGACCATGCCGTCGGCGAGCCCGAGATGCACCATCATCGTCCCGAAGTAGGAGACGTCGGTGACGGTGTCGGCGGCCTGCGCGAGCGTGATCCCCTTGTGGGCGCGCAGCCGCGCGTACTCGGCGGCGAAGCGCTCAACGAGGGCCGGGTCGGTGGGACTCAGCACCTGCGCGCCGGCGATGTCGAGGCCGAGTTCCGTCGCCCGCGCGCGGATCGCGCCGTCGTCGCCGAGGATCGTCAGCTCCGCCACCTCGCGGGACAGCAGCGCCGCCGCCGCCCGGAGGATGCGGTCGTCGTCGCCCTCGGGGAGGACGATGTGGCGGCGGTCGGACCGCGCGCGTTCCATCAGGCCGTACTGGAACATGAGCGGCGTGACGACGTGCGCCTCCGCGAGCCCGAGCTGCTCGGTGAGCTCGGCCACGTCGATGTGCGCCTGGAAGAGTCCGAGCGCCCGGTCGTAGCGACCGCGCGAGTCGGCGGAGATGCGTCCGCGGGTGCCCATCACCCGCACCGCCGTGTCGTAGGTGCCGAGGTCGGTGGTGATGATCGGCACCGAGGAGGCGAACCCGTCGAGCAGCTGGAGGATCGGGTCCGGCAGCGGGAACGGCCCGTTGAGGATGATCCCGGCGATCCGCGGGAACGTGCCGGAGGAGTCGGCGAGAAGGGCGGCGAGCAGCACCTCGGTGCGGTCTGCGGGGATCACGACCACGGCCTCGTCGGTGAGGCGCGGCAGGACGTTCACCATCGACATGCCGGCCACGACGATCGACAGCGCGACCGCGGTCAGACGATCCTCGTCGCCCTTGAGCAGCGTCCCGTCGACCGCGGAGACGATGCCGCGGATGGACGGCGCGACGAGCGCGCGGTCCTCGGGGAGCGCCCAGACCGGCGTGCCCTCGGGGAGGACCGCCCGCACCGCGTCGACGATGGCGTCGAGCCCGTCGGGGTCGGCCCTGTTCACGGCCACCGCGAACAGCTCCGCGCGCTCCTCGGCCAGTTCCGGCAGCGCCAGGGCGGCGATCTGGCCGACGGCGGCGGCCTCCCGCGCCGTGGTCGTGCCGAGCTGCTCGGCCTGCCGCTGCTGGTCGCGTCCGCTCAGCACGAGCAGGACGGGGGCGCCGAGGTTCGCCGCGATCCGGGCGTTGAAGCCGAGCTCGGCGGGGCTCGCGACGTCGGTGTAGTCGCTGCCGACGATGACGACGGCGTCGCACTGCGCCTCGACGGCCTTGAAGCGCGCGACGATGGTCGACAGCGCGCCCTCGGGATCGGCGCGCACGTCGTCGTAGGTGACGCCGATGCAGTCCTCGTACTCGAGCTGGACGCCGTCGTGGGCGAGCAGCAGCTCGAGGATCTCGTCGCGCTCGGCGACCGCGCGGGCGATCGGGCGGAACACGCCCACGCGCGGCGACACGCGCATCAGCGCATCGAGCACCCCGAGGGCGATCGTCGACTTCCCGGTGTGGCCTTCAGCCGAGGTGATGTAGATGCTCCGCGACACGGCTCCAGCTTAGGCGGGCACCCCGACACCGCACCCCGCCGCTGCCGTGACAAACGCGCGCGTCACTCGCACGGGCCGGACAGCACGTCGACGACGGCGGCCGCATCCTCCTGGTACCGCGTGTAGTAGTCCCGGTCCGTGTTCACCTGCACCCGGTGGATGGCGTGCGACGGCGCCATCGACCGCCAGTCGGGGACCCGCGCCAGGCGCTCGAAGAACAACCGGGCCGCGGTGGCGGGATCCATCCGCTGCTCCGCGCTCCCCCACCAGTCCTGCTGCTGGAAGAGGCCGATGCTCGTCGTGCGCGATCCATCCGGATTGGTCCAGCCGCGCGTCTCCCAGTCCCCGTAGTCGATGTTGCGCAGGCTGCTCTCCCCCATCGCGGTCATGACGCCGAGGATCTGGCCGTCCCGCGCGAACCCGAGCTCGTCGGCGGTGCGGATGATGGTCGCGGCGTTCTCGAGCTGTTCGCCGCTCCACCCGGCGACGCCCGCCTGGGGGAAGGTCGACGGCCGGTCGAGGCAGACCGGCGCCGGATCCCTCGCCAGCCCCAGCGGGATGAGCACGAGCAGCACCGCCCCCGCGGCCACCACCGCGGCGGACACGGCGACGCGCCGCAGGATCCGCTTCCGCTGTGCGCGCCGGGCGGCCCGACGGCGGGCCTCGCGGCGTCGGCGGTTGGCGGCCTCGCGCGACGCGGCGGGCCGCCGAGTCGACGGGGTCCGCGTCCCCGTCGTCCTGCTCGTGCGCGGAGCCGTCATCGTCCGACGGCGCGGCGCTGGTCGGGACGCCGTCCGGCGAGCGCGGCTGCACCGCCCCCGATGGCACCGAACAGATGGCCCTGCCAGGACACGCCGTCCGCGACGCCGAACACCCCGGCCAGCATGGTGCCGCCGTACAGGCCGACCACGACGACCGCGATCACCGCGTAGAGGATGCGGTGCGACACGCGCCCGGGGGCGAACACCCGCATCACCACGTAGCCGAAGTACCCGAACACGAGCCCGGAGGCGCCCACGGTCAGCGTTCCGGGGGCGTTCACGAGCCAGGTCCCGAGCCCGCCGACGACCGCGACGATCACGGTGACGGCCCAGAACCGGCGCGTGCCCTCGACCGCGACCAGGCAGCCGAGCACGAGGAACGGCACGGAGTTCGCGATCAGATGCGCCCAGCTCGCGTGCAGCAGCGGGGCGAAGACGATCCCCAGCAGTCCCGCAGGGTCCCACGAGCGGATGCCGAGGCCGCTGAAGGAGCCTGGCAGCACGGCGTCCGCGAACTGCACCGCCCACATCGCCGCGAGCAGGAGCACGGGCGAGGCGAATCGCCGCAGCGGATGCTCGGGCCTGGCCGGCGGAGGAACGGTCACCGCTCGATTCTCGCAGGAGCACCCTGGGGCCGGCTGGACGCGGGCAAAAGAAAAGACCCTCCGCGCACCCAGCAGAGCCCGGTTACCCTTGCTGCGTTTCCGCCCTGGGGGAATTGGCCTGGATGCCGCCACGCGGAGAGCCGTCGTCCACTCTACCCGACGCCGACCGTCGCGATGACACACCCCGCTCGTCGAGAGACTGTGCAGGTCAGGGATCCATCGATGCGCGGACGGAGACGACGGACGGTTCCTCATCTGCTCGCTCGGAGAACCAGTCGACCAACTCCGACGGGCACTCGACGTCCGCGACCTGGACATCGAAGCTCCCCGGCACGCCCGACAACTCGGCGCACCCATAGATGCTTGCCGAATATCCGGCCAGGCCGGACGGGATCGAGACGTTGATGGGGAAGAACACACAGGCTGTGATCGTGTCGCCGGCACGCTGCAAGCAGTACATGGTGTTCGCTGCCCGAGCATCTGGCAGTTCCTCGAGCCCGGACAAGAGTTCGAACGTGGAAACCTCCGCGTAGTGTTCGGGGGCGGGATCGCTGCCGGTGGGGGTCGACTCCACCGCCGAGCTCATCGCAGCCACTGCGGCCCTCACATCGTTTCCGAGGCGCGCTTCGGCGATTCCGCCTGTATCGGGTCCACATGCGGTGAGCATCACGGCCATCGAGAGAACCATGCACGCCTGAGCCGCCCGCGTCCTCCTCACCACTGCAGCACACCTGTCCCTGTTTGACCCGACCCCGAGCGACTGTTCACCATCCGAGCACTCAATGCATACCACCTTGCTCGACGCCGCGGTACCGAATCTGGGGCTGACCGCCGGCCCGCTGTCTGCGGGATACCGGGCAGCCCGGCATGGTCCCGTGGGCCGTGCGGAGCGTACGATCGATGCACGCGCATCGTTGCGCCGGACGAGAGGGAACGCATGCCAGAGAACGCCCCCCTGAGCCCGGTCGCGATCGACGCCGACGGATTCGCCGCCCAGACCGCGGCCATCCTCGGCTCGATCAGCCAGGTGATCGACGGGAAGCCCGAGGCCGTGCGCAGCGCCCTCGTCTGCCTTCTCGCCGAAGGCCATCTGCTCATCGAGGACGTGCCCGGCGTCGGGAAGACGATGCTGGCGCGCGCCCTCGCCGCGACCGTCGACGCCACCGTCCGGCGCATCCAGTTCACCCCTGACCTCCTGCCCGGCGACGTCACGGGGGTCTCGGTCTACAACCCCGTCGATCGCGAGTTCGAGTTCAAGCGCGGCGCCGTCTTCGCCCACATCGTCATCGCCGACGAGATCAACCGTTCCTCCCCCAAGACCCAGTCCGCGCTCCTGGAGGCCATGGAGGAGGGACAGGTCACGGTCGACGGCTCCACGCATCGGCTGCCCGACCCGTTCCTCGTCGTCGCCACACAGAACCCGCTGGAGATGGAGGGCACCTACGCGCTCCCCGAGGCGCAGCGCGACCGGTTCATGATGCGCATCTCGATGGGTTACCCCGACCCCGCGGCCGAGGCCCTCATGCTGCGGCAGCGTGACGTCGTGAACCCGCTGGCGACCGTGACCCCGGTCGCGGACGCCACCGCGATCTCGCAGCTCATCGCCTGGGCCCGGGCCGTGCATGTGGCGCCCGCGCTCGAGGAGTACGCCGTCGCCCTCGCCCAGGCGACGCGGAACGACCCCAGCCTGCACCTCGGCGCCAGCCCGCGGGCCACGTTGCAGCTCGTCCGCGCCGCGAAGGTCTGGGCCGCACTGGACGGCCGCGACTACGTCATCCCGGATGACATCACGGACCTGCTGATCCCCGTGTTCGCCCATCGGCTGCTCCCGGCCCGCGGCGCGCATCGGGCGGGCGCCCAGCCGGTCGAGGCGGCGCTCACCCAGATCGCGGAGCGCGTGCGCGTGCCCGTCGCGACCCGTTCCTGAGGACACTGCCATGCGCCGTCGTCGACTGCTCACGCCGCGCGGCACCGGTGCGCTCATCGCCGCCCTCGCATGCATGATCGCGGCCAACGTCCTCGGCGCGCGGATCCTGCTGTACCTCGGGGTGCTGCTGGCCGCGCTCACGCTGTTCGCCGCCCTCGCGGTACGCCTCCCGCGGCGCTCCGGGACGGTCAGTCGGCAGATCTCGACCGACCTGCTGACGGTGTCCGAGACCTCGCGGGTCACGGTCCGCTTCACGTTGCGCGCCCTCCGGGTCCCGCACGGGCTGTGGCACGACGTCCTTCCCACCGCGGTCACCGGAGACTCGAGCGGCGAATACCCCGCGGACACACCCCAGCTCAGCTACCTCGTCACCGGCGTGCGCCGCGGCGTCTGGCCCCTGGGGCCCCTCGTGCTGCGGACGGTCGATCCGTTCGGTCTCGCCCAGCGCGAGCAGGCGTTCGGCGACACGCGCACCGTCACGGTCGTCCCGGAGGTCTTCGCGCTCACCCCGCTCGCCGTGCGGATCGGCGCCGCGGGCGGGACCGCGCACACCTCGTCCACCCGCCTCGGCCAGGGCAGCGACAACCTCTCGCCCCGTGGGTACGCCCCCGGCGACTCGATGCGTCGCATCCACTGGAGGGCCACGGCACACCGCGGCGAGCTCATGGTCCGGCAGGAGGAAGAGGAATCGAGCCCGGACGCGGTCGTCGTGCTCGACCGCGCCGCCGGCGGCTGGGCGCCGGGCACCGATGTCGTCGACCCGGCGTTCGAGGCCGCCGTCTCCCTGTGCGCATCCGCCGCCGTCCACCTCGCAGCGGAGGGGTACAGCGTCGACGTCCTGGACAGCGCCGGCACGCTCCTCGGCGCGCTCCGCGGACACGAGGACGACCGGGACGGACTCCTCGTCGCCCTGGCGATGGTGACGCCGCGCGGTGAGAGACGCGATCTCGTCGCCCTCCTGGGAGGGACTCCGCCGGGCCCGCTCGTCTACGTGACCGGACGGCTGGACGAGGAGGACGCCGCGCTGCTGCGCCCGGCCGGGGCTGCGGCGCCGCTGCTGTTCAGCACGGATCCGCTTCCGGGAGCGGAGGACGCCGCCCGCCACCACGGCTGGACGGTGACGCGGCTCGGCATCGACGTGGCGGACGCCTGGGACGACGCGCTGTCGGCACGGACGGGAGCCACCGATGTTCCGCGCTGAGCGCCCGCAGCCCGCTCCTGTCCCCGCCGGCACGAGCGCACGCTGGCACCGCGACAGGGAGGAGCCGCCGCCCGGTGTGCTCGCGCCGGCGGCCCTCGCCGGGCTCGCCGCACTCACGGCGCTGTGGCCGTTCACCGCCGTCATCGTCCCGGGGACCTGGTCCTTCGTCGCGACCGTGGTCATCATCGCGGTCGTGGGGGTCGGCGCGCTCGTGCGTCACCTCCTGCGCAGGCGCTCGGAGGGCATCGCCGGGCTGCTCGCCCTCCTGGGGCAGATCATCGTGGCGGTCGGCGTGCTCACGCTGCTCCTCGCGGGGGACACCGCGGCCGTCGGGGTCGTCCCGACGGCCGCGACCCTGAGCCGGTTCCAGGTCCTGGCTGCGGCGGCAGCGGAGGAGATCGTCTTCGGCTCCGCCCCGCTGGAGGCCACTCCGGGGCTCGCAGCGGCCCTCGGCGCGGGCTTCGCGGTCGTCGCGATCCTGCTCGATCTCCTCATCGTGAACCGATCCGCCGTGCTCGCGACCGTGCTGATGGGCGTCACCGGCGCGGTGCCCATGATCATCACCCTGGGTGCCCCGAACCTGGGGTGGTTCGCCGCGGCGGCTGTCGTGGGCCTCCTCGTGTTCCGCTTCACCGCCCGCCGCCATCCGGAGTCGCCGCGCCGATCGTCGCCAGGGGTCGCGGTCGCCGTGGGCGCCGCCGCCCTCGCGACCACCTTCGTCGTGACGCCGCTGCTCCCGGTCGGCTCGACCATCACGGGCACCGGGGTCGGCGTGACGGTCGATGCCTCGCTGCGGCTGGGCGACGATCTGCGGCAGCCGAGCCCCGTCGAAGTGCTGACCGTGGCCGCGAAGGCGGACGCCGCCCCGTACCTCCGTCTCACGACGCTCTCCCGGTTCGACGGCCGCGTGTGGCAGCCCGATCGCGGCGACCTGCAGTCTCAGGTCGACGGCTTCGGCGAACCGGAGTGGGGAGACGACATCACCACCGCCGAGCAGACGACCTCGATCCGAGTGCTGCGCATGTCGAGTTCCTGGCTGCCGCTGCCGTATCCCGCCACCGACGTGCAGGGACTCAGCGCAGCATGGCGCGTCTCGCCCGAGAACCGCACCCTGTTCTCCCGCCGTGCCGATGCGGTCGGCAACGATTACACCGTGACCTCGCTCCGAGTGACACCGACGCTGGAGCAGATCCGCGCGGCGGAGGCCGCCCCGCCTGTCGAGGACGCGGAGCGCGAGGACGTCGAGCTGCCGGGAATCATCTCCGAGTTGGCGTCAGAGGTCACCGCGGACGAGGAGTCCGACTACGACCGTCTGGTCGCGCTGCAGAACTGGTTCCGGTCGGAGTTCGAGTACTCGCTGGAGACGCCCGTCGACGAGGGGTTCGACGGAACCGGCGCTGACGCGGTGGCCCGTTTCCTCGAAGAGCGGTCCGGGTACTGCGTGCACTTCGCAGGCTCCTTCGCCCTCATGGCCGAAAGCCTGGGCATGCAGGTGCGCATCGTGGTGGGGTACCTCCCCGGGTCGCCTACCGATGAGAAGCGCGGAGACGAGTCGATCTTCTCGGTGTCGAGCGATCAGCTGCATTCCTGGCCCGAGGTGCTGTTCCCGGGGATCGGCTGGGTACCGTTCGAGCCGACCGCCTCCCTCGGCGTGCCCACGGCCTTCCGTGCAGGGATCACCGGAGGGGGGACCGGCGGCAGCCCGACCACCCCGGCACCGACCACGGCACCTCAGACCGAGGAGACGTCGGGCCCGGAGGTCGACCGGAGGGACGCGGATGCCGGCTCGACGGACTCCGGGGAGCTGAGACGGCTCGACCCGACGCCCGTGCTCCTCGCCGCGCTCGGAGTCGTGGCCCTCCTTCTGCTTCCGGCGGCCGTCCGGATCGTCGAGCGGCGCGTCCGCATGGGCCGTGCGGCGCGAGGCGACGCGGCCGCCGCCTGGGCGGAACTGCGGGACACCCTCCTCGACCTCCGGATCGCGGTCTCGGATGCGGACAGTCCTCGGATGCGGGCCGCCGGGCTCGTCCGGGAGGCGGGGGCGGACGAGGAGGCGCTGGGGCGGCTCATCACGGCCGTGGAGCGGGCCAACTACGCTCGCTCGTCCGCGGTGGAGGACGATCTCGCGGCGCCCCTGCGGTCCGTGCTCGTCAGCCTCCGCGCGCATGTCGACGGCACGACGCGAGCCCGAGCCGTGCTGCTGCCGCGGTCGCTCTACGCCCCGCGGGGGTCCGACTCGCGGCTCCTGATCTGACGCTCGGCCGCCGGACGCTCAGGTCTGCGACGGAGCAGCCGTCACATGCGCCGGGCACGTGACGGCCTCGCAGTCCGCGCAGACCACGAACTGCATCCGGCAGGAGAGGTCGGGGCAGTTCGCGGTGCGTTTGGTCGCCGCACCACACCCTGCACACACGCCGATGACGCGCGCGTGATCCGAGAAGTCGACGGACCCGCGCCCGTCGAAGACGTAGAGCGATCCGTCCCAGAGGCCGTCGTCGCCGTACGTCTCGCCGTAGCGGACGATGCCGCCCTCGAGCTGGTAGACCTCGCCGAAGCCGCGGGACACCATGAGGCTCGACAGCACCTCGCAGCGGATGCCCCCGGTGCAGTAGGTGACGACGGGCTTGCCCTTCAGGTCGTCGTACACGCCGGAGTCGAGCAGACGCACGAAGTCCCTGGTGGTCTCGGTGTCCGGCACGACGGCGCCGCGGAAGCGTCCGATCTCAGCCTCCAGCGCGTTCCGGCCGTCGAAGAACACGACCTCGTCCCCGCGCTCGGCGACCAGGGCGTGCAGCTGGTCGGGGGTGAGCCGCGCGCCTCCGCCGACGACGCCGTCCGCGTCGACGCGGAGCTCGTCCGGGGCGCCGAACGACACGATCTCGTCGCGCACCTTCACGCTCAGCTTCGGGAAATCGAGGCTGCGGCCCGCCTCGTCGAGTCCGGTGCCCTCGCTCCATTTGATGTCGGTGTCCCGGAAGGGGGCGTAGGAGCGGAACGAACGCGCCCACTTCTTCAGAGCCGGGAGGTCCCCGCCCAGAGTGCCGTTGACGCCGTGCGCCGAGATCAGCAGCCGTCCGCGCAGCCCCAGCGCCTCGCCGAGGTCACGCTGCCAGACGCGGATGGCCTCCGGGTCGGCGAGCGGGGTGAACGCGTAGAAGAGGACGATCTTGGGGGTGGCCACCCAGGAATCCTACGTCGCCTCCTGAAGCGCTACGACACGTCCCTCCGCAGGAAGACGATCGCCCCTGCGCCGACCGCGAGCAGGACCCATCCTGCCGCGAAGGGCACGGCCGCGGGCCCGAGGCGTCGATCCGCCGGGATGCCGATGACGGACACGTCGAACTGGAAGGCGCCGAGCAGGGCCGGGAGAGGCAGGTATGCGGCGCCTGCGCTCCAGAACAGCGCGACGAGCATCCCGAACCCCATCGTGAGCGCGGCGGCGAAGAGCGCCGCGAGATGCGCCTGCACGACGATGCCGACGCCCAGCCCCCACAGCGCCGCGGCCGCACCGAGGGCGACAGCCGACGCGACGGCCGACGCGTTCACGGGCACGCCGCCCATGGTGACGAGCAGCGCCGTGCGACCGCCGACCACCGCGGCGCCCGCGACGACCGCGCCGCCCAGCGCCGCGGCGGGCACCCGGGCGACGAGCAGCGCCCATCGGGACTCCAGCATCAGCCGCTGCGCGACGACGCCGTCCCGCCGGTCGATCGTGTAGCGGAAGGAGCCGTAGACGGCCGCGAGGATGCCGGCGTAGGTCGCGAGCACGGCGTCGAAGGGGGCGACAAGCTCCTCCCGGGCCGCCGACGGGGCCTCGGCGAGCTCCGCCGGGATGCTCATCGCCAGGGAGAGGGACAGCAGGAAGGCCGCCAGCGCGACTCCGAGGAGGACGACGTCCCCGGCCGCGCCCCGCGCCTGTGCCCGCAGCGCTCGACCGATCACGCGACGCTCCGCCGTCCCCGGACGGCGGCGAGCGCGACGAGGCCGACCGCCCATGCCGTCCCGATGGCGAGGGCGGGCGCGAAGGCGAGCAGTCGGCCCTGGTACTCCGGCACGCTCAGCGCCGCGATGGCCATGCCGGGAGAGAACCGCGCGATCTCGGGCGCGGTCCGCAGCATCGCGAACTCCAGCGCCATCGGGAAGACGAGGACGATGATCGCCGTTGCGTAGTAGTTCCGGGTGATCCAGCCGATCGCGCCGCCGATGAGGGCACCGAGGACCACACCGCCCAGAGCCCCCACGACGATGCGCCCTGCCTCCGCCGTGAACACGAGGCTGAGCCCGTGCCGGGCGAGGAAGACGGAGATGCCGAGCGTCCACAGCAGGATGACGACCACGGCCAGCGTGAGGGCGATGAAGACGCCCGCGACCAGCTTCCCCGGGAAGGCGCGGCGGAACCCGACCGCCGTGAGCGTCCGGTCCATGGAGCCGTAGTAGTACTCCCGCGTCACCGGGTACGCGCCGACGAACGCCGCCGAGATGACCGACCACGCGAGCGGCTCCAGCAGCCGGGCCGTCGCCGTGCCCGCGTCGAGGCCGTCCACCGCGAGACGGGAGCCGTCGGAGAAGAGCACGAAGGCCGGCATGAGGACCGCGACGAGGTACACGGCCAGGATCGACAACCCGCTCACCGCGCGCAGCAGTTCGCCGCGGATCACGCCGCTCATGCGGGGGCTCCTTCGACGAGGTCGAAGTACCGGCTCTCGAGCGAGTCGGCCCCGCCCGTGACGAGGTCGTCCAGCCTCCCGGCGAAGAGCGCGCGCCGTTTGATGACGACCACCTCGTCCACGACCTGCTCGAGCTCGGAGAGCTGATGACTGGAGACGAGCACCGTGCCGCCGCGTTCGGCGAAGCCGCGGAGGAACCGGCGCAGCCACCGGATGCCGTCGGGGTCCAGACCGTTGGCAGGCTCGTCGAGGATGAGCGTCCGCGGCGCACCGATCAACGCCGCGGCCAGGCCCAGCCGCTGCGCCATGCCCGTCGAGTAGGTCTTCACACGACGGCGCGCATCGGCGGCGAGGCCCACCTCGTCCAGCACCTCGTCGACGCGGTCGCGGGGCATCCCGGCGGCGAGCCGGCAGATCTCCAGGTGCCGTCGCCCCGAGATGCCGGGCTCGAAGCCGAACCCGTCCATGTGGACGCCGACGTGCGCCGCCGGGTTGTCCAGCGTCCCGAACGGCGCCCCGTCGATGACGGCCTCGCCGCTGGTCGGCCGCACGAGTCCGACGATCGCCCGCAGCGTCGTCGACTTCCCCGCGCCGTTCGGGCCGAGAAGCCCGACGATCGCCCCGCGGGGCACCGCGAACGACAGGTCTTCGACGGCGGTGCGGCGTCCGAACCTCTTCGTGAGGCCGCGTGCCTCGATGGCGTGCTGATTCATGTTCATCCTCTCTCCTCCTCGCTCGTGAGAGCTGTCAGCGGGGACGCGACCGTCGCCCAGAGCGCCTGCCAGAGCGGGGTCGTGCCGAGGTCGACGCGCGCCTGTCCGGCCGCCGGCAGGGCACCCCGCTCCCCCGTCACCTCCACCTCCGCCACGGCCGTCGCCGGGACCGATGCCTCGGGCATCCTGACCGGGAAGAGCGCCTCGATCGGCACCTCGGTCTCCGTCGCAGGTCGGGTCCGGATCGTCCCCTCGCCGAGGTACTCGCTGGCGAGGATGCCCCGCGTCGACAGGACCACCGGAGCGCCGTCCGGGATGCGGGCGCCGGGATCCCGTCCGCCCTGCACCAGGACCACCCGGTCGTCGTCCACGGAGAACCCCAGCACCGCGGCCGTCGGGACCGGGACGAGGATGCCGGCGGCCACGATTCCGGCCGCGAGCGCGGCGGTCACGCCGACGAGGCGGAACCGCGAGGCACCCGATCGCCACACCCGGAGCAGAGCGCGCACCAGGAGGACGACACCCGCCACGACCACGACGGCCTCCAGAGCGAGCACGAAGAGGCTCGCCGCCAGGCCGCCTCCGTCGAGCAGCTGCGCGGTCCGGACGACTGCGAACAGCACCATGACGACCGGGGCCGCCAGGCAGCAGAGACCGAACGGCACGCTCCACCACCGCTCCAGCGCCCGCGGCTGCCGCGGCGCCCCGAACACGAGGCGGGCGAGGAAGCCCGCGCCGTCGCGGATCGACCTCCTCCGGAGATTCGGCTCGTCCAGGGCGCTCATCAGGGCGAGGTACCCGTCGAAGCGCACGAAGGGGATCAGGTTCACGAGTACGACGACCGTGCAGGAGATCGCGAGGAGCAGCAGTGTCTCGCGGGCCGCCGCCGACGGCAGGGCGAGAGCGGCGAGCATGGCCACCGCCGCCACCGTGGCGTGGACGGCGGGGCCGGCCAGGGCGATCGCCACACGATGCCGGCGGTCGGGGAGCCGCCAGCCGTCCGTGACATCGACGAAGAAGGCGGGCGTGAGGTACAGGAGCATGAACCCCGCGCGCCGCGGCCGGCCTCCCAGCCGGGTGAGGGTGAGCCCGTGCGCGGTCTCGTGGACCAGCGTCGCGAGACCGAGCGCCACGACGACGAGGGCGAAGCCGGCGAGCGGCACAGGACGAGCGAGCACGGCACCCAGCTCGCCGGGGTGCAGGGCCGCGCCGACGATCCCGGCCCCGACCACCGCGGCGACGACCGCGAGGACCGCACGACGCGGTACGGGCACGACCACACGGTCGAGACGCGCGAAGAGCGCGGAAGCGCGGAGGGTCGCGAACTGCACGGTGAACGGCGGCCGATACGTGACACGGCCGGGCAGCCGGGACGCGCCCCCGTCCAGGAGCCCGTTGTCGCGGAAGCGCTCCATCAGTCGCAGCACGCTCTCGTCGGTCTCCCCCGGGGCGAAGCGCGTCTGCAACGCCGAGACGGGAGTCCGGCCGTCCATCGCCGTCAGCAGGTCGACCACCGCTCGGGACAGTCGGGCGGTCGGCACGCCCTGGACGGTGGCGAGCCACCCGGACCCCTCCGCCGTCGGCTCGAACGCGACGCCGGCGGCGAGAGACGGGCACGAGTCCGCCGTGAGGGAGGCGCGGCCGTCCCCGCGGCGACGCCGATCGGGTCGAGGTCCTGCCGTCGTCATCGCCGGCCCCTTCCATCCCCGGCGCGGGAGGTCGTGAGGAGCAGGATCTCCACGCCCGCGGGCGTCCGCACGGGAGACCTCTCCGGCGCCGTGAACCCCGCGGCGACGAGCTCACCCGCGAGGACCTCGGGGGTCAGCACGTGCAGGCGACTCGTGAGGACCGGCACCTCCGCGCGCGGGGCGATGTCCGCGAGGCGGACCCAGTTGACCAGCCGTGCGGCGCCGTCGTCCTCGATCTGCTGTGCGAAGAGGTAGGGCTCGTCTCCGGCGCTGCCGGGGACCGTGATCTCGCGGTCGGTCGGGATTGCGAGAGTGTCCGCCGACACCCCGTCCGCGATGGTGAGGGCGAAGACGCCGGCGGAGGCCAGATGACGTCGAACGCCCGCGTAGAGACGCGCCCGGTCTTCGCGATCGAGCAGCGTGATGGAGGTCGCCCCGAGGACGACGAGGCCGAAGTGCCCGCCGAGTGCGAGGTCGCGCATGTCCGCCACGACGCACTCGACGGTCGCTCCGTGCGGCACGGCGCCGCGGAGGCGCGCGAGCATGTCCGCGGAGAGATCGACCGCCGTGACGCGGTGCCCGGAGCGTGCGAGCGGGATCGTCAGCCGTCCGCTGCCCGCGGCGAGGTCCAGGACGGGTCCGGGGGCCGTGTGCGCGAGCCCCAGGACCTCGCGGATCTCCGCCCGGTCCGGGCCGACGAGCCGGTCGTAGAAGTCGGTGCCGGCTCCGGCGTACAGGTCCTGTGCCCTGGCGGTCGCGCCGACGAGGTCGAGCCGTGCCGCCACGGTCTCGGTGATCAGGGACGTCATCCGTGCATCGCCTCTCCTCGGCTGGATGGTCGGGGGGGTGCGGGCGGACGATCCCGCCCGCACCCGCTGTCAGGTCGCGATGGCGGCGGCTCCGCCGATGATCGCGATGATGTAGCTCGCGTGCTCCCACCACTCGAGCGGGGTGTCGATCTGTTCGAGTTCCAGGAACTCCAGCGACGTGGACTGCACAGTGCACCTCCTAGGTCAGAGCGAGAATTCCGATGATCACGCCCACGGCGAAGCCGCGGATGTAGTCATCGGCATCGCCCGGCGCGTCCATGGCCTCGAGTTCGGTGAACTCGAGCGCCGGCAGTGCTGCGGTCATGCGTCCCTCCTTCCTTTCTCCGATCGAGTGCTGCCGGACGGCATCACGTGGCGGCTGCCGCACCGATCCCGATGAGGACCAGCGCGCCGATCACGCCCTGGTAGAAGCTGTCCCAACTGGGGGCCTCCATCGGGTCGAGCTCCTGGAACCGGATGCTCATCTCCGTGCTTTCGTTCATTCCCGTCACCTCCTCTCCGCCACTCGGGGCCGGCGATCGCCGACCGGGGACGGGCTCCACCGGGAGTCGTGAAGCACAGCGCGGACGTCCGCGGCGCGGATTCCGCGCAGCATGGGGCGGTGATCACCCCACGCCCTCTCCACGGCGGCGGCGATCCGATCGATCTCCCGTGCGCTCGGGCGCGGCGGTGACGGGAGGCCGCCCTGATCGACGACGACGGCGATGCCGGCGGCCGGGTCGCGAGGCAGTGCTGTCCCCGCCGCGACGCCGGCCCAGAAGGCGTCGAGGCTGGCGCGGTCGCCCCAGCGCGGATCGCCCGCACCGATCCGCTGCCAGACGGCGGCGATGACCGCCGCCGTGGCCGTCATCTTGCGGACGCCGAGATGGAAGGCGACCTCGTTCGCGAGGTACCAGTGCCGGGCGCTGTACGGATCGGGGCCGCGAAGGGCGGCCGTGCGCTGGGTCGCGGCGCTGAGCCGCGCGAGGCGCAGGCGTCCCGTCGTCGACATCACGTCCCGCGCGGCCGCCTCGAGCAACGCCCGACCGAGGATCCGCGCGTCGCGGTCGGCCCGCGCCGTCCGTGGACTCGTCGAGGCGCCGGCCACCCGGAGGAACGCCTCCAGCGCTCCCTCTCGCACGGCAGCAGGGGTGAGCGTGGCGAGCTGGTCGGGATCGAGGACGGCGTGGCGCGGACGCAGCGGGCGACCGACGAGGAGCCGGGCTCCGCAGCGGTTCCGGAGGATGGCGACGCTGTTCGTCTCCGACGACGTGCCGAGCGTCGTCGACATCGCGACGATGTCGACCGGCGGAGGCGCGTCGGGCAGGATCGTGAGTGCCGAGGTCGCCGCGTGCCGCAGGGCGAAGTCCAGGAGGCGTCCGGGGCTGAGCGCGAGGGCCGCGATCTTGCTCGCATCGAGGACGCTTCCGCCGCCGACGGCCACGATGACCTCGGGCGGTCGCCGGACGAGCTCCTCGGCGATCAGGAGGATCCCCAGCTCATCCACCGCGGCAGCGTCCACCGTCATCGTCCGGCCCGACTGCGGGGTGGGGAGGGGGTGCGCGACGGCCGCGTCGGCGAGCACCAGCGTGTCGCGTCCCGCTGTCAGACCCACCATCGTCTCTCGTGCGCGCGACCCGTGCCACAGCGTGGGGACGCGTGCGGTGAACGGCACGGTCATGCCACCGCCTCCCGCGCCCGAGCCAGGCCGCCTCGCACGGCCCGGTCGGTCTCGGCCACCTCCGCCGGGGTGAAGCCGTAGCCGGGGATGAGCTGGAAGGAGCTCGGACCGGGGTGCACCACGACACCGCTGTCGGCGATGGCGGACACCACCTCCAGGACGTCGGTCCCGGAGAGCGGGGACCCGTCCGGGCGGCGGAGCCCCACCCCGACGAAGCAGCCGCTGCCGGTGACGTCGGTGACGATCCCGTCCTCCTGCCAGGTCCGCGCGAGGCGATGCAGCGTCGACGCGAGGGCCTGCGTGGTGGCCTCGACGTCGATACGGCGGAGCTCGTCGATCACGGCGAGGACCGCGGCCGCGCAGGCAGGCGTGCCCGCCTGCGTCTCCCCGTGCACGAACGTCCATCCGCCGCGGGCGAATGCCGTCGCGATGCGGTCGCCGACGAGGAGCGCCGCCGCTCCCATCGCCCCGTTCGTCAACGCCTTCGACACGAGGAGGACGTCCGGGGCGGCTGCCCAGCGGTCGGTGGCGAACATCGCGCCGGTGCGCCCGAAACCGGTCGCCACCTCGTCTGCCACCAGCAGGAACCCGTGCCGCTCCCTCAGCTCCAGGAGACGACGGACGAAGGCGGCGGACAAGGCATGGGCGCCGCTGCCGAGGACGGGCTCCACCACGACGGAGGCGACGCGGGAGCCTTCACGCTCCAGCAGCGCTTCGAGCTCCGCCCCCTCGTCAGTGTGCGACACGTGCCGCACCGTGCGCCTGTCGACGCCGTAGACCGACTGCAGCAGGTCGTCGCCGCTCAGCACATGACTGCCGTACATCGTGCCGTGATAGCTGCCGCGCAGGCCGACGACGAGCGACCGCGAGCCCGCGCCCTGCTGCGCCCAGTACTGCCGGGCGAGCTTCATGGCGGCGTCGTTGGCCGCCCCGCCGGAGGTGGAGAAGATCACCCGCCGGTAGCGGTCGGAGCCCGCGAGGGCGATGAGGGCGTCGGCGGCGTCTTCGGCGTACCGGTGCGGGGCGCGGAACAGCGAGAGGTACGACGCGTCGCGGGTCGCCCTGCTCACGGCCTCGGTCACCGCGGGATTGCCGAAGCCGAGGGGCACGTTCCACAGGCCGCTGGTCGCGCAGAGGCGGTCGGAGCCGTCGGCGTAGAAGAGGCGATGACCGGCGGCCCCGATCGCCACCCGATCCGGAGGGAACGCGGTGTCGGCGGGGAGCATCGACGTCCACAGCGCGTGCGGCACGCTCATCTCGCACCGTCCCCCGAGGCGTCCTCGGTCCGCGCACCGAGGTGGACGCCGAGCGCGGCGAGCGCCTCCAGGCACAGGTGCCGTGCGTGGGCATCGGGCACTCCGCAAGCGCGCGCCACGCGCGCCGCCGCCCGCCCGCGTGTGCTCGAGGTCTGGATCGCGTCGACCACCGCCGCGGTCAGCGGCGACAGGAGATGCCGACGGAGCGTCCGGACGTCGGCGAGCAGGAACCCCTCGGCGGTGTCGAGCAGGAACGGGTCGTCGGCCAGGGCCTCCGCCTCCGCGAGGTCGTCATCGAGGAGCGCCCACCCGTAGCCCGCGATCCGGGCGGTGCCGTTCGGCAGGCGGAGCATCTTCCGGAGATCGGCGGCGTCCAGGTATCGACGGAGCCACGGCCGGGTGTCGAGTTCGGCGACGAGGTCGGCCGAGCCGGGCACGCCGCCCAGCATCGACGCCCGCGGGAGAGCCCATCCGAGGGCGTCGGGGAGGTCGTCCACGTGGCCGATCGCCTCCCCCTGCAGCCCGAGATGCACACCGCCGTCCCCGTCGATGCGGACGGCGCGCGGAGTCTCCACCTCCTGCGGCCGCGCGAGAGCGGAGCGGTCCGCCAGCAGCACCCGCGGGTCGAGCATCGCGGCGGCGAAGACTCCGGTGCCGCGAGCGAGGTCGGCGTCGTCGAGGAAGGCACGCCAGCTCGCCTCGTCGAAGAAGCGCATGGCCGTCGGTCCGACGATCTGGACGAAGGAGGCCGCGATGTAGTCCTGGAGCTCGACGCCACGCTCCCCCAGGAACAGCTCGTCACCGAGGTCGGCGAGCCGTCCTCCGTAGCCGACGACCCGCGCCGCCGCCGGCCGAGGCGCCGATCCTGCGGGCTCGAGGATCACGTCCTCGGGGTCGGCCGCAGCCGCGAGGGCCTCAGCCCCGGTCTCCGCCTCGCGCAGGAACACGCGACCGCGTGCCGCGTGCCCGCCGGTGACCCACGCCCGCAGGGCGTGCGGCCCGAGGAGCGGATCTTCGCCCGTCGACCCGTCGTCCTGCCGTGCCGTCGTCGCACTCGTCCCCATGATCCCCCCAGAGAACCGGATCCGTCTGACGCCATTGCGTCTTCATATGAAGATATACAGACCTCTGCTGACGCGCAATATAACAGGTTTCGTGGTCGCGGGCCGGCATCGCCGGTATGTCACGAGGCCCCCGGGACATCGGATAGGATGGACAGGTTGTTCCCTGGTGACGTGTCCGAGCGGCCGAAGGAGCACGCTTGGAAAGCGTGTGTTGTGCAAGCAACCGCGGGTTCGAATCCCGCCGTCACCGCCACAGACGAAGAAGACCTCCGCATCGCGGAGGTCTTCTCTCGTTTCGGGCGGCGTCAGCCGTCGAAGCGCACCCCGTACGTCAGACCACCGGGTGCGGACGGGAGCACGGTCATGCCGAGCCGCTCGTAGAACGCGGCCGCGCCGGAGTTCGCGGGATCCATGCCGAGGTGCAGCGCCGGGACACCGCGCCGGCGCAGCTCGGCGAAGAGCGTCTCGATGAGACCGCGACCGAGTCCCTGCCCCTGGGTCTCCGGGAGCAGGTCGATGTGCAGATGCGCCGGGTACTCGGCGGCATGCGGCTCGACCCCCGGCTCCCTGGTGTAGCCGTACTCGATCAGCTTCTCCTCGCGCGTCTGCGGGTCCGCCGATCGCGGATAGCGCGCGTGCAGGCCGGGCCACCACTCGTCGCGGAACCAGGCGTAGAAGGCGTCGGTGTCGTCGGTGGCGACGATGTAGCCGATGGTGCGCCCGTCCTCCGCCTCCACGACCCAGGCGAGGTCCGGGTGCCGTTCGACGTACGCCACCGCGAAGAGGTTCCCCCACAGCTCGTCATCGGGCAGCACCCCGGTGGCGTCTCCCCCGGCGTCGGCCGTCCGCAGGCAGATCTCGAACATCGCCGGGCGATCGGTCGGACGGTAGGGACGGATGCGCGACACGGGGGCTCCTCGGACGGGTCAGGTTCCGCTCAGCCTATCGGCGCGGGCAGTCGCCTCGACGTCGCGTCGCACCCACGGCACCAGCCAGGCGGCGAGCACGAGCACGACACCGGCACCGACGAACGCCCCGCCGAGGGTGTCCGTCGCCCAGTGCACCGACAGGAAGGTGCGCGACAGCGCCATGAGCACGATCCAGGCCGCCCCCACGATCGCCACCCACACCCGCGGGAAGAGCACCCAGAGCACCAGGGCGATGGTCGCCGCATTCGCGGTATGACCGGACGGGAACGAGCCGTAGTCGCTCACCACGAGCATGTCGTGCGGCCGGGCACGGCCGAAGACGTTCTTCAGGAGCTGGACGGCTCCGGCGCTGACGAGGAAGCACAACGCGGCGAACAGCGCCCCCCGCCATCGGCGCAGCAACAGCAGGACGGCGATGGTCGCCAGCGGCACGGCGAGGATGGCGACCCAGCCACCGCCGATCCAGTTCAGCGCGAGGGCGAAGCTCAGCATCCAGTCCGCGCGGACCGCGGCGATCGTGTCGTTCCACCACTGGTCGAGGCCGGGCGTCTGCGGATACACGAAGACGACGAGAGCGCCGAGGGCAGTGGCCAGGAGGAGGCAGGCGACGCCCCACCACAGCAGCATCCGTCGATTCATCGTCCCATTGTGACGGACGCCCCCGCGATCGCGGGTCGCCGTGCCGGTCAGCGGGCGATGCGGGCGAGACCCTCCTCGAGATCCGCGATGAGGTCAGCCACGTCCTCGATGCCGACCGAGAGCCGCACGACGTTCTCCGGCACCGCGAGCTCCGTGCCGCGGACCGACGCGTGGGTCATCTCCGGCGGGTACCCGATGAGCGACTCCACGCCGCCGAGCGACTCGGCGAGCTGGAACACGTGCGTGCTCTCGGCGAAGGCCCGGGCGGCGTCCGCCCCCGCGGCGAGACCGAGCGACAGCATGCCGCCGAAGCCGCTCATCTGCCGCGCCGCGATCCCGTGACCGGGGTGCGACGGGAGGCCGGGATAGAACACCTGCGCGAACTCCGGCCGCGCCTGGGCCCATTCGGCGATGGCCTGCGCGTTCTCGGAGTGCTGGCGCACCCGCACCGCGAGGGTCTTGATGCCGCGGGTCGTCAGCCAGGCGTCCAGCGGCGCCGAGACCGCCCCCACCGCGAACTGCTGGAACTTCACGGCCTCGACGAAGCGGTCGTCGCCGAAGACGACGGCGCCGCCCAGCACGTCGGAGTGCCCGCCCAGGTATTTCGTCGTCGAGTGCACGACGAGATCGGCGCCGAGCGCGAGCGGCTGCTGCAGAGCCGGCGAGGCGAACGTGTTGTCCACCACGACGAGGGCACCGGCCGCATGCGCCACCTCGACGATGAGCGCGATGTCGACGACCTTCAGCAGCGGGTTGCTCGGCGTCTCCAGCCACACGATGCGCGTCTCGGGTCGGATCGCCGCGCGGATCACGTCGACGTCGGAGAGCTCGACCGTGGTCGTGTCGATCCCCCACGGCGCGAGCACCTTCGTGAGCAGGCGGTAGGTGCCGCCGTAGACGTCGTTCCCGAGGAGCACGTGGTCGCCGGGCTTGAGGATGCCGCGCAGCAACGCGTCCTCGGCGGCGAGACCGGACGCGAACGACAGCGCCCCGACCCCGCCCTCGAGAGCGGCGAGCTGCGTCTCCAGCGAGGAGCGCGTCGGGTTGCCCGCACGGTTGTACTCGTAGCCGTCCCGGAAGCCGCCGATGCCGTCCTGCACGTGCGTAGACGACTGGTAGATCGGCGGGATGATCGCCCCGGTGATCGGGTCGGGCGCCTGACCGGCGTGGATGGCTCGGGTAGCGAAGGCGTGGTCGTGGTCGGACATGCTCTCAGCCTACGTCCGGGCCCTTCGACGGGTGCCGGCCTGTTACGTCCCGCGTCACCGGGAGAGGTAGCCGAGCAGGTCCTGTCGGGTCAGCACGGTATGCGGCTTGCCGTCCTCGGTGACGAGGAGGGCGTCGGCGTCGGCGAGCGCGGCCCGTGCCTGCGCGACCGGCGCGTGGATGCCGATGAGTGGCAGCCGCTCCCCCACGTGTGCGCCGACGGCGTCGCTCGGTTCGGCGTCGCCCCGGAAGAGCAGGTCGAGAAGGCCCTTCTCGTCGACGGTGCCCACGACCTCGCCCATCATCACGGGCGGCTCCGCGCTGAGGACGACGAGCTGCGAGACCTCGTACTCCGTCATCATGCCGATCGCCTCGAGCACCGTGTCGGTGGGGTGCGCGTGCACGAGGTCGGGGAGGCCGTGGCGGGAGGCCCGGGCGGCGAGCACGTCGGCGACCGTCTCCCCCTCCTCCACCTCGCTGAACCCGTAGGAGCGCATCCAGCCGTCGTTGAAGATCTTGCCCAGGTAGCCGCGTCCGCCATCCGGGAGGAGCACGACCATGACCGCATCCGCCGGCAGGTCCTTCGCCACCCGCAGCGCCCCGACGACGGCCATGCCGCTGGAGCCGCCGACGAGGATGCCCTCCTCGCGGGCCAGGCGCCGCGTCATCGCGAACGACTCCGCATCGCCGACCGCGACGATCTCGTGCGGGACGGCGGGATCGTAGGCACCGGGCCAGATGTCCTCGCCCACGCCCTCGACGAGATAGGGCCGGCCGGTGCCGCCGCTGTAGACGCTGCCCTCCGGATCGACCCCGATGATGCGCACCGCGTCGTCGGACACCTCGCGCAGATAGCGTCCCGTGCCGGTGATCGTGCCGCCCGTCCCCACGCCGGCGACGAAGTGCGTGACGCGCCCGTCGGTGTCGCGCCAGATCTCCGGCCCGGTCGTCTCGTAGTGGCTGCGCGGCCCGTTCGGGTTCTCGTACTGGTTCGGCTTGAAGGCCCCGGGGATCTCCCGTGCCAGCCGGTCGCTCACGCTGTAGTACGACTCCGGGCTGTCCGCCGGGACGGAGGTCGGGGTCACGACGACCTCCGCACCGTACGCGCGGAGCACGTCGATCTTGTCCTCGCCCACCTTGTCCGGGAGCACGAAGACGCACCGGTAGCCGCGCTGCTGCGCCACAAGGGCGAGCCCGACGCCGGTGTTGCCGCTCGTGGGCTCGACGATCGTGCCCCCCGGCTGCAGATCGCCCGCGGCCTCGGCGGCATCGATGATCCGCGCGGCGATCCGATCCTTCGCCGACCCGCCCGGGTTCAGGTACTCGAGCTTCACGAGCACCGTGCACGCGATGCCCTCGGTGACGTGCTGGAGCTTCACCAGGGGCGTGTCGCCGACGAGGTCGACGATCGAGTCTGCGTACTTCATCTGTTCAGGGTACGGCGCGGGCCCTCGCCTGCGGGGCTGTGTTTCAGCGCCGCTTCGACAGGCTCAGCGACCCAGAAACCTGGGTCCCTGAGCCTGTCGAAGGGCGCTGGGTCCCTGAGCCTGTCGAAGGGCCTGAGCCTGTCGACGGGCCTGGGTCCCTGAGCCTGTCGAAGGGTCAGCCCTTCGTCGCGCCGGCCAGCAGGCCGCGCACGAAGAAGCGCTGCAGGGCGAAGAACACGATCAGCGGGACGATGATCGAGATGAACGTTCCGGCCGACTGCAGGAACCACTTGTTCCCCCAGGTCCCGGAGAGCGAGTTCAGCGCCTGGGTGATCGGCAGGGCGCCGGGCGAGGCGAAGATCGTCGCGACCAGCAGGTCGTTCCACACCCAGAGGAACTGGAAGATCGCGAAGGACGCGATCGCCGGAGCCGCCAGCGGCAGGATGATCCGGAAGAACACCTGACCGTGTCCGGCGCCGTCCACGCGGGCCGCCTCGATGATCTCGCCGGGGATCTCGGAGATGAAGTTGTGGAGCATGAACGTCGCGAGCGGCAGCGCGAAGATCGCGTGCGCGATCCAGACGCGGGCGAAGCTGTACTGCACCTCGTTCAGCCCGAACCCGGGGAAGATCGGCACGTCGTTGATCGTCAGTCCGTCAGAGAACAGGCTGAGCAACGGCACGAGGGCCATCTGCAGCGGCACGATCTGCAGCGCGAACACGAAGATGAAGAGCATGTTCCGACCCTTGAAGTCGATCCATGCGAACGCGTACGCGGCGAGCGACGCCATCACGATCGGGAACACGGTCGCGGGGATCGTGATCGCCAGCGAGTTGATGAACGCCGTCGCGAGGGTCGTCGAGGTGCCGCCCGAGTTCCACGCCTGCACGTAGTTGTCGAACGTGAACTCCGGGTTGGAGAAGACCGTCCACCAGCCGCTGTTCTGCGTGTCGGCGCCCGGGCGGAACGACGTCACGAAGAGACCGAAGGTCGGGATCGTCCAGAAGAGCGCGATGACCGCGGCCGCGATCGTCGCCCCCTTCGAGGTCAGCTTCTTGTGGGCGGTCGCCTCGTTGCGGCGCGTGTCCCGCGCCACCTGGCGCTTGGTGCGGTTGTCCACGACGGTGGCCTGCGTTGCACTCATCAGCGGATCTCCCTCTGCTTGGCCATCGATCGGGCGTTGTAGATGATCAGCGGCAACACGAACAGGAACAGCACGACGGCGAGCGCCGACGAGTGCCCGTAGCTCTGGAACCGCTGCTGCTGGTTGACCATCTCGAAGCCGAGGACGCTGGTCTCGTCCCGTCCGCCGGTCATCACGGCGACGATGTCGTACACCTTGAGCGAGGCGATCGTGATGGTCGTGAGCACGACGATCAGCGACGACCGGATGCCGGGCACGGTCACGTTGCGGAAGCGCTGCCAGGCGTTCGTGCCGTCGAGCTCGGCCGCCTCCATCTGCTCGACCGGCACGGCCTTGATCGCGGCCGAGAGGATGACCATGGCGAAGCCGGTCTGGGTCCAGATGAACACGATGAGCAGCATGAGCGTGTTGAGGATCGGCTTGATCGCCAGCCACTGCACGGGGTCGCCGCCGAAAGCGGTCACGATCGCGTTGAGGAGACCGATCTGGTCACCCTGCCGGGCGTCGTACATGAACTTCCAGATGATCCCGGCGCCGACGAACGAGATCGCCACCGGCATGAAGACCAGCACCTTGAGGAACTTCTCGCCGCGAGCCCTGTCGATGAAGACGGCGTAGGCGAGGCCGATGACCACGGAGATCACCGGAGCGAGCAGCGCCCAGATGATCGTGTTGATCACCGACGACGTGCCGACCGGGTTGGTGAAGACCCAGATGTAGTTCTCGAGCCCGACGAACTCGTCGCCGGTCTTGTCGAAGAAGGACTTGAAGATCGTCGAGATCGCGGGGTAGATGAGGCCGAGCAGCAGCATGATGGCCGCCGGGGCCATGAACAGCACGAGCTGGAAGAGATAGCCCGCTCCCTGCCGCGCGCGGAAGTCCGCGAAGAAGAGGAGCGCCCCGACGAGGAGCGCGATCGCGACGACGTACACGACGGCGTTCGCGTAGGGACGGAGCAGCAACAGCGCGAGCACCGGGATGACGAGGCACGCGACCAGCCGCATGATGAAGTAGCCGCGACCAGGGCGGGGCGCGAACTCGATCAGCACGAGGATGATCGCCACGACCACGCCGAACACGAGCAGCACGGCCGGGATCTGCACCAGCGGATTCAGACCACCGAGCCACAGGAAGAAGCTGTTGAGCGAGAACCCGATCGTGATCCGCGAGGACTCCTCGGTCGGAGCGGTGAAGACGAGGAGGAGAGCCAGCGCGACGACGACCACGAATCCGATCGCGAGGATCGTGCGTGTGGTCTTCCTCCCCTTCTCGTCGGTGCCGTGCGTCGTCGGCGGCGCGTCAGCCTCGACGGGTTTCTCGATGGTCGCGTGCGACATGAACGTCCCCTTCTGGATCGTGCTGGGTTCCCGCGCAGTATGGATGGGTGGAGCGGGGCCGGGCTTGTGCAGCCCGGCCCCGCTCAGCCTGAGAAGATCGTGTCGAGGCGATCAGTTCTCGTAGCCGGCCTGGATGTCGGAGAGCACCGTGTCGGTGTCCTTGCCGTCGATCCAGTCGACCATCCCCTTCCAGAACGAGCCCGAGCCGACGGTCGACGGCATCAGGTCGGAAGCGTCGAACCGGAAGGTCGTCGCGTCGTCCTGCATGATGGTCATCGCCTCCTGGAGGAACTCGCTCGAAGCGAGGCTCGGGTCGGCGTTCTTGTTGGCGGAGATGACGCCACCGAGCTCGACACGGGCGTCGGCGAACTCCGGCGATGCCATGAACTCGAGCACCTTCTGGGTGGCCTCGTCGTCGGAGAAGGCCGCGACGAACTCGCCGCCACCCTCGACCTGGAGCTCACCGGCAGTCTCGCCCGGCATGATGAACGCGTAGACGTCGCCGTCCGGCGCGACCTCGGGGACGTTGCCATCGGCGGTCTCCGTGTCGAGGAAGTTCGCCGACAGGAACGACGCCTGGTGGGTCAGCGCGCAGTCGCCCTTGGCCACCGCGTTGGCGACGTCGCCGAAGGCGGTCGAGTTGATGCTCTTGACGTCGCCGTAGCCCGCGTTGACGTACTCCGGGTTGAGCAGGATCTCACCGACGGCGTCGAAGGCCTGCTTGATCTCGGGGTCGGTGAACTTCACGTCGCCGGCCACCCAGTCGTCGTACACGTCGGGGCCCGACTGGCGCAGGACGAGGTCCTCGATCCAGTCCGTGCCCGGCCAGCCCGACGCCGCCTCGGAGGCGAAGCCGGCGCACCAGGCGGGACCGCCGGTCTTCTCGACGATGGTGTCGGTCAGGGCGATCATGTCGTCCCAGGTCTCCGGGACCTCGACGCCCCACTCGGCGAACTGCTTCGGCGAGTACCAGACGTAGCCCTTGAGGTTCGCGAGCATCGGCGCCGCGTAGAAGGTGTCGTCGAACGTGCCGTACTTCTTCCAGTCCTCGGACCAGTTCTCGTCGACGGCGGTCTCCACGGCCTCCGGGGCCGGCATGACCTTGCCGGTGTCGACGAGGGTCTTGAGCAGACCGGGCTGCGGGACGATCGCGATGTCGGGTGCGTCGCCACCGGTCACCTTGGTGACGATGTTGCCCTCGAAGCCCTTGTCGCCGGTGTACTCGACCTTGATCCCGGTGTCCTTCGTGAACTGCTCGAAGGAGGCGTTCAGGTCATCGGCCTCGACGCCCGTGATGCCGCCGGAGATCCGGACCGTGTCCTTGGTCTCTCCGCCCTCATCGCCCCCGCCCTCGGCGCAGCCGGCGAGCGCGAGAGACGCGACGCCGACGAGTGCGATGGGGGCGAGCAGGCGGTATCGCTGTGACAAAGCCATGTACTTCTCCTCTTCAGGTGGATCTTCAGTCCGCCCAAGGAGAGCAATCGCCACGTCCATTGGGGAACCGATTCCAGGCCAACCTACTCGGGTTCCTTCGCGCCGTACAACTGGGGAAGGTTACAAGATCACAACCGTTTGAGGTCGGTGCCCCCCGCGCAGTGGGAGCGCTCCCAGTTCCGCGGGTCTGGAACCGGTTCCTCCCCGCGTGTGGAACGGCTACGATGGCTCCCGGCGAGCGCCCGATGGCTCGCCGTCGTGGAACCGCGTCGAGGAGGACACGATGAGCACGATCGCCGACGTCGCGACGCGCGCCGGTGTGTCCAAGGCGACCGCGAGTCGCGCCCTGAGCGGCCGCGGCTACGTCTCGGAGGAGACGAGACAGCGCGTGGAGGAGGCGGCGCACGACCTCGCGTACGTCGCGCACTCCTCCGCCACCAGCCTGGCGACCGGGCGCACCGGCACCATCGGCCTGGTGATGCCTCCGGTCGACCGGTGGTTCTTCTCCGAGCTGCTGGCGGGCGTGCAGGAGGCGCTGCTCGCGCGCGACCACGACCTGTCGCTCTACGGCGTCCCCGAGCGCTCGGAGACCAGGGAGCGGCTGTTCGAGAGCGTGCTGCCCGGCCGGAGATTCGACGGCATCATCGCCGTCGGCATCCAGCCCAGCGCCCGCGAGCTGGAGCGCCTGCACCGCACCGGGCGCCCGCTCGTCAGCGTGGGCCCCTACAGCGCCGGATCGAGCGCCGTGTCGATCGACGACGCGGCCGCCGCGCGGATCGCCACCGAGCACCTGATCGAGCTCGGCCACACCGACATCGCCTTCGTGGGCGGCGCCACCGACGACACCGACCTCAGCTACGGCGACGCGCGACGCCTGGCCGGCTACCGGGAGGCGCTGCACGCGGCGGGACTGACTCCGCGGGCGCGCATCGCCGGGGCGGCCCCGACGATGCCCGGGGGCTATGCCGCGGCGGCGGGACTCCTGGGCGACCGCCGGCACCGACCGACCGCCATCGTCGGCGTGTGCGACGAGGCGGCCATCGGCGCCGTGATCGCCGCCCGCCGCCTGGGGATCGCGGTGCCCACCGAACTCAGCGTCGTCGGGATCGACGACCATGAGCATGCGGAGATGTTCGCCCTCACGACCATCGGGCAGTCGCCGCGGGATCAGGGCCGGGAGACCGTGCGCCTGCTCATGCGGCGGATGAGTGAGCCGGACGCTCCGGTCGAGCGCGTCGAGGCCGCCTCGGCCCTCGTCGTCCGCAGCTCGACCGCGGCGCCGCGCTGACCCCGCAGACGCACGAAGGCCCCGGGCGGAACCCGGGGCCTTCGCAGAAGCGCTGGTGCGCTGGAATTACTTGAGGGTGACGGTCGCGCCGGCCTCTTCCAGAGCAGCCTTGGCCTTCTCGGCCGTCTCCTTGTTGGCGCCCTCGAGGACGGCCTTCGGAGCACCGTCGACGACGGCCTTGGCCTCGCCGAGGCCGAGCGAGGTGAGCTCGCGGACAGCCTTGATGACCTGGATCTTCTTGTCGCCAGCAGCCTCGAGGATGACGTCGAAGGAGTCCTTCTCCTCCTCGGCCGCGGCCTCGCCTGCGCCACCAGCGGCACCGGCGACGGCGACGGGAGCAACAGCGGTGACCTCGAACTTCTCCTCGAACGCCTTCACGAACTCGTTGAGCTCGATGAGGGTCAGGCCGGCGAACTGCTCGAGCAGCTCCTCGGTGGAAAGCTTCGCCATGATGTATCTCCTAGATAGATGGGGTTTGTAGACGAGATCGCCGGTCGCTTACGCGGCCTCGGCGGTCTCCAGCTTTTCGCGAAGCGCGTCGATGGTGGCCGCAGCCTTGCCCATCGTCGCCTTCATCATGCCCGCGGCCTTCGCCAGCAGAACCTCGCGGCTCTCGAGCGAGGCGTACGTGTTGACCTCGTCGGCGGTGAGGGCCTTGCCCTCGAAGATGCCCGACTTGATCACGAGAAGCGGGTTGGCCTTGGCGAAGTCACGCAGAGCCTTGGCGGTGGCGACGAAGTCACCGTGCACGAACGCGACAGCCGACGGCCCCTTGAGGTCGTCGTCCAGCGCGGAGATGCCGGCCTTGTTGGCGGCGATCTTGGTCAGCGTGTTCTTCACCACGGCGTACTCAGCGTCCTGACGGATGCTGTTGCGCAGCTGCTTGAGCTGGGCAACCGTCAGACCGCGGTACTCGGTCAGCAGGACGGCGTTCGAGTTCTCGAATGACTTCGTGAGCTCGTTGACCGATGCATCCTTCTGCGCCATGGTCACTCCTTGGTGTGTACGAGGCGCCGCACGGTGGTGGGGCGCCGGCCTCCGACCCCCTGCAAAAGAGAAGAGCTCCGGCGCAAGCGCACGGAGCTCGGAAGTTCGTGACACCTGCGCGGGCCCCTGCGATGCAGAGCTTCGATCCTGTGCGCTCACGCGCACACGATGACCAGCGGTCTTCGGTTATGACCACTGTACCCCACCCCCACCTCTCCCCCAAATCCCCCCTCCTCTTCCCGTCGACCCCCGTACCC
>Ga0233424_10000867_pt1 | contig 32118 bp, 22 predicted proteins | sample Watercolumn_Towu_FD_181011 | JGI IMG/M metagenome (GOLD analysis project Ga0233424, IMG submission 181011) | Freshwater microbial communities from Lake Towuti, South Sulawesi, Indonesia - Watercolumn_Towuti2014_125_MG | ecosystem: Environmental > Aquatic > Freshwater > Lake | place: Indonesia... | reverse complement strand
GTTTATCCGCGTTCATCTGCGGTTTCTTAGGTTAATCGAACGTCGTGGGCGTTCTATTGGAAGTTTTGCCAGAGCGGAAGACGGTTTTCCACGCGTCGCAACGGATCCGATCAGGGAAGCAGCTCCGTTCGGTAAAACTGCCGCGCTTTCGTTCCGGTGAAGGAGATAGGCAATTTCGACGGGTTCGCCGATAAAGTGAGGTTCGCAAGGAATTGCCACGGCGCGGGAGAACCGAGATCCTCTCGCGCCTGGATGGCTACCTGGAATCCAGCCGGGCCGGCCACGGTCAATTCGCCGCTCGCGGACGCGGCGAGCGCAACGGCGGGCGCAAATTTGTAGATCGTGCCGCAGGTAAACCCGCCATTGAGCGTCGGACCGTAGAACGCTCCGTCGGTGCCTTTCACCAGGCCGGCGTACGGATTCAAGCCGTCCTCGGTCCCGAGGAAGTTGTAGAGCACCTGGCAGGTCCCGCGATTCTTGTCGAACCGGAAGAGGGTGCCGGCATTCGCACTCCCGCCAAGACTCGTCGTGCCGTAGAGCGCGCCGTCCGGCCCCTCGATCAGACTCGCATTAGAGGCTGGTTGCGCGCCGTCGGTGAAACTCCACAGCATCTTGTAGCCGGTGCCATCCTTGCTCAATTGGTAAATCGTCCCCAAGTCGTTCGTGCCTCCATAAACCGTCATTCCGTAAAGCGCTCCGTCACTGGCCTCTATGGCAGGGGCGAATGGATATCTCCCGTCCCCTGCCGCGCTGGTGAAACTGCGGAGGACGCGATAATTGCTGCCGTCGCTATTGATCCGAAAAACCGTCCCAAAGTTCAACGCTCCGCCATACGCCGTCGTGCCGTAGAGCCCGCCATCGCTTCCTTTGAACAAGTTTCCATAGGGATTGGCGCCGTCCCCCGTGCCGCTGAAGGTTCGGATCACGGAGTACCCGGTGCCGTCCAGGTTCATTCTGAACACCACGCCTTGTCCTGCGCCGCCCGAGACGGTTGTGCCGCAGAGCACGCCGGGGCCGACTTCCACGAGCGCTCCGTAAGGCTGCGATCCCTCGCCAGCCACGCCGGTGAAGCTGTGAATCACGCGATAGCCACCGCCATCCGCATTGAGTTTGAAAACGCTTCCCTGGTTTGCGGTTCCGCCGCGCACTGTGGTTCCATAGAGCGCGCCATCGGTGCCTTCGATCAAGTCGGCGAAGGGATAGGCGCCATCCGCGTCGGGACCCGTGAAGACGTGCAACAATCGGTAATCGCTCCCGTTTCGGTTCAGCCTGAAGAGCGTTCCGAGGTCGGCATTTCCGCCGCCCCACGAGGCGCCGAACAGAGATCCGTCCCGCGCGACCAGCAATTTCGAGTACGGTTTGAGCGATCCTTCGCCATCGGTGAAATGATGCAGCAGCCCAAAGCCAGAGCCGTCTTTGGCCAATTTGAAAACCCCGCCGCGACCGACATTGCCTCCGGCATTGGCCGCGCCGTAAAGCGCGCCGTCGCCGCCTTCAATGACTCCCCCGTAAGGGGACGCGCCGCTTGGGCCTCCAGACAAATGGTAAATCACGCCGAAGCCGCTGCCGTCTTTGTTCAACTTGAAAACCGTGCCCTGATCGGTCTTACCGCCGAACGCCGTGGTCCCGTAAAGATGGCCATCCGCCCCCCAAATCAGGCTGCCATATAGTTGCGCTCCTTCGGTGACGGAGTTGGTGAAATCGTGCAGCACCCGATAGCCGCTCCCATCCTTGTTCAGCTTGAAAATCGCGCCCAGGTTCGTGTTTCCACTCAAAGACGCCGTGCCATAGAGCGCCCCATCGCTCCCTTCGAGCAAGGCCCCGTATGGACGAGTTCCCTCTCTCGCGGCGCCGTTCAGGCTGCGGATCACGCGATAATTGCTGCCATCCTTGTTCAGCCGGAAGATCGCCCCTTGATTGGCCGCGCCTCCGAAGTAGGTTGTGCCGTACAGCACGCCGTCGCTCCCCTCGATCACGCGGCTGGAAGGTTGCACCCCGTCGGTGCCCACGCTCGTGAAACTGTGCAGGACGGAATAGGCACTCCCATCTTTGCTCAACTTGAAAACGGTTCCAAGATTGGTGACGCCGCCAAAATGAGACGTTCCGTAAAGCGCGCCATCGGTGCCCTCGGTCAGTCCGGCGTAGGGATTCGCGGCATCTCCGGCGGCGCCGGTGAAGCTCCGCAACACGGTGTACCCCGTGCCGTCTCGTTTCAGTTTGAAGATGGTTCCCAGATTCGTGACGCCGCCAAGATGGGTTGTGCCGTAAAGAAGGCCATCGCTGGCTTCGATCAGGTCGGCGTAGGGCGCCGCGCCATCGCCGCGCTTCTCAGAAAACCGATGCAGCACCCGGTAGCCGCTGCCATCGCGGTTAAGCTTGAACACAGTCCCTTCCAGCGCGCCGCCACCCAGTAGCGTCGTCCCGTACAAAGCTCCGTCCGTGCCCTGGAGCAGTCGCGCAAATGGCGTCGATCCGATCTGGTCTTCCGAGCAGAAGGACTTGATCTTGGTAACGGCAAACTGGCCTTCAGCGCCCGGAATCAGAGACAGAATCGCGATCCCAACCAGGGCCGTGTTCCAGAGCAGCGGGCGCAAGTTGCGGGGCCTATGGAGCGCTATTCGCATCCGCTTCGCCTCCAGAATCGTTTCGAGAACGTCCCCCTCACCCGTTCCCTCTCCCCCTCCGAGGGGGAGAGGGTGTCCGCAGGACGGCAGAAGGGCACGTTTGTAGGGAGCCTCCCATCCCAAAGGGCGTGGATTGGGACCATGAACCGTTTTCAGGCGGACCGCGGGCGACCTCGCCCGCAGCACACCCGAAATGCTCAGACCGGTCTCGTTTCCGCGCGTCTCAGGAGGGCCGACAGGCTGCGGGCGGGGTTGCCCGCGGTCCAAATCCGACGGTTCACGGAGAGAGCTCAACACTGAGGGGCAAGTCATACTTCAAATTTTTCGCCAGCGATTCGACGCGGACGCTAAACAGTGCTTCTGGATAACGGAAGACGAAATGTGATCCATGTGATCCATAGTGATCCATCCGGACGCATCTCCGAATGAGGACGGTGCGGGTGGCGTTGTAGCGCAGATTTTCAATCTGATTTTCAATCTGCGGTATCGCGGAATTGCATTCCGCAAGCCACCGGCAAATTCCCGCGCCTTGGAGTTTCTGGAGCGCCGCCGATTTCAAATCGGCGATACGGCGCAGCGCGGCCAGGATGGCCGCAACCAAAACGGCGCGCGGCCTTCCAGGCCGCAGCGGTTCCAAACGGCCGGTGCGCACAAGGTAATCCCAGCGGCTGCTTCCATCTGCACTCGCTGCGGCCTGGAAGGCCGCGCGCCGGAAATGTCCTCGCAGCCTGCGACGATTTCAACCGATACTGATAGAGTGCAATTCTGCGCTACGCCTTCGGGCCGCGCCGAACTTGTGTCCTCATTCGGAGATGCCCCCATCCATTATTCCATTATTCCATCAGGGATTTTGTTGCTGACAACCCCACGGCCCTTCCGTAGCGTTTACCCCTCGCCGATTCCGGCAGTGCGGGCTTGATCCGACGACCCGCAGTTCCAATACGAATTTCCGCCTGCTGGGCGCGGCCGCAAACGAATTATGGACATCAAACTCCCCAGCCTGGGCGAAGGCGCTGACTCCGGCACGGTGGTCAACATCTTCGTCAAGGAAGGAGATTCCGTCGCCAAAGATCAGCCCATCCTCGAGCTGGAAAACGAGAAGGCCGTCGCGTCCATCCCTTCCTCCTCCGCCGGGGTCGTGGCCCGGATTTTTGTCAAAGTAGGCGACAAGCTCAGCGTAGGGCAGCGAATCCTCTCGTTAACTGAGGGCGGCTTCGATTCCTCGATGCACACAAACCCGGCAGTTAGCTCTCGCGACGCGGCATCGATTTCAGCAACACCGCCCAGAATGGAAACCGAAGCTGTTGCCGCGCCGCTTGCGGAAGATAACGAAGCAATGCCCGACCTCCCACCCGCGGCCTCCCCTTCCATTCGCAAGCTGGCCCTCGAACTGGGGATTGATTTGAAGCGCGTGCGCGGCAGCGAACGCGGCGAGCGCATCGTGATGGCAGACCTCCGAGCGTACATTCAGCGTCTGCAAGAGATGACTGCGCCTGCAAAATCTGGCGGCAAAGCCGCGCCAACGGCGAAACCGGCGGCTGAGCCGGTTGATTTTTCCAAATGGGGGCCGATTTCCAGAACTCCTCTCTCGTCACTGCGTAAGGTGATCAGCCGCCGCCTGGCCGAAAACTGGACGACGATTCCCCACGTGACGCAGTTCGACGAAGCCGACGTCACGGCGCTCCAGGACCTCCGGAAAAAGCACGCGCCCGCGTATGAACAGAAGGGGGCGCGGTTGACGCTGACGCCCTTTATTCTCAAAGCACTCGTGACCACGTTGCAGAAGCATCCTATTTTCAACTCGAGCCTGGACGAAACAACGGATGAGATCGTATTCAAAGCCTACTTTCACGTTGGAATCGCCGTGGATACGGAAGCCGGTTTGATTGTTCCCGTCATCCGCAACGTGGACCAGAAGAGCTTGCTCGATCTGTCCAAAGAACTCGAAGCGCTTGCTCGGAAGGCCCGGGATCGCAAAGTTTCTGCGGATGAACTCAAAGGCGGCACGTTCACCGTATCCAACCAGGGCGGCATCGGCGGCGCGCACTTCACCCCCATCGTGAACAAACCGGAGGTGGCCATCCTTGGCTTGGGCCGGAGCGCGTGGAAAGCGGTGGTGCGCGAAAACCAAATCGTCTCCCGCCTCATGCTGCCGCTCGCGCTTTCCTACGATCATCGCGTCATCGACGGCGGCAGCGCGGCCAGGTTTGTCGTCGAATTGGTAAGAGAGATCGAGACCGTCTCGGAAAGGAATCGGGAATCGGGATCGTCGCACTAGTGGAGTGATAGAGTGTCGGAGTAATGGAGTTATGGATTCCAGTTATCGCAATAAGAACCGTGGGTATCAGCAGTTGCGAGTATGGGACGATGCTCAAGAATTCTATGTTCTGAATTGCCGCACGTTCCGCCACCTTCCTTACGAACTGAAACGAGTGGCCTCCCAGGCCATCGCCTCGGCCGATTCCGTTCACAGGAACATCGCAGAGGGTTACGCCCGGCGTTCGTTGCGTGAATACATTCAGTTTCTCTACATCGCTCTGAGCCCCCTGGCAGAGTCTGTCTCTGGATTGCACGCCTGCAGAAAGGCGGAACAGATTTCAGAACCTGACTTTGTTCAATTGGACGGTCTTGCTTACAAACTCGAAAATGGACTCCTGAAATTAGTGGAAGCTTTGGAACAAAAGCAAATGGACGGCAATTGGATCGACCATCTCGTCATCAAGGAATCAAACGTCGCCCATGGCGACACGTAGTCCACCGCAACACTCCGTTACTCCAACACCCCACCACTCCGTCTCTTCCCCATGGACCCCATCCAAACCGAAATCGTCGTCGGCGGCGCCGGGCCGGGCGGTTACGCCGCCGCCTTCTACGCCGCGGACAGAGGCAAAAAAGTCATCCTCATCGAAAAGGACAAACGCCTGGGCGGCGTTTGCTTGAACCGCGGATGCATCCCTTCGAAAGCTTTGCTGCACGCGACGCATCTGATTGGCGCGGCTCGCGAATCGCACCTGCGCGGGATTGTTTTCGACCCGCCCAAAATCGAACTGGCCAAATTGCGCTCGTGGAAAGAATCCATTCTGCAGAAGCTTGGCCAGGGCATCGCGTTTCTCGCGCAGAAACGCGGCGTGGAGATCATCCATGGTCGCGGCTATTTCGAGGATTCACGGACCTTGCGCGTCGAGACCGAACAAGGCCAGAAATTCATTCATTTCGAGACCGCCATCGTGGCCACCGGCTCGCGGTCGGCGATGCCGAAAGCGTTTGACCTCGGCAATCCGCGCATCATGACCTCCCGCGAGGCGCTCGAAGTCGAGGACGTTCCCGCCACGCTCCTCATCGTCGGAGGCGGTTACATCGGGATGGAACTGGGGACCGTCTATGCGGCGCTGGGCAGCGAGGTGGTGGTCGTCGAAGCGCTCGATTCGATCCTGACGGGTGCCGACGCGGATCTAGTCCGTCCCGTCGCGGCTTACGCCAAAAAGGCATTCAAAGAAATCCGCCTCAAGACCAAAGTGTCAAAAATGGCGACGAGCGGCAAACAGGTCAAAGTCGAGATGGAGTTGAATGGCCAGCGCATTGACGAGCTTTACGACCGCGTCCTGGTCGCGGTGGGCCGCGTGCCCAATTGCGACGACCTCGGTCTCGAAAACACGAAAGTGACGCGCGACGACAAAGGCTTCATCCAAGTGAACCAACGGCAGCAGACCGCTGATCCGGCGATTTACGCGATTGGCGACATCACCGGCGGCGTGTTGCTCGCGCACAAAGCCTCGAAGGAAGCACGCATCGCCGTCGAAGCGATTATGGGGGAGCCCAGCGCCTTCGAAAACGTCGTACTCCCCGCGGTCGTGTTCACCGATCCGGAAATTGCCTGGTGCGGATTGACCGAAGCCGAGGCGAAACAAAGGAGCCTTCACGTGTCGGTGGCAAAGTTCCCGTGGGCCGCTTCCGGCCGGGCGCTGACTTTCGATCGCACGGATGGTTTGACCAAACTGATCATCGACCCGCAAACCGAGCGCATCCTGGGCGTCGGGATCGTTGGACACGGGGCCGGAGAGTTGATTGCGGAAGGCGTTCTGGCGGTTGAGATGGGCGCGACGGCGAAAGACCTGGCCCTTTGTGTACATCCGCACCCGACGTTGTCCGAGACGTTGATGGAAGCTGCCGAAGTGTTCTTCGGCCACGCGACCCACGCCCACACGCGGAAGAGTTCAGCGTAAGCTTCAGAAACTCAACCCCGCTCCGCCCATGAAATCTGTTCCGGACGGAACAAATTTCATGGGCGCCCCGGGCCCCGATGGGCCCGGCCAGGTTGAGGGCGAGCCTTTCATCGCGCTGAATAGTTACGGCTTAGGCACTCTTTCGTCATTCGGGATTCGACCTTGGGTATCTCATGCGCTCGGGCCAATCTGAAATTGAGAATTGCCAATGGGCAATTTTCCATTGATACAAAGCTCCGCTACGTCAAGTGATTCTATGAATGCCGCCATCCTAGACCGCCTCGCCGTTTGTAGCTGGTCTCTCCAGCCGCCGACGCCGAAACAACTGATTGATCAACTGACTGAAATCGGCCTGCGCCGAATCCAATGTGCGCTCGACCCGATTCGATTGCATCCCGCGGTGTGGGTTCAATTCGCGGAGGAATGTGCGCGGAGCGGCGTTCAACTGGCCTCCGGCATGTTCGGCTGCGTGGGCGAGGACTACTCCACCATGGAATCGATCAAGCGCACTGGCGGGATCGTGCCGGATCCGACCTGGGACGACAATTGGAAGAATATTCAACTGACGGCTGAAATTGCCCAGCGCATGCGTCTGAAGCTGGTCACTTTCCACGCCGGGTTCCTGCCGCATGAAGACAAGGACCCCGCGTTCTCGAAGCTCTTGCACCGAATGAGAATGGTTGCGGACATTTTTGCGGCGCGCGGCATCGAGCTGGCTCTGGAAACAGGGCAGGAGACGGCGGCGACCCTGCATGGTTTTCTCATCAAACTGGGCCGCACCAACGTCGGGGTTAACTTTGACCCCGCCAACATGATTCTCTACGAGAAGGGCGACCCCATCGAAGCCCTGCGTACACTGGGATCATGGCTCAAGCAATGCCACATCAAGGACGCGAATAAGACCCGCGTCTCCGGCCAGTGGGGTGACGAAGTCGTGGTCGGCACAGGCGAGGTCAACTGGGCGGACTTTTTCAAAGTGCTCGCCGAGCTGCGCTTCACCGGCAACCTCTGCATCGAGCGGGAAGCCGGAAACCAGCGCGTGCAAGACATCCGGGCGGCGAAGCAGTTCATCGAACGGCTGAAGCCCAAATGAAATATGATCAACGTCGGCATTGTCGGCCTGGGTTTCATGGCCGCCACTCACATCAAGGCGTATCGCCAAATCTCCGGCGTCAAGGTCGCCGCCATCTGCAATCCGAGCGGCCGGCGCCTGGATGGCGATTTCTCGGATGTCACCGGCAACATCGGCGCCGCGGACGCGATCAAACTGGACATGGAGGAGATCAAGGCCTATCGGAACTACGCCGATCTGCTGGCGGATTCCTCCATCGATTTGATCGACGTCTGCTCCCATACCCAGGCCCACCCATCCTACTCCATCGAAGCGCTTCAGGCCGGCAAGCATGTGCTCTGTGAAAAACCGTTGGCGCGGACATCGCAGCTCGCGCGGGGAATCGCTCAGGCCGCGGCGCGTGCCAAAAGCTACTTCATGCCTGCCATGTGTCTGCGGTTCTGGCCGGAGTGGAACTGGCTGAAGAACGCCATCGAGTCCAAACAATTCGGCGCCGTGCTCGGTGCCCGATTTCGGCGCGTGGCCGAGCCGCCCGGTTGGGGGCAAAAGCATTTCTTCGATGGCAAACAATCCGGCGGAGCTCTGCTGGATTTGCACATCCACGACGTCGATTTTGTCCAGTTCTGCTTCGGGCGGCCACGGAGCGTTTTTGCGACAGGCTACACGAAGTTCAGCGGAGCGATCGATCACGTGGTCACGCAATATGAGATTGCGTCGGGCGCGAGCGTTCACGCGGAGGGCAGTTGGGCCATGACGCCGGGTTTCGGCTTCAACATGAGTTACACGGCCAACTTCGAGAACGCGACCGCAGATTACGATTTCAGCCGTGGCGCGGACGCCTTGAAACTCTTCGAGAAAGGCCAGGCAGCCCGGACAATCAAGTGTGAAGGGCCGGACGGCTTCGTCGGCGAATTGACTCACTTGCTCGACGCCATCCGCGGCGGCCAGCCGCCGAGCGTTGTTACGGCTCAAGACGGAGTCAGCGCCGTCGAAATCTGCGAAGCGGAAGAGGAATCAATCAAGACGCGCCAGCCGGTCCGACTTGAGTGATCGCTCTGCCGGTGCACTTCAATCTCTAACAGGAGCAAACAGAGACCAGCCAAGCCCAAGCCTAGATTTGGCTCGGGCGACCTCATCCGCAGCGGGTTTGCTCACGGCCGAGGCGTTGGGTGGGAGTTCACCGGGGCGCACCGGCCTGTCGAAGCTCAGAACTCACTGAAGGGGCGGGGTTGACTAAATCCGCATGTGCAAACTGAATTCCGCGCTTGCCCCTCTCCGTTTGCTCCGTTTCCTTCTGTTTTCTGAACAGGAGGCAACAGAGAGAACGGAGAGGTTGGGGAACTGAATCGCCACGACCCGGTCCAGGTTTCCTGTTTTTCTGGGATCTGAAGCTGCTGCGGGCGAGGTCGCCCGCGCGCCGCGCAATCGTTGGAAACTGTCGCTGTAGTGCTAGCCGCTGTTCTCTGTTGCCTCCAGTTGAATAATTGAACTGCATGAATTGGAATTGAATTGCTTGCTCCTGCTTGTTCGATGCTCGTTCGGTGTTTCGGTTGACCTTCTTCGGGCAACCGGTTATCTATTCTCTCGTGAAACCCCCTCGACCTTGTCCACGAGCGAACCGTTTTTCATCGTGCCTCGCCGCCTTCACCCTGATCGAACTTCTGGTGGTCATCGCCATCATCGCCATCCTCGCCGGAATGCTGTTCCCAATCCTCGGCCGGGCCAAAGAGAATGCGCGGCGCGCGCACTGCATGAATAATCTCCGGCAAATCGGCCTGGGCATTCAGATGTATCGGGAGGATTACGAAGATCGCCCGCCGCTTTACCTGGTCGATCCCGGGCGGAAAACCTCCGGCTATCCCGGCGCGACCAACCAGTACCTTGAAAGAGGCTACGTCGGGACAAATTCGTTTATTTGTTTGTCGGACCGCACGCGCGGGCGCATCCCGATCGACCTGGGCTGGGAATACTTCGGTGACTTCACCACCAGCTACGCGTATCACATGGGCGCCTGGTTCCAAACCACGGCCGATGGCAAAACGTGGCTGAAAAATCAGCTCGCGCGCTGGAACGCGCGGTTCATTGTGGCCGCGTGCCCGTGGCATCGCCACCTCTGGCAAGGCTGGACCGGGACGAACACCACGGGCTGGGGGAGCCGCCAGACCAAAATGAAGGATCTCGCCCTGCGTTACGACAACAGTGTCGATACTTTCGTGTGGCCCTCGCAGAACTGGGAGGAAGAACCGTACGTGAAGTTGCGCTGAGGCGGAACAATTCAGTGCGATGAAAGGCTCGCCCTCACCCCGGCCCTCTCCCCCAGGGAGAGGGAGTAACTTTTGTGTGCCGGTGGACTCATCACCGATTGGGGAGCGTTTCCCAGTGCGGGAAAGAGCGGTTCCCTCTCCTGGGGGAGAGGGTTAGGGTGAGGGCGAGTCATCTTTTCAATGAATAGATACGGCTGAGGCGGGCGCTTCGCTGCTGGTCTTGACTCATGACCTGAGTCTTCATCACAGTCTCGCACGCCGTATGAATCTCGGATTGGATTGAAAATATTCACACCGCATTCGCTTATGAAAATCTGCTGCCGCACTCTTCCGTTGCTTATCCTGGGTCTTTGTTCACCGGGTTTCGCCGCTCCAACCGGCCCCTTCAGCCCCGAGCAATGGCCGCCGACGATCAATGCGCAAAAGAAAGTCCATTACGTCAGCACGGACGCATCCTTCACGCCGCCTGGCGCCAACTGGCTGGCGGACGAGTTGCGCATCCTGAGCGGCGGTGATCAGGTCACGACACCGATCACCCTCGGCGGGCATTCCGGACTGAAGGCGACGGCCAATTACCTGAACGTGGCGGACTCTTCCTACCAGGAATGGGCTGACAATGACACGATCGATATTCTCATGCAGGTGTACGGGGATGCCGCGCTTCTGAACAATGCCGGGCAAGAGCGGAATTTCAATTTTCTGATCGGCACCTTGCCCGAGTTGAGCTTTCCCGTCGGCGGGCGCCTTCCGGTGGAATCGAAGAACCAAAAATGGAACTGGGTTCTGTTCCGGATTCCCAACGGCCTCCGCCCCTCGGACGGTTCGCATTTCGTCGGGTCCATTCCCGCCAACGCCCAGGGCGGCACTCAATTCGGCGGCGTCAACGGCGGGACCATCCGCGCCCAAGGCGTGCCCAATCTCATCGTCCGCCTGGTGGCGTTCGGAGAGATGGGCGCGTTTGGCGAGCCGGAAGTGATCAACGTGTTCGCTGCGCCCGAGAAATGTGACGCGGAACCCGAAACGAATTACGTGTTCATCGATGTAAACAAAGGCATGACTAACCACCTTGTCGTGTTGAACAATGGCGATCAAACCGTCACGTTCCAAAGCGACGTGGGCCCGGCGGGCGACAAGCGCCGCGCGGTCCGGCCAAACGCGGCCTATTTGAACTTCGGGATCACGGACAACTATCTCGGCAAGCCCTGCAACGATCCGCGCGCGATCAAGATGTGCGTCCAGTTTTACGACGATCCGGCGTTGATCGGCGCGGCGTTTGGGCCGGAAGCCTACGCCACGGACGGCACCGGCGGCATCGGCGCGTTCTCGGCGGATCGGCGCCACAAGTTGGAGGGGACAGGCAAATGGGTTCGGCGTTCCTTCAGTTTGGCGGCGGTGAATCTCAAGGGCGTCAACACGGGAACCTTCACGGGCGGCCCTCGCCTGGCGTTCGAGGGCGGGCAAGTTTTCATTTCCAGCGTGGACATGGCTATCCTGCGCACGGGCAATCATCCGCTCGCTGGACAAGACCCGTTGGCAGACTGTTTCGAGGACATAAAGATTTGCACCGATGCGTACGGCAACTTCGCTGAACTGGACCTTGCCAAAGACATTCAGAAAGGATTGGCCCCCGGGAATTCGGCGGGCGATCAGAACATGATTCAGGAAGAGGCAGGCCCGGCGAACGACCGCCGCAAGGCGATCCGTCCGGCTTTCGATGACGGGACGCCAGGCTTCGGCCACATTTACATGAACTTCGCGATCACGGACGAGGCGCTGGGGCCCTCGAGCCAACCAAATGCGCGCCTGGCCATTTGCGTGACGTACTACGACGACCCGGATCGCATCGGCGCGACGTTCCGTCCAGAAGTTTACCAGTCGGACCGCGGCGGACAAACCGGGCTCGCGTTTACGCCAGGCAACATCGCCGTGGCGCTCGAAGGCACGGGCAAGTGGCGCGACGCGTATTTCGAGATTCCAGATATGAAATTCAACGGCGTGAATCAGGGTCCGCAAGCCGCGGCGCGATTCGTCTTTCAGCCAAACTCGCCGCCTTACGGGAAGATAGCCTTCAGCCGTTTGCGGTACGCCGTGATTCGTCCGTGCGGCCCGATGGCGGGTGTGAATCTTCTGGAAGGGTGCAAACCGGATTCCGCCCCGCGACTGGCGTTTGTGCTGGGACCGAACCGCAACGTTCGGCTTTCCTGGCCTGCTTCCGCGACCGGATTCCGCCTCGAGGAAAGCCCCAGCGTGGGTCCGGCCACATGGACAACCGTCGCGTCCGCGCCAGCGGTGGAAGGCAATGACAACGTATTCCGAATCACTCCCGGCGCCGGCGCCAGATTCTACCGTCTCGTGCGGTAGCACTGATGCTTCAAAAATCTCGCTGCCCTCCGCGCGGGCAAGCTGCCCGCGCTCCATCTGGAATCATCCGTGGCGCGGTAGTGGCGTGAACCGGCTCACTTTGGGACGGGGAGATTGATCACGCGAAGCTTCCAATCGTCCACAGACTGCGCCGTCGTCAGAATCCCGAAGGTGTCGAAGCTGAATTCGCAGCCATCACCATAGACGCTGTCGGGCGACACATTGAAAGTCCACACCGAATTAGCCGGCACGCGCCGTTCCTCATCGCTTTCGAGGAGCTTCATGAGCGCGGAAGGATCGGCTTCCAAAATGCCGAGGGAATCCTTTTCCTGCCAGTGGCGAAAGACGCCGCGCGTGGCCTTGAGCCTGCGCATCATGGGATTGAGGACTCTCGAATGCTGGTGCGCGCGGAATACGGCGTGGACCTTCCGCGTCCCGGTGCCCGCTTGTTCGAGGATGAACCGCGTCGCTCCCTCGCCATAAACGAACCCGCGATCTGGATCCAGGCTGATTTCCGTCTCGCCGCGCACGATGGAGAAGTCGTTCCACATGAATCCAAGCAGCGTCGGCATGGTGGGACTCTCCGGAGTGAAATCACGGTAGTAGCGCGTCGCGATTCGTTGTCCCTCCGATGGAAGCCCCGCGACCCAGTTTGGGTGCTGTTTGGCGAACAGGGATTGCCTGAGCTGCTTGATCAGTTCGAAACGCACGGCCTCCGGAGCTTCCAGCAGCCGGCCCGGATCGTAACCCGGCTCCATTCCGCCGTGGTTGCACTGGATGAAATTATCCCCGCAACCGAGGTACAACACCACGGGCAGGAAATCATAAAGCCGGACCACGCGCTGGGCATTGAATTCCCAGCCGAATTTGTGCGCGCCTTCCGCGAGAAAACCATACCGGGACGCCAGGCTGATGTCTTCGTGATTGCCCCGCGCCAGCAGCACTCGGCCCGGATTCTCCAGTTTCAAACGCAGAATCGTGTAAAGCACTTCGACGCCGTAGCCGCCGCGATCCGTGTAGTCACCGAGCAACGCCAGATAGGTGTTCGTCCGCGCCAGCCGGAGGTCCTGGAGGTAACCGCGCTCGTTAAGCCACGCCAGCCAGGCGATCAGGGAGTGGATGTCGCCGTGGAAATCGCCGTGAAACAGCACTTCTGCGCCCGGGGGCACGACTTGCCGTTGCGCGAATGGTTGGAACGGAATCGCCTGCCGGATGAAATAGGCCGCGTCCGTGTTGAAGAACTGGCTCCGGGCCGGAGCTTCCCCGATCCAGGCATCGGCTCGCGACAGCTCACCTGTTTTGCAGAGGGAGAAGAACGCTTCCAGAGGCTCGGCGAATTGCGCGAAGGTCTTCAAGGGCCGCAGTTCTTTCGGAGGCAGAGTGTGTCTAAGGGCGCGGTTCCCGGGCAGGCGAGCGCAGGCCGCTTTCCAATCAGCGAACCGCGGGAAGATGGTCGGAGTGAAACGAGCGGCGGGCGGCGTGGCGCGTGGCGGCTGCTGCGCCGCTGTCTGGCCCCCGGCCAATTGAGTCAGGACGGCCAGCCAAAGACCCAGCGGCACAAGACGACGATGAAAACTTCTTCGCATGGATTTGCCTTTCACGGCGCAACGATTCTCATAAGGCGGCGTGCGTCTGATAGGACATCAATGGCTTGAGACAAGCAATTTTTGCCTGGCGTTCGAGGCAGGGTCCAATTTGTTCTTAACCGGTTCTTCAACTCATGCACCTTGTTTACGATTGTCTCGGGAGAGACTTTGGCCGGTGGCGCGATCCAACCGCGCACGGGCCACTGCATAATCTCGCAGGGCCTGTATGCGCGTCGCGCGAGCCTCGGTTAAGGCCGTCTGCGCGTTAAGCAGATCGAGCTGCGTCCCGGTCCCGGCTTCGCTTCGCACCGTGGCCAGACGCAGCGCTTCCTCCGCTTGCTCTTGAACTTTCTTCTGCGATTCGAGCACTTCTTTTGCCTCCAGAAAATTTGAGTAAGCTGTGCGCACTTCGAGTTCGATGCGGCGCGTGGCGTCCTCCAGGTCGGCGCGCGCGCGCTCATGGAGCGCCGTGGCTTGCTGGATTTTGCCTTTGGTGAGGAACCCGTCGAACAACTCCCAGTTCAGTTGCACGCCGGCCGTCCATCCGGAGACCTCGTTGAAAAAATCATCCCCGAAACTGGAATTACGGGCGCCGTATCCGCCGAAGAGCCCAATGGTGGGCTTGCGGCCGCTCTTCGCCGTCACGATATTCTCTTTGCGGAGGCGCTCGGCCTTCTGCAAGGCGCCCAGTTCCGGACGTCTTTCCAGGGCCTGCGCGATGGCCGAAGGCAGATCGACCTCATACGCCCCGATCTCGAGCGAGTCCGTGAGCGTCATCGGGATGTCTTCCCAGATTTCGGTCGGCACGCGAAACCCGAGCAGGTTCGCGAGGTTGTTCTTGGCGATGCGATGAGTGTTCCTGGCGCGGATGAGCCTGGGCTTGGCGTTGGCGATCTCGACCTCGGCGCGCAGGACGTTGAAGCGCGGCACGGTCCCGGCGTCAAAGCGGCGCGTGGTGTCTTCCAATTCCTTTTGCAGCAAAGCCAGCGAAGCTTCTTGCACCACGATCTGTTGCGCTGCCAGCAAGATATCATAGTAAGCCACGCGCATTTCAAGCAACGTGTCGGTAACGACGGCCTGGTATTGGAGCAAAGCCTGTTCTTTGGTCAGTCTGGCGGTCCGGAGCGCCGAACGAATGCGGCCGCCTTCATAAATCGTTTGCTCGACGCGAATGGTGCCGCTCCATCGGTTGGCGCCCGGATTGATCGCGTTCGGTGCAAGCCCCGGCGCAGCGAAGGGAAATTTCTCCACCGCGTCATCGAAGACGTAACCGCTTGTGCCGCGAACTTTGGGAATCGCGACGGCTCGTGTTTGAACCACCACGCCATGCGCGGCTTCCAGGTCCGCCTGGCCTTTGAGAATCGCGCTGTTCTGCCGAAGCGCCAGATTCATCGCGTCCTCCATCGACAAAGGCCGCGACAGCTCCGTCGCGAGGCGTGTCGTGTTTGGGGCCGGACTGGCCAATGTTTCGTCTGCCGCGGCGATCAGGTGGCCTGCCAATTCGAGGATGACCGCCGCCAGAAAAATGACCCTGCTAGGTGCATTCATGTGGCGGTCGTTCTATAGCTCCCAGCACGGGCTGTCCATTCTGATCCGTTTTCGCTTTGATCTGGTGCAACAAATTTTTGTCGCGTACGCTACAAGAGATCTGTATAATACAATGCTCTTTTGGGCGACTATTGTGTCGTGAAAGCCAAGACCAAAGAACTGCTTTACCTCCTCCTGTGGGCGTGCCAGACAGTCTCACGGCCCACGTTCCGGAATCTGACCGAATCGTTCGAGGGTTGGGCCTATCGCACCGGCCTGCATCGACAGTTGCTGACGTTGGAGAAACAGCAGTTGCTCGAAAGCCGGAACGATTCCAGTGGTGGTCGAGTTCATCGTCTCACTTCGGCTGGGTGCTTGATCGCTTTGGGCGGACGCGATCCACAGGCCTGGTGGAGTCGTCGCTGGGATGGCAAATGGCGAATGGTTATCTTCGACGTTCCCCAAACACAGGCCAGCGCTCGCGCTCGGCTTCGCCGTTCTTTGGCCAGCCGCGGCTTTGGTTATCTTCAGGACAGCGTATGGATCACACCTGATCCCCTGGCGAGCGAGCGGCAATCGCTTGGTCGAGACGAAGTTGACGTCGAGTCGCTGATTCTGCTGGAAGCCCAGCCCTGTGCGGGAGAAACCGATGGTGACATCGTTGGTGGCGCCTGGGATTTTCGCGCTATTAACGAACGCTACGATCGTTGCGAACAGCTACTGTCCGCCATGCCCAAAGAGCCGCTCGTCGATGCTCCGGCGGCCCGCCGATTGCAAGAGTGGTTCCGCAAAGAACGCCTTGCGTGGAGCGAGGCAATAGAACTGGACCCACTCCTGCCCGAGTGCCTCCACCCTTCCGGCTATCGAGGAATGAAAGCGTGGAAGCAGCGACTGGGAATTATGGCCGACGCGGCCCGGTTGATGAAATCGTTCGCGCAAAATGGTCCCAACGAATCTTTGTCGCGTACGCGACGATAGTCCGTATCAGGCGGCGGCCATGGCCCGGTCCATCGGCTTTAGAAAATAGTCTGGAAGAATGCGTCCGGCCTTGGTCAGCGGAAAGGCCGCCACGCAATAGAACGGGTCCAAACTTTCCTCCACAGTGCCTTGATAACGACGAGCAAGCTCTTCTGCGACGGTCCGGTTATCACGCCAGTCCACGAACGTCCGGGAGGCGCGCACGGTTCGGTTTGGTTGCTGGTGCGGAAGCGACACCGGGGCTCGGGCCTGATCCGCCGCGGCTTGCAGCGCGCCAAAGTCACAAACGATCAATTCCAGGTGATGGGGACGGATGGGAGTTTCCGGCGCGTTCTCCGCGCCCCCGCAGACAGCCAGGACCGCGAGTTTCAAATTCGAGTTCACGTGTTGCGGTTCGCCCGGTTCCACTCACCCAGACCCAGGGAACCAATGATAGCATGATCCTTCGGCGCACTTTTTTCAAGGCTCAGCGCCTGCCCCGATTTTGGGTCCCTTGAACGCAAAATAGGACTAGCCAAAGGGATTTGAAACCATGGATACCCGAACCCGAGACGCGTTGTCGCGAGCTTTTCAAAAAAGAGGGTGGCCAAGCTCGGCGGAAAAGCTTGTGGTTATCCGCGGCTGGTTGCTACAAGCGCGTCATGAATCGAACTGAGCGAAATTCCCTATCTGCTGAAAGGCTGGCCGCAGTCCTGGGTTTCCTCGGCGTGGCGCTCGGCGCCTTCGGCGCTCATGGCTTGTCGCGGACTCTGGCTCAATTCGACACGGCCGCGATCTGGGAAAAGGCGGTCCTCTACCACTTCATTCACGCGCTCGCGATGTTTCTCCTGGCTCAGCGCACGCCGCTGCGAAAGGGGCCGTGGGTTTGCTTCCTGATCGGGATCATTCTGTTCAGTGGAAGCCTCTACGTGCTGGCCGCGACCAACGCGCGCTGGCTCGGAGCGGTGACGCCGTTCGGTGGAACAAGCTTTTTGATCGGGTGGATTTGGCTCGTGTTTCCGGCGGGTTCTCAGAACGTCGAAGCCAATCACCGCGGCTAGCTTGGGAGAGAGACACCGGCAAAGCACGGCCTGCTCACTTTGCTCATCTTCCACGGAAGATTCAAGATGGAGCGCGGGCAGCCTGCCCGCGAGTCGGTTTGCGGGTTCCTTTGAGACGCGCGGGCTAGCAGCCCGCGCTCGTTTCGCCGACCGTGGCTCAACTTCCTCAACTTCCTCATCAAGTGATGCTTGATCTTGTCCGGGAAACCGATGAATTCCATGCTCACAGAGAGATAACAAGCCACGACACCGGAGACGCGCGGTGCGGCCATGCTGGTGCCGGACATGCGGGTGTAAAGTTCCTCCTCCTTCTCGCCTTTCCCGCCGCTCAGAGCGGAGAGAATTTTTTCGCCCGGCGCCACGACGTCCGGTTTGGCGTGGCCATCCGCGGTGGGGCCGCGGGAACTGAAATAGGAGACGCCGTAGAGGTGAGGTTTGCTGGCGTGGACGGAGCCGACCACGATGCATTCGTCAAGGTTGGCCGGGTCGCCAATGCTCAGGTCCATGCTCAGGGCGCCCACACCGGGCACGTCCACGATGCCTTCGTTGCCGGCGGAGACGACCACCACGACGCCCTGGCGCCAGAGCTTGCGCAGGCATTTGCAGAGCGGGGTGTCGCCGCAACCGAACACCTCGGCATCGAATGGTCCACCCAGGCTGAGATTGACCCCATGCACCTGGAGTTTCGCCGAGCTCTCGTTTTCCTTGAAGATGTGGTCGAGGGCCTTGATGAGCTTGGAATCGCCGCCTTCGCCGTGATCGTCCAGCACCTTGTAGGACCAGAGCCTGGCCTGGGGAGCGATTCCCGTAATCTCCAGCTCCTTGTGCCATCCGGCGATGATTCCGGCGACGTGAGTGCCATGGCCGTTTCCGTCCCAGCCGGCTTCGCCGCGTGCGGCCCTGGCTCTCGTCCAGTCCACGGGTTCTGGTTCATTGCTCCGCTTTGAGCATTCGAATACTCTGGCAATGGCGCCTTCGCCGGGTTTGCCGCCCGGGGGATTGAAGTGACGATGGCTCCAATCCACGCCTGAGTCGAGCACGGCCCAGGTGATGCCCTGGCCTCGATCGTCATAGCCGAGGTGCGCGGTCCGCGCCTGCACGGTCGCAGCGGACTTAGTCAAGTGGATGTGTTTGCTGCTGTTCTTGAAGATGCGGAACACGGCGGCGTTGCGCAATGTCGCCGAGAGTTTTTCCACTTCTGTGCGGGTGAGCTTGGCGGATACGTAGGCATGCAGGGCTTCGAGTTCAAGTTCGTCATCGATCTCCTTGCGGTCCTCGACATCGTCGGGGTCCAGCTTGCCCGGATTTGCCAGAATCCATTGCTCCCGAATCCAGTCCACGACCTGCTTCCGCGAGGCATCAAGAGAAAGATAGCCGGATGGGGCATTGACGCTTAGCCCGTCGGTCAGGCAGTGCAAATGCCGTTCGGGTTTCTGGTCCTGCAGTTCAATCAGGACCTGGTGCCGCACTCCGTCGTCGCTCCCAGTCATTTGGCGATTGAGGTTCCTTGCCACGGTGAACTCCGCGACGGGCTGGAACAAAGGCCGATTGACCGTTTCGAGCACACAGCTCCGCACGTCTTTGAGACTCAGATAACCGATGCCGCTGTGGGGATTGGCTTGGACGGGATTCGTCACATGATGGTCAGTGGGCTTGACCTTTTTGTCGTTGGGATCGAAATCGTTCTTCAGGCTGCGGTCCAGCGAAACGGGATCCCAATCGGCGGCGAAGTTCTCCCAGCGTTCCACCATTTTGGGGGTGGCCAGATCTTCCTGACGGGTTAACTTCTTTAGCTGATCCTGCACTTCCTGGAGACCCAACGGTGATCCGAGCGTGACAAACAACGGCACCTGGATGGGCGGGCCGCTACAATTGCTCAGCACGTCGTAGGCGATCATCGTGCCCTGGCATGGGAGATGATCACAAACGGCCCGCCGCCTTTGCTCAAGCGCGCGATCAGGCTGTTCCGCATGATCTGTCGGCGCTCTTTCACGAACAGAAAGTCATACACGTCTTCGAGCAGCCAGCTTGTCACGGCGCGGGAAATCCATTCACGCGCGAAACCTGGAAGCGGCAAAACTTTCGCGCCGTAAGCCTGATCCCGGCCGCCATTTACGCCGAGTTTATCGCTGAGTCTTTTCATCGCTTCAGCAGCCTCCGGATCCATCTTCGGCGTCGAATCCGCAGTGCGCAGCGACTTGGTTCCGAAACCGCCTCCCATGACCTTCGGCGCGAGGGCGGCGACTTCATCCGGATCAAGGTCATTGCCGAGAGGCGGACCATGAAGTTCTCGATTCACCCAGTAAGCCATGCGGCTGCGCTCGCCCAGATCGAATCCGAGCAGGGCACGGTCCCATTGAAGTTTGAGCACATCCGGTGGCGGTTTGTTGCCGATGCCGTGGATGAAGACAATCGTCTTCGCCGCGTTTGTGTCCCCAGAGTTGGCCGAATTGATTGGATTGGTTTTGCGTCTCTTCATAGCTCTTTGGGTTTGGGTCGGAATCGGCACGCAAGGCGAAAGGTTCAAGAATTGGTCTGGAAGCTTCCTGGGGCCTACCGAGCATTGGAATAACTACGACTCGCTTGTTGGAGAGCGAGAGTAAGCTCTGGAACGCGCGAGTCAAGAAGCTTCCAGCGAAAGCGATTTGTGAAGGTCCGTGGCTGGTCCGTGGCACGGACGCATCTTGACACCGCCGCCGAACGCCGGACGCTTACGAACCCGGACCGTAGCGCAGATTTTCAATCGATTAATTCTGCGCCGCCCCGTGGCACCGCTAATGCAATTGGTGATTGACCGGACTCGGCGGCGTCCCCTTCACTGAAGGGGTCATGATTGAAAAAGCGATTTCACTCTCTCTAGCGTCAGCAAAAGACGGCGACGTCGCCGCGACGGATGAGCTGCGCCGCATTTACGAGAAGATGCGCGCCGAACTGGCCAAGATCATCATCGGCCAGGACGACGTGATCGAGGAGATGCTGATTTGCATTCTGGCGCGCGGCCATGCGTTGCTCATGGGCGTGCCCGGATTGGCCAAGACCACCATCGTCAATTCGCTCGCCCAGGTCATGTCGCTTCAATTCAGCCGCATTCAGTTCACGCCCGACCTCATGCCGTCGGACATCACCGGCACGGATATTTTGCAGGAGACCGATCAGCCGGGCCGGCGCCAGTTCGTGTTCACGAAAGGCCCCGTGTTCGCCAACATCATTCTCGCCGACGAAATCAACCGCACGCCGCCCAAAACCCAATCCGCTTTGCTCGAAGCGATGCAGGAACATCGCGTCACGGTCGCCGGACGGTTCTTCTCGCTGCCCACGCCGTTCTTTGTGCTGGCGACGCAAAATCCCATCGAACAGGAAGGCACGTATCCGTTGCCTGAAGCGCAACTGGATCGCTTCATGTTTTTCATTCACGTGGATTATCCCAGCCACGATGAAGAACGGCGCATCGCCCGCGAGACCACCGGCGCGCCTTCCGCTCCGTTGCAGAAGCTCATCAACGGCGAGGAAGTGACCCGCTTCCAGGATCTCGTGCAACGCGTGCCCGTCCCCGACCACATTTATGACACGGCCGTGGCGCTGGTCCGGCGCACGCGTCCGCGTTCGGAAGAAGCGCCGGAATGGCTGCGCAAATGGGTGACGTGGGGCGCCGGGCCGCGCGCGGTGCAATACCTGGTTCGCGGCGCCAAGGCGCATGCCATCTTGCACGGCAGCTATCTCGTGCGGATGGAAGATCTCGAAGCGGTCGCGCAACCCGTCCTGACGCACCGCATCTTGACCAACTTCCAGGCGCAATCCGAAGGCATCACCAGCACTTTCATCGCGGACCGTCTGTTGGAGGAGAACCGAATGGAGGCGCAGCGTGCCTGAACCGGGCGCCAATTACCTGGAGCAACCCGTCTTGGCGCGGCTCATGGCGCAACCGCTGTTGTCACGCTTCCCTATGGAAGGGACGGTCTCCGGCCAGCACAAAAGCCCGCATCGCGGTTCCAGCGTGGAATTCGCCGAGTATCGCAATTACGTGCCAGGCGATGATATCCGGCGGCTGGACTGGCGCGTGTTGGGGCGCACGGACCGCTATTACATGAAGGAGTACGAGGCGGAAACGAACCTTCGTTGTTACCTGGTTCTGGATTGCAGCGCGTCGATGAAGTTCATCGGCAAAGCCACCCGCAAATTCGATCTCGCCAAACGCCTCGTGGCCACGCTGGCCTACCTTATCGTTCATCAAGGTGACGCCGCCGGCCTGCTTTGCGTCAGCGAAAAGAAGGTGTTCGACATCCCGCCCAAGCGCAATCCGGCGCATCTGCAATTGATCTTCGAAACGCTGAACAAGGCCGAGCCGCGCGGCGAAACGGGCCTGGCGGCCGCGCTGCACGATCTGGCGGAGAAGGTGCGGCGAAGGGCGTTGATTATCATTTTTTCCGATTTCTTTTCCGACCCGGACGAATTGCTCAGTTGTTTTCAGCATTTGCGTTTTCAGAAGCACGACCTGGTCGTGTTTCATCTGCTCGACCGGATGGAACTCGACTTTCAGTTTGAACGCCCGGTCCGGTTCCTGGATCTGGAAAGCTCGTTCAGCCTCGTCACGGAGCCGGCGTCGATCCGGTCCGAATACCTGCATCACCTGCATCTGTATCTGGAACGGATGAAAGCGGGCTGTCATGAATTCAAAACGGACTATCGCCAGGTGATGACCGACCAGGACTACGGCAACGTGCTGGCCGATTTCCTCGTCGAACGCGCGCAACAAGCGGCGCTGTCCGCTGCAGGTTAAGTGATTGGAAGGAACCAAAAATGATCGTGCCTGGTATTCGATCTCGCGTCCGGGAAAAATGGATGTTTCCTGTTTTGCGTGACGGTGGCGTCAGGGCCTTCCCCGTAGCGCAGATTTGCAATCTGCTGTGTCGCCGATTTGTAATCGGTAGGGCGGCGGAGGTGGCGTGTGCGCTCGAGCGCGCCGGAGCCAACGCAGAATGCAATTCTGCGATACAGCAGATTACAAATCTGCGCTACGTCGAACGACGCACGTTAAACACGTGCACGCGCCGACCAAAGCACGCGCCAGCGCTCCCGGATTGGCTCGGTCGTCGCGAAGGCGCGCGCTCCCGTCCCGACTGAGTAGGCTCGCCTCACGATGACCTTCCTTCAGCCGTCCATTCTCTGGGGATTGCCCCTGGTGCTGATTCCGGTGCTGATCCATCTGATCAACCGGTTGCGCCACCGGCCGCAGCAGTGGGCCGCGATGCGCTTTCTGCTCTCCGCGTCCCGGAGCTCCGTCAGCCATCAGAAGCTTCGGCAATTCCTGATTTTGCTTTTTCGCGTGCTGGCCGTGCTCGCCTTGGTTCTTTTCGTGAGCCGGCCCTTGGCGGGCGGCTGGCTCGGCTGGATGTTCTCCCCGGCCCCCGACGTGATTTTGATTTTGCTCGACCGCTCGGCCAGCATGGAAACGCAGATTCCGGGCGCGCCCACCACCCTCCGCGAGCAAGCCTTGAAACTGATTTCGCAAATGGCGAAAGAATTCGATCAAACGAGCCACCTGGTTCTGATCGACAGCGCCCTGCGCAGCCCACAGGAAATCGCGAACGCGCAGAGCCTCGTCGGCCTTTCGCTCACCGCGCCGACGGACACGGCGGCGGACATTCCGGCGATGTTTCAAACCGCCATCAACTGGCTGATCGAGAACCGCGCCGGCACGGCCGAAATCTGGGCGGCTTCGGACCTCCAGCGCAGCAACTGGCAAGCGGAAGATCCGCGCTGGAAGAATGTCCGGGAACGGCTGCATTCGCTTCCGCAGAAAGTCCGCGTCCGCTTGCTCTCCATCGCGGGCACGGCGGAGCCGAACGCGTCGGTGAGTCTGAAAGAGATCACCCGCCGCCAGCGCCTCGGACAAGCCGAGCTTCAAACTGTGGCCGATCTGCAGCGCAATGTGAATCAATCCGCGGCGGTGCCACTGAACATCACGCTGGACGGAGCGCGCGCGCAGTCGGAAGTCATGATGGAAGGCCAGTCGTTCCGGTGGCGTTACAAAACGCCGCTCGGCGCCAAGAACACGGCCGGCTGGGGATTCCTGGAACTACCCGCTGACGCGAATCGCTTCGATAACACCGCTTACTTCGTTTATGGCCCCGAAGCGGAATCGCGCGCGATGGTCGTGACTTCCGACGCCGCAGGCGGGCGCTTTTTTCGCCTCGCGGCCAGCAGCCTCGTTCGCGCCGCCCGGCAGCCGGCCGAAACCGTGTCCGCCACCGGCATCAGCTCCGCAAACTGGTCCGACAAAAGCCTGCTCATCTGGCAAGAAGCGCTGCCTGTGGACGCGGCCGCGGACCGGGTGCGCACGTTTGTTGAAGAGGGCGGCGTGGCCATATTCTTTGCCACCGGACAATTGGATGGCAACCGATTCATGGGCGTGAGCTGGGGGGAAGTGCGGACCACCACGGATGTCAAGCCGTTCCACGTCGGACGTTGGGAAGAAGAGGAAGGTCCGCTGGCGAAGACCGACGAAGGCTTGAGCTTGCCGGTGTCGAAGGCCCCTTTCTTGCGCCGGCAAATCATGGTCGGCGCCAAGAACGTGCTGGCCACGTTTGAAGATGGCTCGCCGTTTCTGGCGCGCCAGACGCTGGGCCGGGGCGAACTTTATTTTTGCGCTTCCTCGCCGAGCCGAGAATGGTCCAGCCTGGGTGACGGCCCGGTCTTGGTGCCGATGTTGCAACGGTTGATGCAAACAGGAAACCGCCGATTGCAGCAGCACGTTTCTCTGCTGTGCGGCGATTTGAGCCCGGCGGATCAGGCGCGCCGCTGGACCGCGCTCGACACGGCTGCGGCCAAGGACATTCGCACGCGCGCGGGTGTCTATCGGGCGGGTGACCGGATGGCGGCAGTGAACCGGCCGGCGGCTGAGGATGAACCGGGGATTTTGAAAATGGGAGAAGCACGGCAGTTATTCGAGGGCGTGCCGTTTCATTTGTTCCAGGAGCGCCAGAACGCGAGCGAACAACTGCAAAGCGAGTTCTGGCGCGTCTTCCTCTTCGGCATGCTGCTGTTCCTGGTGACCGAAAGCGCGCTCCTCATGCCGCGCGGCGCGGCGCGGCTTCAGACGCGGCCCGAAGCCGTGGTTGCGCAGACGACGACCTGAGCCGTAATTTTTCAGTGCGATGAAAGGCTCGCCCTCACCCCGGCCCTCTCCCCCAGGGAGAGGGAGTCACTTTTGCACGCCGGTGGACTCATCCCTGTTTAGGGAGCGTTTCTCAGTGCGGGAAAGATCGGTTCGGAATTCGGAATTCGGAATTCCCATTTCTACTGTCCTATGAACCGCTGGTCCTTCGCCGCCTCGCTGTCAGTGCTGTTGTTCGGGCTGATCGCCTGGCTGGCTTCGGCGTGGCTTTGCTATTGCAACTGGAACCGCGGCGGACGCCGGCGCGCGACGGCGTGGCTGGAAGGATTGCGGTTCACGCTGATCACGCTGCTCGCCTTCACGCTGTTGCGGCCTGAATTCGTGCGCCAGGTTCAACGCACTGAATCTCCGGAGGTCCTCATCCTCACGGACTCTTCGGGGAGCATGAAGACCCGTGACGTGGTCCTCTCCAACAGCGTAATCAGCCGCGCCGAATGGCTGGAACGCGCGCAGAAAACCGAGTTTTGGAAACCACTGGAAAAGAACGCAAAGGTCACAGTCGAGGACTTCGCCACGCCTCCCGCGAACACCAACGCGACCACCGGAACAATCGAGGAAGGAACCGACCTGAACCGCGCGCTCGAAACCGTCCTGCAACGCCAGCGCAATCTCAAAGCCGTGATGTTGCTCACCGACGGCGATTGGAATCTGGGCAAATCGCCCATCGGCGCCGCCACGCGTTTTCGGGATCAGAGCATTCCGATCTTCGCCGTCGGCGTTGGCCGCGAAGCGCCCGTGCCGGATGTCGCGCTGACGAGCGTTTCGCCTCCCGCGTACGGACTGTTCGGCGAACAGATTTCCATCCCTTTCCGCATTCAGAACTTTCTTCCGCACGAAGTGAAAACCGTGATCTCGCTCCTGGACGGCAAGCGGGAGGAAACGAAGAAGCCCATCACCATTCCGGCCTCCGGCGAACTGCAAGACGCCATCATCTGGTCGCCGCGGTCGGTCGGCGAAAAGACTTTAACGCTGAATTTGCCCCGCGAACCGGACGAAGCGTTGCCGGAAAACAACGAGCAGACCTTTCGCATCGCGGTCCGGTTGGAGACGCTCAAGGTGCTCGTGGTCGATTCGTTGCCGCGCTGGGAATACCGCTATTTGCGCAATGCTCTGGAACGCGATCCGGGCGTGGAGATGAATTGTATTCTGTTTCACCCGGGCATGAGCGCCGGCGGCGGCCGGAATTATCTGCCTTCGTTTCCGGGAACCAAGGAAGCCCTGTCGCGCTACGATGTGATTTTCCTGGGCGACGTTGGCATCGGGCAGAACGAACTGACGGAGAAAGACGCGGAGTTGATCAAGGGATTGGTCGAACAGCAGTCGAGCGGACTGGTGTTTCTTCCGGGCCGCCGTGGCCGCCAGCAAACCCTCCTGAAGGGTCCGCTGCAAGATTTGATGCCGGTCGTGTTGGACACGACCCGCCCGGAAGGGACAGGCATGCAAAACGAGTCGGCCCTTCTGCTTTCGACCGTCGGCAAGAGCCACCTGTTGACGCGCTTCGACACCGACGCGGATCGCAACGAAGAAATCTGGAGATATCTGCCGGGCTTCTACTGGTCGGCGGCCGTAGAAAAGAGCCGGCCTGGTTCTGAGGTGATCGCGGTGCATTCCGCGTTGCGGAATTCGTGGGGGCGGACGCCGCTGTTGGTGACACGATCATTTGGCAGTGGAAAGGTTTTGTTCATGGGCACCGACAGCGCCTGGCGCTGGCGCCGCGGCGTCGAAGACAAATTTCATTATCGCTTCTGGAGCCAGGTGGTGCGGTGGATGGCGCACCAACGCCATTTGTCGGAAAAGGAAGGCATTCGCCTGAGTTTCAGCCCGGAAACGCCGCAGGCCGGCGATATGATTTTCCTCCAGACCACCGTGCTCGACGCCTCGGGTTTCCCGATCGAACAAGGACCCGTCGTCGGCAAAATCACGGCGCCATCCGGGCGCAGCGAACGCGTCGAGTTCAGTCCGCTGGAAGGAGGCTGGGGTGTTTTCAAAGGCAACTTCAGCCCGCAGGAAGGCGGCCGGTACAAGGTCTCCGTCACCGCAGATAAACACGGGCGCAATCTGGACACGGAAATCCTGGTGAATCAGCCGCAACGCGAGAAGGTCGGGCAACCCATCAATCTTGAAATCCTGCGCGAGATCGCCGGCATCACCGAAGGCGCCAGCGCCACGGTAGATTTGCTCGAACAAATCGTCCGCCGCATCTCGCTGTTGCCTGAAGCCAAGCCGATCGAATTGAGAACCCGCCTCTGGTGCGATCCCTGGTGGGGCGGGTTGATCCTGACGCTCCTGGCCGTCTATTGGGCCGGGCGCAAGCTGGCGGGGATGGTCTGATTTCTGGGAAAGAGTTCCTGACCGCGGAAGACTCGTTACAGGGTTACAACGTTAAATGGTTAAATGAGTTAAATCGGCTAAAAAGAGACTGATGAACAAAGTTTTGATCATCGTCGGCGACGCGTCGGAGACCGTCGATACGCTCTACCCGTATTATCGCTTGATCGAAGGCGGGTTTCAGCCGGTCGTGGCCGCGCCCGAAAAGCGACGCTACCAGATGGTCCTGCACGAGGTGAAGCCGGGTTGGACGATTACGAAGGAATGGGAAGGCTACACCATCCCGGCGGACGTGGCGTTCAAGGAGGTCGATCCCGAAGAATACCTGAGCATTTTTTTCAGCGGGGGCCGCGCTCCGGAATACCTGCGGGACGATCCGGAGTTGATCCGCATCACGCGCCATTTTTTCGAGCGGAACAAACCGGTCGCCAGCGTGTGCCACGGCGTGGAAATCCCCGCGCGGGCCGGTTGTGTGAAAGGCCGGCGCATGGCCACGGTGCCCAAGTGCCAATTCGATCTGGAAGTGTGCGGCGGAATTTTTGTCAACGAACCGTGCGTGGTGGACGGCAATCTGGTCAGCGGCCGCACTTACCACGACCACGGGCATTACATGGGCGCATGGATGAAGATGCTGGAGGCCGCGCGCGCGGCGGCAGCGAAGACGCAGTTGTGTCCAAACTCCTGAACCTGGTTGGGTTTAGCACCTTGTCAATGGCGCCCGCGGCAACTAAGGTTTCTGCATGTTCAATCGAGTCATCCTTTTGGGCGCGCTGACGCTGGCGGAGCTTTCCGCGGTGGGCGCAGACGTTCTTCAACTCAAGGATCAAGCCGTCATCAATGGCCGAATTCTGGTTGAGAAACCGGATCAAGTCGCCGTGGACATCGGTTACACGGTGCTCGTGGTGCCGCGGAATCAAATCGTGGCCATCACCCGCTCCGACGCGGCGAAATCAGGCAAGGACGAAGCGGAAGCGGCGGCGCCTTCCACTGAGACGAAGTCGGCGCTCTTTCACGGCGCGGCCGCTTACAAGCAAGAGCGCAGCGTGCGCGAACTGGTCAAGGTGTTCGGCGAAAGCGTGGTGCAAGTCCGGACGCCGGGCGGATTGGGCTCCGGCTTTATCCTGAACGAGGAAGGCTACCTGATCACGAATTTTCACGTCATCGAAAGCGAAACCCAGATTTCGGTGGAGGTCTATCATCAGAAGGACGGCCAATTCGAACGCAAGACCTACAAAGAAGTCCGCATCGTCGCCATGAACAAATTCGCGGACCTGGCTTTGCTCAGGATCGAGGACAAGGACGCCCCGAAGTTTTCTTACGTGGCGCTGGGGGATTCGGATGCGATGGCGGTGGGCGACCGCGTTTTCGCGATTGGCAGTCCGCTCGGTTTGGAGCGCACGGTGACGGAAGGCATTTTGAGCACCAAGACGCGCCAATTGCAGGGGGAGCTTTATTTGCAGACGACGGCGCAGATCAACCCTGGCAACAGCGGCGGCCCGTTGTTCAATCTGCGCGGAGAGGTCGTGGGCGTGACGAACATGAAGATGACGTTTGGCGAAGGACTGGGCTTCGCGATCCCGGTCGAAGCCGTGAAGTTCTTCCTGGGACACCGCGACGCCTTCGCCTACGACAACGACAACCCCAGCAGTCCATACCGTTATCTGGAGCCGCCCAGCCGGGTGAACAAGGCGGTGGCGGAGAAATGATCCTGACGACGGCTGGATTTGGGGAACCACTCATGACCCAAATACACCAGCGTCGCGGAGCGACGTGTGAACCAGCGACCGAATTCAAGCGTCGCTCCGCGACGCACGGCCCTCGAACCTGGCCCACCGTGGGATAAATCCCACGGCTACCGGCATTGGGTCGCTCCGCGACTGTGCAAAACCTGATTTGCGCGCTGTGCGCTGCTTCCCCGGGAATTGGTGTCCATCAGTGGTTGAAGACCGTCAGAACCCGAATCGGCGCGCCGATGCCAGGGCCAGGGCGTCGATTCCGTTTCAATGGGAGTCGGGCAACCCCAATCCGAAATTCGGATCTCCAAATTCGATACAAATTCCAATTGCCGAAATCTGAATCCTCAAATCCGGCCTGCTTTTCGGTGCTGGCCGTTTTGAGTTGGACATCTACCGCCTTGGGAAAGCGTCTCTCCACAAGGTAACCGGGATCACGAAGGCTTTGTTGGCTTTGTTCTCTTTGATTTAACGATTCAACCTTGTAACTTTTTCAACGACTGACCTGGCTGAATGTTTTCCGGCGCTGAACAACTGCTCTTCGGCTTGCTCGCCATCGGCGCTCTCGCGCCGCTTCTCCTCAAGCTGCGGCGTCTCCAGCCCTGGTTGGGCGTCTTCGCTTTGCTGAGCCTTGTGCTGGGTGGCGGAGCGGCGCTGGCCTGGCACGGACAAAGGACTCGCAAAGCCGGGAAAGAGGCGGAGTTCGCAACCTCGATTCCCAGGGAGGGCCGACCTGGCGGCTACGTTTCTTCCGACCAGTGCCAGGCGTGCCATCCCCTGGAGTATTCTTCCTGGCATCAAACCTACCATCGCACGATGACGCAACGGGCTGGTTCGGAGTCCGTGCAAGCCAATTTCGACAACGTCCGGCTCGAATGGAACGGCGACCCTTACCTGCTCCAGAAACGCGGAGACGAATTCTGGGCCGAATTGCCCGATCCGGATTGGGCCTATGATCCGGAGAAAGTCGCCAGAGCAAAACAGGGCCTTCCGTCCAAGCCACCGCGCGTCTGGAAACGAATCGGCCTGCTAACCGGTTCGCATCACATGCAAATCTTCTGGGTGCCGAGCCGATTCGGGAATCTGCAAACCATTTTTCCGTTCGCCTGGCTGATCGCGGACCGGCGTTGGGCGCCCGTGCGCGATACCTTTCTTCGCGACCCCAAACTTCCGCACAGTTCCCACGTCTGGAATGTGAACTGTCTAAAATGCCACACGACCGGCGGCCAGCCCCAGCAAGATCCGGCCACCAAACTCCTCGACACGCGTGTGGGCGAACTGGGCATCGCTTGCGAAGCCTGCCACGGGCCCGCCGAGGAGCACGTTCGCGCGAACCTTCGCCCGTGGCATCGATATGATCAACACTTCAAGCCCTACTCCGATTCCACCGTCGTGAACCCTTCGCTGAAGAACAGAGAGCTTTCTTCGCATGTCTGCGGCCAGTGCCATGGCATCAAATGGATCCCACACACCGAAAACTTCTCCCAGAACGGGTTCCGGTTTCGTCCGGGCGACAACCTCGACGATTCGACCCCGATCGTACGGCCTTCCCGGCTCGACCTTGCCCCCTGGCTGCGGGAACCGCTCAAGCAGAATCCAAGATTTCTCGAAGAACACTATTGGTCGGACGGCGAAGTGCGCGTTTCGGGCCGCGAATTCAACGGCCTGGTGGATTCGCCGTGCTACGAGCGTGGCGATCTCTCCTGCCTCTCCTGTCATTCGATGCACCGGAGCAAACCCGACGATCAACTGGCTCCAGGCAAGCACGGCCATGAAGCGTGCCTGCAGTGCCACACCCGTTTCAGGGATCGGATCGAGCAACACACGCGGCACAAAGCCGGCTCCAGCGGCAGCGAATGTTACAATTGCCACATGCCCCACACGACTTACGGTTTGCTCAAAGCGATTCGCAGCCACCGCATCAGCAGCCCCAGCGTGAAGACGACGCTGGAGACGGGCCGTCCGAATGCCTGCAACCTCTGCCATCTCGATCAGACCCTTCAGTGGACGGCGAAACACTTGTCGGATTGGTATGGCGCTCCTGCGGTTGAGCTGAGCGCGGAGGAACAACAAATCTCCGCCGCCGTCCTGTGGTCACTGCGTGGGGACGCCGGACAGCGCGCCCTCGTGGCGTGGAGCATGGGCTGGGAACCGGCGCAGAAAACTTCGGGCCGCGACTGGCTGCCCCCTTTCCTGGCGCAACTCCTTGCCGATCCTTACTCTGCCGTGCGCTACATTGTGCACCGTTCGCTGCGCCGTTTTTCCGGCTTTGAGGATTTCTCCTACGACTTCGTCGGGCCAGAGCAGGATCGAGCTGGCGCTCGAAGCCGGGCGATTGAAAACTGGCGGCAGAGTGGCGCGGATCCGGCGGATCGATCCGGAACGAATGTCCTCATCAACCCCGACGGCAGTTTGATGGAAGCCGCGATCCACCGTTTGCTCCGGCAGCGCGATGACCGCTCCATGGATTTGCAGGAATAGGCCACGGTAAGGACGGATTCCATTCCGTCCCACTTTAGCAAGTCTTAGGACTACAGAGAGGCCGAACCGTAAGGTTCGGCCTTTTTTTTGCAGTGCTCATGGAGAGCCTCCTTTCGCTTTGCGCATGCATTGAGACCATGAACCGGTGCCACCAGCCCTCACCCCATTCCTCTCCCATCGGATGGGAGAGGGGCTCCCTGTTTCACGACAAGCACTGAGACCACGATTTCTTGCAAACGGAACAAATTCCATGAACGGTCAGGGCCGTTCGCGGCGGTCTAACACCGTGACGTAGTCCGCGATCCCGGCGGCAGGGAGATATTCGGGAGCGTATTTGAGTTCGCTCTTCGCCAGGGCGATGTCAGCCTCCGTGTGGGACTGGTAAAAGCCGTAGGGATTTTCAAAATAATCCGGCTCCAGCTTCGCGCCCAGGTTCCTGTTCAACTCGGCAATGACTTCATTGAACGAAAATGCCTGCCCCGTCCCGCAATTGTAAATTGCGCTGCGCGGCGCGTTCAACGCGCTGATCGTCAGCCGCACCGCGTCTTTGACATACACGAAGTCGCGCTTCTGTTCGCCCGCCCGAAAAACTCGGGGCCGTTTCCCCGCCTTCATCTGGAGGTAAAGCTGATAAATCATGCTCGCCGCTGTTTTCTTGTCCCTCACGCGGGCCATAGACGTTGAAATACTGCACGCCCACGATCTTCCAGGACGCCTGCTTGCGCAC
>Ga0233424_10000865_pt1 | contig 32212 bp, 31 predicted proteins | sample Watercolumn_Towu_FD_181011 | JGI IMG/M metagenome (GOLD analysis project Ga0233424, IMG submission 181011) | Freshwater microbial communities from Lake Towuti, South Sulawesi, Indonesia - Watercolumn_Towuti2014_125_MG | ecosystem: Environmental > Aquatic > Freshwater > Lake | place: Indonesia... | reverse complement strand
CGCGCAAGTACTACGTCGACGAGCTCTACGAGCGGGTGATCGTGCGCGACCTGTTCTACCGGCGCCTTGCCGGGGCGGTCGAGTGGATCGACAGCAACTGGATCGATGGCCTGAACGTCCGCGTGTCGGTTTGGACCGGCCACGCCGGCCGGGCGATGACCCAGCTCCAGAACGGACAGGTGCAGGCGTACGGCGTGGCGATCTTCCTGGGCGTGATCGTGACCCTGGCCATCTACTTCGTCTGGGGGACGTAGCCGACAGCCATGTTCACCGGCCTGCTCACGGCGATCGTCTTCCTGCCCGCTGCGGCCGCGGTAGGCGTCCTCGCGCTCAGGCGCGACCAGGCGGTCAGGTGGTTCGCGATTGGGGCGACGGTCGTCGAGCTAGTGCTGACGATCGTGCTCTTCGCCGGCTACGACCGCGCGGCGGGCGGCGTTCAGTTCGTCGATTACATCGGCAACTGGATTCCGGTGCCCGGCTTCAGGGTCGAGTACCTGCTCGGGGTCGACGGCCTCAGCCTCCCGCTCGTCCTGCTTACCGGCATCCTGGGCTCGGCCGCGGCGTTCGCCTCCTGGCGGATCACGAAGCGGATCAGGGAGTACTTCGCCTGGCTGCTCGTCCTGCAGTCGGCGGTGACGGGCGTGTTCCTCTCGCTCGACTTCCTGCTCTTCTTCATCTTCTGGGAGATCGAGCTCCTGCCGATGTACTTCCTGATCTCGATCTGGGGCAGCGGCCGGCCGCAGTACTCGGCGCTTAAGTTCGTCCTCTTCACGCTCACCGGCAGCGCGTTCATGCTGGTCGGGATCCTCGCCCTGTACCTGACGGCCGACATCAACACGTTCCGCATGGTCTCCGTAACGGGCGCCGGTGCGGGCATACCCGATCTCGTCGAAGGCGCTCGCCTAATTGCGCCGGCCGGCCTGATCTTCGCCTTCCTGTTCATAGCCTTCGCTGTAAAGCTGCCTCTCTGGCCGCTGCACAACTGGCTGCCCGACGCGCACACGGACGCGCCGACGGCCGTCAGCGTGATGCTGGCCGGCGTGTTGTTGAAGATGGGCGGCTACGGCCTGCTGCGGGTCTCGGTCGGCATGTTCCAGGAGACGCCCGGTTTCGTCGTCGGCGACGTCGCCTGGCTGCTCGCGGTGCTGGCGGTCGTCAGCGTCCTGTACGGAGCGGTCGTCACGCTGAGGCAGACCGACCTCAAGCGCCTGATCGCCTACAGCAGCGTCAGCCACATGGGTTACGTCGTGCTGGGCGTCTCGTCGATCGTGGCGGTGACGGGCGCGGGCACGGCGGGCGTCGCAGGCACCGCAGGCCTCAACGGGGCGGCGCTGCAGTTGTTCACGCACGGGGTCATCACGGGTCTCCTGTTCCTCCTGGTGGGCCTCGCGTACGACCGCACGCACACCCGGTACATCCCGCACCTGGGCGGGCTCGCCGGCCGGATGCCGTTCATAGCGGCGGCGTTCCTGGTCGCCGGCCTCGCCTCGCTCGGCCTGCCCGGCCTGGGCGGCTTTGTAGCCGAGATCCTGGTATTCCTCGGAACCTTCGGGCCGTGGGCGTGGGCGGCCGGGCTTGGCGCGTTCGGGGTCGTGCTCGCGGCCGGCTACATCCTCTGGATGGCCCAGCGCGTCTTCTTCGGCCCGCGACCCGAGCATCTCGAGCACGTCGATGACGCCCACTGGGTCGACATGATCCCGGTCGCCGGTCTGATCGTGCCGATCGTGCTGGTCGGCGTGTATCCGTCGTGGCTGACCGATGTCTTCCGAGCGGGGATCGAGGCGACTCTCAGATGACGGCGCACGACTTCTGGCTGCTGTCCCCGCAGCTTTCGCTCGCGGCCCTCGCGGCCGCGGTGATCGTCGCCGACCTCGCCACCGGCAGACGCCGGGCGGTCATGTGGTTCGCCGCAGGCGGCCTCGTCCTGCCGATCGCCTTCGCGCTCGCCCTCTGGGTCGATCAGCCGGCCGACCCGGCCGCCTTTTTCGGCGCCGTCTCGGTCGACCGCTTCTCGCTGTTCTTCTCAATGCTCTTCTCGCTCGTCGCCCTCGCGGTCGTAGTCGCCGCCGATCGCTACTCGCAGCGCTTCGACGACCATCGCGGCGAGTTCATCGCCCTCACGCTGCTCTCCACGACCGGCATGACGCTCCTCGCCTCGGCCTCCGAGCTGATCACGATCTACGTCTCGCTCGAGCTGACCGCGCTGCCGGTCGCCGCGGTCCTCGCCTTCCTGCGGGACGACCGCTCGCCGGAGGCCGGGCTCAAGTTCCTGATCCTCAGCGGCATCAGCTCCGCCGTCCTCCTCTACGGTCTCGTGTACATCTATGGCTTTACGGGCACAACGAAGCTCGACGAGATCGTCGCCCGGATCGACCAGCTGCGCCGGGACGGCGCCCTCGACGCATCGGTGCCGTTCGGGAGCTACGCGCTCCTCATCGGCGTCGTGCTGACCGTATCGGGATTCGCGTTCAAGCTGTCGGCGGCGCCGTTCCAGATGTGGGTGCCCGACGTGTACGAGGGCGGGCCGACGCCGATCGTGGCGTTCCTCTCGGTGGCCAGTAAGGCGGCCGGGTTCGCAGTCGTCCTGCGGGTCCTGTACTCGGCGTTCGGTGCCCCCGGGCTGACGACCGAGTGGTCGGGCCTGTTCGCGGTCCTCGCGGCGGTCACGATGACGGTCGGCAACCTGATGGCGCTGTCGCAACGGAACATCAAGCGCCTGCTCGGGTACAGCACGATCGCGCAGGCCGGCTTCATCCTGGTCGGCATCGCCGCAGTCGCCGCCAACAGCGATTCGGGAAGCTTCGTGGCCGGGCCGCAGGGTGTTCTGTTCTACCTGGCGGGATACGCCTTCACGAACCTGGCGGTATTCGTCGCGGTGATCGCGATCACCAACTGCACCGGTGACGACTCCATCGCCGGCTTCGCGGGCATGGCCCGCCGCTCTCCGCTCTCGGCCGCGCTGCTGGCGATCGGGCTGGTCTCCCTGCTCGGCCTCCCGCCGACCGTCGGCTTCATGGGCAAGGTCTTCGTCTTCAACGCCGCGGTGAACACCGGCCTCACCTGGCTGGCGATCGTCGGCGTGATCAACAGCGTCGTCTCCGCCTACTACTACCTGCGCGTCATCCGGACCATGTACATGGACGACCCGGCCTCCGACGAGAAGGTCGGCGTAGAACCGTCCCTTCGCCTGTTGACGGGGATCGCAGCCGCTGGCGCAGTCGTGTTTGGCGTCGTGCCCTGGTACCTCCTGCGGGCTGCCGAGATCGCGGTGCGCACGCTGCCGGGCGTCGCGGGGGGCTGACCGTCCTGGCCAGGGTCGGCGTCATCTACCTGGGCCTCCTGAGCGAGGCTGGCGAGCTGGCCCGGACGCTGCTCGCCCGGTTCGGCGCCCGTGGCGACTGGTGGGCGATGGACGCCGAGGCTGCTGAGGCCGACAACGCCCGCTTCGACGACGCCGACCTGATCGTCACGATCGGTGGCGACGGCACGATCCTGCGGGCGATGCACATCGCCGCGCCGCGTCGAATACCCGTGCTCGGGCTGAACATGGGGCGCGTCGGGTTCATGAGCGAGATCGACGCCGACCGCGCGGTCGACGAGCTCGCCTGGTACCTGGAGGGAAACGCAAGGGTCGAGGAGCGGGCCATGCTCCAGGTCGACTCGGCGGTCTTCCGGGGCGTTTCCCAGCACGCCCTCAACGACGTGACTATCGGCCGTGGGAGCGCACCGCGCATCGTCAACATGCCGACGCAGGTGAACGGCGTGCACCTGATCACGTATCGTGCCGACGCCCTCGTGATGTCGACCGCCACGGGGTCGACCGGCTACAGCCTGGCGCTCGGGGGGCCCGTGATCGACCCGGCGATGGACTGCATCCTGCTCAAGCCGGTCGCCGCCCACATGAGCCTGCAGGGCGGCCTGCTTCTTCCCAGCGACACGTCGATCGAGATCAGGTTCGACGGCCCCGAGAACGGGGTCCTCAGTGTCGACGGCTTCGTCGACCGAGCGGTCCGCCCCGGACAGACGATCAAGGTCCGCCTCAGCCCGTACCGCGCCCGCTTCCTCCGCAGGAATCCCAAGACGGAGTTCTACGGCTCGCTGACCCGGCGGCTCGGCATGCGTCAGGAGTCGCTGCCGCGGCGTCGGCGTGCCCGGTCGCGGCGTCCGGCCAGATGATGGCGGTATGATTCAGGCGAGATGTTGCGGACCAAGACGCTCGCCTCCCGGCGGCCGTTCGCCGGGCGGATCCTGAACCTTCGAGTCGACACCATCCAGATCGCCGACCACCCGCCGGTCGAACGTGAGATCGTCGAACACCCCGGATCGGTCGTGATCGTCCCCGTCACCAACCGCTCGACCGTTCTCATGGTCAGGCAGTGGCGCCACGCCACGGGCCAGGAGCTGCTCGAGGCGCCGGCGGGGCACATCGACCCTGGCGAGTCACCCGAGGAGGCCGCGCAACGCGAGCTCCAGGAGGAGACCGGCCACCGGGCGGGCAGGCTGGTCAAGCTGTCGGAGTTCTGGATCGCGCCGGGCTGGTGCACCGAGTTCATGCACGCCTACATGGCGCTCGACCTGACCGAAAGCCGCCTGGCACAGGACATCGACGAGGACGTCGGCGTCGAAGAAGTGGCAGTCGCCCGCGTGCCGGACATGATCGCGTCCGGGGTCATCCGCGACGCCAAGAGCATCGGAACGTTACTCATGGCATCCCGCCTGTGGAAGGACGGCGCTCATGTTTGAGCACGACCTGTTGATCATCGGAGCCGGCCTTGCCGGCATGCGCGCCGCGGTCGAGGCGGTGCGCCGTGGCGCGAACGCCGCCATGATCACGAAGGTCCACCCGGTACGCAGCCACTCGAACGCGGCGCAGGGCGGGATCAACGCCGCCCTGACCGACCGCGGCGACGACTGGACCGACCACGCCCTGGACACGATCAAGGGCAGCGACTACCTCGCCGACCAGGACGCGGTCGAGGTGATGTGCAGCGAGGCCGGCCAGGCGCTTATCGAGCTCGAGCACATGGGCGTGATCTTCAGCCGCGACGATCAGGGAAAGCTCGGCACACGGCGGTTCGGCGGCCAGAAAGCGGCCCGCACGTTCTTCGTCGGCGCAATCACCGGCCAGGCCATGCTGCACGTGCTCTACGAGCAGGTCATCAAGGCGAACGTGCGGGTCTACGAGGAGTGGTTCGTCACCTCGCTGATCGTCGAGGATGGGGTATGTCACGGCGCGGTCGCCCTCGACATCCGCAACGGCGAGCTGCACACGATCCGTGCGAAGGCGGTCGTCATGGCCGCCGGCGGCGCCGGACGAGTCTACGAGCCTTCGACGAACGCCCTGATCTGCACCGGCGACGGCTACGCGCTCGCGTACCGGGCTGGCGCGCCGCTCATGGACATGGAGATGGTGCAGTACCACCCGACGACGCTGGCGTCGAACGGGGTGCTCATCTCGGAGGCGGCGAGAGGCGAGGGCGCCTACCTGCTGAACTCGAAGGGCGACCGCTTCATGCTCAAGTACGCCCCCGAGTACAAGGAGCTCGCCTCGCGTGACGTCGTGTCGAGGTCGGAGCAGACCGAGATCAACGAAGGCCGCGGCGTGAACGGCTGCGTGCTGCTCGACATGCGGCACCTCGGGCGGGAGGTGGTCGAGAAGAAGCTGGGCTACCTGCAGGAGGTCGCCCACGACTTCGTGGGGATCGACCTGGCCGAGACGCCGATCCCGATACGCCCGGGGATGCACTACATGATGGGCGGCATCAAGACAGACGTGAACGGCGCGACGCCACTGCCGGGGCTGTACGCGGCGGGCGAGGTCGCCAACGTGAGCGTGCACGGCGGCAACCGGCTCGGCGCCAACTCGCTGCTCGACACCGTCGTGTTCGGCAGGCGGTCGGCGGTCGCCGGGATCGAGTACGGAACATCGGTCAGGAACATGCCGAAGAACGAGGACCAGCGCAAGGCCGACCAGGCCCGCATCAGGCAGCTGATGGACAGGCCGAAGGGGCCACGGCCGGCTGCGGTGAGGCGGGAGCTCGCCGAGACGATGCACAACGGAGTCGCCGTCTTCCGCGATCAGAAGGGGATGGAGGCCGCCGCGGCCCGGGTCCGCGAGATCAGGAGCGAGTACGAGAAGGTATCGATCGACGACAAGGGGAAGGTGTTCAACACCGATCTCGTGTTCGCCCTCGAGCTCGGCTACGTGATCGACACCGCCGAGGCGATCTGCGTTTCGGCCCTCACCCGCAAGGAGAGTCGCGGGGCCCACTACCGTACCGACATGCCCCGGCGCGACGACGCCAACTGGCTCAAACACATCCTGGTCCGGGCGGGCGACGACGGAGAGGCCCCAAAGGTGGACTTCTCGCCCGTCTCGATCACCCGCTGGCAGCCGGTCGAAAGGAAGTACTGATGCAGGCGACTGTCCGCGTGAGGCGGCACAACACCGAGGCCCCCGCCGTCCACGGGAAGCTGCAGGAGTTCAAGTTCGACGTCTCCGAGAACACGACCGTCCTCGACGCCCTGATCAAGGTGCGCGAGGAGATCGACGGCACGCTCGGAGTGCGCTGCTCGTGCCGTGCATCGATCTGCGGCTCGTGCGGCATGCGCGTGAACGGGCAGGCGCGGCTCGCCTGCAAGACCAAGCTGACCGACGTGTCGCGTGACGGTGCGCCGATCACGGTCGAACCGATGGGGAACATGCCGGTCATCAAAGACCTGATCACCGACATGGGGATCTTCTGGGGCAAGATCCGGCAGGTCGAGCCGTATCTGCAACCGGCGGGGCCGGAGCCGAAGGGCGAGTACATCGCCTCCGACGAGTCGATGGCGCATCTGGTCGGCGTGATGAACTGCATCATGTGCGGCGCGTGCGTGTCCGACTGCACGGCCCTCGAGGTCGACTCGACCTTCATCGGCCCGGCCGCTCTCGCCAAGGCCTACCGGTTCGTCGCCGACCCCCGGGACGGGGCGACACAGGACCGGCTGGGGACGCTCAACGAGCGCAGCGGCATCTGGGACTGCACTCGCTGCTACTACTGCGTTCAGGTCTGCCCCAAGGGCGTGGCGCCGATGGAGCGGATCATGAAGATGCGGGACCTGGCTATGGAGGCCGGATACAACAACACGTCTGGCTCACGCCACACGAAGTCGTTCGCGAAGTCCGTCAAGAAGGGCGGCCTGCTGAACGAGACCATGCTGGCGGTCGAGAGCACGGGATGGCTGAACGTCCCTGGCCAGATGGCGCAGGCGCCGATCGGAATCAAATCGCTGCTCAAGGGGAAGCTGCCGAACCCGCTCGGGCACCGGATCAAGGCCCGGAAACACATCAGGCGGGTCTTCGACAAGGTCGAGGGAGAGTCGAAGTGAAATACGCCTGGTGGCCGGGCTGCGTGGCCAGGGGCGCGACCCCGGAGCTGTACACGTCGACCGTCGCCGTGCTCGAGCGCCTCGGAATCGAGGTCGAGGAGATGCACGACTTCTCATGCACGGGCGCGGGCGTGCTTCAGGAGCGGAACCGGAAGCTGGGCGACACGCTCAACGTGCGCAACTTCGCGATCGCCGAGAAGCAGGGCCTGCCGATCATGACCATTTGCAGCACCTGCCAGGGGGTCATGTCGCAGGCGCACCAGCGCGTGATGCGCGACCCCGAGTACCTCAAGGAGATCAACGGCGTCATCGCGGAGGAGGGCCTCGCATACCGGGGCACCACCGTGATAAAGCACCTGCTCTGGATACTGGTCGAGGAGTTCGGGGTCGAGGAGCTGAAGAAGCGCTTCGTCCGCGACCTGTCCTGCCTGAGCGTGGCGCCGTTCTACGGTTGCTACCTGCTGCGGCCCAGCGATGCCCTCGGCTACGACAGAGTGCCCGCGCGTGAGACCTCGCTCGATCGCGTGATCGAGGCGACCGGCGCGCGACTGATTGACTTCGCGGGGAAGCGCAAGTGCTGCGGCTTCCCGATCCTGCTCATCAATCAGGACAACTCGTTGAAGATGGTTGCGAACCACACCGGTGCCGCCAAAGACGACGGCGCCGACGCCATGGTCACGCCTTGCCCCCTGTGCCACCTGAACCTCGACGGCTACCAGGACAAGGCGGCCAGGAAAAACCGGCCCGACGGCCGGAAGATCGACCTGCCCATCATCCACTTCCCTCAGCTGATCGGCCTCGCCATGGGCATCGAACCCGACGAGCTCGGCTTCAAGAAGCACATGGTGTCGACGAGGGACATGCTGGCGCGCCTCAAGGAACAGGCCGCGGCGGTCAGGTAGCCGCGCCCGCTTCGCGTTGGCAGCCCTGACGGCCTTTGGCCGGTCGTTCGAGCCCGCTGACCTGCGTGGACTCGACCATGGCGCGGCGCTTGCCCTCCGCTGGTACGTCCTCGCCCGTGACGTCGAGCGCAACGACGACCGCTACCTGGCCCTGTGGGTCGCCCTCGAGGCGCTCGCCGGCGGGCCGGGCACCGATCTGCTGAAGCGGATAGCCGGCCTGGTGGCGGCCGCGGCCGGGCCGGAGGGGGAGTCGACGGTCCGCGCTGCGTTCGACCTCCGACAGTTGCGCGAGCTCCGCAACCGGCTGGTAGCAGGGACCGCACGAGAGCTTGCGCCTTCGAACGTGGAGTTCACGGTGTCGGCGCGGACGGTCGCCGTGCTGGGCGCGCTGATCGCCGACACGCTCCGGGCGCGCCTCCGGCTGCCGGCGGAAGGCGAGCTCGTGAAAGCGCTCGGCGGAAGCTAGCTACGCGGCGTTCTTCGCCATGACGTCGACGAGCTCGCGCACGGCCGCGGCCGACTTCTTCAGCGCAGCGTCTTCCTCCGGGGTGAGCTTCACCTGGACGACCTGCTCGACACCGCCTGCGCCCAGCTTCACCGGCACGCCGACGAACAGGCCGCGTATGCCGTACTCGCCCTCGAGCAGGGCGGCGCACGGGAGGACCGCCTTGCGGTCGAAGATGATCGCTTCGACCATCTGCTCGACAGCCGCCGACGGGGCGTAGTAGGCGCTTCCGGTCTTGAGCAGCGCCACGATCTCCGCACCGCCGTTCTGGGTCCGCTTGACGATCTCGTCCAATCGCGCCTTCGGAATCAGCTCGGAAACCGGGACACCGCCGGCGGTCGTGCTGCCGATGAGCGGCACCATCGAGTCGCCGTGCCCGCCAAGCACGTACGCCTGGACGTTCGTCACCGACATCTTGAGCTCGGCCGCAAGGAACGTGCGGAAGCGGGCGGTGTCGAGGATGCCGGCCATGCCGACGACTCGCTGCTTCGGGAACCCGCTGATCCGGTAGGCGTGCTGCACCATGGCATCGAGCGGGTTCGACACGACAATCAACACGGCCCGCGGCGAGCGGCCGGCGACCTGTCCCGTGACCTCGCCGACGATCTTCATATTGGTCAGCAGCAGGTCGTCGCGTGACATCCCTGGCTTGCGGGCAATGCCTGCCGTGATGACGACCACGTCCGAGTCGGTGGTCACGTCGTAGGTGTTCGAGCCGACTACCCTCGCGTCCGATCCCGTAACTGGTCCGGACTGGAGCATGTCGAGCGCCTTGCCCTGCGGCATGCCCTCGACGACATCGACCAGGACGACGTCGGCGTATCCCTTGTCGGCTATCCGCTGGGCAGTCGTCGCCCCGACGTTCCCGGCCCCAACTATCGTTACCTTCTTGCGCACCGTACCGGACCTTCCCCTCCGCTGACCAGGGCCCCTAGCCCTTCGACACCAGGCCCTGCCAACGCTCGGCGAGCCCCGGGTCCCGCACCATGTCCGTCACGTACTTGCCGAACTCGCTTCCGGTCGCCCCGGTATCCCGGCCGGTCAGCTTGACCTTGCGCTCGTACTGGCCGCAGATCTCGAGCGCCTTGTCGACCCGGTCGCCCAGGTCCGCGAACCCGATGTGCGCCAGCAGCATGGCCGCAGCCTTGAGCATCGAGCTCGGATCGGCGTACTTCGCCCTGCCTTCCTGCACCATGCGGGGCGCCGAGCCGTGGATCGCCTCGAACATGGCATACCGCTTGCCGATGTTGGCGCTTCCCGCGGTGCCGACGCCGCCCTGGATCTCGGCGGCCTCGTCGGTCAGGATGTCGCCGTAAAGGTTCGGAAGGGCGAAGACCTGGAAATCGGCACGGCGGGCTCGGTCGAGCAGCTTGGCCGTCATGATGTCGATGTACCAGCCGTCCCAGCTGATCCCCGGGTAGCGCTCGGCCACCTTCGCGGCCACCTCCAGGAACTTGCCATCTGTCTTCTTGACGATGTTCGCCTTGGTCACGATCGTGACCCGCTTCTTGCCCGTCTTCCTGGCGTGCGCGAAAGCTGCGTCGATGATCCGCTCCGAGCCGGGCGTCGTGATCAGCCGGAAGTCGATCGCGATATCGGGTGTGACGTCGATCCCCTGGCTCCCGAGGGCGTAGAGGTCCTCGGTGTTCTCACGGAAGAACGTCCAGTCGATCCCCTCCGCCGGCACGCGCACCGGCCTCACGTTTGCGAACAGGTCGAGCTCCTTCCGCATCGACACGTTCGCCGACTCCAGGTTCGGCCACGGGCTTCCTGCCTCGGGGGTCGTGGTCGGCCCCTTCAGCGTGACGTGGCACTTCTTCATCTCGGCCAGCACGTCGTCGGGGATCGACTTCATGTGCTTCGCACGGTTCTCGATCGTGAGGCCCTCGATCGACCTGATGACGACCTTGCCCGACCTGATCTCGCCCGCCAGGAGGTCCTTCAGTACGTTCTCGGCGACTTCGGTGATGGCGGGCCCGATCCCGTCGCCGCCCAGCGTGCCGATCACGATCGGCTTCACCGTGGCGTAGTCGACCCAGGCCCCCTCGCGCTTCATGCGCTCGATCCGCTCCAGCTGGGGCTTCAGGATCGCCGTGAAGTGCTCGCCTGCGCGTGCGAGCGCTGCCTGCTGATTCATAGCGGTATGTTCCCGTGCTTCTTCGGGGGCATCGAGTCCACCTTGTTCTCGAGCATCCGCAGTGCGCGGATGACCTGTGGGCGAGTTTCCGACGGGTCGATCACATCGTCAATGAAGCCACGCTGAGCCGCGATGTAGGGGTTGGCGAACTTTTCCCGGTACTCGGCGATCAGCTCCCGGCGCCGCCCGGCCTGGTCGGCGGCTTCGGAGATTTCGGTGCGGTGGATGATGTTGACCGCGCCATCCGGTCCCATGACCGCGATCTCGGCGGTCGGCCAGGCCAGGTTGACGTCGCCGCGCAGGTGCTTGCTGCTCATTACGATGTAGGCGCCGCCATACGCCTTGCGTGTGATCACCGACACCTTCGGCACGGTCGCCTCGGCGTAGGCGTAGATCAGCTTGGCGCCGTGGCGGATGATGCCGCCGAACTCCTGGGCGGTGCCCGGCATGAAGCCGGGGACGTCGACCAGCGTCAGGATCGGCACGTTGAAGGAGTCGCAGAACCGCACGAACCTGGCCGCTTTGTCGGAGGCGTCGATGTCGAGCACGCCGGCGAGGTGGGCGGGCTGCTGGGCAACGATGCCGACCGTTCGGCCGTCCATACGGGCGAATGCGCAAATGATGTTCGGGGCGTACAGCTCGTGGACCGGCAGGACGATGCCGCCGTCGACGATGAGACGGATGACGTCGTACATGTCGTAGGCCTGCGAGGGGTCGTCGGGCACGAGGCGAGAGAGGCCCTCATCCCGGCGGTCGGGGTCGTCGAACGGGGGCACCGAGGGCGGCGAGTCGGTATTGTTCGACGGCAGGTAGCTCAGCAGGGCGCGGACCGTCTCGTAGCACGACTTCTCGTCGGCCGAGACGAAGTGGGCGACACCGCTGCGGGAGGCGTGCATGGCGGCGCCGCCAAGCTCTTCGAGCGTGACCTGCTCCCCCGTGACCGCCTTCACGACGTCGGGACCCGTGATGTACATCTGGCCGATCTTGTCGACCATGAAGATGAAGTCGGTGATGGCCGGGGAGTAGACCGCGCCGCCCGCGGCCGGCCCTGCGACGATCGTGATCTGGGGGACGACGCCCGACGCCAGCACGTTGCGCTTGAAGATCTCGCCGTAACCGGCGAGCGACAGGACGCCCTCCTGGATGCGTGCGCCGCCCGAATCGTTGATGCCCACGATCGGCGCGCCGGCCCGCACCGCGTGGTCCATCACCTTGCAGATCTTGAGCGCCGCGGCCTCGGAGAGCGACCCCCCGAGGACCGTGAAGTCCTGGGCGTAGGCGAACACGCGGCGGCCGTCGATGGTGCCCGAGCCGGTGACGACCGAGTCGCCCTCGAACCGCTGCTGGTCGAGGCCGAAGTCGGTCGACCGATGCGTGACGAAGGTGTCGAACTCGGAGAACGAGCCGGAGTCGAAGAGGGTGTTCAGCCGCTCGCGAGCGGTCATCTTGCCACGCTTGCGCTGAGCGTCCTGGCGGTCGGCCCCGCCACCCGTCTGGGCGGCGCGTCTTCGCGCGGCCAGCGCGGCGCGCCTGTCGGCGCCCGTCGCCGAAGTCTCGGTCCTGCCGTCGACTGGCCTGGTGGCTATCGTCCTTCCCTTTCGGCCGTATCTTACCGCTTTGCTACCATCCGACAGGCATGGCTCGCCCGCTTTGGACCGAATCTGGACCGCATGCGCCCTCGATGGTCATCGGCGGCCGGGACTTCAGGTGGGGCGTTCGGACCTACGTCATGGGTGTCGTAAACGTCACTCCGGACTCCTTTTCCGGCGACGGCATCGGGCACGACTTCGATGCCGCGGTCGCCCAGGCGCGCCGGTTCGCAGAGGAGGGTGCCGACATCGTTGACGTCGGCGGCGAGTCGACCCGCCCGCCGAGCGTCTACAAGGGCGCGGCGCCCATCACCGCGGATGAGGAGCTGGGCAGGGTCGGCCCGGTGCTTCGGCGGCTCGCAGGCAAGCTGGACGTCCCCATCAGCATAGACACGCGCAAGGCGCGGGTCGCCCGCGAGGCGATTGCGATGGGCGCGGCGCTCGTGAACGACGTGTCGATGCTGGGCGACCCCGAGATGGCGGGGACCGTGGCGGCGCTCGGCGTGCCGATCGTGATCAGCCATACGCGATCTCGGGCCGAGTACGCCGACGTCGTCGAAGAAGCGGCCGCGGACCTCCGCGCGGCCGCCGATCGCGCAATCAAGAGCGGGGTGAGCCCCGAGCGCGTTATCGTCGACCCCGGAATCGGCTTTGGAAAAACGGCCGAGCAGAGCCTGGAGATGCTCCGGGGAGTGGGGCGCCTCAAGGACCTCGGATTTCCGGTCCTCATCGGTACGTCCCGCAAGTCGTCGATCGGCGCCGTGCTGGACGTTCCGCCAGACCAGCGCCTGGAGGGCACCGCCGCTACGGTGGCGCTCGCGATCGAACGTGGCGTCGACATCGTTCGCGTGCACGACGTGACAGCAATGGTGCGTGTCGCCCGGATGGCCGACGCCGTCGTCCGCGGCTGGCGTGCGCCGGCATGAGCTCCGCCTTCATAGGCCTCGGCTCGAACCTTGGCAACCGGGAGCGGAAGCTCGAGGAAGCCCGCGGTGAGCTGGCGAAGCTCGGGCAGGTGGTCCGGTGTTCGTCGGTGTACGAGACGAAGCCCTGGCAGGTTGGCACTCAACCGCTGTTTCTGAACCAGGTCTGCGAGCTCGAGACCGAAACTCCACCGGCTCAGCTGTTGAAGAAGCTGCTGCAGGCCGAACGCAGGCTGGGCCGCAGGCGCCTCTACCGCGGCGAGCCCAGGACCATCGACATCGACCTGCTGTTCTACGGCGATCAGATCGTCGACCGACCTGCCGTCCAGGTGCCGCACCCGCGCGCCGCCGAACGCGCGTTCGTGCTCGTGCCGCTCGTCGAGATCGCGTCCGGCCTGCGGCATCCCGTCCTGGGAGTGACCGTCGACGAGCTGCTCGCGAAGGCCGACGCCTCAGGCGTCAGGAAGGTCTGACCGCATGGCGGTCCTAGGGCGCGGCCTGCAGGTTCGCCGAGAACACGCCGGCGAGGATGTCGGCGAGGAAGTAGACGACGAGTCCGAGGGCGACGATCGAGTTGTAGCCCAGCAGCCAGGACAGACGAGAGAGGATGCGTCCCCGGGTTGGGGAGCCCTGGCCTGCCTTCCGCATCGCCCACACGACGTAGAACATCACCAGCGCCAGGGCGATCTTCACCGCAAGCACCGACGCATACACGGCATCAGCCTCGGGGTCGGTCAGGCGGTCGAAGCTCAGGATCACGCCGGAGACGACGATCGCCACCACTGCGACGTCGACCAGCTCGCGGTAGAACGACGACACCGCCCCCAGCACCTGCCGCATCCCCTCGGGATCGAGCTTCGCGGCAGGGCGGAGGACCAGCGCGAACAGGATGCTGCCGCCGACCCAGGTCGTCGCGGCGATCGCGTGGACCCAGGCGACGACCGCCATGAACAGGTCTGGCAGGCCGAAATTCACGCGATGCGGCGCCTGCCCAAAGGCGTCAGCTAAGCGCCCACGCGCCCACGGGCGACCTCGAGGCCGTCACGGAGCGCCCCGACCAGCCGGTCGATCGGCACTCGCACCTGCTCCATCGTGTCCCGGTCGCGGATCGTGACCGCGCTGTCCTTCTCGACGGTGTCGAAGTCGACTGTGACGCACAGCGGCGTGCCGACCTCGTCCTGACGGCGGTAGCGCCGGCCGATGCTCTGCGTGTCGTCGAACTGGCTGTTGAAGTGTGGCCGGATGGCCTCGTGGACCTTCCGGGCGGTCGGCATCAGCCTGTCGTTGCGGCTCAAGGGAAGCACGGCGACCGTCGTCGGAGCGATATCAGGGTGCAGCCGGAGGACGACCCTCGACTCCTTCTCGCCCGGCTCCTCGTCGTAGGCGTCGACGAGCATCGCCAGCAGCGTGCGGTCGGCCCCCATGGCGGGCTCGATCACGTACGGCAGGAACTTCGCCTTCGACTCCTCGTCGAAGTACTTCAGGTCCTTCCCGCTGTGCTTTTCGTGGTTTGCCAGATCGTAGTCGGTGCGGTTATTGATCGTCTCGAGCTCCGACCATCCGAACGAGAAGTTGTATTCGACGTCGACCGCGGCACGCGCGTAGTGCGGGCGCTCCTCCGACGTGTGGACGCGCGTGCGCAGGTTGTGTGCCTGCACGCCGTAACGCTTGAAGAAGCCCAGGCTGAAGTCGACCCAGTGGTCGAACCACCGGTCGGCGTCGGCGGGAGGGCAGAAGTACTCCATCTCCATCTGCTCGAACTCGCGCGTGCGGAAGATGAAGTTGCCGGGCGTGATCTCGTTACGAAACGACTTGCCGATCTGGGCGATGCCGAACGGCAGCTTGCGGCGGGTGGTCGTCTGGACGTTCTCGTAGTTTACGAAGATGCCCTGGGCCGTCTCGGGGCGGAGGAACACGCGTGCGGCGTCGTCCTCGACCGGCCCCATGAACGTCTTGAACATGAGGTTGAACTGGCGGGGATCGCCGAGCTTGCCGCCGCACTCGGGGCAGGTCGTGCCGCCGACGTGATCGGCACGGAAGCGCCGGTGGCAGCTGTCGCACTCGACCAGCGGGTCGGTGAAGCCCGCGACATGGCCGCTCGCCACCCAGACCTTCGGGTCCATCAGGATCGCAGCGTCGATGCCGACGATGTCGTCCCGCTCGCGGACCATTGCCCGCCACCAGGCGTCCTTGATGTTCCGCTTCATCTCGACGCCCAGCGGGCCAAAATCCCAGACGCTTCCGAGCCCGCCGTAGATCTCGCTGCTCTGGAAGGCAAAACCTCGCCGCTTGGCGAGCGAGACGATCGTTTCGAGGTCGGCGGGCTGCGTGCGAGTTCGCTTCAATTCGTATCTCCAGCCGAGCAAGTTTACAGGCCATGCATAATGTGCGGCGCCTGAGGAGGACGCCTATGCAAACACAGCTTGCGGGCAAGACCGCGGTGGTCACCGGCGCGGGGCGCGGGATCGGTCGGGGAATAGCCACGGTCCTCGCGCAGCGAGGGGCGACGGTGGTCGTGTGCGACCTCGATGCGAAGCTCGCGCAGACAGTCGCCGGCGAGATCAACGGCGCCGGCGGGAAGGCGTTCGCGCTGGAGGCCGACGTCACATCGCAGACGTCTATGAACGCCGCTTCGGGGCGAGCGACGCGCAACCTGGGACGAGTCGACATCTGCGTGGCAAACGCGGGCGTGATCGGCGCGCCGGGATTCACTGAGCGCCCCGACTACTCGGAGCAGGACTGGGACGCGACGTTCGGCGTGAACGTGAAAGGCGTCGCCCACACGGTCGATGCATTCGCCCCGGCTATGAAGGAGCGGCGGTCGGGCAAGATCGTGATCATCGCGTCGCATGGCGGAAGGGCGCCGAGGGGGGTCGGCACCGGACTCGGCACGGTCGGCATCCCGTACAGCGTGTCGAAGGCTGCCGCGATCCAGTACTGCCATCACCTGGCACTGGCACTGGCCCCGTTCAACATCAACGTGAACTGCGTGTGCCCGGGAAGCCTGTGGACCCCCATGTGGGAGAAGATCGCCGTGAACCGGGTGTCGACCGACCCAGGCGTCAAGGGGAAGACGCCCCGCGATGTCTTCGACGAGAGCATCCGGCAGCGGACGCCGCTCGGGAGGCCGCAAACCCCGGAGGACATCGGCAAGGCGGTGGCGTTCCTGGCTTCCGACGACGCCAACGAGATCACGGGCCAGGCGCTCAACGTGAACGGCGGCGCCGTCCTGAACTAGGGCCGCCAGCGGATGCCGGAACGGGCCGAAATCGAGGAGACCTGAGATGAACGACCGTGAACTGATGCTCATGCCCGCATACCGGCAGCGCGAACTGATCGTGCAGAAGAAGGTCTCGTCCCGAGAGATGGTCGAAGCGTCGCTGCGGCGGATCGATGCCCTCGACGGGAAGCTGCACGCGTTCATCACGGTCGACCGCGACGGCGCGCTGAAGACCGCCGACGCCGCGGACAAGGCCGTCGCCTCGGCGCGCGACCCCGGGACGCTGCCGCCGCTCATCGGAGTCCCGATCTCGATCAAGGACCTGGAGCTGACGAAGGGGCTGCGGACGACGCTCGGCTGCAAGGTCTACGAAAACTTCGTCCCGGAGAGCGACTCGATCGTGGTCGAGCGCGTGCGCAAAGCTGGAGCGGTGATCGTTGGCAAGACGAACACGCCCGAGTTCGGCAACAGCGCCGAGACGTACACGAAGGTCGCCCCGGCGTGCAACAACCCGTGGGACGTGACCCGCACGCCGGGCGGGTCGAGCGGTGGGGCGGCGGCGAGCGTCGCGGCGGGCATGGTGGCCACGTCGACCGGCACCGACGGCGGGGGGTCGGTTCGGCTGCCGTGCCACTTCACCGGGCTGTACGGCATCAAGCCGACCCAGGGACGCATCCCCCGCTACGGAGGCGTCGCCAGGCCAGCCACCAACCAGACATCGACCAGCGGCCCGATGACGTGGACCGTGCTCGACTCGGCGATCCTGATGAAGGCCGTTTCCGGGCACGATAGCCGGGACCCCGGCTCGCTTCGCCAGCCGGTGCCGGACTTCCCGTCCTTCTGCAAGGGCGGCGTGAAGGGGTTGAAGGTCGCCTACACGCTCGACGCCGGATTTGCGAGCGTCGACCCCGAGATTGCGAGCTCGGTCACCGCCTCGGCGAAGGTGTTCGAGTCGCTCGGCGCCCACGTCGAGGAAGCGAAGCTGAAGTTCAGCCCGCCGCCTTTCGACTACTGGTACACGGTCTGGTGCGGCAACCAGAAGGCGATGTACGGCCACCTCGTAGAGGAGAAGCTTGCCGATCTCATGCCGTATACGGTGGCGATGAACTACCGCGGCGCGCAGATCACCGCGGCCAAGTACTCGGCGGCGCTGCGCCAGGCGGACGCCCTCCGCTGCCAGCTTGGCGACTTCTTCGAGAAGGTCGACCTTCTGCTCATGCCCACGGCCGCCGTCACGGCCTTCCCGCACCAGAGCCCGCCGGCCGAGATCGGGGGCAAGCCGACCATCAAGTCGGAGGCCGGGATCCCCTACGGGGCACTCCCGTTCACGATGGCGTTCAACATCAGCTGGAACCCGGCAGCGTCGATCCCGTGCGGCTTCGACTCACGCGGACTACCGATAGGGCTGCAGCTGGTCACCGACCTTTCGGACGAGGCGACCCTCCTGCGGGCGTCGGCCGCGTTCGAAGAGGCCAGACCCTGGCACGCGAAGCGCCCGAAAGTATCGTGAGATAGCCCCCGGCGCTGGTCGTCGCCGGGTTCGCGGGGCTACCAGTCGGCGACCGAGCCGTCGCTCTCGTGGACCCACTCGGGCCCGCCCAGTTCCTCGCGGTGACGGGGCAGGATCTTCGTGGCTTCCTTCTCCTCGATGTCGAACCCGAGCCCGGGCCCCTTCGGCAGCTCGATATGGCCGTTCTTCACGACCCAGTCCTTCTTGAGCAGCCCTCCGCCCAGGCCCACATCGACCTGCTCCTGGATCAGGAAGTTGGGGACGCAGGCGTCGACCTGCATGCACGCCGAGAACGCGACCGGGCCGATCGCACAGTGCGGCATGACGTGCATGTAGTAGACCTCGGCCATGTTGGCGATGCGCTTGAGCTCCGAAATGCCGCCGCAGTGGGCGACGTCCGGCTGCAGGAGCGCGACGGCCTGCTTCTCGATCACCTGGCGGAACTCCCAGCGCGATAGAAGGCGCTCTCCCGTAGCGATGTGGTACGGGACCGCTCGTGCCACGAGGGCCAGGGCGTCAGGGTTTTCCTGTGGCACCGGCTCCTCGACGAACATCGGCCGCATGCCCTTTATCTCGTGGCAGATCTCGATCGCCAGGGCAGGGGTCATCTTGCCGTGGAAGTCGAACGCCAGCTCGACGTCGTCGCCCACCCACTCCCGCATCAGGTAGGCCATCTTCACGAACTCGTCGATCCGCTTCGGTGACTCCTGGGCCCGCCACTTGCCGGGCGGCCCCGATTTGAACGCCGTGTATTGCCCCTTCTTCATCAGCATGTCGAGCCGCTTGCGAGACGCCGCGAGCCCCTCGTCGGTCATGTCGCCAATGCCCCAGTGCGCGTACACCCGAATACGGTCGCGGGTGGCCCCGCCCATCAGCTGGTACGACGGGACGCCAAAGTGCTTGCCGGCGATGTCCCACAGGGCCTGGTCGATGCCCGCGAGGGCGCTCATCAGTACGTTGCCGCCCTTGAAGAAGGCGCTCCGGTAGATCGCCTGCCAGTGGTGCTCGATCCGCAGTGGGTCCTTGCCGACGAGGTACTCGGACAGCTCCTCGACGGCCGCCCAGGTACTCTTCGGCTTGCCCTCGAGGGTCGTCTCGCCCCACCCCTCGATCCCGGTGTCGGTCGTGATGCGGACCAGGCGGCAACGATTGCGTGGACTGAACTGGTCGATGCGCTTGATTTTCATGGCGGGCCATCATAGCAGCGGTAAGATTGCCCGTACCTGCGAGGCCGATGGAGAGACGCACCGATGCTGAAGACGAAGCTGAAGCTCCCCGCCACCGGGCGCGAGGCGCGTGAGCAGATCCGAGCCGGTAAGCTGCGGCACCCCACATCGGGGCTGGCGCCGGGCTTCGTGCAGGCCAACCTGGCGATCCTGCCGAAGGACGTCGCCTTCGACTTCCTTCTTTTCTGCCAGCGCAACCCAAAGCCGTGCCCGCTGATCGAGGTGCTTGAGGCCGGTGAGGTCGAGCCCAGGATGTCGGCCCCCGGCGCCGACATTCGTACCGACCTGCCGAAGTACCGTATCTACCGCAACGGCAAGCTGGAACGGGAGGTCGACGACCTCATGGAGGTGTGGCGCGACGACCTCGTCACATTCCTGATCGGCTGCAGCTTCACGTTCGAGAAGGCGTTGCTCGACAACGGGGTCGAGCTGCCGTACTGGGGCACGAGCCAGAACGTGTCGATGTTCCGGACCAGCATTGCGACGAAGGGGGCAGGCCGCTTCGGCGGGCCGATGGTCGTTTCGATGCGGTGGATACCAAGGGACAAGGTTGTCAGGGCCGTCCAGGCGACCTCGAGATTCCCTGCGGTGCACGGCGCCCCGGTCCACATCGGGGACCCGGATGCGATCGGGATCATGGACGTGTCGAAGCCCGACTACGGCGATGCGTGGCCGGCGAAGCCAGGCGACGTACCGGTGTTCTGGGCTTGCGGGGTCACCCCGCAGGCAGTTGCGGTCGCATCGAAGCCGCCGTTGATGATCACCCACGCGCCAGGCCACATGTTCGTCACCGACCTCAGGGACGAGGACGTGGCGGCGCTATGACCGGGAAGACGATCGAGGACATCATCCTCCAGCAGGACCGCCGGAACGTTAGCGCCCTGCGCCCGCACCTGCCCGCGAACTACGTGGAGGAAGCGGCGCGGCTTATCGTCGACAGCCCGGGCAAGGCCCTCATCGCCACCGGGTTCCACATCCTGTCGGCGGGCGCCCCCGAGACCGACGGTCCCCCCGGCGCCGTGGCGATCGGCCTTGCGCTCGAGAAGCTCGGCTTCGGGATCGCCTACGTCACCGACAAGTTCTCGCTGGTCGCCCTGCGAGCCGTGGCACCTCGCAAGCACCGGATCATCGAGTTCCCGATGGCTGGCCATCGCGAGTCGGCCGAGTTCGCCTTCCAGGTCGTGAAAGACGAGTCTCCGACCGTCCTGATCTCGACCGAGCGATGCGGCCTGAGCGAGGACGGTGTTTACCGGAACATGCGGGGGCTTGACATCTCCAGCTACAACGCCAAGATCGACCACCTGTTCGACCTCCACCCGGTCTCGGTCGGGATCGGCGACGGTGGCAACGAGATCGGCATGGGCAATCTCTGCAAGGTGATCCCGAACTACGAGAAGCTCCCGAAGCAGCCATGCGTGACGACCGTGAGGAAGCTCGTCATCGCCAGCGTGTCGAACTGGGGTAGCTACGGACTGGTCGCCGGGCTCTCGCTGCTGTCGGAGCGCAACTTGCTGCCGTCCGTCGAGGACGAGATGGCGTGGGTCCGGAAGGCGGTCAGGGCCGGGGCGGTCGACGGGATCTCCGGGGAGTCGAAGCCATACGTCGACGCCTTCCCGCCCGAAGAGAACGCCGTCTGCCTCCGCGAGCTGCACGCCCTCCTCAAATCCAGAGGGTTGTGAAAGCTCCGGCCGCCCGGCGTGCCAGTCTCCCCTTGGAGTTCGGACGCAGGCGGCGCATCATGGATGCATGGTCCCGTTGTGGGTCCGCGACCGGATATGGTGTGAAACGCTCCTGATCCCCAGGGAAGGCAAGGCTCAGGAGCTGTTCCGGACCCTGTTCACGAGCCGAAGGGAGCAGGACCTGATCGCCGACGGCGACGCGCCGGCCCGCCTGGCCCTGGACTGGGCCGCCCGGCAGGTCCGCTCCTCGTTCCCGGCGTTTCGCCCGCTCGTCCCCCGTTCGCTGCTTCAGCGCTGACGCGGCCGGTCACGCTGGCCGGTCGCCCCGCCCGCGTTCAGCGTCTCGCGGAAGAACGCCGTCATCACGACCGCACCGGCGACTCCCATCCCTGCAGTCGTTAGTCCGCCAGTCGCCAGTGAGAACGTCGTCGCCACCGTCCCAATGGCGAACGGGGCCAGCATGCCGCCGGTGTCCGTGAAGAACCGCCACACGCCGAGGAACTCCCCGGCCTGACCGCGTGGAGCGAGGTCCGCCCCGAGCGTGAGCACCACGCCGCTGCTGAGGCCATTGCCGACGCCTCCGAGCACGGCTACACCGAGCAGGCCCCAGAAGTCGCGGGTGACCGGCATGAGTGCGAGCGCGCCCGAGATAATGAAGAGGCTGGGCACGATCGCGAACTTGCGGCCGAACCTGTCCATGAGCAGCCCGGCAGGGTAGAAGAAGGCCATGTCGACCGCCGCCGCGATCCCGATCGCCAGTCCGATGTCCCCCGCGCCGAGACCGATACCCGCCCCCCAGAGCGGGATCATCACCTGGCGGGCATTCCTGACGAGCTGGAGCGCCATCGCTGCGACCCCTGCCGTGAGGAACACCTGGCGGTTGTCGGCGAGCGTCGTGCCGATTCTCGAATAGACGTTGCGCCGGGTCGCGACGCGTGAGATCTCGGGGCCGTCCTTCATCAGCGCAATCACCAGTACGACGGTGATCAGCGCAACGCCGGACTGGACGAAGAACGGGGCGGCGAGGCCGACGTGCTCGCCGACGTAGCCGCCGATGATCGGGCCGATCAGGGTGCCGAGCCTGCCCATCCCGCCGAAGAGCGAGAGCGCACGGCCCCGGTGCTGGATCGGCACGGTGTCGGCGATGTAGGTATGGCGGGAGATCGACCAGAGGGCCATGGCGCCGCCCATGAGGAAGCGAAGGGCGATGAACTGGGCGATGGTCGAGCTGAGGCCGGTGAGGGCCGACAGGACGAGGATCGCGATCGTGCCGGCGATCATCGTCTGCCGGCGGCCGAAGCGGGCGACCGCCGTGCCGACCGGCACGTCGAAGAGGACAGTCCCGACTTCGCGCGCGCCGACCGCGAAGGCGGCGAGGCCGACGCTCGCGCCCAGGTCGCGCGCAAACAGCGGGACGATGGGGACGAGGGCGCCCGTTCCTATCGAAAGCAGGAACGACGGGGCGTAGACCGTCCAGAAGAGAGCGCGTATCCGGAACTCGCGGCTGTCCGCGGGGGACTCCGAAGCGACTGGAACGGGCGGGTCGGCGGACCTGCTCTCCGCGCCTACGCCCCTGGCGCCACGCGCGCCTTGTTCTTCGACATCTGCTTCGCGATGACCTCGGCCAAGAAGGCGATCCCGTCACGGTTGTACTGCGGCGACGGGTGCCCGTAGCAGAGCCGGGCGCAGTTGTCGCCGTTGCCGTTCGGGGCGAAGTTCGCTCCCGCGGAGTAGCCGACACCCGCGTCGAAGCAGATCGGCTGCAACGCCGTCATGTCGTAGTTCTTCGGCATCTCGAGCCAGATGTAGAGCCCGCCCTGGGGATGGCTCCACTTCGCTCCCATCCCGCCGAAGTGCTCGCCCAGCGCCCCGAGCATCGCGTCCCGCTTGTGCCGCTGAACGTCGTTGATCTCCGAGATGTGGCCGTACATGTCCCGCTTGAGGTACTCGACGACCGCGTACGACGTGAACTGGCTCGGGCCGCCGCCGGCGCGGAAGCTCAGCGCCCGACGCTGGACGTCCTCCGGGACCGTGAAGTAGCCGTGGCGGAGGCCCGGGGCGAGGATCTTCGAGAACGAGGCCACGTAGTTAACGATCCCGGAGTCGTCGAGGGACCTGAACGCGGGCTGACCTTTGCCCTCGATCCGAAGGTCGACGTAACAGTCGTCCTCGAGTATGGGCATCTTGTAACGATGGGCGATCTCCAGGATCTTTTCCCGCCTCTGCTTCGGCAGGGTCGACCCAGTCGGGTTCTGGAACTCGGGGATCGTGTACAGGTACTTCGGGCGCTTGTTCTGTTTGATGAGCAGCTTGATAAGGTCCTCGAGGGCGTCCGGGACGATCCCCTGGTCGTCGAGGGGCGTGCCGACCACGTTCGCCCCGGCCCGGCGGAGCTGCGCGAGCGTCCCGGTGTATACGAACTCTTCGGCGATCACCGTGTCGCCCGCGTTCGTCAGAGCCTGGATGACCAGCCAGTTCGCCTCGCTCGACCCGCTCGTGATGACGACCTGATCAGGAGTGACCTTGAAGCCGCGGTCCCGTTCGAGCTTGGTCGACACGAGGTCGCGGAGTTCCGGTAGCCCCAGCGGGTGCGGGTAGTACGCCAGATCCTTACCGTCGCGCTCAAGTCCTTGCTTCAAGCCCTCGACCAGCCCGTCGAGCGGCACCGTCTCGGGGTCGGGATAGGCGACGACGAAGTCGTACTTGGGGTGAACGACTTTCCGCGCCGGGACGTCCTGCGACCTGCTCGAGAACAGGCCTTCGTAGCTGAACTTCGCTGAGGGCATGAATCGAACTCCTGTCGGCTGGCTGTTCGCCCCGAACGGGGGAGCAGGTTCGGAAGCGTGGCAATGTTAGTCGAAAGCGGTTCCAGGCGAAAGACGCAATGGAAATGCGTGCTGGCACGCATAAAAGTAGGTAAATTCCTAGGGGTACCTAGGCGATTTACTAAGGAATCGCAGCCTGCTGCTTGCCATGCTGTCTCCGTTCGTCGGGGGAGAGCCGAGTGGCGCGCCCACTCACGGAGGCACATGATGGCGCCTGAGACGCTTACCAGAGAGATAGAGCAGCTGCTGTCTTCCATGGAGGCCGACGCCGAGGAGACCGCCGAGGCGAAGAAGTGGCTCGCGTCGCTCGCCACGTACACGGACCGGCCGGCGGGCCTTCCCACCACGCCGCCCGAGTTCACCCGGATGGGCTGGCGCTGACGCCAGGCAAGTCCCGCCTCGACCTTCTAGCTGACTCCATAGCTGACGAGGCAGGCCGACAGACCCGCTCTGCCGGCCTGCCCGTTTTCCTGGCCGATTCCGTTTCAGCGAAGCTGGCCGCCTGCGGTGTGCGGCCCGGCTCGGAGTCACCCTCGCCATTCGTGGCCGAAGGAAGGAACAACGACGAGATATCGCAGAAGCTTGGAGTCACCGTGAAGGCGATACAGGTGCACCTCTCCAACCTGTATGCAAAGCTAGGCGCGCACTCCCGCACCGAGGCCGTCGTGCAGGCCGCGCGGCGTGGCCTGGTCGTGCTGGAGGAGGGGCGTTAGCCACCGTCCCGGATAGGTGATCGCTCGGATGCTCTGGCGGCCGGTCGCCGGAGATCATCGACCACTGGGGACCCAGGCCCGTGGCGACGCTCGTAGAGAACGCGTTCGAATCACTTCGCCGACGCCCGCAGGCCGCGCTGCGTGGCGAGCGGTTTTCGACCCGCCTGCAGGTGCTGGCGACCGCTGCGACGCTGGCGATGCTGCTCGCCATGACCATCGGGACGACTGTCGCTCTGCGGAGCCTGATAGCCGCCAAGAGCCAGGGCCGCTTCGACGAGTTCGCCGACAACGCCGCGGCGGTCGTCAGCGCCGAGGTCAGCCGCAGCCTGACCGAGATCCCAGCCATCGAGGGCTTCTTCCGTGCAACCGACGACCTTTCTCTGAACGCCTTCAACAACTTCGCGGCGGCGGTGACCCGGACCGGCTCCGCCGTTCGCATGCTGGGATACGCCCCCGCCGACCCGGCCCGAGCGGGGTTCTTTCGTGCCGAATACCTGTACCCCTCGCGCCCGGGGCTGCCGCCGCCCGGCCTGACCGCCGACTTCCGCTCCTCGACCGCCCTTACCAGGGCGCGCGATACCGGTACTCCGGTCGCCACCGGCCCGCTTGCCACGGGCAACGACGAGGCCGGGTTCGTCGTCTTCTTCCCGGTATTCGCCCGGGGGCCGTCGGACCCGGTTATGCCCGCCGTCTACGCCTTCGGCGTCTACGACATCGGCGAGTTCCTTGCGGAACCGCTGGCCAGGGCAGGTGTTGCGTCAATCCGCTACCGCGTGATCGACCTCCCGGCCGGCGGCCCGGCACGGGAGGCCTTCCCGCTCGCCGGCGGCAACTCCGCGGCGGCATGGCCCGAGGGCTACCGCACCGATGCCAGCCTGGTCGTGGCGGGCCGTGACTGGCGCCTCGAGTTCCTGTCCCCCGAGGGCTACGGCCTGAGCCCCCTCGAGCGCCAGGTCTGGATCATCGTCATGTCGGCCGGGCTGGCCCTTACCGTGGTCGCCGCGGGGTCGACCTACTCCCTGGTCGCCAGCCGCCGCCAGGTCCGCCTCGACCTCCACCTCCTCACGACCCAGCTCTCGGTCATCCTCGATGCCGCCCTCGAGTCGATCGTCGTGACAGACCGCGCCGGCAAGGTGGTCTGGGCCAATGGCTCCTTCGCACGCAGCTTCGGCCTGGGCGATGCGCGCAGCCTGGTCGGCATCCCGTGGCAGACCCTGTGGCAGCGCCCCGGCGTCGAGGTCGCCGACCAGGCCGACTTCGTCGACCACATGAACGAGATCAGCGCCGACCAGGCCCTCGCAGTCTCGCAGGAAGATGTCGAGGTCGCCCGGCCGTCCCGCAGGACGCTGTCACTCACGTCGGTCCCGGTGACGGACCATCTCGGCACCTACCTGGGACGGCTGTGGGTGTACCGGGACGTGACGACCGAGCGCGCCGCCGACCGGGCGAAATCGGTCTTCGTCTCGATGGTGTCGCACGAGCTGAGGACTCCGCTCACGTCGGTGATCGGCTTCCTGGACCTCGCACTCGACGAGGCCGCCGGCTCGCCTGCCGGGAAAGTCACGCGGTACCTTGACACCGCCCGGTCGAACGCCGAACGCCTCCAGCGCCTCGTGCGTGACATCCTCGACCTGTCGTCGTTGGAAGCGGGAGGGATACGCCTCGACGCCGTGCCGGTCGACATGCGCGACCTGGTCGCCGAGGTCACCGAGTCGATGGGCTCGGAGTTCGCTGCGAGGCGGCTGCACGCCGTGGTCGAAATGCCCGAGCGAGTCCGCCCGGCGAAGGGGGACCGTGGCCGGCTCGCCCAGGTGCTGACGAACCTGCTATCGAATGCCGCGCGCTACACGCCGGCGGGCGGCACAATCACGGTCAGCCTGCAGGAGCGGCCAGACGTTGTGGAGCTATCGGTGCGCGATACCGGCATCGGCATCGCGCGCGACTTCCACGAGAAGATATTCGAACGATTCGTACGCATCGGCGCGAACGGCGGGGCGCCCCCGACCGGCGGCACTGGACTCGGGCTCGCGATCACGAAGACCCTGGTCGAGCTGCACGGGGGCCGCATCACGCTCGTCAGCGAGCCGGGGCAAGGCAGCACCTTCACGGTCGCACTGCCTCTGGCGACGCAGCCCGATGCCGTCGCTGTCGGGGAACCAGTCGCGACCGGGGACCCTGGCGCCCACTCAGCCGGGGCTGTCGGCGCTCACTCGACGGGGGCGTCGACGGCGCCGACCGGCTCGTAAAGTGACCTCGCTTTCGCGAGCGTGTGGTGGGTCAGCTACCTGCCGCGGCTGCTGCTGTGGCTGGGGAGGGCGAGTAGCGGTACCCGAACTGCCGCACAGTCTGGATCAGCCTGGGGCGGCGAGGGTCGCTCTCGATCTTCGATCGGAGGTACGAAACGTAGAGCCGCACGCTCTCCGGCGACACCTCTAGCGAGTCGTGGCCCCAGACGACGTCGAGGAGGCGCTCCTGGCTGATGACCTGCCCGGCGTTGCGGACCAGCGCCACGAGCAGCTTGTATTCGAGCGGCGACAGCGATACGTCCCGGCCCCGTACCGCCACCGTGTGGGCTGACTGGTCGATCTTCAACTCGCCGTCGTCGTACACCTGCGACCTTGCCGGGGCAGCGTTGACCGCCGGTAGGGCAGCGCGGCGAAGCGCGGCGGCGACCCGAGCGGCGAGCTCGTTACGCCCGAACGGCTTGACGATGTAGTCGTCGGCGCCGGATTCGAGGCCTCGAACGCGATCGTCCTCCGCTCCGTAGGCGGTGAGGAAGATGACCGGGATCTCCGAGACCTCGCGGATGCGCTTGCAGAGGTCGATGCCGTTCATGCGGGGCATCTCAATGTCGATCAGCGCGAGGTCGGGCCGCTGCTGGAAGAAGATGCGGAGGGCGGCCGCCCCGGAGTCGGCGCACATGACCCGATATCCTGCCTTCTCCAGCCGGGTCGAGACGAGCTCGAGGATGTCAGGCTCGTCGTCGACCACAAGGATCCGGTCGGCTGCTTCAGTCATATGTTCAAGCTAACAGTCCCCGGCGGCTGAGGCGTCCGTGCTTTCCGCATGCCGTTCCTACGCGATTCCCACACATAGGAGTCGTCGCGCTAGACTAGGGACACGCTCCCGGGCGGCGGTAGCTCAGCTGGCAGAGCGCCGTCCTTCCAAGTCGGAGGCCGCGGGTTCGAGTCCCGTCCGCCGCTCCACCGCGTTCGTATTGGGGTGCTCCGCTGACCGAACCGCTGCACTACAAGACCGTGACCGAGCTTTCCGGCCTCATCAAGTCGAAGAAGCTTTCGCCAGTCGAGGTCACGCGGTCCCAGCTCGAGCGCATCGACAAGCTCGACGGCAAGCTGAAGGCCTACGCGACCGTGACTGCCGACCTGGCGATGCGGCAGGCGAAGACGGCCGAGGGGGAGATTGCGAAGGGACGCTACCGGGGTCCGCTGCACGGCGTCCCGGTGGCCGTGAAGGACCTGTGCTTCACGAAGGGCGTGCGCACGATGGGCGGCTCGGCCGTCCTGGCCGACCACGTCCCGTCGTTCGATGCGACGGTCGTCCGGCGGCTCGACGAGGCTGGCGCCGTGCTTCTCGGGAAGCTGAACCTGACCGAGGGCGCCATGGGCGGCTACAACCCGAAGCTAAAGGTGCCCGAGAACCCGTGGAAGGAGTCGCACTGGGCGGGGGCGTCGTCGAGCGGGTCGGGAGCGGCAACCGCCGCCGGGCTGGCATACGCGACGCTGGGAAGCGACACAGGTGGCTCGATCCGGCACCCGTCCGCAGTGTGCGGGATCGTCGGCCTGAAGCCGACCTGGGGGCGAGTTAGCCGCTACGGTGTGCTGGCGCTCGCCGAGTCGCTGGACCACGTAGGGCCGATGACTCGCAGCAGCGCCGATGCCGGGATCGTACTGCAGGCGATTGCCGGGCAGGACGCAAACGACCCGACAACCCTCGCCGATCCCGTGCCCGACATGCTCTCCGCACTCGGTTCCGGAACGCACGGTGGGTCTGTCCTGAGCGGACTCCGTATCGGGTACGACGAGGGCTTCACGACCACCGACATGGCCCCCGACTTTGCGCGGGCGGTCACCGACGGCGTGCGCTTCATGGAACGCCTGGGCGCCCGCATCGTGGCCGTCAAGATGCCGGCCCGCCTCCGTGAATACGTCCAGGCGTGGCCCGTCATCTGCACCGCCGAGGCCCTCGCCGCGCACGCCGCCTACTATCCCGCCCGCGCCGCCGAGTACGGCCCCTGGTTCCGTGGCTGGCTCGAGCGTGGCGCCGCTGTGACCGGCGCCGACTACGCCCGCGCCAACAACCAGCGGGCCGCGTGCGTCGGCGAGCTTCGCTCGATGATGCGCGACATCGACGTCTTCGCCTGCCCGTCGACCGCCCGGGCGGCCTACCCCGTCACTCCCGAGGTGATGTACGGCCCGATCCCGGCCGATCGCGACCCGTGGGTGTCGCGCTACACCGTGCCGTTCAACTTCGCAGGCCTGCCCACCATCTCGGTGCCTTGCGGCCTCTCCGAGCAGAGACTTCCGCTGTCGCTACAGTTCGTTGGCAAACCCCTGACCGAGCCGCTCCTCGTGCGGGTCGGCGACGCCTACGAGCGGGCAACCGACTGGCACACCCTTCACCCACCTGGCTGGTAGCCGGGTGGGGCGCCGGTGTGAGTTGGCGGCCGGCCTGGGTGGTACCACCCACGACCGCCGACCCAACCGGCTCACGCGGCGGTCCAGCGAGCCCCGCGGATGTGCGACGCAGGGACGACACGGTGCCGGCCTCGGCTGGCAGTATGGAATCCACAACGGCCGCCAGTCCGAACCGGCTGCCAACCGGGGAGACGGCGACCACCATCGAGAGGAGGCCTCCATGCCACGACACGACGACATCCCGTGGAACGGTGATCGGGTCAAGGCGGTGCGGGGCGCACTTTTGATCTCGGCCATCGAGATGGCTCGCCGGCTCGGGATCCGGCAGCGCACCATCGAGGCGATCTCCAGCGGCCGGATGACGGCGAACGACTACGTCTCGGTCAAGCTGAACCGCCTGGAGCGGCCGGTGACGCGCCACCCGAAGGTAGTGATGGCCAGGTCGCAGTCCCGAAAGGGACCCGGCGGCTCCGTCGCCGCCATGCTGTCCCGCTAGAGGCGGTAGACCCTCACCGCGTTGTCGTGGAACAGCGCCGACCGCTCGGCGGCAGTGAACCGCTTCGTGATCGTGTCGTACGACTCCCACAGGTGCCGGTACGAGCTCGCCAGGCGGTCGACCGGGAAGTTGCTGGCGAACATCGAGCGTTCGACGCCGAAGATGTCGATCGTGTCGAGCACGAACGGCTTGATGTCCTCGGCCTTGAACCCCCGCTGAAACATCCCCAGCCCCGAGATCTTCACGGTCACGTGGGGTGCCGACGCCAACTCCCGCATCCCTCGACGCCATTCGTCCAGCCCGGCCCGATCGCGCCGGATCGGCAAGCCGGTGTGGTCGAGGACCTGGGGCACCTCGGGAACGTCCTTCGCCAGCTTCGCCGCGTCCTTGAGCTGCCACGGCCACACCTGCAGGTCAAACGACATCGAGTGCTTCGCGAGCAGCCTGTACCCGCGTCGCCACAGCTCGTCCTGCATCAGGTCGCCCCGGGGTACGAATCGCAGCCTGGGCTCCCGTTCCGAGTAGTTCAACATGTATCTGATCCCGCGCACGAGCGGGTAGGCGGCGTGCCGCGCCAGCACGTCGTCGGCATCCGGGGCCAGCAGGTCGGCGAAGCCGACGATCGCACTCGGCAGGCCCTTCGACGCCGGCTCGTCGTGCACCTCGGTCAGCCAGGCCGTCTCCTTGACCGGGTCCTCGGCGTGGTCAAACTCAGCCTGCAGGTGGACCGACTTCGCGAGGTCGAGGCCCTTCGCGTCGGCCAGGAAGTCCTTGACCACGTAGGTCTTCCGGATATCGGTGTAGTCCCCGGCGAAATGGTCGACCGGGTCCCTGAGCCACGGATAGACGTGCCTCTCGAGGTCCCACAGGTGATGGTGCGGGTCGGCGATCTTCATCGCTGCCTCAGGTTCGAACGCGGTCCTGCTCTATTACACCCTGGAATTCGACTGTCTTTAGGACGGGGAGGTCGAAGCCTTCGAGCGGAGCAGGGCGATACCAACCCAGACCGACCACAACATCTCCAGAATGATCCAGATGAACACGACGTCGTCGGCTGCTTCGAGCCGGAACGCTTCCGCCAGGCTGATGAGAAGACCGACAGCACCGATGGCCATGGTCGACGTGCCGAGAGCGGGCCGGTGAGCGCGAAGGTATCGACCGATTCCCAGCTGCCACACACCGATAAGTGAGACATAGAGGACCCGCGTGAGACCAAAGTCGCCGACTTGAAAGACGGCGCCGTACACCTCGGTTCGAATCTGTTGAACGGCTTCTGACGCCTGATCGAAGCCACCGCCAAGGCTCAGGGCGGCCGCGCCGACCGTGATCTGACCGATTACGCCACCCGCGATGCCGATAACCCCTAACACCGTCAGGAGATTGACTGCACCGGTGTTTGTTGGCCCTTGTCAGCGACACAGGTACATGACAAGAGGCACCCACATCGAAAACGAAATCGCGGTCAGGAGCCAACCCCACCAGAAGAGAGTAGTTCGATCTCCCAGTGTGGCCAGCGTGTAGGTCGTGTCCTGGAGCGCATCGAAGTCGAAGTCCAGCGCTGCCACCGCCGCGATGAACGCACCGATGATCGGCACTATCGACAGGATTGCAAGCCAGCCAACAAGATTTCGAATCTTCGCGCCGTCGTTCATGTTGATACTCGTTTTCGTTAGGAGCAGCCGGCCGGGATACCGATTACGTCACATCGCTACGGCGGGCAGTGTATTGCGAACATCTTGACCCGGCAAGCCGGTCAACTTTGATTACACTGGCTGGCCATCGCCGGTTCCACCGACAGGAGGTCGTCATGAGGCTCGTCCTGGCAGGTTGCGAGTATTCGGGAACGACGACTCTCGCGCACGCGATCGACGTATGGCTGTTCGACACGATGGGCGCCCGGTTCCCGCTGATCCACGACCACTACAAGGTGCCGCACACCTCGGGTCACCCCGACGACACGACCGCCGAGGAGCGGAAGCAGATCCTGGCGCTGAGTCCGAAGCTGAAGGAGATGACCCAGCGGCACAGCCTCTACTACCACGTGCAACCCGGCTCGTTCGACGGGCCCGACTGGCTGGTCATCGGCCTCCACATCGAGGACGCCGTCTACGGACCCCTCTACTTCGGTTACGGCGGTGAAGGGGACCGGCACGATCGCAAGGTCGTGTCGATGCAGGTCGAGCGGGCGATCTTGCGGTTCGCCACCGATGTCGTGCTGGTGCACGTCAAGGCTTCGGCCGACGTGATTGCACGCCGCATGCGGGAGAAGCCACACGATCCCGCTCTGGTCAGGCAACGCGACATCGCCAAGGTGCTCGGGCTGTTCGAGGAGGCCTGCGCACGAAGCACGTTCCGGCACCGGATCACGCTCGATACGTCACGCGCCTCGGTGGCGCAGACGGTCGGCGACTTCGCACGCAAGGTCGAGCCGTTCCTGACAGACACGGACCGGCTGCGTATC
>Ga0233424_10000864_pt1 | contig 32212 bp, 33 predicted proteins | sample Watercolumn_Towu_FD_181011 | JGI IMG/M metagenome (GOLD analysis project Ga0233424, IMG submission 181011) | Freshwater microbial communities from Lake Towuti, South Sulawesi, Indonesia - Watercolumn_Towuti2014_125_MG | ecosystem: Environmental > Aquatic > Freshwater > Lake | place: Indonesia... | reverse complement strand
CTAGATTAGCTGATAAGATAAGAGATGCTAATAGAATTGAGAAAAGGAATAATCCAAATAAACTCTTTTTGTTCATCTGTTTTATATGAAAGAGTTATTTATAAATCTTATTGAAATGTATGTTTTTATTTAGTATTACTTTGTTTTGATGATAAATTAAAAATTTATTGAATTCAGAATGTTTTTAAATAAGAAGAGTCTTATTTTTTAATGATTAAGAATTTGAGGATGATAGTTTTGTTTTTGTTTTTTAGTTTATTTTTATCTAGTTTTGTAAGTGCTCAAGTTGATATTCCTGGGGAAATTAGCGGTGTTTTGAATAAGGCTACTGAAATTGCAAAGCCTATATTCGGTATTTTTGTTGGAGATTATAGTTCAGATGAGTTTTTCTTTACTAAAGTTCTTGTCATGATTTTAATATTTGTTATTGTGAAAGTTTCTTTGAGAGTTATTCCTAGATTCAAAGATTTAGGGGGAGTTGTTACTATAATTGCAGCAGTTATATCTATTTTAGCTATAAGATTTATGAAAGAAGAAGGATTGTTTGCTGGTATTTTATTGCCTTACGGAACTCTTGGAATTGTATTGGTTACTATGCTTCCATTCATTGCTTTTGTCTACATATTACACGCTGGAAAGGCAAGTGGAGCAATAAGAAGACTTGGTTGGATCGTATATATAGGAGTATTTATTGCATTGTTTGTTTCAAGGTATTCTACAATAAATCAGATGGGAAGAACTATCTATTATATTGTATTTGGAGCTATATTATTAGCTTTGATATTTGATAAGGGTATACATGAATATTTTAGAGCGCATGAAATGAGTATGTTTTATAGAAGTGCACAAGCAAGAACTATTGCTGGATTGCAATCTGAGTATTTAGATATATTGAGCTTAAATACATCAGAAGGCGAGAAGAGAAGGAAAGATATTGAAGCGCATTTGAAAAGACTTGGTGCTGATGTTCCTTAGTTAGAAAGAGTTAAATAGTATTAAATAATGTTATTTAATATGGTTTTGAAAACTTTTAACCTTGAGGAAAGTGTTTATCAAAAATATGCAGAATTTTGTAAAGAAAATGGTATAAGTATGAGTAATCAGATTAATACATTTATTAGATCTCAAGTTGAAACTGCACCTAAGGTAAGACAAGAATATCTTAGGAAGCTTGATAGAATTAGGAAAGGAAAATTTATCAAAGTTGGCAGTTCTCAGGATTTTGAGAAGAGGTATAATTAGTTTTGACTTACAATATTGAAATCTCAGAAGATTTGGATAAGTTATTTTCCAAGTTGTGTAAAAAAGATAAATTACAATTTGAGATACTTAATAGAAAGATTAGAGAAATTTTGGAAAATCCTTATATTGGAAAGCCATTAACTGCTAATATGGTTGGACAAAGGAGAGTCCATATTCGTAACTTTGTTTTAACTTATGAGATTGTGGAAAATGAAAAAATAGTTAGACTTTTAGATTATGATCATCACGATAGAATTTATATCAATTAATTATTGTTTATTCTTCTGTAACCTACTACTTTTTCTCCGTGATATATAGGTACGTCTGTTAATTTATCCTTTGAACCTGCTTTTACTAGGATGAAACTTCCCACTGCTAGTACTATTACTCCTATTATCATAAGAACATTTGGAGTTAGAAAAGCTGGGAGTGTTAATTTAATTGCTTTTTGTATTTGTGTAAAACTAAGAATTATTACTATTACTCCCACTAAAATTATGGCATAACTTAGTAACTTTTTATTTACCATATCTCTCTATTATGTTAAATTTTATATTGTATATAAATGTTATCTTCTTTTTTAAGTTAGTTTGGAATTTCAACGAGAGAATTATTTTCAATGGCTCTCTCAATTAGGCTACTTTCTAGTTGAAGTATATTTTTTACAATCGTGTTTTTGGAATTTATAGAATATAACTTTGTTTTTCCAAATTGTCTTTTTACTGTAACTAGGCCATTTTCTTCAAGTTGCTTCCAACACTTGAATAAAGATGCTCTGGATATATCGGCACCTTCAATAATTTCTTTTTTAGTTACATCTAAACCTTTGTTTTCTATTAGAAAATCTACTATTTTAAACGATGGACTTTCCCCAATAAATTTTATCAGTAATGATTTTTCCATAGCATCATATTATAAGAAAAGTATATAAATATTACTATTCAAAGTATATTTAGGTAGACTTATATGTGGACTGATGAGCAGATAAAAGGTAAAATATTGCATAAACTTTCTCGTTTAGGAAAGTTTAATCATAGTCATACAGCATTTGATAATTTGCAAAAAGGCTTTCCTTTAGATGTAAGAGGAAGAGTAAAAGGTATGGGAAAAGAATTAAAGAAAGAGGGAATTTTAATGAGCAAACCTACAAGTTATGGTGAAGAAGTTTCAATAAATGGAATGATGAAAGATAAGATAATTTATTATATTAATAAATTCTTGGAGATGGAATGATGAAAGAATCAAAAAATGTTGTTCATGGATATGATATAATCGGTAATGTGGCTCTTGTTAAGTTTGAAAGAGGAGAGAGCATGAAGAATAAGAAGAAATTTGCAGAGAAATTGCTTAAAAGTCATAATAATATTAAAACTGTTTTGGAGAAAGCAAGTAAATTTTCAGGAAGGTTGAGAACTAATAAGACTAAATTTATTTTGGGAGAGAATACTAAGGAAGTTCTTTATAGGGAAAATGGATGTGAATTTAGGTTTAATATTGATACTTGTTATTTTTCTCCTAGACTTGGAAGTGAGAGAATGGAAATTGCAAGTTTGTGCAGGAAAGGAGAAGATGTTTTAGTTTTATTTGGAGGAGTTGCTCCTTTTGCAATAGTTATTTCTAAAAATTCAAAAGTAAATAAGGTTGTAAGCGTTGAACTTGGAAGAGCGTGTAGTAAGTATGCACTTGAAAATGTAAAGAGAAATAAATTAATTGGAAAAGTAGAGATAATTCAAGGAGATGTTAAGAGAATATTACCTAAGATTAATAGAAAGTTTGATAGAATTGTGATGGCTAGACCTAATTTGAAAGATGATTTTCTTGAATCTGCTTTCAAATGTATAAAGAAAGGTGGAATGATATATTATTATGGCTTTTATGATGAGTTTGAAATTATTGCAGGAGTTTTGAATGATTTAATTGAAATGAGAGCAAAAGAATCTGGAAAGAAGATAAAGATTTTGGGTATAAAGAAAGCGGGAGACATTGGTGTTAGAAAGTACAGATATAGAGCTGATGTTAAGGTGTTGAGTTAGTGATTTATATCTTCAAATTTGTCTTAACTGAAGTTGGAGCTTCTCCACCATGCCAGGTAAATCTAGGCCTTATTTTCATTGGATAGATTCTTTCTGAATTATCATCAAGAATTATTGCAGATCCTTTTAGTGATGGAAGATTATCCATTTGTTGTTTTATTCCTGATAATAGATATGATTGCATTATTGAATTTAGTGCTTCTAAATCTGATTTAGAAGTTACTCTGTGAGAGATTACTATATCTGATTGAGACATTACATCATGATGGATTTGTCCGGGTTGTTGAGTTGCAAGAACTAAAGATATTCCAGGTTGTCTTCCTTCTCTTAATAATTGAACTAATGCATCTGTTGCAGGAGTTTTTCCATCTTTTGGAAGAAACTCATGAGCTTCATCTACAAACATCCAAACTAGAGGGTCTGATTTTTCTGATTTGTATGAAAGATAGTCTTGACCGTGTTGTAATGATTCAAGTTCTTCTTTTTTTCTGGAATCCATGCGTTGTTTGAAAAGTTTTCTTGAGATTAATGATAAAACTAATGCTCTTATGTTAAATGAGGCTATTGAACTGTATACTGAAACATCTAAAATTGAAGTTGAACCGGCAGTCACAAGATCTTTTATCTCTGTTCCTTCTAAATTCTTTGAGAATATTCCCCAAGAGTCTGCTGCGTTGAATAATCCAGATATTATTTGTTTATTTTCAGATGATGAGTTTTTATCTTCTTTTACATGTTCTATTATTTCTTTTATTGTGTAATCTTTTGATTTTTCTTTAAGATGTGTTATTACATTTTCTATTAGAACACCTGGAAGACTTGTTAATTGAAGATTGAAGAGAGAAAGCCAGTCTTCTGCTTCTAATTCTGAACATTTTAGTGAGAATACTTTGTCAAAGGGTATTCTATTTTGTTTGTATTCTTCTGCCTTTCCGAATGGAACAAAAACTTTTACAGGAAGATTTTTTGTTTCAAGATTCCATTGTTTTAAAAGAGAAGAGTCTTTTTCGTTTTTGAATTTCATTGTCCAGAATACCCCCATAGTGTCAAAAATTAATGAAGCTATATTAGGAGTGTTTTCTTTTGGTAAGTTTGCAATTTCTTCTGCTAAAACTCCTAAGCTGTAAGATTTCCCCGTGCCTCTTTTTCCAGCAACTAGAACTACATGGGAACGAGCTACATCCATTAGAATATTATTTGATAATGATGAGTTTAGACCCATTTTTACAAAACCTCTTCCTATTTTTATTAAGCCTAATTTTCCAAATTTCTCTTTATCTGAAGAGTCACGCCCGAGAATTATATCATATGTCATATTTTAGTTTAGAATCTTGTTTTTATTAATCTATTGTATAATATGTATTTGTCTTTCAAAAGATTTTTAAATCGATTATTGCTAGCCTGAGCATGCATCAAGATAAAGATAAAAAAGAGATGAGTGATGAAGTTATACAGATACCTGTTGGAAAATGGCTTTATTTTCTTAAACATAATCATTGGAGAACTTTAAGTATTATTTTAGGTGTTCTTTTGATTGTTTCTTTGTTTTTTGTTTTTAGAGGTAGTTCTGGAGCTGTTTCCGGAGAAAAAGCTGCAAGTAATCTGATTGATTTTGTCAATTCTCAAGGAAATGGTGTTGCTGAGTTTGTTTCTGTTGAGGAGAAAAGTGGAATGTATGAAGTCACAGTTAGTTTTAATGGACAGAAAATACCTGTTTATGTTACTCTTGATGGAAAGAATTTAGTTTCTAATGTATTTCCTTTGGATGGTTCTTTAACACAAGAAGCAAATCCAACCGGTAGTAATGAACCTATTGATGTTTCTGTAGGAGGTTCTCCTAGTAAGGGAAGTAAGAGCGCTAAAGTTACTGTTGTTGAATTTACAGATTATCAGTGTCCATTCTGTGCAAAATATTATTCAGAGAGTTATAAAAAGATTGTAAAGAATTATGTTGATACTGGTAAAGTTCTTTATGTTATTAAAGATTTTCCTTTGAATTTCCATGATCAAGCGCAGAAAGCTGCTGAAGCTGCAAGATGTGTAGGAGACCAGAAAGGAGATACTGGTTACTTTAGAATGCACGATAAGTTATTTGAAAATCAACAGAGTTTGAGTGAAGCTAATTATAAAGTATGGGCTAAGGAAATTGGTGTAGATGCTAAGAAATTTGATGAATGTTTAACTTCAGGTAAGTTTGCTGATGGAGTTAAGGCAGATTTAGCTTATGGTCAGCAAATTGGTATATCAGGTACACCAGGGTTCTTTGTAAATGGTAAATTAGTTAGTGGTGCTCAGCCTTATTCTGTTTTTGAACAGTTGATAGAAGCGGAGTTGGATGCATGAAGTTAAGTGAATTGAAAGCTGGACAGGGAAAAGTTGATGTGGAAGTTGTTGTTAAAGTAAAGAATGATGTTAGAACTTTCAATAAATATGGAAAAGATATGAAAGTTGCTTCTGCTGTTGTTTCAGATGAATCTGGAGAAATGATATTGAGTTTATGGAATGATGATGCTGATAAAGTTAAGGTAGGAGATAGAGTTAAGATTACAAATGGTTATGTTTCTGAATTCAATGGTAAATTGCAGTTGACTTCTGGTAAGTTTGGAAAATTAGAAGTCGTTAATGGAAATGCTTCTGATGAAGTTAAGAGTGAGAAGAAAGCTAATAAGAAGAAAGTTATTGAAGCCGAAGAAATGGAGTTCTAGTTCCATATTAGCATAATACTTTTAAAGATATGTTTATTCTTTAATTATATGCTAATTACTTTTTTAGATCAGCATACTTTGTATGATCGTTTGGGTGGTAGAGAATTTTTTGGTAGTGAAACCAGAGCTATTTATGAATCAAGTAATTTATCTTTGAAGGGCTCTCCAGCCCCCTTACATGCACCTTTAGGTAAAGTTGATTTTTTTCTTGAAAATAGAGAAGGAGGATATGTTGCTGAAATGCGAATAATTGCCCAATCTAGAAAACCCTTTGGAGGTTTGTCGGAGTTATTGTCAGAAATGTGGGGTGAAAATTGGATAGAATTAAATGAAAATGGAGTAGGATTTCTCAATTTTCAAGGAAGGAAAAGTGAAGATGGAACAAGATTCCTCGTTCCAGCACAAAATCAATTAATAAGTATTCATGGAGATATTGTAGGCACTGATCAATTTCCATATTATCATTATATTACATTAGGTGATGCTGGAGCAGTACCTAGAAGATATGGAAATAGAGCTCAATTTGATTCTGATTTAGAAGTATTTGGGTTTGTTGCAGGTAAATTTCTTCGTGCAGTATATCAACATAATAAAGTTGATAATCCTTCTATTGATAAATTATCTTATTGTTTTAGTCTTACAGATCCTATTGGTTGATTTTAATGCAAACATTTAAATTACTTTTTTACTTTCATAAATTATGTCTTTTACTTTGCCTAAATTGAATTACAGATATGATGCTCTTGAGCCAGTTATAGATGTAAAGACTATGGAAATTCATCATACTAAGCATCATCAAACTTACGTTGATAAATTAAATCTTGCTTTGGAGAAATACCCTGAGCTTCAGAAGAAAAAAGTTGAGGAACTTTTGAGGGATTTGAATAAAATACCCGAGGAAATTAGGAATGCTGTTAGAAATCACGGTGGAGGGCATTATAATCATAGTTTATTTTGGGAAATGATGACTCCTAATGTTAAAGATAGAGAGATGAAAGGTAAAATTGTTGAAGCTATTGAGAAAGCTTTTGGAGGTGTTGATAAGTTTAAGGAACAATTCAATAATGCTGGTTTGAATAGGTTTGGAAGTGGATGGGCTTGGCTTGTTTCTAATAAAGGTAAATTAGAGATTTGTTCTAGTGCAAATCAGGATTCTCCTATAAGTGAAGGAAAAGTAGTTTTACTTGGATTGGATGTATGGGAGCACGCCTATTATCTTAAGCATCAGTCAAATAGAAAAGCTTATGTTGAGGGTTTTTGGAGTATTGTAAATTGGAAGAAAGTTAATGAGCTTTATAATTTTGCTGTAAAGTAAAGATAAGTTTATATATTAAATTCATATATCTTAATTATGGAAGAAAGGTTATCATGCAGTGTTGAATTGCATCAGGAAGATATTGATGGAAAGACAGTTTTTGTAGCTGACTGCATTGAATTAGGTATATCTGATTTTGGAGATAACGTTAATGAGGCTATTAGTAACTTGAGGAAGGGCATTAATCTTTTATTGGAAGAGATGCCTCAGAAAAAAGAATTGTTGAGAGAGCAGAGACCTGTTATGATTACAAGACTTCTTCTCTAAATTCAATTCCTGATTGTTTTTCTATACTTTTTAGTGTTCCTATAGGTATTGTATCTCTATGAATTGGAATTACTGTTGTTACATTGTCCTTTCTCATAATTAAATGCGTTCCTGATTGTCTTTTAATAGAAAAACCTTTATTTGCTAATATTTTTACCACATCTCTTGTTTTTATATTTTTTAACTTCACACTGTATTAAAGCCACAACATTATATAAATATAACTTGATTGTTTATACATTAGTTATCTATTCACAAATTCAATTTCTTCTTCTGAGAATTTAAGTTCTTTTTGTGCTAATGGGTTCTTTAGAAAGTGTTTGAGGATTATGTAATCTTGCAGTGCTTTTTGATATGAACAATGGGTGTGTAGAGCAAGTTTTCTTGCAATTGTTTTCTTTTTTTCCATATTTTGATTATTTATCCATATTTTTAGTATTCTTTTCGGAGATTCATATTTTGTAAATCCAATTGAGGGCTTTGATTTAGCATAGCTTATTCCTGCTGATTGGAATATGTTTTGATATAATAAGAAACGCCAGTGTTGATTCTTATATATTCTTCCTCTGAAAATGTCTGCTTCTCCTAAAGCTTTGTATGCTTTTGCTAATGCTTCATTTTTGTATTCTCTTGGAATATTTTCTTCTATCCAAAGCAATATTTCATCTAAAGATAATTTAGTGTTATCAAATAAACTTAGAAAATCATTTCTTTCTTTGAATAATGAACGAAGAATATTGAATATATTTTCTTCTAGGTCTCTTTTTTCAGTTGTATCAACTGTTATATTGTCTACGTGCGAGTATGCTTGTAAGTCATTTAGTGCTGCTCTTAAATCTCCTTGTGATTTTAATGCAATTTGCTGAAAGAATCTATCATCTTTTATCATATTTTCATTTACAGCTACTTTTTTTAATATTCTTATTATTGTTTCTTGTGGGAGAGCTTTCATTTCTATTATTGAAGATATTTTTCTTACTGGTGCTAGTTTTGTTTGCCAGGCATCATTACAAGTCATTATAATAGGATGTTTAGTTTCTTCTAGAATTTTGACAAGTTCTGGAACTCCTCCTATGTCTGTGCCTGTTACTCCATCTATTTCATCCATTAGTATTAGTTTACCTTTTCTGAATAGACTCATTTGTTCTGAAGCTGGTTTTAGAATTTCCTCAAGTTTTTTCTTGTTTCTTAAATCTGAGGAGTTTAATTCAAATACTTCCAAATTGTTTTCTTTTGCTGCTGCTAGGACTAGAGAGGTTTTACCTGTCCCAGCAGGACCATGTAGAATAAGACCTTGCTTTTTTGGGAATTCCTTTATGAATTTTTTAACAGTTTCTATTGCTGTTTCTTGACCTATCAGTTCTGAGAACTTTTGAGCTCTATATTTTTCTGCAAAACTTTCATGTAATGTTTTCATTTTTCACCTTTTATGTTGTTTTTTATTGATTTGAGGTTTTAAGCATTATTGTGCTTCTGAAATGTATGTAAATCTAGGCATTTTCTTTCCTTCAACTTCTATTTCTTCAACAAACATTGATTTTGGACGCATCCAGATAGAGTTTTTTCCATATTCATTTTCATATAATGCTTGATAGATTACATATTCTTCTAATGTTTCAGAGTGTCTTCCAATACCTATAACTTTATACATTTTACCTTTGTAATGTTTATAGAGACCTAGTTTTATTTCATTCATTTAGATAGCTTTTCCTTGACCTGCAAGAACGAACGAGGCTAACAAGGATAATAATTGGACGAATTCATCAGAACCTTGAGTCATTCTGAATTCAATTTCTCCTGTTTTTTCTGTTAATCTTACTTTTACTTCTGGTTCTATTTGAAGACTCCAGATTTCTTTTTGAACTGCTTTTATTATATCTGTTCCAGCTATCGAATCTTTTAACATTACATCTAAAAGTTTATCTCTTGCTCCTACGAAGTCTCCTGCTAATGCTGAATCTAAGGCGACTCTAATTCCAGCAGGTTTTGCAGATGAGGCTATCATATTTACCATTTCTGCGTTTATATCTAAAGCTATTGAAGCTGTTGCTTGTAATAGGTTTATGGCCTTTCTGCAATCTCCTTCACTTGCTTCATATAATGCTTCTAAAGCTCCATCAGAAATTTTTAACTTTTCATTTATAGCTATTTTTCTTATTATTTCAATTACATCTTTCTTTTCTAATAGTTTGAATCTGAAAAGAACGCATCTTGATTGTATGGGGTCTATGATGTTACTTGAATAGTTGCAAGAGAGAATGAATCTACAAGTGTTTGTGTAGTTTTCCATTGTTCTTCTTAGAGCTTGCTGAGCTTCTTTTGTTAATGCATCTGCTTCATCTAAGAATATTACTTTGAATGGGATTGTGTCAAGAGCTTTTGTTCTTGCAAAGTCCTTTACTTTTTGTCTTATTACATCAATTCCTCTTTCATCGCTCGCATTTAGTTCAAGATAGTTTTCTCTCCATGCTTCCTTGAATAATGATTTTACAACTATCAATGCTAAAGTTGATTTACCTGTTCCTGCAGGTCCTGCAAACATTAAGTGTGGAATGTTTAATGCTTGAACGAGAGAGCTAACTCTTTTTACTATCTCTTGTTGGCCTGCTAATTCTTCAAATTTGCTTGGACGATATCTTTCTGTCCAGATGTCGCTTTGACTCATAGTTAATTCTTGCAATTTCTTTTTATAAAGATTTGTATGTTTTAGAAATAGTTTTACGACGATAAATCAATTCTTAAGCAGATCTATGCATTCTTCTCTTTCTCTTTTCCTTCTTTAGTCTCTTTCTCTGCCACTTCCATCTCATTTGATTCTTTTTCTTCCAACGTCTTGATGATCTTTTCATAATTATAATTGATAAAATTGGTTTATAAAGGTTTAGTAGATAGTGTTTTAAGCTTAATTTACTACAAAACTTCATGGGATTTTGGCCAGTAGTTAATAATATCTTGAAACAGTCAGACTTACTTGTAGTTGTTGGAGATGCTAGAATGCCTGAAGATTCTCTAAATCAAGAGATAATTGGTAAGATTGAAAATCTGGAAAAAGCTTATGTTATTGTATTTACTAAAGTAGATTTAGTTTCTAAGGAAAGTCTAGCTAAACTTAAGAATAAATATAGAGGAGCTTTTTTTGTTTCTGGAACTAAGAATATTGATGTTGGATTGCTTAGAAAACATTTGATTATACAAGCTAAGAAGATGAAGTTACCTGATTTGAGAGTGGGTATTGTCGGATATCCTAATATTGGTAAAAGTGCTTTGATTAACGCATTAGTAAGAAGAGCTAGAACTTTAGTTGCTGATAGTCCTGGAACGACTAAGGGGACGCAATGGGTTAAGGCTAATGGTTTTCTTGTTTTAGATACTCCTGGAGTTATTCCTTTTGATGATAGACACACTAAATTAGGTCTTTTAGGTGCTAAAAGTCCAGATCACATGAGAAATCCTGAGAAAGTTGCTTTTGAGATTATTAGAAAGATACTTTCAAGCGATAAGAAGACATTATTAGAACATTATAATATTGATGCAAATATAAGTGAGATGAGCATAGAAGAAATATTCAATGAAATTGGGAAGAAAAGAGGTTATCTAATGAAAGGTGGAGGAATTGATGAACATAGAACTGCTGTTGCAATAGTTAGGGAATGGCAGAGAGGAAAACTGAGGTTAGATTCATGATAGAAGTAGAAGCTAGGGGCAAAATAGAAGAAGATTTTGATTCTTTGGTTGAAAAATTTAAGAAAATTGCTAAATTTAAAGGCGAGAAGAAAAGAATCTCATTCGTATTTCTGAAGGGTGATTCAGATATTGATATAAAAGAAGCTCTAGATGATCCTGTTGATTTGAGATTAAGAGTCACTAATGGTAATGCTGAGATTGTTATAAAATATGGTAAATGGGGTGGAAGTGATACTCGAGAAGAATATTCTATACCTATTAATCTGAATGACTTTGAGTCTTCAGCAAATTTACTTAGATGTCTTGGATGGTATAAAGGAATAATTGCTCAAACTACTACTTATGTCTTTGATTATCAAGGAGTTGAGTTTGCACTTGTCAAATATTATGATGGTGAATTTTACTTTGAAGCTGAGAAAATGGTTGAAAATAGTAATGATGTTAAAGTTGCTATGACAAATCTTAAAAATATTAGTTCTACCCTTGGTTTGAAAATATTTGAAGAAGAGGAATTCATGGATTATATAAATAAATTAAATCATAGTATTAGTTATAAGTTTGATTTTCAAAAACAAGACTTTTCTTATTGGAAGAATAAATTCAAAGAATATTTCTAATTACCGAACTTTATCTTATCAATGGCTTCTTTGAATAGAGGTGCTTTTTCTTCTCCTAATACCTCAACGTAGTTTTTTGGGCTTGAATGTATAGCTCTTCCAAGACTACCAAATTGTTTTATTACTTGAGATACTTCTTGTTCTGAAAGAGAAGTTTTAGAGAGTATTCTCCAGCCTTTTATAGGATTAGCTTGTATAGGTTTTTCATATGCTAAAGTATTTAGAATATTTTCAGCATCTAGTATCTCATCATATGTTAAACTATCAAGAAGAACTCTTGATTTAGATGTATCTAACTTAGTATAGTCTCTTATTACTAAGTTTGTTTCTTTTTCTACTCCCGCAGTTATTTCTTTCATTCTTGTTTTAAGCAAAGTTCCTTCATTTCCAAGTTCAACTATATATCTTCTTATGTCTTCAGCTATTTTTTGTATTAATCTTCCTTTCTGGACTACTGGGACTGCATGATTTATGCTTTCATAATTTCTTAATTCGGATTGTGTTAATAAGTGAACATGCTTGTCAAATAGTTCTCTTTGTTTTTCTATTAGTTGAATATGTTCATTAGCTTTTCTTAATAATTCATCAGTGTTTTTAAGATGATATCTTAAATTTTTGTAGAAAAGAGTTATTTCATTCTTTCTTTCAGATATTGCTACAACTAGAGTTCCTATTTGTTTAGCTGTTCTTTCTGCTGCTTTATGTCTTGTTCCAGTTTCGTTTGTTTTTATTTTACTGTTTGGAGTTAGAAGAACGTTTGCATAATTAATTCTTTTAACGTCTTTAGATACTATTATTGCTCCATCCATTTTTGTTAGTTCTATCAGACGCTGAGGTGTGAATCTGCAGTTTACTCTGAAGCCACCATCAATTACTGGGAGAAGATTTTCATTTTCTACTACTAACAACGCTCCCTTTCCTGTTTTTAGTGCACCATCTAATGCTGTTCTGAAGTTAGTTCCAGGAGCTAATGTTCTTAGAACTGAGAAAAATTCTTCTTCTGATACTTGATAATTTTGTTGAGGAAGTATTGTTCCTTGAATTTCTACAATATCTTTTTCTATTTCTTCTTTACTTTCTTGTATCTCTTCTTTTTTTGTTTTTTCTTCTTGCATTAATCACCTTTTTCTTTTTTATTTATAGTATTTCTTGTATAAATACTTATTTCTTTTTATTTTTTATGTTATAAATGTTCTTGTGATGTTTTTTGAGTAATAAAATGCCCGTGCCGGCTGAAAGAATTTTCATAAATTCAAATTCTTAGTGCCGTCACTTGCATTGAATTGCAAAGCAATTCAATAAATGCCCGTGCCGGGATTTGAACCCGGGTTTATGCCGTCCTCCATCGTCTCTAAAGAGATAATGGCTGATCTACGATATTTGTCCGAAGATGGACGGAAAGTATCATCTCGTCGATTTAGCTTTCAATATGGTATCATGCTTTCTATCTTTTGAATTTCTAGCAATGCGAGAGGGCATCGTCCTTGACCACTAGACTACATGGGCCTTATAGTTAGAAACTATGATGAAACTTGTTTAAAAGAATTATGGTTTTAGCTTCCTAGATACATTATTATGTAAATTCCAATTGTGCTCGCTACAAATGTAAGTATTGTAAGTATTTTATGATTTATTCTTTTTAATCCTGCAAGCATAAATGTGCTAAATTCATTTGGTATTGGAGATGTGAGAATTAATCCTATGAATGCGTATAATAAGTATACTCTTATTCTGTGAGGTATTTCTTTATCTATGACTTTTATTACTTCTCTGAAATCTTTTGTTTTTTCTAAGTCTTCTATTTCATCTTTAAATGAGTATTTGAAATAGTTAAATAGTGTTAGTGTTGCTAGAGTACAACCTAGACCTGCAATTAATGAAGATATAATTATATTTGGTAAATGGGCTTTTAAGAAAAAACCTACTGCTAAAGGAGTTGTAAAACCAAATGAAAAAAATACTCCTGCTATAAATGTACTAATATATCCTAGCGATTTTAGATTTAATAGTGTTGATTCTATTTGAGGTTGTTGGAATAACCAGTATGAGAATAGAATAACCATTAGTAGAATTGTTAGTTTTGGGTGTTTAAGTCTAAATAACTTTTTCATTTTCTCTTTTTATGGCAATAGCCCTGCCCGGATTCGAACCGGGGTCACGGGCGCCAAAGGCCCGTATACTTGACCACTATACGACAGGGCTTTTTAGATAATAAACTTATCTTATGCCTAATGTTGGAAAATTCGATGTCTTTTAAATATTTACTTATTCATTTATTGATTACTACGATAAGTTTAAATCTGTTTTAAGGCTAAATTAGTTATGTTAAAGAGGACTCATTTAGCTATAGGTATTTGTATTGCTCTTTATTTTCTACCTCATGTTGAACATAAGCTTCTTTTTATTCCAATAGTTATAATTGCTAGTTTACTTCCAGATATAGATTCTGTTTCATCTTCTATGGGTGCTTGGAGATTTTTTAGGCCAGTACAGATGGTTGTTAATCATAGAGGATTTTTTCATTCTTACACTTTCTGTTTAGCTATTACATTAGCTCTAACTTTCTTTTATCCAATATCTGCCCTACCTTTCTTTTTAGGATATAGCTTTCATCTTTTAGCAGATAGTTTTACAGTTCAAGGAATAAAACCTTTTCCTCCTTTTAAGGCAGAATCTAAAGGCATGATAAGAACTGGAAGTAAAGTTGAGCAAGGTATTTTGTTTGTTTTTATTATGATTGATGTTATTTTGTTTGTTCAATTGTTTATTTAATGATTGTTATTCTTTATTAGGACAATGTTTTTATACACTATTATATTAATTAATTGATGAGGTGTAAAGCATGGTAGTGGGTTGGATTGTATTGGCTGTAGTAGCTTTTTTAACAGTTATAGTTTTATTTAAGTCGCAGAACTTAATGGGATTTTTAGGAATAATTAAAAATAATATATTTTATATATTCTTGATTGGAGTAGTTTTATTCTTTGCTTTTTCTCTTAATCATATTCATCAAAAATATGATGTCGATTTAAAGAGTTTTGAAGGTCTTATACAGGCTGGTCAGATTTATTTTTATTGGTTTACTTCTATTTTTAATAATGCTGCAGATGTGAGTGGATACGCTATTAAACAAGATTGGTGGCTTGATAGCATTAATGCTACAAAGATAAGATGAAATTAACTATTCTTTTGGTTAAGATGTTGTTTGTGGGCGCCTTATTTATAATAAGTAATCAGAATTTATATATGTCAGATTCTGCAGATAGGCAGACTTTTTTTGACTTTTATACTAATTGGATTGGTACTCTTTTTAATCAGGCTTTTGAAATAAGTGGATATGTTATTAAGTTTGAATGGCTTCCAAGTAATAATGGAACAGTTAGTAGCGTTTTAACAGGTAGCAATGGAAATTTAGGTTCTGGGTGATTGTTTATCAATTTTCTGAAAAGGAATGTTTTTATACGCTTTTTTGTAAATAAGTTTGGTGCCTCTGTAGCTCAGTTGGTTGGAGCGCAACATTGGTAAAGGTTTACTCTCTTTAGAAAAGAGAGTTTCCCTGTAAATCAGAGAAACTTAGATAGGTAGGAAAACTACTATATCTAACCAAAAATGTTGAGGTCCCGGGTTCAAGTCCCGGCAGAGGCTTAGTTTTAAATTGTATTTAAAGAGTTAACTCTTTAAAGCTTATTTTCTAGGTTGAAATATATGGAACTTAAAGATTTTAAGAGTATGTATAATGGATATGAGAAAAAATATAATTTGCCTAGTTTTGATAAATTAAATGAGCAATTTGAGATTGAGAAGATTGAAAGAGAGAGTGAGATAATGATGAGAGTTATCAGAAAAATTATGATGGATAAGATTGTTAATTCTCTTGCTTTTCTTGATATGATTGTGAATCCAGTTAATGCTCCTAGAATTTATCTTTCTTTTATTAAATCTATAAGCGACAAAGATAAAGAAATAATAGATAAATTGTATGATTCTTTTGGAAGTTTGAGCTTATCTTGTCTTGCTCTTGAGCTTGACTATAGTGAGAAGAAAGAAGCTGAAATGGTAAAGAGTATTTATGATAATTGGGAAAAGGCAAGACCTGAATTTTCTGATTTATTAAAGAGAGTGCATAAACCAGTTAAGAATGATGTTAAGAAAGAAAAGAGTTATTTTGGTTAACTTATTAGTTTTTTAATTTCATCTAGGTTTATTTCTATTATTGCAACGGGCATTTTCATGTTAAATGCTAGAAGAGTTTCTGGGTGTATTTCTCCAATCATTCCAACTTGCTTGTTGTTTATTAGTATTTGAGCTGATCTTCCTGGAATAAACTCATTCGCTTCTTTTTCTTTTAAATCATATTTTGTACCTAGAATTCTTGTTAAGTAGTCAAGAACTTTTTTTATTTCTGTAAAGTTTCCAGGAGTGATTGCAATTGTTAAATTTGCTTCTTCTTTTATTTGTGTTTCAGTACTTTTATCATGTGTGAAAATAGAGCCCATTTCGAATATCTTCTGAGGGTATTCATGATCTTTATTTTCTGATAGTATTCTAAGTGCTGGAATTAATAGGTTTGGTCTGAGAACTTTGTATTCTGTTTTTGCGTTTTCTAGTTCTATAACTGAATTTATTCTCATGCTTTTTGCTTCTTCAGGTCTTATCAAATGATATGAGGATATTTCTATCAAATTTAATCCTGTAAGTATTTCAGAGATTTTTCTTTGAAGAATACTTTTATCTGATTCTTGTCCTGTTGTTGCTACTTTTGGAATCTCTGGAATTAAATTGTTGTATCCATATGCAATTGATATATCTTCAATTATGTCTACTTCATGTAAAATATCAGTTCTCCATGCTGGAATATATACAGTTTTATTATTATAGTCATATCCCATTTTCGGAAGCAATTTTTCTAAGTCTTTTTCCTTTAAGTTTAAACCTAGAAGCTTGTTTGCATTTTCTATTGAAATCTTCATCTTTTCGGGAGTTAAGTTAGGCGTTGTTAATTTATTTGATTTTGAATATTCGCAAGTCATAGAATAAATAGTACCAGAACATTCTGCAAGAGTTGTTGTGATTATGTTTAATACTTTGTTTAAAACTTTCAAGTCAAATCCAGAACATTCTATGAATACTGAGTTAGTTGTTAGTTCTACTTTTCCAGTATCGTTGCTGTTTATTATCGGAGGCATTGAGAGTATTTTTCCCTTTGAATCTATGAATATTGGAAATAGCTTTTCTTTTTCTAGCAAATGGGCATATGCTCTACCTGTTGGATGTTGTTGAAGAATTTGAAGACCATTCATCTCTCTGTCTGATTCAAGAGGAGTGAACCAAATATCTTTTGGAGCTCTTGCTTCGTATTTTATGGGCAGAGATATTTTATCTAAAGGGTATATTCCTATTGCTAGTTTCTTTCTATTTCTTCCAATTGTTGTATGAAGCTTTTCCTGTAAATCTATAAGTTCTCTTATTTTTTCTTCATCTAGTTTTATATTCTTTACAATTGCACATGCTGTAAAAGGCCTTACTTCTTTTACTGATGAATCTATTATTACTTTGTAATTGCTTTCAGGTTTTTTTACTATATATTTTTTTAGTCCAGTTTCTTTTCCTAAAAATGAAGACAAAGCACGACCAAAGCCTTGTGCAGAGAGTAAGTCTGGTCTATTTGGGAGTATTTCAAGAGTAATCCAGTCATCAGCATTGTTTTCAACTGTTGTCCCAAGAAGATTTATTTTTTCAATTATTTCTGGATTTAGTTTTACATATCTTTCAATTTCCGATTTTTTGAATGTTACTGATGCCATCTTAAGACACCTGCGGTTTCTTAAAGTTCAACTTCCCTTTAATATGCTTGACTCCTTTCATTTTATTAACACCTTTTTATCCCTTAGAATTTGAATATCATTTTTGTAGACTTCTCTTAAATCTGAGATTTCATTTACAAGCATCATTATTCTATCAAATCCTGGACCCCAAGCTAGAACTGGGACATTTTTACCTAAAAGAGGATAGACTACTTCCGGTCTGAATATTCCTGCTCCCCCTATTTCAAGCCAGATTTTCTTTTCAGGATGAAAAGCGTCAATTTCTAATGATGGTTCAGTGTATGGGAAGAAGCTAGGTCTGAATCTTAGTTTTTCAAAACCCATTTTCTTATAGAATTCTTTTAGATAACCTAAAAGATGTCTGAAATTTGCATTTTCATCTATAACTATTCCTTCGCTTTGATTAAATTCAAAGCCATGACTCCAATCTACAGTTTCATTTCTAAAGCATTTTCCTATTGCAAAATATTTAGCAGGGAGTTTTTCATTTCTTAATTTAACTAGATTTTTTGCAGAGAGACATGTTGTGTGTGTTCTTAGAAGAACAGACTTTGCATTTTCATGGTTCCAAGAATATTGCCAACCTTTACTTTTAGAAACTCCAGATTCATGTGATTGTTTTACTGCCGATACAATTTCTTTTTCTGGTAATTGTCCTTTTACATCTTTTATAAAGAAAGTGTCTTGCATCTCTCTTACAGGATGGTCTTGTGCAGTGAATAAAGCATCAAAATTCCAGAATGAAGTTGTGACCATGTCTCCAGACATTTCTTTAAAGCCTAGTTCAAGCCAGATTTTCTTACCTTGTTCTATTGATTGATTTACGAAATGCTTTTTGCCTCCATAAATTTTAGGAACTTGTGCATTTAAGTCGTATTTTCTAAATCTTTTATTTTTAGACCAACTTTTTATTATCTCAGGAGTTACTTCCTCAATTAAATCGCTTTTTATTTCTTTTCCTGCTAGTTTTTTACCCATTTCTGTTAATTCAAAAGATATAGTGTTCTTTTCTTTTATTTCAATTATTTCTTTTCTTTTCTTTAGATTTTCAAAAGCTAATAACATTTCTGGTGGAAGTTTATCTTTTTCTGCTGGAAGAAGGTCTATTAATTGTTCTTCTAGGAATTTTTTAGTTATTTCTGTTTTGCTTGCTGAAAGAGAGATTTTTCCGTTTACCAAAGAAATCATAGCTTTGTTTTTTAGAACACCTAGAGAAACTTTGAATTCATTTTCAGAAAGTTTAGATAGTTTTTTTGCTTCTTCTAAAGTTAAGTGGTTATTTAATTCCAAAACTATTAGAAGAGTTCTTTCGGGAAGATGATTTTTTTTGTAATATATTCCATTTGTTCCAAGGTCAATTAAATTAGTTTTTGAGGAAAATAATTTTAAAAGGTTCTTTGATTCTAGAAATTTAAGGGCTCTTTGAATAGATACTTCATCTAATTCAGATTTTTCCCTCATTTTTTCAATTGAATGATTGAGAAAGGGTATAATCTTTATTTCTAAAGGAGATAGTTTCTCTATTATCTCTTGTATTTCTGACTCTTCTATTTTAGCCATTGTATTTATTAGAGGAAAGGGGTTAAAAAGTTAGTGCTTTTGAAGCTTGTTCTGTTGAGGAGCCTAGAGAGAGAAGAAAAGCAAATGAGTCCGATTTATCTTTAATTCCTTTTAATGCTAGTTGAACTTTGTATTTTCTACATAGTTTTATGTTTTGGATTATTTTTTCTAATATTATTGCCTTTTGTTTATTCTCTAAATTTCTTAAATTTTCTAGGTCTATTCCTATTCTAATTCCTCTTTTAGAAGCTATTTTACATAATACATGATTTAATCCAGAATCTATACTTCTTATTGTGGTATTTGAAGTATTCTTTTCAGGGCTTAAAAGAATATCAAAATTTGCTCTTTCAAGCATTTTTCTGTTGAATTCTTTATCTTGAGCTAAGACTATCTTTGGATTTTTTTCTTTTTTTAGTAAATCTTTTGCTTTTGAAAAATTGGATGTGTTTATCATTTTAATTTGAAATTATTGTTCCCGTGAATTTCTTTTCTCTTATTATATTTTCCAGATTTATTAGTTTGCTTCCGATTATGTAAGTTTTTATTTTATGTTTTCTTATTATTATTGAAGCTTTTTGGTCAAGGACGAAATGTTGACCAGCATGGTAAGATAATTTTAAAGCTCTTTTTTCAAAATCTTTCCAAGATTCATACTGTATGAACTTCGCTCTCTTATTTGTTAGAGGATTTGCAGAGTATAATCCTTTAACGTTAGTCATGTTTATGAAGGGTGTTTTTAGAAAATGTGCGAGTCTTGCGGCTGTTGAATCTGAAGTAGAGTTTGGAACATATCTTAATGCTCCGCAGAATACAACAGAATTTTTTTCCAATTCTTCTTTTACTTCTTTCATATCTCTTGGAAGTTTTGAATTTGCATCTTTTCCAAAAAATTGAGTCATAAAAAGTGCATTCATTCTTGTTGCTCTTATTCCTGCTTGTGAAATTTCATACTTTAATTTATGTTCTTTTGAAAGATTTGAGATATATTTTCTTGCTATTTCTCCTCCACCACATACAACTACAAATTTATGCGTTCTATAGAACTTTCTTAAAGTAGACTTAAATTTATGTAAGAAATTATAGTTTATTTTATCAGGGATGATAAGAGAACCTCCAAGAGATATCACCAATGTTTTCATATATATTATTGTAGCTTTAAGTTTATAAATATGATTCACATATATTTAATATGAAATGCTTTAAATTATCGAATATATGTGTTTTATTTACTCTGTTTTTTATTTTATTTTTCTCTTGTGTTTCTGCTAAAATTACTTTATCAGAAAATATTTACAATACTTATAATTTGGGAGAAAGTATAGTTGGAAGTGTAAAGATAGAAAATATAGCAGAGGGATATTATATTTTAGGAGCTTCGCTTTTATGCAGTAATTTTAAAATAGATTTTCTAAAATCTGCAAAACATTTAGAGAGTGGAAAAAGTATAGAAATGGTATTTCCAGATATACCTGTTAATAAAAAAATGATTGGTACGTGTACAGTAAAATTTTCTATTGAAGATTTTGAGGGAAAAATTATAGAAAGTCTTGAAAGCAGACCTTTTGCAGTAAGTGATAGAGTTAGTTTGAACTTTTCAACTGATAAATCTTCTTATTTACCTGGAGAAGTCATAGCTATTTATGGTGATTTTAATAAGACTGGAGATTATAATTTAAGCTTGTTTTTGGATGATAAAAAAATTATAGATAAGAGATTAATTGGCAAAAGCTTTTTGGAGAAAGTAAATATTAATTCTGATTTTAAAGGTGAAATGAAGATTAGAGTATATGCTATTGATAACAATCTTAATTTTGTAGATGAGAATTATCAAATTTCAGTTATCTCAGTTCCTAAAAAAATTGAATTAGAGCTTTTAAATAATTCAATTTTTCCAGAAGGAAGTGTTTCTGTTAAAGGTATTATATATGATCAGGCAGGAGAATCTTTTGAAGGAAATTTATTTGGTAGTATAACTGGGCCGGATAATTCTCTTTTGAAAGAATTTAATGTGACTTCTGGAAACTATTTTATTTACACTACTGATAAATATTCTGTTGCTGGAAAATATACTGTGGAGATGAAAAGTAAAGATTTGAAGAATTTTGTTAATTTTATAGTCAAGGAGGTTAGAGAAGTAGAAGTTATTGTCGAGGGAAATGTTATTTCTTTCAAGAATATAGGTAATGTGGTTTATAATCAACGAGGTTTTGTTGAGGCAAGTGTTGGAGAAATTGTTTATAAAGTACCTTTAAGTTTCGATTTAGAAGTTGGAAAATCTGCTGAATTTGATCTTTCTAATGAGCTTTCTTTTAACTCATATAATTTATCTGTATCTGGAAATGGAAAGAATTTTTCATTTGAAAATAGATTAATAGAAGATAAAAGAGATATTGGAAGAAAAGTTTCTCAGAGCGTGAGCCGAATACTTGGAAATACTATAATAGATACTACAAGCCAGAAGAATTTCGTATTTATGATTTTCTTTATAGTAGTTTTACTGGGAAGTTGTATATATTATGTCAATAATAAAATAAAGATGAAGACAATTCATGGATTTGAAGATAAAATGGTTGTAAAAGAAAAACATATTGGTGAGTTGAGCAAAAATCTTGATTTTGAGAAGGAGAAATCTGCTAGGCTTACTAAACTATTTGGACAATATGTTGATACTGAAGTTCTTGAACAGCAAGATAAGATAAATGACATTGGAACAGAGAAAAAAGAGATTACAGTTATGTTTACAGATATTAGAGGATTTTCTGCTATGTTCTCAAGACTTGATGATGTTAAGATAACTGGACTTCTTAGCCCGTATTTTAAGAAAAGCCACGAGATAGTAAATAGATATGGTGGAATGGTCAATAAATTTATGGGTGATTCAGTTATGGCGTTGTTTAATGCAATAAAGCCTCAGCAGGACCATATTATGAGGGCAGTTAGATCTGCACTTGAGATACAGAGAGAAGTTCAGAGATTCAATATTGAACTAAAGAAACAGAATATAGAACCTCTTAGAATAGGAATTGGAATTGATTCTGGAAGTGCTGCAGTTGGTAATATTGGTGGAGAAGGTAGAATGGAATATACTGCAATAGGAGTGCCTGTTAATCTATCTGCAAGACTTCAAGCTTCTGCTCAAGGAGGACAGATTTTAATAAGAAAAGAAGTTTATCAGAAAATCAAGGACAAAGTTGAAGTTGAATATATTGGAAAGAAGCAATTTAAAAATATCTCTGGAGAGTTTGATATTTATAATATAAAAAGTTTGAAGTAGTAATTAGACCTTGATTAGTTCATAGTTTTTATCTTGAATATACTATTCAATGTAAGTTATATTATTTTATAGAATTATTTTTCTTTTAATTAAACCTTACTTAAAGATTTCTCCGTTTTCTTGACTCCAAAATAAAAGATCTAATTCATCTGCAGGAATATTTAGAGTTTTTGCATAGTTCAAAAATATATCTTCTATTTTGAAATAGTCTTTTTTTGATTTTATCTTCTCATCTTCTATTAAATTAGCTTTTTTTAGATTTCTTAGAATATGTCTGTCTAAAATAGCTATTTCGTTGTTTGAATGTCCTATATTCCTTAGAAAATGCCCTGCTTCTTTTAATCCTAAACCAGAGATATTTTCAGCTATCCAATTTCTTATTTCTTTTTTATTTGTATTGTTCAATTTAGATTTTACTTCTGACCAGATTTTTTCTGATTCAAGTATATATCTAGTTTTATTATTGTGGAATCTAGTTCTAGTTTTTAGGATATTATTTATACTTAATTTATCTTTTCTATTAAGTTTCTTTATTTCTTGTATTGCTTCCCAGCATTTTTGTGCTTTACTTTGAGGAGTTAACATGCAGAATATGAATTCATAATATTTATCATCTTCTTTAATTCTTTTGAATTCTTCAAGTCTTGCTTTTAAGTCTTCTTTTTTATTTTCATAAGCTTTTTTTAGTTTAATTTCCATATTAAAATAGCGTTAATATTTTAATTTTACATACCATCATATTTATATATTATATTATCTGATATTATGTTAGAGGTATTTATGCAAAGAGGTCATAGTGGTAGAAAGAAGGTTGTAATTTTTTTGGTCATATTATTAGCTCTGGTCTTGGGATATTTTATAGTTCAAGAAGCTCAGAAAAAGTCTATCTGTGTTTCTAGAATTGTTTCGGGTGATTCTGAAAAAACTGTTCAGTTGAATGTAGAAGTTTCTTTATTTAAAGGACCAAAATCTTTTATAATTGAAGAAAGAATTCCTAATGGTGCAACATTTATTTCTGGCCAGCCAAAAGAATTATTTAATGAGAATGGTAGAGTTTCTTGGATGTTTTGGAATGGTGGATTGAAGCCTGGAAATGTGAAAATAATTTATTCTCTTTCTGGTTCTTCTAATCAAGATGTTGCAGGTAGATTAGTTTTAGCATTTGATAAAAATAATCCTGATAAGGGTTATAATGAGGTAATAATAGGTTCTGGGAGGATATGTATTTAATGAGTAAAAAAATATTTTTATTTGTTAGTTTGTTAATATTAGTATTATTTTCAGTTTTTGTCGTCGCTAAAGTAGATTATGATAGCAAGTTTTTTGATTTTGATAAAAACGCTGATAACGTTTTTAATGAAAAAGATATGGATTATTGGATTGGAGGATATAAGTATCAAGTTCTTAATCCTAAAAATATTCTTTATATAGTTGATAAAATTCCTGAAGATGGAAAGTTTAGATGTGATAAAAATGATATTAAATCTTGTTTAAATATCCCTCTTTATACTGATAAAGAAGATGTTGCTGAAGCAAGAAGCTTATTTATTCTTGATGCATTTGCTCCTGCTCCTTTGAAAATTTATCCTATTGATTCTTCTAAAGATAAAATTTTTTCTTATGATTTTTTGGCTTTAAGTAATTCTATAAAAGGTGCAGACGTTACAGGTAGCGCTATTATTAATTCTATAAGTAGTTTACCTTCGGGTTTGGGACAAACGAGTCTTATTTCTAATTGTGCTCAAATTCTTGGAATTTATTATTCAGATAAATTTGAAGGAGATCCTTATGGTTCTAGTGGTGTTTGTGTTGCTGATAATGGTGTTAAAATATCTGTGAGTGTTGGTTGTGGCGATAGTATTTGCAATTCTGGAGAATCTTCTGTAAGTTGTTATGCTGATTGTGGAAGTTATTGTGGAGATCAAGTTTGTAATGGTGAAGAAACAAAAAAGAGTTGTTCAAAAGATTGTAAGTCACCTGTTCCTTCTTCTGGAGCTGGAGCTAGTTCTAGTTCTGATACTAGTGTTGGTGAAGTAGATGATGCTAATTCGGTAAATACTGAAACTGGTGGAAGTTCAGATTCGACGAGTAGTTCTAGTGGAAGTAATACTGCAAATGATGATACTGGTTATACTCCTCCTCCAGTTCCTCCTTTTTGTGGTGATGGAACTTGTACAGAAGGTGAGTCTATAGGTAGTTGTCCTGGTGATTGTACTCCAACAATTCCTCCTAATATCGTACCAGAAATATGTGAAAATGTTGCTTGTCCTGCTTACCAACTTCCTTTAGGTTCTTCTTGTACTAGTGTTCCTACTTTTGGTGGTTGTTGTACAGGTTATTCTTGTACTAAAAATGAAGAAGTTATCGAAGAAGTTATCGAAGAAGTTACTGACGATGAAATTCCAGATGATTTTCCGGATGTTGATATTTTTGAAGTTATAGATGCTGCTTGTGATGCTGATGGTTTAAATGTAAATTTAGGAAGTAATACAGCAAATGATATCGAAATTCTTCCTGTCGCATTAACTGGAAATGCTATTGTTGCTAGATGTGGTGATGGAAAATGTACTGTCGCAGAGGGTGAATCTTCTACATCTTGTCCTGCTGATTGTGGAAAACTTCTGGCTGGAGGATATTCTTTAGATATTGATCCTAATAAAGAGAATATTGACTGTCCTGGAGAAAGTGATGAAGAAGTAATTATAAATCCTGAATGTAAACCAGTGATTTGTGCAATGCCTCCAATATATAATGAAAAATTGGAATTGGGAATTAAATGTTCTTCTGATGATCAGTTTGCAGATAATTGTCCTGTTTGTGCAAGTAAATTATTTTGTGATGATGGAACTGAAATAATTGTTGATGTTGTAATTCCTCCTGTTTGCGATAAATCCGTTCAGTGTAAGCCTACTCCTAAAGGTTGTTCTTCTACTCAGAATTTTGATGAAAATGGATGTTTGACTGGATGTGATTTTGAACCATTACCTGGATCTTTTGCTACTTGTGAAGATGTAATTCCCGTGGAAATAGTTCAATGGCAATTTACAGGTGTTGTAGGAGCTTCTCCAAGTACATTAATTACTGGTGCTCCTGGTTCTAGTTATGCTTTAGGTTCAACTGCTAATTTTAAAGTTGAAGGTGTTGTTGGTCAGAGTGTTGGTTCTAGTGGTGGAAATTTAGGTTCAGGTGGTTTAACTGGAGGAGCAGTTAACAATATAGGAATTACTGGAAATGCAATTGGAATAACTGGAAATCAAGTTTATACTCCTCCTCCGCTCACAACTGGCACTGGCTTTTATATTGATAGTATCTCTGATCGTGTTGGAACTTGGGGAGTATTCACTGCAAATGGGGGACCAGATCATCATCTTCGCATTTCTCTTTCTGCTTCTACTCCACATACTAAGACATTGCGTTATGCGACGCTTGTTCACAAAGTGTTTGGCGAGGCTTGGTCAACATTGAACAGTGCTCCTAATCCTTATAATTCTAATGCGTATCCTCTTGTATTGATGAATGGTGCTACACAATTGATAACAGCTAATGGACAGCAGATTCCTCTTGCAATTGGTTCAGCTACTACACCGCTTGTGCTTGATGTGTATGTTGAGAAAGTTGAACCGTTTGCGGGAGGAACGTTGACTTTTACTTTTACTGATGGAACACAAACAAATATAACTCTTTCCTCAATACCTGCTCCGCAAACGTGTTCTTCCTTTACGTATTCTAATTGGAGTGTATGCCAATCAAATGGACAACAAACACGAACGGTTGTAACGAGTAGCCCTACAGGTTGTACAGTAGGAAATCCTGTCTTAACACAGAGTTGTGCGTATACTCCTCCTCCGCTCACAACGGGCACTGGTGGCGGTTCTAGTTGTGGAAATGGAGTGTGTGATATTAATTTGGGAGAAGATTCAACAAATTGTCCTGTTGATTGTTCTTCAACACCTAGTCCAGGTCCAACACCGACGCCAACACCAACACCAAGTCCAAGTCCTGCACCTGGTCCTGGTCCAACTAGCGGACCTGTATGTGGAAATAATATTTGCGAAGCAGGTGAAGATAAAATATGCACCCCTAATCCTCCTCAGTCTACTAATGGTATGTGTTTTCAAGTTACTCAAACTCCTGATGTTTATTCTGATTCTGGATGGTGTATATCCAATGGTGGAACGTGGGCTGGACCTTTAACTCCTAATCAATTAATTGGCTCTAAGGGTATTTGTACATTAAATGGATTTTCTTATCCATATGGTGCATTAGTTTCTCGAGGTACACAGACTAAAGTAGGTGTTTCTTGTTTAAATAGTAAATGTAATTCAGGTCCTTGTGGAAGTACAACTTTGCCTTCAACTGGTAATACTTGTGTGACGGGAAGTTGTCCAACTGATTGTGTTATTACTGGAACTAATTGTCCGCCTGGTCAGACTTTAGTTTGTACTTCTGGTAATTGTGTATGTACTACTACTGGATTGACATGTGGAAATAATATTTGCGAAGCAGGTGAAGATGCACAGAGCTGTCCAACCGATTGTGCTTCTGGAAATATTTGTGTAGCTGGAAATATAGTTATACAATTACCTGCGGGTGCAAAGCCAGGAGATATCATTACTTATACTGATCCAGCTACTGGAGTTACTTTTACATTTATTGCAGTAGGAGTTCTTGCACCTCCTTCAGCAACGGGAGGTAGTGGTGGAGGAACAACAGGTGGAGTAGGAACAGGCACAACTGGAAGTGGAGGCGGAGGTCTAATTGGTCCTAATCCTGCACCTGGTCCAACACCGACGCCAACTCCTAGTCCTGCACCTGGTCCAGGTCGAACTAGCGGACCTGTATGTGGAAATAATATTTGTGAAGCAGGAGAAGCTACGGTTTGTGTAAGTTCTTGTTTTATTGGTACTTGTCCTGGTGATTGTCCTGCTCAAACTAGCGGTGGTTGTACTGGTATTAATTGTCCTATTTGCCTTTCTGGAGAAACAAAAATAGATTCTCCAAATGGTGGAATTGATGTCAAACAATTAAGTGTTGGAAGCAAAGTTTATACATCTGATAATTATGGAAATAAAGTTGTTGGAGATGTTATAAAAGTAAGTAAAACTAAAGTAGATAGTAGACATAAAGTTATGCATATTATTCTTAAAGATAAAAGAGAGATTTATGTCTCTCCTGGACACCCAACATTAGATGGAAGGAAAGTGGGTGATATAACAGCAGGAGATGTTTTAGATAATTCTAAAGTTGTTAAATCTAAACTTGTTCTTTACAATCAAGATTATACTTATGACTTACTTGTTGAAGGAAATAATGGATATTATGCAAATGGAATATTATTGGGAAGCACATTGAAAGATGATTCAGTTGAGAAATCTTCATCTAAAATTATTGATAATAGTTTAAGTAATTCTGTAATTACTCAAAATGTGATTCCTAATTCAGGAATGAATTGGAATAAAGTATCTAGATCTACTTGTGGAAATAATATTTGTGAAAATAATGAAGATTCACAAAATTGTTTAGTTGATTGTCCTGCTCAATGTCCGCGTCCGGATAAAAGCATCGCTTCGGGATGTTATTGGCAGAGCATTCCAAATCCTTCAGCAATTTGTCCTGGATGGAGTTTACAGTGTCCAACAGACACTCCTAGTTCTTTGATTTTTGTTAGTCAAGCTTCTTCATCAAGTCCGGTAAATGTTGGACAGTGTGTCGCTGGTGGAGGAAAATGGGATTCTAGTGTTGGTTCTGATGGTGGTTGTATATTTGGCGATGAGAGCAATACTAGAACTTCAAATAAAGAAATAAAAAGAGATGTTCAAAAAACTTTAACTCCTCAGAAAAGCGGTTCTTATTCTCCTAGTTGTTATTATCAAAATGGCGGACCATGGGTACATCTTGCTATAAGAGGAGCAAGTGACTCTCAAGGAGGAAGAGGTATAACCGGTAGCCAGGCAGTTTCTCCAATTAATGTAAAAGTTGGAGATATATTAACTTTGGAAGCAGTTTATCTTTCTGAAGGATCTATGCCTAGTGGAAAAGTAAGCGTATCCCCTTCTTTAGGAGTTATAAGGACTTTATCATCAAATCAAAATTGGTTAGGGAAATCTGGTTCAACAAAAGCTGTTCAAGAGCAGTGGAGTATTAGCGCAAATAGTCCTGGAATATATGCATATACAGTAAGTCATCCTGGATTTAAAAATTGTGATTGGAAGTTTAATGTTATTGTTGATGGAAATATAGCATCTAGTGAAAATAAAAATCCTGATTTTGTAGCAGGTTGTACAAATCCTTTAGCAGTTTCCCCTAATGTTCCTGCTATTTTTGCAAATATTCAATCTAGAGGAGGAGCTTTGTCTAATTGTATGGTTTCAACTCTTGATGGTTCTGATTCGAGTAACTTTAATTTACCTGATTTAATTTCTTGTCAATCTACTTGTCAGAATTATAAGAATGTTTTGGCTTCTTCATCTGGAAAAGATGTGGTTTGCACTTATAATGCGAATTATTTTGGAGGCACTGGTCCTTATTCATCTTGTTCTGTTACAACTTCGAAAGTAAATGAGAAAACAACTTCTAAATTTGGAATTACAGGTAATGCAATAGGAATTACTGGAAATCAAGTTTATACTCCTCCTCCGCTCACAACTGGCACTGGCTTTTATATTGATAGTATCTCTGATCGTGTTGGAACTTGGGGAGTATTCACTGCAAATGGGGGACCAGATCATCATCTTCGCATTTCTCTTTCTGCTTCTACTCCACATACTAAGACATTGCGTTATGCGACGCTTGTTCACAAAGTGTTTGGCGAGGCTTGGTCAACATTGAACAGTGCTCCTAATCCTTATAATTCTAATGCGTATCCTCTTGTATTGATGAATGGTGCTACACAATTGATAACAGCTAATGGACAGCAGATTCCTCTTGCAATTGGTTCAGCTACTACACCGCTTGTGCTTGATGTGTATGTTGAGAAAGTTGAACCGTTTGCGGGAGGAACGTTGACTTTTACTTTTACTGATGGAACACAAACAAATATAACTCTTTCCTCAATACCTGCTCCGCAAACGTGTTCTTCCTTTACGTATTCTAATTGGAGTGTATGCCAATCAAATGGACAACAAACACGAACGGTTGTAACGAGTAGCCCTACAGGTTGTACAGTAGGAAATCCTGTCTTAACACAGAGTTGTGCGTATACTCCTCCTCCGCTCACAACGGGCACTGGTGGCGGTTCTAGTTGTGGAAATGGAGTGTGTGATATTAATTTGGGAGAAGATTCAACAAATTGTCCTGTTGATTGTTCTTCAACACCTAGTCCAGGTCCAACACCGACGCCAACACCAACACCAAGTCCAAGTCCTGCACCTGGTCCTATAAGTGGAGGTTCAATTACGATTGGTAATACTCCTGTTTGTACTTTAGGAAATGCTAATTGTGGAAATGGAGTTAGAGAAACTGGTGAAGCGTGTGATGCAGGAAGTGCAAATGGACAGGCATGCATTCCTAAATATGATCCTAGTGGAACTTCATGCAGTTATTGCACAGCTACATGCACGGTTGCAACTGTTGCTGGTCCATTCTGTGGGGACGGTAATGTTGATGGCCCTAGCGGAGTATGGAGTGGTGAGCAGTGCGATCTTGGAGCACAGAATGGATTGATTGGACCAGGAACTGGGAATTGTCAGTATTGTGATGGATCATGTAGATGTGTAACTAATAATATAGGTCCATATTGTGGCGATGGCATATGTAATAGTGGAGAATCTAGTTTAAGTTGCCCGATTGATTGTGGAAGCCCTCCTCCTACAAGCTATTGTGGCGATGGAATATTAGATTCAGGAGAATCTTGTGATGCTGGAAGTGCAAATGGACAAGTTTGCAGTGCAAATTATGGGACTTCATGCAGTTATTGCACTAGCCTTTGTAGCACTGGGAATATACAAGGTCCATATTGTGGCGACGGCACATGCTCTGCCATTTACGGAGAGACATCAGTAAGTTGCTTGATAGACTGTCCAGTTATTCCTGATACAAGTCCTCCTGCATGTGGATTACTTACAGTATTTAGAGTTACTAATACAGAAGTTTATCTTTCATGGAATATTCCATTTGATAATGTTGGAGTTGTTGGATATAGTTTGTATAGAAGCTTAACTAGTGGACAGCCAAAAACTTTAATTGCTGGAGGACCTAATGCTTTGAACTTTAACCTTACAGGTACTTCGCATATCGATATTGGATTGACGCCTTCAACAGATTATTATTATGAAATTAAGGCATTTGACGCTGCTGGAAATCTTGGAGGTGCATGCAATGAAGCTAAAGGAACGACTACATCTGTTCCTTTGGTATCTGCTTTCAATATGACTATAAATTCACCAATTAGATCACAAGTGATAAATGTATCAACTGTTAATTTTCAATTTACTTTGAATCAGATTGGAGGAAGTGTTAAATATACATTAAATGGAGGATTGACTAATCGTACTACTAGTGTTGATGCTGGTGGATATGTATTTACTAATGTAAATACTGGAATGACTAATGGAGCTTATACACTTACAGCTTATGGATATAATGCTTCTGGATATATGCTTACAGGTACTATACCATTTTCAGTTGCAATTGCTTCTACTCTTGCAGGAGCAAGCATTGATTTAGGAAAGGGATGGAATTATTTTGCTGTCCCTGAAAGTCCAACTGCAGTTGTTGGAGGAACAGGAGGTTCTCAAGGACCAGTTACTAATGCTCCTAAAGAACTTGATCTTGCAAGCGGATGGAATTTGATAGGGTATTCTGGAGTTAATAATGTACCGCAAACAACTTTAGAATTCAAAGGTACTGATAATACTTACAAAGACATTGCTACAGCTTCAAAGGAAAAGAGAATTCAGAGAAGAGTTGTAGAATATTCCTCTAACAACCAGAACTTTGAATATTCTTTAAGCACTCAGACTCAAGAAGGAAAGGCATATTGGGTTTATGCTAGAGAAGTTGGAAAACTCAAAGCTCCAAATGTTGATCATCCTGTTCAGCAAGGAAAACCAGTTTTAGTCAATCAAATTCAATTCCAAAATAAAACTTCTGGAGAAATAAAGACTCTTTTTGAAGCTTTGAATGTGAGATGGGTAGGTATACAAGGTCAAACTATTGATCAAGCTGTCAGACTTTGGAATGCTCAGAATAAAAGATATGAAACATTATCTTTAACTGATAATTTAGATAACTGGAGAGGATACGTACTTTGGGGAAATAGTAAAGATATTAGAATGATAGTTCCTAATGCATAAAAGTGTCACTCATTAGTTAAAACATATAGTTAAATTTAAAAGCAGGCATTTAGTAGCATTAATATGGGAAAGAAAAAGCATAGTTTGCTTAACTTACTTGGAGCAGGGTTAATTGGATTTGGAGCTTTGTTTAGTGGTAATGATGCTAAGGCGCAGAGTGCTGAAACTATCCGGTTTGGAACTAAAAGTAATAGTGCTGAGGGCAATGTAATTATATTAAAACATGCTAGTGGTTCTAGTGAAGGTGTTATTCTTGGCACTGAAGATGGTGTAGAAAATACTCCTTCTGGTCTTGAAGATTATTTCTTAAATTCTTATACTTTTGTTGATAATACTCGTTTAGCAGTTGATTCTCGTCCTATTGCAAGTCAATCTATTTTTAAATCATTTTTAA